>Ga0075471_10000712_pt1 | contig 20548 bp, 16 predicted proteins | sample DEB19_08_DNA_2_FD_74787 | JGI IMG/M metagenome (GOLD analysis project Ga0075471, IMG submission 74787) | Aqueous microbial communities from the Delaware River and Bay under freshwater to marine salinity gradient to study organic matter... | ecosystem: Environmental > Aquatic > Marine > Coastal ... | reverse complement strand
GCTTGGAGTGCCTGTGCAGGTGTTTTGTTCACAAGAAAATCAGGCTAAAAAAGTTTGTCAGAAAAAATTTCTCGAAAAACAGGCCTCTTACCTAGTCAAATAGGTTCAATGTGAGTCTTGCCTATCACGAGCCACCACATGTCCGCTGCTCAAAATGCCTCCGAAATCGTCGTGATGCTCCATGGTCTAGGACGTACACCGCTTAGCATGCTGGGTGCAAGTTTGTGGTTTAAGAAGGCTGGTTATGAAGTCGTTTCTATCGCTTATCCATCGCGTAGAGTGGGCGTTGAGGTTGCCGTGAGAGATTTTGTAGCTCCAGAAATCGAAAACTTGTTGGCCAGCCGTCCGGTCAAAAAGCTGCACTTCGTCACGCATTCGCTAGGCGGCATCGTCTTTCGTTGGTGGGCGGCATTGCATGCGGAAAAGTTGCCGATGGGTCGTGCGGTGCTGTTGGCACCGCCGAACAACGGAAGTGAGATTGCCGATCAGCTGCTGAATTGCGTTGTGGCGAAAAAAATACTGGGGCCTGTTTTACAGGATTTGCGCACGGATGAAGATGCTACGCCGAAGCGGCTCGGGTCGGTGAAAGTCGAAACCGGTGTCATCATGGGGGATGAGGCTAATTTGCCCTTCTTCCGCCAGTGGCTAGACAGTGCCTCCGATGGCGTGGTGACCGTGGAAGGAGGTCGCATCGGCGGCTTGGTGGATTTTCTCGTCCTGCCCGCCGGGCACACGTGGATCATGTGGCGTCCGAAAGTTCTTCATGCGGCGGCACACTTCATCCGCGAAGGCTGCTTTCCAAGATGAGGAAAGCGGGGGAATCACTCCACATCGCCGAAACCGGTGTTCACAAGATCTTCTAGATCAGCCATTGCGGCCTCGGCATCGACGCCATCCGTGATGATTTTGATGATTTCACCTTTGCCTGCAGCGAGCATCATGAGTCCCATGATGCTTTTGCCGTTCACGGGTTCGTCATCTTTCTCCACCCAGATGTCGCACTGGTATTTGCTGGCTCTTTTCACGAACTGAGCGGCTGGACGGGCGTGCATGCCCATCTTGTTGCGGATCGTCAGTTCTTTTTCAAGGCTCATGCGAAAATGAAGGTTCGGTAGGGTCGTTGGAAGGTGTCTAACCTAATTGTTTGTTTGTGATCTTTTGCAACAGCCTTTGGTCAAACTCCACGGCGCTGTTGTAGCCGAAAGAACGGAGCTTGTAGTTCATGGCAGCCAGTTCGATCAGCCCGGCCACATCACGACCAGGAGCCAACGGCAAGGTCACATGGGCAATATCGAGGCCCATCACGTCACGTACAGTGGTGGTGGTGCCGACACGCTCCAAGTCCTCTGTTTTCTGGCCGTGAACAAGGGTGACGATGAGATCGAGGCGTTTGCTGAGACGCAGGGCGCCCACACCAAAGAGGGCAGTGACATTCAGCAGACCCAGACCACGGATCTCGATCATGCCACGCAGTTTTTCCGGTGAGGTGGCGATGATTTCACGGTCCTCTACGACACGAAGTTTGACGACGTCATCGGCCACTAGGGCGGCTCCGCGTTGCAGCAGCCCGATCACACTCTCACTCTTGCCGCTGCCACTCTCTCCTTCGACAAGCACGCCGATTCCCTGCACGTCAACCATACATCCATGCAGGCTTTGGCTGGGTGAAAAAGCCCATTCGAGGCGGAGGGTGGCCGCATTGAGGAATTTCATGGTGGCCATGCTGGTCTGGAAGACCGAGATGCCGGCAGCATTGGCAATCTCCACAAGCTTGTCCTCAATGCGATGGCCACGGGCGATGACAATGCAGGGTATTTCCTGTGTGCAGAGCTTGCTAAATCGCGAAGCGCGGATCTTAGGTTCGAGGCCTTCAAGGTAGGAGTGCTCAGAATTGCCAAAAACCTGCACACGCTTGTAAGCGAAGTAGGTGTCAAAACCGGCCAGTAGCAGGCCGGGGCGGTTCACGGAGGGCTCGCTGATCTTGCGGGCAAAACCGACGTCTTGACCAATCAGGCGTAGGCGCAGATCTTCTTGGTTGTTTTGGAAAAAATCGCCCACGGTGATCGATGAGGGCTTTTTGACTCGCTGAGTGGGATTCATGGTCGTGGGGATGGGATGAATGCTTTCAGGCCGCGCCAACCTGATGCAACCAGTCCTGAAGATTGTAGTAGTTAGTCATGCGATTCACGAGACCATTTTCGATTTCGAAGAAGGCGCCTACGCGCAAACGATACCGTTGCCCGGTAGCCGGCGGTAGGCCTTCATCAGTCGAAAGATATTGGCCCTCGATGTAAAACTCCGCTGCCCCACGTCTGCCATCTTCATTCACGAAGACCACAAGATCTACAACTTGCTCGCGATAGCACTGATCCATTCTTTGAAGAAAGGAGCGGAACGCCTCCTTACCAGTCTCGCATCTGCCTTGGTTAATGTCGTGCGCTACGTCATCGGCAAGCAAGGTAAGGAAAGCCTCGCGGTCACCACGGTTGAAAGTTTCGTAATAAGTGCGGATAAGTTGGAGTGATGAGGTCTGGGCGGCTGACATGCTGATGCAGAATGCGAAGGCGCAGCGAGGCGTCAATCACCTTGCAGAAACGGAACAAACTTCACATACTCGGCGCGCATGGTTGCCCGCACCTACTCAGCCACCCTTGTTGGCGTGAATGCCGTTGAAATTGAGATCGAGTCCCACGATGGCGGTGGCAATCCGAAGATGATGATTGTTGGGCTCCCAGATGCCTCAGTGAAGGAAAGCCGTGAACGTGTCAGCGCGGCCATTCAGAGCAGCGGCTTTGCGATGAATGATGGAGTGACAACGGTGAACTTGGCGCCAGCGGATCTCAAGAAGGAAGGTCCAGGCTTTGATCTACCGATTGCTATCTCTTTGATTGCTCATCGCTCGCGTATTCCGATCTCTGTTTTGAGCGAAACAGCAATGATGGGTGAACTGGCGCTCAATGGCGAACTCAGACCGGTGCGTGGGCTGTTGGCGGTGGCTCTCGAAGCTAGGGCGAAAGGCCGCAAAAGGCTTCTGGTGCCGCAAAAGGCTGCGGTTGAAGCCAGCGTTGTTTCTGGAATCGAGATCATCGGCATAGCGAATCTGCGCGAGGCGGTGGATTATCTGAAGAGTGACTTGGAAATCACACCGGAGCCCTGCCGCGCTGCAGAGTTCTTTGCGTCCGCCTCCCAATATGAGATCGACTTTACGGATGTAAAAGGGCAGGGTGATGCCAAACGGGCGATTGAGGTCGCCGTTGCGGGTGGTCACAACATCATCATGATCGGACCTCCTGGCACGGGCAAATCGATGGTCGCCAAACGCATCGCCACGATCATGCCGGCGATGCGAGAGGAGGAGGCCATTGAGACGACGAAGATTCATAGTGCCGCTGGTTTGCTCAGCGAAACAAACGCTTTCATCGCCACGCGGCCTTTTCGATGCCCGCATCATACGATCAGCGATGCCGGGCTGCTGGGTGGCGGCACCAATCCAGGCCCTGGTGAAGTCTCGCTAGCTCATCATGGCGTCTTGTTTCTCGATGAGTTGCCTGAATTTAGGCGCAGCACGCTCGAGGTGCTGCGTCAACCGCTGGAGGATGGGAAGGTCACCATCTCACGCGCGGCGGGAACAATGACCTTCCCAGCGCAGTTTATGCTCGTGGCGGCTATGAATCCCTGCCCCTGCGGCTTTTATGGCGATCTGAAGCGTGAGTGCCGGTGCAGCCCGCCAATGATCCAAAAGTATCGACAGCGCATTAGCGGCCCGCTTTTGGACCGCATCGATCTGCACATCGAGGTGCCGCTGGTGGATTACAAAGCGCTATCATCGAGTGATGGCGGTGAATCCTCGCAAACGATCCGTCAGCGTGTTGAAATGGCCCGCGGCATGCAGCGCGAGCGTTTCGCCAAAAGTCCGGGCATCCACACGAACAGCGTGATGACGCCGCGATTGCTCAAGAAACACTGTGAACTCGGTCAGCAGGCCGCTGCATTGCTGGAGCATGCCATGGCGGATATGAATTTCAGCGCGAGGGCACATGATCGCATCGTGAAAGTGGCCCGCACCATGGCCGATTTGGTGGGGAGTGAGCGAATCGAGGAGAATCATGTCTTTGAAGCCATCGCCTACCGTAGTCTCGACCGCACACGTTGGTAAAAAAAACGCCGTGCTCGCAGAGGGCGTGCGCGGCGTCGGAATTAAGTCAAAGATCGTTAAAAAAGAATCATCAGGGGGCCTTCTTTTTCTTGGGGGTCATCTCTTCTTTGGAAAGGGAGCCGTCCTTGTTCTTGTCCATCTTGCCGAAACGTTCTTCAGCTTTGGCGGCGTCCTTCTTGGCACCCGGGGAAGCCAAAAACTCTTCCTTGGAAACGGATCCGTTTCCGTCCTTGTCGAGTTTCTTGAACATTTCCTCAGGGTTCAAGGGAGCCTTCTTCTTGCCGGCGTCTTGGGCGTTCACGCCAACGGCGGCGATGGCAAGCAGAGCGAGGGTGGTGGTGAGTACTTTCATGGATTTCGGTTTCTGTTGAGTTATCGGTTTCAAACGGGGCTAAGCCCACGGGTGGCGGCTTAAACGAGGAAAGCTCCATTCCGTTTCAAAAAAAACGTCATTTGAAATCGGCGGCGCCCACAAAGCTTGATTTTAGCTACCCAAGAGCCTCAAAGGAGTCGTGCGGCAGCCTCCGCCAAGGGGCTGCGCTCGCCTTTGACCAGCGGGACATGGGCGCAGAAGGCTTGGCCACGCATGCGCTGGCGGGTGTAGACGAGGCCGTTGCTTCGGGCATCGACGTAGGGGTTGTCTATCTGCGCAGGATCGCCAACAAGAACGAGCTTTGATCCTCGGGACATGCGTGTGACGATGGTTTTGGCCTCCAGTGGGGTGAGCTGTTGGGCCTCATCGAGCACAAAGAAACGGTCAGGGATGCTGCGCCCACGAATGTAACAGAGAGCTTCCACTTCGATAACCCCCTGCTGGATGAGAGGGTCGTAAGGTGCGGCAGGTGCCTGTATTTGGGCTGGGTCTGGCATGAAGCGGTTTGGCTTCTTGCGCGTGGGGCCCTGAGTGTTTTCGACTGGGCGCATCAGGAGATCGAGCGCATCGTAAACGGGTTGCAGCCATGGGCGCATCTTTTCCTGAAGCGAGCCGGGCAAGAAGCCTACCGTCTGGCCCATGGCGACGATGGGACGGCTGACCGTGAGACCTTGGTAAGTGCGGCCAAACACCTGCTGCAGGCCGGCGGCGACAGCGAGGAGCGTTTTACCCGTGCCAGCTTGGCCATAGCATGTGACAAGGCTGATTTCGGGATCGAGTAGGGCATCGAGCAGGCAGACTTGGCCAAGGTTCATGGGTTTGATGGTGCGGCCTTGGCCGACCTTAAGGTTCTCAGGCACCCTGAGGCGGACAAATTCACCTTGGACGCTGAAGCGGGCCGGAATAGTGGCTTTCTCTCCCGCAGAGAGAAGCGCGTAGTCATTGACCACAAGAGAGGCTGTGGAGGACTCGCCGAGTGTGAGGCGGCCACTGCTGGCAAATCGCTGCAACTCATGACCGGTCACTTCGACACGGGCGATTTCGAAATTCGACACTTCACGCGGCGCGACTTTATCGTGCATGTAGTCCTCGCACTCGATGCCCAGCGCACGAGCCTTGAGCTGCATGTTCAAATCCTTGCTCACAAGGATGACCGGTGGTTTCTCAGTCTCACGGAGCCAAAGCGTGCAGGCGATGATGCGATGGTCGGCCTTGTCGAGATCGTGAAAAATGCGTTCGAACTCCTGAATGCTGGTGAATTTTCGGGCCTCGCCTGGGTCATACACGGCTAGGCGGATTTTACCACCGCCCGCGGTTGGAACGCCATGGGTGAGGTCGGAACCGGCAGAGAACATCTGCATCAGTGCCCGATGCACTTCACGAGCGTTAGCACCGCGTTCAGTCATTTCATTTTTGAAGCGGTCCAGTTCGCTTAGCACGTCTACTGGGATGCAGATGCAATGCTCCTCAAATCGGTGGATGCAGGCTGGGTCGTGCAGAAGGACGTTGGTGTCCAAGACGAAGGTTTTTGTGCCAGCGGGGGCTTCGGAAGAGGCAACGGTGCGTTTGCGGCGGGAGGGAGATGTAATAGCAGGCAAAGCGTGAGAAGGGGTTTGTGGACTAGAGTCAGTTGGGCGATTTTCAATGAGGGTTGAGCTGACTACATGAGAGGGATCGTCACGGTCCATGGTAGATGGGGCAAGTTAGGTGCCAAGAGCGTTGAATGGCAATTTGGGACCACTTCTTTTTGGAGCCGTGGCTGGGCTAGGCGAGTCGTCCCTGAGGAGTGATTTGAAAAATGCATCACAATCGCGTTTTGAGGCTGTCAGAGACCGCGATGAGCCGCAAGGATTTATTCACAAGATGGAAGTTTCTTCACACTGGGCATGCAATGAGCTTTTAACATGGCTTTGATACAAAAAAACCGCCGGATGCCGCAGCACCCGACGGAGCTCAGAAAACCTGTAAAAGACGGATCAGTTTCCAAGTGGCGAAGCCGGTGCGCCAGGCGCTGCCGGAGCCTGTCCAGGTAGCGGCTGACCCAAGGGTTGGCCAAGTGGCTGACCCAAAGGTTGGCCTAGGCCTCCTGCGCCACCGAGAGGGTCGCCCAAGGGATTTCCCAATTGTCCAGCTGCGGGGTTGTTGGGGTCAATTATACCTGGATTCGACATGCCAGGATTGCTCTGAGGCCCCCCCATGACCATCGCGTTGAGAATGTTTTGAGGCTGGCCAGGAGAAGCCTGAGTGAAGATATCCAAACCACCTCCCAAGGGTTTTGGGCGAACCATCCCGGTCTTGCCGCCGAGGTCCACTACTTCTGCTCCACCGTCATTGCGTCCGATGATGACCTGGCCTCCGGGCCAAGTGCGCCCCGGGCGGAGCTGACCCGCCACGCTGGCATTCCAGACAGGCGGCCAGCTAATGGAGGCCACATTTTCGAAGACCAGCGGCATGTTGCCCGGGCTGGCGTCAGTCTGGCCTTGTGTCAATGCCCAGTGATTTTCGTTGTTAAGCAAGGCATCCCCGAAAGCGGGGGCAACACCGATGCTGCCGTTTGGATTGTAACCGGCCGGGCACCCGAAAATGCGCTCATCTGAGACCACGCCATCTTGAATCATGTAACGGAAGGCGTCATTGGCATTCATGGACATGCCACCAGTATAGGGATTCTGGAGCGAGTCCGGATACTGACTGTTGTTTTTGGTGGCGAACTGCTTGAGAGCCACAATGATTTGCTTGCAGTTGCTAACGCCCTTCATCTGGTTGCCTTGGCGTTGGACATTGTTGAACGCTGGAACGGCGAGGCTCGCGAGGATGGCGATGATGGTGATCACCACCAGCAACTCGATAAGCGTGAAGCCGCGGTTGTTCTGTTTTTTCATAGGTTTATGCGGGTATGGTTATGATAGGATTGTGGGTAAGCCAGTCACGGGGACTGTGCCCATACTCAATTAAAACAAAACGCATCTTCCTTGGCGAGAGATATTTCTCGGGGGCACCGAAAAGGCGCCTGGATAAGACCGGAAGCCTAACAGAGGGGGCGAGAATGAGTCGATGATTCGGTCAGGTAGGCCAAAGAGCTTACCAGCGATAGCGCAGATTTCCGCGGAAGCCACGGGTGGAATCACCAAAATCCCCACCAATGCCCACATCAAATTTTGGCAAGACACGGATGTAGCTGCTGAGGTCAAACACCTTGCTGTCATACTCATCGGCACTGCTGACGGTGACTCCAGCCTGCAACTCGATGGCTTCTGTGGCAGCAAAACGCAAAGCGGGACGCACATAAATCGAGCCGTCGCTGAAGTTCACGGAGTTGTTGGTTGATTCGAGATTTGCATACATGAGTCCCGCCTCACCCGAGAACTGCAGGCGGCGGTCCACCAGTTGCGTGTGGAATCCCACCGCAGCCTGAATGGCGGCGAAGTCATAGTCGCTATTGGTAGCTGCTGCAGTGCCATCTCCTTCTCCACTGCCCCAGAAAGCGCCGAATTTGAGGAACAGCGGCTCAAACAAGGCCACACTCAGCGTGCCACCGATGGTATTGGCTCCATCAAGACCCCGGTTCTTGGGCTGAATGTATCGGTAGTTGAACTCCACGTAGTTGAAGTTCACAATCCCAGGGAGCGCGGCACTACCATAGCTGTTATCGGATGTGCCGCCGTAAGCTCCGGGCGCTGGAGGCGGTGCTCCATATGGTGAGGTGCCCTGAGGAGGAAGGGCGGACAAGGCATTCGGAGGCGGTGGTGCCGCATACGGATCTGCAGAACCCAACGGCGGGGGCATCACGGTAGACCCAACGCTAGGTGGCGGCATAGAATTTGGATAAGCTGGAACGGTTGGAGCCCCATAGTTTGCCGGAGGTGGCGGCATGCCCATGGTGCCATAACTTGCAGGAACAGGACCTGATTGTGCCTGCAAACTGATGGAAGAAACCACGAGAAGTAGCCAAGTGGAGAAAAGGATTCGTTTCATGGCAAACCGAGTCTTGTTGATAATTAACTAACGTTAATTAGTTCATCAATTATGGGGGGTTCGCAATGTTTTTTTAAGAAACCGATCCTCTGCTTTCACACAGCTTAGCCTGATGTCTCCGCAGCCTTTTGCCATGCGGATTGCGCCAACCCGTGAGCTGCCTACAGGCTTCCTCACATGTCAGACCGGCTCTTTCTTCTCGACGCGATGGCCCTGATCTACCGCGCCCACTTTGCATTTATCAAAAACCCCATCCGCACGAGTGACGGCATCAACACTTCCGCGCTCTATGGGTTTGCGAACACGCTCTTGGACATCCTGCACAATCAGAAGCCGACCCACCTTGCGGTGGCTATTGACACCTCCGCGCCGACGTCACGCCATGAGATGTTCCCGGAATACAAGGCGCAGCGCGAGGAAATCCCCGAAGATATTGCCATGGCCATTCCGCAGGTGAAACGCCTTTTGCAGGCCATGAATGTTCCACTGCTGGTTCGTGATGGTTACGAGGCAGACGACATCATCGGAATCATGGCTGCACGCGCTAACAAGGCTGGGATGGAGACCTTTATGGTCACGCCTGACAAAGACTTCGGCCAGCTCGTCACCGAGCATGTCAAAATCTACAAACCTGGCCGTCAGGGGAGTGATGTTGAAATTCTCGGTGTGAAAGAAGTCTGCGAACGTTGGGGGATCGAGCGCCCCACGCAGGTCATCGATATCCTCGCGCTCATGGGTGATACGGTGGACAACATACCTGGTATTAAAGGCTTCGGCGAAAAGACCGCTGCTGCGCTCATCCAACAGTTTGGCAGCATCGAGAATCTCCTTGCCAACCTCGACCAGCTGAAAGGCAAGCAGAAGGAGAAGCTTGAAGCCAGCCGAGATGCCGCAATCCTCTCAAAAAAGCTCGCTACCATTTTCACAGATTTACCGTTCGAGGCGGAACTCGCTGATCTGGTGGTCAAATCTCACAACGACGAGGCTTTGAAGGCGTTCTTGAGCGAGTTTGAATTCAACGCCCTCGGTCGCCGCTTGTTTGGCGATGACTTTAAGGCAGGTCGCGGGCGCAAAACGGCTATGGAAGCTCCTACTGAAGAGCTTTTCCCTGTGGAATACGTCACAAAGCCTCTAGAGGTCAAGCTCACCACCATTGTTGACACACCCCACGTCTATCATCTCGTGCAAAACGCTGAGGATCGTCGTAACCTCCTTCAGCAGATCGGAGAGCAAACAAGCTACTGCTTCGATCTCGAAACGACTGGACTCGATGCGCGCGATACTCAGATCGTTGGCATCGCTTTCTCATGGAAGGCTCACGAAGGCTGGTTTGTGCACTTCCCGCGTGAAAAAGCCGCAGCGAGGGCTGTGCTTGAAGAATTTCGCAATGTGTTTACCCGCGATGGCATCGAGAAAATTGGTCACAACCTTAAGTTTGATCTCAGCGTTCTCCTTGCGCATGGCATGGATGTCTGCGGGCCGTTTTTCGATACCATGCTTGCGCACTCGCTGATTGATCCCGATCAGCGTCATGGAATGGATTATCTTTCGGAGTCCTACCTGCGCTATGCGCCGGTTCCCATCACGAACCTCATCGGTACTGAAAAGGATGATCTCTTCAGCCAAGCCACTATGGCCGATGTTGCGGCTCAGGATGCATGGAAGGTCGCCGACTATGCCGCCGAGGATGCGGATGTAACGTGGCAACTTGCCGCGAAGATGCGCCCCGAACTGAAGGAGCAGACCTATGTCTTCGCCGAGATCGAATCGCCCCTCCTGCCCGTGCTAACGCGCATGGAGCACATCGGTGTGAAGATTGATGTGCAAGCCTTGCGCGAATACGGTATCGAACTCGAAAAGAAAGCTAAAGAGCTCGAACGGCGCATTCAAGACAGTGCCGGCGGTCCGTTCAACCTCAACAGCCCCAAACAGCTCGGTGAAGTACTTTTCGAACGTTTGAAGCTCCTCGATAAGCCGAAGAAAACCGCTACCGGGCAATATCAAACGAACGAGCAGGTGTTGCAGTCGCTTCTTGGCTTGCATCCGATCATTCAGGACATCCTCGACTATCGTGAGGTCACGAAGCTGAACAGCACTTATGTCGAAGCGCTGCCGCATGCTGTTTCCAAAATCACCGGGCGCGTCCATACCACTTTTCATCAGCTCATGGCTGCTACTGGCCGCATGGCGAGCAGCCATCCGAACCTGCAGAACATTCCGATTCGAAGCGATTTGGGTCGCGAGATCCGAAAAGCCTTTGTTCCCGGATACGACGGCTGGATCTTGATGAGCGCCGATTACTCGCAGATAGAACTCCGCGTCATGGCCGCGCTTAGCGGTGATGCCGCGATGATTGAGGCCTTCGCGCGAGGTCACGATATTCACCAAGCCACTGCCGCGCGAGTTTATGGTGTCGAACTCGATGGTGTGCTGCCGGAAATGCGCCGCACGGCAAAAATGGTCAATTTTGGTATCATCTACGGTATCAGCGCCTTCGGATTGAGTCAGCGTCTAGGTATTCCGCGCACCGAGGCTGCCTCTATCATCGAGAACTACTTCAAGCAGTTTCCCGGCATCAAACGCTTCATGGATCAAATCGTCGCCGACGCCAAAAAACACGGCTATGTCGAGACCCTTACGAAGCGCCGCCGCATGATCCGTGATATCACCAGTGCCAACGCCACCGTGCGCGGTCAGGCCGAGCGAGTCGCCATGAACACGCCGATCCAAGGCACCGCTGCCGACATGATCAAGCTCGCCATGATCCACGTCGATGCCGCGTTGACGAAAGCCGGCCTTCAGGCCCGCATGCTTCTGCAAGTGCATGACGAACTTCTCTTTGAAATGCCTGCCTCCGAAGCCGATCAAGCCCGGGCCATCATCGTCGATGCCATGAAGAACGCCTTGAAGCTCCCCGGTGTCGAAGCTGAGGTCGAGGCCGGCACCGGTGCGAACTGGTTACAGGCGCATTGAGAAACTCGATCATGCTTTGAGCTCGGCTACGGCGTCATCGACGGCGGTGTCGAGCACATCACAGGCTTCAAGGAGGGCATCTTCGGTGACAGTGAGAGGTGGGCAGATCTTCACGGTCTGTCCCCAAGCTCCGACGGGAGCGAAGAGCAGAAGGCCGCGTTGGTAGCACAGTTCGATGATGCGGTGAGCGAGGTCATGATTGGGCTCCTTCTTGTTTGGCATGAGAGTTTGGAGGCCGGCAACGAGCCCGGCACAGGTCACATGGCCGATGACATGTGGGTGGCGCTTCTGGATCGCTTTGCAGCGTTCGTGTAGGATGATACCAAGTTTTGCTGCATTGCCGGTGAGATCTTCAGCGAGGAGTTTTTTGATATTTGCTGTAGCGGCGGCGCAGCAGACGGGATTGCCCGTGTGCGTGCTGGTCATGCTTCCAGGTGGGAATTGATCCATGATGTGCTGACGGCCAATCACAGCACTCAGGGGCATGCCGGAGCTGATACCCTTGCCGCAGCAGATGAGGTCTGGCGTGACACCGTAGTGCTCGAAGGCCCAGAACTTGCCCGTGCGGCCGAAACCCGACTGCACTTCGTCAAAAGTGAGCACCACTTGATGTTCATTGCACCACTGGCGGAGTTTCTGGATGTATTCGACAGGCGCGAAGTCAGGACCGACACCCTGATAGCTCTCCATGATGACTCCAGCAATGTTCTCAGGCTTCATGCGGCGGTTCTCGATAGCCTTCAAAAACCCATCAAACGAGCTGTCACCCTCCCAATAGCCATCAGGGAAGGGGGCATTGATGATGGCTTGATCCAAATTCACGATCCACGACTTCTGCCCGGCCATGCCGCCGGCCTGTTGGCTGGCGAGCGTGCGGCCATGGTAGCCGCGGTCAAAGCCGATGATGCCTATTTTGGAGGTTCCGCCGACTTTGATTCCATGTGCACGGCTGAGCTTGATGGCACACTCCGTGGCTTCACTGCCGCTGCTGAGTAGGAAGACCTTCTTCAAGCCCTCTGGTGATACCGATGCGATGATCTCTTCGGTTTCGAGACGTTCTTCACTTGGAAAAACATAGTTATGAATGAGACCGCTGTTGATCTGATCGATCATCGCCTTGCAGATTTCGGGCGCAGCATGGCCTGCGTTGGTCACGAGCACGCCGCTACTCCAGTCGAGCCACTTGTTACCGTGCTTGTCGAAAACATAGATGTCCTCCGCCTTCTCCCAGATGATGGGCGGCATGCCACGCATCGACAAGGGCTCCACCTCGCGCATGCGGTCAAGCAACGGAGCGCTCTCCGGATGCGGTACCGGGGTGCAGATGCGGCGATGCTTGGTTTCGACGTGCGGAACGGTTTGCGGTAGGGTGCTAAATTCTTTGCCCATGATGGCAAGGATCATGCAAAGGCGCTGCGGCAGCGGCTACTCGCTTTGCGGCAGGTCGCGGTATTTTTGTGCGGAAACACTGGCATAAAAAATCACCGGGCTGGCAATGCCGACCCGGTGATGGTGAGGTGATCTGGCCAACGGATTATTTCTTTGGCTCAGCAGCTGGTGGGACCTCCGCGGGTTTCAGTTCAGGCTTTGGAGCGGCAGGCGGTGTTGCTGGCTTGTCCTTGATCTCATTCGAAGGAGACACGGAGATAGGTGGCGTGGTCACGGTGGTGGCCGCAGCTTTGGAAGCGGCATCTGTGGAGGTTTTGGCTGGTTCCACCGGCGGCGTGACTGGCTTCAGACCGGGGATGGTTCCGGGTGTGACCCCAGGAATCGTGGGAGCAGGTGCGGAATCTTTCTTGGGCTCTTCCTTCTTGATGATCTCGCCGCGCTTCTTGAAGATCGTGTTGATGGTATACTCGCTGACCTGATATACCCAACCATCGCAGGATTTCTCTTTAGCCAGTTTTTCTTCAAGAGTCTTTTTCTGTGCTTCGAAGTCCTCGTCCTTCTTCTTTTTGTCCTCGGGCTTCTCATCCTTTGCGGCCTCGCGCTTTTGCGGGATGTTGGCAGTCGTTATGACGGTCATGTACCATTTGTCACTGCCATCGACTGTTTTCTTGGCGGCTTGCACGTTGTAGGTGAATCCTTCGAAGGTGGTTAGCACGGCCTTGACGCTTTCCTTGAATGTTTCAGCAGCCTTCTGCTTGGCGAGCACGTCGTCAAAGGACGGGCTGGAGAGGAAGCTGGAGAGCGTGACTTTGCCATCGTCCAGCTTTTCGTCCGGCTTGGCGCCTTCGAGCACAAAGTCGGTATCGGTCTCGGCCTTCTTGGAGGCTTTCCAAGAGTCTTCGGCTTTTGGAGCGGTGACCTCAATATTCTTCAGCTTGGAGACGGCGATGAAGTCCTTCAGCACCCAAGCCTCTGGCTTGTTTTCAAGGTCGCTGAACGAGTTTGCCACTTCGTAAATGGTATCTTCATTCTTGAGCCGAATGAAGCGGTTGCCCTGAGGGCCGCCGCCAAACATGCTCATCTGGTTGTCTTGGCCGCCGGAGCTAGTGACCTTGCCGCCGAGCACGAAGGAATGCTTCACCGTGCCCGCCTCGTCGAGGAGCTCGACGAGTGTGCCCACGCCGAAGGCCGTGGCATCACCGGGCGAGTTCACACCGATTTTGCCCCAAGAGTCTTTGCCGATGCGTCGACCAGCTTTGATTTTTTCATACTTTAGTCCCATGAGCACGGTCTGTAGCTTTTCTTTGTTGGCAGGATAACCGCCGCGCTCACCGACCACCCACTGGTCTCCTTGAACAGTGACAGTCGTCTCCTGCTTGTCTTCCTTGATGCGGACCTTCTTGATGCCATTGATGTCGAAATCAGGGAAAAGAAGCTCGCGCGTCTTACTGGCACCGCTGCTGGCGCGGTTAAGGCGGGAGTTGCGTTGATTGCTTTGATAGTAGGCCGCTGCGATGATAGCGGCGAGGAGCACGAGGAGGATGACGATCTTTTTCATGGTCGTTCGGGGTTCTCTTGTTCTCGGTAAAGAAAGGTTAAGCGGCAGCGGTGAGTGCACGGCGGCGCATGGCGAGCAGCAGGCCGGCGACGCCGACAAGGAGCGGCACGCCGAAGACATTGAGACTCTTGAGGAGCGTTTTCTGGAACTCGACCTCCTTGTTGACCTCTTTGCGTATGTCACGCACCTCACGCTCGATCTTGAGAGAGTTTTTCTCCATCTCCTTGATGTTGTTCATTGTGGTCTGGTCGATGAGCAGCTGGCCTTTCTTGAGGTCAAGCTGAGGGCGGGCCTTGCTGAGCTGCTCAGCGATCTTCTGGCGCTCAGCTTCGAGGGAGACGAGTTTTGGGCGATACTTCTCCTCCACCTCCTCACGCATTTCCTTGAGCTTGGAGAACGGGCGGATGGGGGACTTGCGATTGCGCACCTGAATGAGGTCACCACCACCAGCGAGAACCTCGACAGTGTTGAGGAGCATCGGTAGGTTGCCGCCATTCGCTACGAGACCGACTCCTAAATCACCCTGACGCAGGCAGAAGGCATCGTAGAGCATATCAGAGTCGGCAAAGACGATCACGTTGCGCTCGCTGTCGATGGACTCCTTGAGGCTGTCGTCTTTTTTTTCCTCCTTCTTAGGCTGGGCGGCTGGGCCTGCCGTAGCAGAAGCGGTTGCCGCAGCGCCAACTGCAGGGGCTTGAGTCACGGAAGCAGGCGATGCCGAGGCTGGAGGCGTAGTGGTTGTGGATGCTGGCTTCGTGGTATCCTGCTCGGCGCCACCGGTTTCTTTTGCGGCTCCCGGTGCGGATGGACGGCCATTTGGAAAAGCGCTCTTGAATTTGCCTTTGATGTGCACGCCCACAATTTGCTTCTTGCCGCTGGCTGTGAAGTTCGTCATCGGCTCACGACGGAGTTTTTCTGCAGCAGTGGTGTCGATCATTTCGGAGGCCTCAGAACTGGTGGCGAGCGTGGTGGCATCGAGACCCTCCTTCTTGTCGACCCCAAACGAACCAGCGTTCATGAGGGTAAAGGTCTGAAGGCCCGTGGTGAAGCGGCTGTCTGGGTTGATGGCTTTCGCCGGCAACTGCAATGCTGTCGGCACCACCCGGCCTTGGAGCATCCCACGATAGTTCATATCGGCGAGTACCATGTCCTTTTTGTAGTTGATGCCCCAAGCTTTGAACAGATTGGAAAGATCCGAGCTGGTGTTGATGAAGTTGCCTGGCTGCCCGGTCATCGGATTCTGCTGGCCGCTCATGGCTTGGGCGAGCAGGCTTTGTGGATCAACGAATGCAACGACGTTACCGCCACCGAGAAGGTATTGGTCGACAGCGAACTCGGCGGTCTCAGTGATGTCCGCCGGGTGAATCACTAGCAGCACGGTAATGTCCTTGTCGATCTTGTCGGTGGTGACGGGAACTTCTCGCACCTCATAATCTGCTCGGAGTTGTTGGATGACAGCCCAAGCCTCACCACCGCGCTGGCGTTGCATCATGGCCATGGGATTTCCACCTATTTGCATGGCACTCATGTAGCCAATGATGGTCTTGGTGGGCTTGATCACCTTGGCAATCGCACGGGATACCTCGTATTCGAGGGAGGTGGCATCGTCCGGGCTGAGGAAGGGCAGGATCTCCTTGCGATCGAGACACTGGACGCTCATGCCAAGGTAAATGTTGTCGCCTTCTTGATTGACCTGCATGCCGCGGATTTCATCTTCCTTAGCCTTGTCCTCCTCATCAGTGTCGGGGTTTGGGTGGATCACATCGAGACCGATATTTCCATTTCCCTGCTTTTCGTATTCGAGAAGCAAGTCCTCAATGGTGCGGGCATGTGGCTTGAGAATGTTTGGCATGACGCGGTCATCGTTCGTGGAGTAGAACTTGATGGTGACAGGTTCGTCCGCGTTGATACGGCTGAGGATATTCTTTGTTCCGGGTGAGAGGGTGTAAAGACCGTCTTCTGTGAGGTCGAGTCGGAAGTTGCCGAAACCCACGCCGCCGACGAGAAAGTTCATGGCGGCGACGATGGCGATGATTAGCAGGGTGGTGATGCCGATGGCGGCTGTCTTGGTGGAAGCACTCATGGCTGGAGAAAGGGGCGAGGAATGGTTAGAAATGGAAAAGCGGTGGGTCAGGCACGTTTTGAGCGAAGACCGAGGTCTGTCACCAACAACGCGGTGACGATCACGGAGACGAAGTAGAGCACGTCACGCAGGACGAAGATACCCTTGGTCATTTCGAAGAAGTGGTCCATGAAGCTGAAGTAGCTCACAAAACGAACAAGCCACTCAAAGCCGTTTGGCACAGCGTTCACGATGGCCTGAGTGATGCCGGGATCGCCGATGAGGGCAATGACGAGGCAGAAGGCCACGCTGATGATGAAACACACGACTTGGCTGCGGGTGAAGGCGCTGATGGCAGATGTCACAGCGAGGCAGGCCATCGCGTAAAGATAACTGGCGACGTAGCCGCTGATGATGGGACCGCTATCGGGATCGCCCAAGTATCCGACAGTCATCGCTACGGTGAAAGTCAGGGCGAGTGCGATGGCCCATACAACTGCAGCAGCGAAGAATTTGCCCAAAATGGCCTGCCAGGGAGAGACCGGCATGGTCATCAGCAGCTCGATCGTGCCAAGGCGATGCTCCTCCGACCAAAGCCGCATGCCCACCGCAGGAGCGAGCACGGTGTAGATCCACGGATGCCAAACGAAAAAGCGCGTGGCGAGCGACACGTCATCGCTATCAAGGATCCGGGAAAAGAAGAAGGTGAAGCCCTGCGAGGCGAGCAGGAAGATCACCACGATGACATAGAGCACCGGGGAGTTAAAGTAGGCCAGGAACTCGCGTTTGAAGACGGTCAGGGTGTTTTCGAAGTCACGTTTGTTCATGTGGGTTGTGGGGTGAAAGTTCGCACAGGGGAAGATGGGCTCATTCGGCTTTCTTCGCGGTTTCAGAGCGGGTGATACTGCGGAATACCTCGTCGAGGCTGTTGCATCCGGGCACCAGTTTCTTGAGCTGTTCAGGGGTGCCATCAGCCACCACCTTGCCGCGATCGATGATCATGGCACGGGAGCAGGCGGCATCGACCTCTTCCAAAATGTGCGTGGAGAAGATGATGGCTTTGTTCTGACCCATACGCTTGATCATGCCCCGCACCTCATGCTTCTGATTGGGGTCAAGACCGTCGGTCGGTTCATCGAGAATGAGCACCTCTGGATCGTGAATGATGCTTTGAGCGAAGCAGGTACGGTGGCGGTAACCTTTGGAAAGGGTATCCACACTTTGGTTGCGTACCTTTTCGAGGAAGCACATGTCTAGCACACGATCGATGGCCTTGATTTTGGCGGCGCCGTAGATGCCGCGCATCTCAGCGCAGAAGCCAAGGAAGCTCACCACCGTCATGTCAGAGTAAAGTGGGGCGTTTTCAGGGAGATAACCGAGCAGTTGCTTCGCTTTTTCGGGCTCTTCCAGCATGTCAATGCCGCCTAAAGAAACGGAACCGCTGGTAGGCCGGAAATATCCGGTGACCATGCGCATGGTGGTGGACTTGCCGGCGCCGTTCGGCCCGAGGAAGCCGAGGACTTCGCCTTTTTCGACTCTGAAGGACACGTCTTCGACGGCGACCTTCGTGCCGAATTCTTTTCGGAGGTTCTTCACCTGGATCATAAGGTACGGTGGTTGATTTGGAGGTTGGTGGAGACAGTCAAACTAGCCGCGATCGTGGCGGGTCAGAACAACACGCCCACGAGCGCACGTTGAGAAACGCGGGCGCGGTTATAGTTAAGAGTCCTTTTTTCTCAACCAAAAACTTGTGCCTACCATGTAAATGCATCTGCCTAGCCAAGCGGCCATGACAGCTTCCGTGAAGGGAAGTATGGCTGAGGGTTGCCCTTTCCGTTTCGCTGGCTAGCTTGCTCAAATGGCGGGTTTCCGCGTGATCTTTTTCATTTTTCTGCACCCACTTTCCTGCGGTGCTCGTTATCGAGCCTTGTGGCCCGGCCCGTTTCAAACCTATCGGGAGCCGCGCAACCGGTGCCTCATGTCATGCCTTCACTGGAAGACAGGGCGCTGGCCTCTGCGGGCACCCACCTGGACTCATGGGATACGTGAGCCCGCTGTCTCGGACGGCACAGGCGGGTTATGAAAGCGCTCCGGCTCCGTCCGGGGCGCTTTCTCTTAGGTACGGGTTTGATCTCGTATTCGACATCAGCCCGATCAGATGCACTCTCCCGCTATGTCAAGAATCCTCCGCGCTCTTTTGCCACTCATCATTCTCGCTGGATGCGTGTGGGTTGGGTATTGGTTTTTGACCAACAAGCCGAAGCAAAAGACGATGGAGATGCCGCCACTGATTGTGAGTGTGGAGGGAGTCACGTTAAAAAAGACAACTCATCAGGTTAAAGTTTCCTCGCAGGGCACAGTTCAGCCGCGCACGCGCAGCACGCTGCTGCCTGAAGTGGCGGGTAAGATCATCGAAGTCAGCCCCAGCTTCCGTCCCGGTGGCTTTTTCAAAAAGGACGATCTACTCGTGAGACTGGATGCCGTGGATTATGACACTTCGGTGACGGTGGCTGAGGCAGCTGTTGCGTTGGCAAAAGTCACCCTGGCTGAGGAACAGGCCAAGGCAGAGCAGGCGAGGGAAAATTGGAAGGCGCTAGGCCGGGTTGGTGCTCCGGGAGATCTCGTCTCGCGAGCCCCGCAGGTGGCTCGTGCCCAAGCCGATCTCGCCGCCGCGCAGGCCCGCGTGGTGAAGGCAAGGCGTGATGTGGAGCGCACCATCATCCGCGCACCGTATGACGGCCAGGTCTTGGAGCAGGCGGCAGATGTTGGGCAGTATGTGGGGCAGGGAACGATTGTTGGGAAAATCTTTGCCACAGATTATGTCGAAATACGCCTGCCACTGCCGGAGCGTGAGAGTCAGCATTTGAATCTTCCGGAACACTTTCGTGATGCCGCAACTGCGGCTGTGCTCACCAAGGTGCATCTGCGCACCACTTACGTTGGCAGGTCGGTTATCTGGGAGGGCCAGGTGGTCCGTGTGGAAAGTTCGCTAGACACCGAGACGCGTCAACCGACCGCCGTGGCACAGGTCATGGATCCGTATGCCAAGCGAGCAGATGGCATGCCGCCGCTCAAAATCGGTCAGTTCGTTGAAGCGGAGATCGAGGGAAACATGCTGAATGATGTGTATCTCATTCCACGCTCTGCCGTGCGCGCGGGCAATGAGATCATTCTCATCACATCACAGAACACTCTAAAGCGTGTCACCGTGGAGCCTCTTTTCGGCAATGAGAAGCACCTCGTCATCTCAGCTAGTGCGGCGAATTCACCGCAGCAAGGAGAGATCCTCTGCCTGACACCCATTCCATTCCCCGCCGAAGGTGCCAAGGTGAACATCGGCATCCTTGACGGCCAGCGTGTGGCCAAGCCCGAAGGGCTGGCAGGCAAAAAGAATTCCGCTGACAAGAAAACGGCCGCGGCAGTATCATCAGGCAAACCCCTGCCTTGAAGATCCGTTGCAGGTTCTAGGTTGAAACCCTCCGCGAAACGCAAACTTTGGCCTCGAACCCGCTTGTTTAAAATCTTAAACTTGGAACCTTGATCGCCTCCCGAGACAGAGAGCTGCCCATTGCCATCGCTGGCTCCTTGCTGGTGCATCTTCTGCTGTTCCTGCTGCTTGCGGTATTGTTTACGAATCCCACGAAGTGGGAGTTCAAAGCTGCTGAAGTGGCTGCCAAGCCAAAGGAGAAGGAGGTCACACTGATCTTTCCCGAGCAATTGATCCCGCTGCCTCTACCCAAGCCGGCGGTACCATTGCCGAAGCAGGAGATCTATATGCGCACGACGCAGAACGAAGCCTCCAGTGAGAAACCCAAAACCCCTGCCTTCATCTCGGACCGCAACACCAAAGCCAGCGCCACTAAGGCACCTGATCCCAACTCCAACAACCCTATGCCTACGACGCAGGGGCTCAAGTTTCAGATGAAAGAGCTCGCTAACCGCGATTACCGCGATGGCGAAATCATGGAGGATGCGGCCCAGAAGTCCACTGCAGCGCCGAAAATCCAGCCGAAACTTCAGACATCCGCCACCCCGCCGATACCTCCCACTCCACCGCCACCA
>Ga0075471_10000711_pt1 | contig 20557 bp, 24 predicted proteins | sample DEB19_08_DNA_2_FD_74787 | JGI IMG/M metagenome (GOLD analysis project Ga0075471, IMG submission 74787) | Aqueous microbial communities from the Delaware River and Bay under freshwater to marine salinity gradient to study organic matter... | ecosystem: Environmental > Aquatic > Marine > Coastal ... | reverse complement strand
TGTCCTCTTCGTCCTTCTCCGCAGGAGGCGGCGGCAGACGGTCTGCGCGGGCCTGCGCGACACCATCGAGGGCCAGCAGCAGGTCGAGGCTCTCCCTGAGCGATCCGTTCGGTGACGGGGACACTGCGGCCTGCTTGCGCTCGCTCAGGATGTGCGAGATCAGCAGTTCCTGCATGCGGTCGTCGCGGGCAGGGGCCGACTGGTTCTTGCTGGTGGCAGCCGTGACCATCGCAGACGCAGCCTGCTGTGCAAGCTGCATGCCCGCCATGATCAGCGCATTGGTGCGGTCGGCGGCCTCCTTGCGGGCCTGCGCCTCACGCTCTGCGCGGAGTTCCGCGAGCCGCTCGTCGCGCTCCTTGCGCGCCTCCTCCTTGAGCATCTGCTCGCGCTCCCACTTCTCGCGGCGGCGGGCGTCCTCGTCTGCGCGGCGGCGGGCCTCTGCGCGCTCCTCTGCCTCGCGCTGGAACAGCACCTGCATCCACGCAGGCATCGCGCCTGACGGATCCTCTTGGCGGGGCGGCGCATCGTACTGGGGGACGGGCATGGGGGCCTGCTGCACGGGCGTGCCGATCACCATGGTGATTGCCTTGGCCTCCACGGGCTTGTAGTCGCTGCCGATGGGCGTGGCGCGGTAGCTGCCGGGATCGCGGTTCAGCAGGGTGTGCGGGTACGGGCGGCCCTTGACCACCCCGACCACTGCCCACTTGCCGTTGGGCAACTGGTACTCCAACTGCCAGTCCTTGTGTTCGTAGTCCTCGTCTGCGAGAAGGTTCTGCGTTCCGTTGGCAGGCCCGAGCCGCTTGGCGAAGGTCTGCTCGAACGTGACGCTGCTGCCGTCATCGGGGATCATGCCGGGGTCGATGCTGAACGGCACAGGGCCGTTGCTGTTGATACGCTTTGGGGTAGCCATCTGGGGTTGTCCTCTGTCCACACACGCTGGACTGCGGTAAGGTAGCAGCGTCCTCGTTTGGGCGCAACGGAGAGCCATGCCTACTTTGAGACCCGACCAGTTACAGGTTGTGCGATCTGTGGAGGCGCAGTTCTTCTATGGCAACCGCCGCTTGTGCGTCCAGATGCCTACAGGCTCTGGCAAGACCGTCGTCGCAGCGGAGATCACCCGCAGGCTGGGGTCGCGGCGCGTGCTGTACGTCGTGCCCTCCGAAGAGATCTTCGACCAGACCGCCGCGAAGCTCCGCGCAGCGGGGGTGCAGCCTACCCTGCTGCAATCGGGCGGCTGGCCCAACCTCAACACCACCCGGTGCCTGCTGGCCATGAGCCAGACGCTGGCCAACCGCTTGCAACAGGGCCTCTTCCGCACTTGGCTGCCTGACGTCGTGATCGTGGACGAGGCCCACAGGCTCATCGACCAGCATGCCAAGGTGCTGGGGGCCTTCGGCTGCGCCTCGATCGCACTGACAGCCACGCCCGTGCGCCTCGACGGACGGAGCCTGTCGAACCTGTGGCCGACGCTCATCGAGGGTGCCACGGTCGGCCAGTTGCAGGAGTTGGGGTCGCTGGTCAGGGAGATCCGCACGCTCGACCTGCCGCTGGCTGACCTGCGGAAAGTCCGCAAGCGTGCGGGCGACTACGAGGCAGCATCGCTGTCGGCAGCCTACGAGAACAGCCGCGCAGCCGATCTGGCAGCCATCTACTACTACCAGCAGGCCCTTGGCAGGCGCACGCTGGCCTTCGCGCCCAGCCGCAAGGTGTCGGAGACTCTCGCGGCGGCCCTGAACACGATGGGCGTCCGCGCCGTCCACCTCGACGCCAAGAGCAAGGCAGAACACCGCGAGGAGACTCTCAAGAAGCTGGAACAGGGAGACCTCGACGTCGTGACCAACTGCGCCCTGTTTGTCGAGGGTGTGGACGTCCCGACGATCGACTGCGTGATGGTCTGCACCTCGACCCTGTCGCTGACCAAGTGGATGCAGATGTGCGGGCGCGGCACGCGCAGCGCCCCGGACAAGAGCGACCTGCTGATCATCGACCACGGGCTCTGCACCCGCAGGCTAGGGCCTGTGGACTGCGACAGGGACTGGACGATGGGTGGCCGCCCCGTCCCCGCGTAGGACGCCCAGCGCGGTCAACTGGGCGACGGCATCGTCGGCACCGTAGCAGACGAGGATATGCCAGCCGCAGGAGCGCAGCACCCCGTGCCACTGCTCCTGCTCTGCGCTGACCTTGCCCCCCTTGCGCCGCTTCATCTCGATGGCGAGGCACCGCCAGCGCGGGTCAGGCCCGGGCAGTACCAGATCTGGTACGCCTGCCTGCACTCCTTGGCGCACAAGGGCCGCAGCCTCCGTCTTGCTGCGCTTGCCCCCGTTGGGGACGGCGAAGTGTGCGATGCCTTCGCGCCGCAAGACGCGGCAGACCCGCTCCTGCTCGTCGGCTTCCTTGGGAACTTCCTCAATGATCTCAGGCAGTGTAGTCATGTGTATCGATGGTGTAGCGATCATGTTTTTGTAAGCCCTTGATCTCGCTTGGTATGTAGCGATGTATCGATGTAGCGATCTTTTAGAGCCTATGCGTGAGAAAAGTTGGTGTCATGTAAATAAATCCTGCGCGCGTTTTCGCGCGTATAGGGCCAAAAACATCGCTACATCGCTACATCGCTACATACTGAAGAGTTCCGAAGGGTTGCGAGAACGAGATCGCTACACTATCGCTACACTATCGCTACACTTCGGGTCGCGGGGGTGTCAAGAAAGTGGTGGCCCTGCCGCACAGGGGTTGTACCACGGGGGTCTGGGGCTGTCAATGTACGCTCTGCGATGCTGCCGCCCGTATCAGCAGCGGGTACTCGATGCGCCTCGCGGTCGCAGGGCCTGCGGTGAAGGGCCGCACCTTGACCTTGAGTCGGTCGAAGAATTTGCGCTTGGTCAGCACCTGCGAGTCGGGGATGCCCGCCGACGACGCCCAGATGCGGAAGCTGCTGTAGAGAATGTCGCAGGGGGTGCCCTCGCCCGGCTTCGCGGGAGAGTCGGTCAGGTCGGCCATCCACTGCTCGACTTCGTCGCTGGCGCTGCGCCACTGCGCCTTCATCGCGCTGCTCGACGCAGACTCGACGTACTCGCCGCGCACCAGCAGGGCGGGCAGGCACCGCAGCGCCCAGCAGACGACCTGCGTGCGCTCCTTGTCGAGAAGCTCCTTGGCAAGGTCGCGCACAACGCCCGCGCCCTTGAACTCTGCGTTGAAGGGCATGGTGCGGATACGCCGCCACATGCCTTCGCTGAGATCTTTGACGCTGGGCAGCGTGTTGCAGGCCAACAGCACCCCGCAGTTGGGTGTGAAATCAATGACGTTCTCGTACAGGTAGCGCCCGTGCATCGGGTCACCGCTGACGAGGGCCTTGATCACTGCGGCGGCCACATCGGTGATCTCGCTGCTGGGGACTTCTGCGGTCGAGTTCAGCATGGCCTTGGCCAGCTTGGCCTTGTTGCCTTCGTTGCCGAAGTGCTGCGGCGCAAAGTGCGTCACGCGGCTGCGCGGGACGAGCCCCTCGACCACAGATACGAACGTGGACTTGCCGTTGGAGCCTCCACCGACAGGGAACAGGGCCTTCTGGTACTTGCTGCTTTGGCGCGTCAGCATCGCGCCGATCCATTCGCCCGCTGTGCCGACCTCGATCGCCAGTTCAGCCGCAGGGCGGTCTGACCAGACCTCTGCGAGGAACTTCAGCCACGCTGTAGGATCGAGATCCGTATAGGGTTCGTCGTAGCCGACCGTGCAGCGCCACTTCGCGGCATGCGGGTGCTTGACGACACCCTTGTCTGTGACCTCGACCACGCAGTCGCTGAACGCAACGCACAGGCTGCCATCGAAGGCGTCCTCGTTGCTGCGGAGGGTATGCACCATCCGCACTACGTCCATGACCGTGCTGCTGGTCAGCTTGAGTTGCGAGTACTGCTGCACGCCCTTGCTGGTCATCTTGCCCTTGACGAGCATGCCAGCGGTCGAGGCGATGGCCTGCTGCAACTGGATGCGATCCACCTCGACGTACCTGCCCAGATCGGGGACGTAGGCCCACAGCGCGCCCATCGCGTAGACGGCAGGCACGCCGCTGTGCCGTTCGATCACCGACAGCACCAGTTCGGCGAGTTCGACGCTGTCGCCACGCTCCAGCGGCGTCTGGTACACGGCAGGGTCGATCGCCAGCCCGATGCTCTTGATCGGTGGCGGGCTGCGGTGCGCTGACGGCTTGGACTGCGGGACGCTGGGGCCAGCGGGCAGCGAGCAGGCCCAGTCGAGAATGTTCTCCAGATCCTTGTCGGCATCCTTGGCCTTGCCGTGCTGGGCGTAGTAGGCATCTGCGGCTTCCTGCAACCGCTGCCCGATCTCGTCGCGCTCGCAGTTGCGGGCACGCAGGCTGGCAGCGTACCGCTTCAGCGTGTGGTGGCGTTCGCCCGCAGGGATCTGCTGGGGCAGCGCAAAGCGCGGGGCCAGCGTGTCGAGGCCGTCCCAGATGCTGGCGGGAGGCTGCGCCGCGTCGATCGCCTCGACTGTCGCGGACAGCGGAGGCGTCCAGACGTCGGGCTCGACCAGCCTGCCTTCAGGGTCTTGCGGCTCACCGTCGCGCACCACGCGAGGCAGACGGAACAGGCGGCCCCAGTCAAACAGGTTATCGACAGGCAGCCCGGCATCCCGCAACGCCGCGATCGCATGGCGCATCGCAGCGGCATGTTGGATGGGGTCGAGGGGCTCTGCCCACTTCCAGATGATACGCAGGCCGCCACGGGTGGCGTACCAGCAGCAGCCCGCCACCGTGCGCTCTGCCAGATCGGCCATCTGCCTGCGCCACTCTGCGGGCGCTTCGCCTTGGGTGCGGTGCGCTTCCTCGCAGTCAATGTCCGCGACACCGTACCCGAAGCGCAACCGACCGCCTGCACGCATCATGGCGTCGAGGCCCGACAGGGTCATGCGCGGGCACTTGGGCTTCTGGTGGTAGACGCCGTTCTCATCAGCGACCTCCAGCCAGTACGGCATGAAGTGCGCGTCGGACGGGTAGGTCTTCTGCAAAGCTTCCAGCAGAGGCACGCTGGTGTGCCACGCTGCGGGCGCTTCTTCAGTCCATCCGCGCTGGTACTTGTCTACTAGCACTGTGATCAAGCGTTCAACGGTCTGCATCCTTCCCCCCTGTCGTCCAGAACCACGGCTGCACGGCACCGTGCGACAGCCTGTGAAGCACTGCCAGATGCTGGACACTGGGAGCAGATGAGCCGCAACACCAGTTGTATACTGCACTTCTTGTCACTGAGCATTGTCGGGCGATCTCCCTGACGGAGTACCCCGACGCATCTACCCAGAGTCGGAACGGGTGGGTCGTTGGCATCGTTGCCCCCTCCTCTGGGGCCAGCGCAGGCTAGGGCCTCCTCGACTATCTGTCAAGTACCGCTTGACAGCCAGATCGGGTTGCCCTAGTATCGGCTCCGAGGTGAGAGATGCACAAGGTCAGTCCGAGCCAGATCACAGAAGCAGAACGGTGCCTGCGGCGTTGGTGGTGGCAGAGCGTCAAGGGCTTCCGCAAGCCTGACACCCCGCAGACCCTGCTGGGCCAGTCCATCCACGCAGCACTTGAGCAGAAGCTTCTCACGGGAGTCTACCCCAACGACAGCAAGCTGGTCGAGCGTGCCGCGCCAGCGTTCGAGGCCCTCGACCGCTGGCATGAGGAGCAGACAGGCGAGCCGCTGCCACGCCCAGACAGGGATGCAGCGCCACCGTATGACGTAGAACTGGACTGGGCGCTCGACACTACGGGCTACCCGCTGCCCAGCAGGGGCAGGATCGACCTCGTCCTGTCTGACCGCAACACGGTCGTGGACTGGAAGACGACCAGCAGCTTACAGTGGGCCAAGACCTCCGACCAGTTGCTCAGTGACCCACAGGTCGTCATGTACCTCGACGCGATGGTGCAGCGGGGCGCAGTGTCGCTGCCCTCCACGTTCCTGCATGTGTACACGACCACCAAGGGCACCCCGACTGCCCAGATCGTCCGCACCGTGGTAGACGCGCAGTCCTTCAGCATCGGCAAGGCGCACATCTACAAGGTCATGCAGCGCATGGCCGACGTCATCGCCCGCGACCCCGATATGGAGGGGGTCGAGGCCAACATACTCGCCTGCACGGACTTCGGCGGGTGTCCGCACCGCGACAGGTGCTTCTCAACCAAGAAGGAGGAACAGATGGACATAAAGGAGAAACTGGCAGCCCGCAAAGCCGCGCAGGTCGCGCCGACCATGGCGACAGGCATCAACCCACCAGAAGCTTCTGCAAGTGTCGAGCAGAAGACGCCGACGCACACCGCAGCCAGCGTCCCTGCGCCTGTGGCCCTTGAGGTGTCCGACGTTGCCTACGCGGGCGCGGTGCTGTGCATCGGCACCATCCCCCTGCGCGCAGGCTCCGAATGGCAGCATGCCGACGAGTGGCTGCTGGGTTTCCAGCGGCAGGCGTGCGAGAGCCTCAAGATCACGCACTGGGGCCTCGCGGACTACGGCAAGGGCAAGGCCGCGATCGTCGCGCTGGTGGACGCCGCCTGCCGTGCTGGCAAGATCCCGCGTTACCTGCTGCTCGACCGCCGCAGTGCCCTTGGCGACGCCGTCGCTGAGGTGCTGATCCCGCACTACCGCGACGTCTTCGTCAAGCTGGGGTAGCCATGAGCGTGTTCGCGCAGCGCAGGGCAAGGCTCGCCCCGACTTGGGGCCAACTGCAAGCTACAACCGACGTAGATCGTGTGGTAGCCTTGCCACGCGCCGCAGGGTACACGCCTGTTGACCTGAGCGGCAGGCTCCTGCCGGGCGCGCAGGGCATCACCCTGCGCCCCGTGCAGGAGCAGGCTCTTGCTGCCATCGCAGCCTGCAAGGGCCTGCTTGGCGGCATCGGAGTCGGTCACGGCAAGACGTACATCGCGCTGTTCAGCGGTGCCGTGCTGGACGTTGACCTGTCAGTGGTGCTGGTGGCTCCTGCTACCGTCAGCATGTTCGAGGAAGTTCTCGCAGACCTGCAAACGCGCTACAGGCTGCCGCAGACTGTGTTGCTGTCGTGGTCGGTGCTGTCGCGTCAGGACGGCTACGAGCGGCTGGAGGCCCTGACAGCAGGGGCCGCCCGGGTCTGCATCGTGGCAGACGAGGCCCACTATGCACGCAACGCCACAGCAGCGCGCACCAAGCGGCTGCTGCGCCTGCTCGACCGTCGCCCCGATGCGGCTTTCATCGCACTGTCGGGCACGCTGACCAACCGCAGCCTCGCGGACTTCGCCCACCTGTCGCAGTATGCGCTGCGGGAGCGTTCTCCCGTGGTGACGGGGCCAGACCTCGCCTGCTTCACCAAAGCTCTGGAGGGTGGATGGCTGGCAGCAGCCGATAGCCACACGATCTGCAAGCTCATCTTCTGGGCGCACGCCTGTCGCGGCAGGCGGGTGTCGTTGGCTGCTGGCAAGATGGCAGACGACCAGCGGGCGCTGCTTGTCGAGTGCATCGGTGAGAGGCTCGCAACAGCAGAGGGCGTGGTGCTGACCAAAGACCCGTCATGCAGCGCGAGCCTGTACATTGTGCAGGTCAAGCAGGACACGGGGCTGGGCAAGCTTGTCCGCATGGCCGACGAGATCGCCAAGACCTATAAAGACCCGATGGGCATCGAACTCGCTGACAGCAACGAGGTCGCAGTCACGGCCAAGCGGCTCGCGCTGGGCTACTACTACCAGTGGGAGTGGCCTGACGGCAAGACCGACACGGAATGGATGGACAAGCGGCAGGACTGGTCGCGCACATGCAGGAAGCTCATCGAGAAGTACGGCTGCACGGGGTTCGACAGCCGCAAGTTGGTCGAGGATGAGGCCCGCCGCAGGCTGGAACAGGGCGACGGCAGCCGCTGGGTGCGGTGCTATGCCGACTGGGCTGCGGTGCAAGACCGCCCGGGGCCGAAGACGCGCCCGACTTGGGTGTCCGACGCTGGGCTGCGCGCCATGCTGGCGGCTGCGGACGGTGAGGCTGCGCTGGTCTGGTATGACGAGGACGCAGTCGCACAGAAGCTCCGCGAGTTGGGGTTGCTGGTGGTTCCCGCAGGCGCACCCGTGCCGCAGTTCGATGGTGTGGTGTGCCTGTCGCTCAGGTCGCACGGCGTCGGCCTCAACCTGCAACGGTGGAACCGCAACGTCTTCTGCTGTGTACCGTCCAGCGGCACACCGTGGGAACAGGTGCTGGGCCGCACCCATCGGGTGGGCCAGCAGGAGGACGAGGTCTGGGCGTATGTCCCCCAGTGGACAGGCATCCTGCGTCATGCGCTGAAGCAGGCGCGGGAGGATGCAGCTTGGATCGAGAAGACGACTGGCAATATCCAGAAGCTTCTGGTCGCCAGCGTAGTGTGACCGACCCATGGTGGGTCGGTCGGAAAGTGGAAGAAGAACAAGGAGACAGAAAATGCGTAGCATCTGGGACAATATCGACGATCCGAAGTACCAGCAGAGCAGCAGCGGGCCCCGCCTCGCGTACCTGTACCCGGGCAAGTTCCTGTTGCGGGTCACCAAGGTGTCGCACTACCCGAGTGCCAAGAACCCCCGCGACGAGTGGTTCCGCGTGGACTTCCAGATCGCAGAGGGGGCCAAGGATGGCGTCGATGCGGTGTCGTGGGTCGTCAACCTGAGCAAAGGCGATGCGGCCCTGACCGACGTCGTGTCTTTCGTGTCGGCGCTGCTGGGCGAGGAGACCCGCATCAACCGCGAGGTCATGGAAGACCTCGTCGGGGCCGCGCAGCCCGCCGCAGGGCTGCTGGTGCGCTGCGAAGCGGTCAACAAGGTCACGCAGAGCGGCGGCAACTTCACCAAGACCTACTGGTCGGCAGTGGAGGCATAGCGATGTGGGCCTACTTGGACACTGAGACACATCTGATTGCTCCCGGTAGGCTCGCACCGAAGCTGGTCTGCGTCCAGCTTGCGGAGGACGGTGGCGAGGTGGGCATCCATCTCGCCACCGACCCCGCGACACGCACGACGGTCGAGAGGGTTCTCAGGCAGGGTCACATCGTCGGTCACAACATCGCCTTCGACCTCGCAGTGATCGGTGCCCACTGGCCTGACCTGCTGCCCATGGTCTGGGCGGCCTATGACGAGGCGCGGGTGTACGATACGGTCACTCTCGCCCAGTTCCGCGACATAGCGCGGGGCGAGTTCTCGACAACGTCGGGCAGGTACACGCTCGCGGGGCTTGCGGAGCGTATGATCGGCCTGTATGTATCCAAGGGCGACGACAGTTGGCAGTTGCGCTACTCCGAACTGGACGGTGTCCCGTTGGATGCGTGGCCAGCAGAGGCGATCGAGTACGCGACCAAGGACGTCGAGGTCACGCGCAAGTTGTTCCTGACACTTTTCCCTTGGGGGTCGGTAGAAAGCCCTCAACTTCGCAACATGCCTACCCATGTGCGCGCATCGTTCGCCCTGCACCTCGCTTCTGCATGGGGCATGCGCTGCGATCCCGTCGAAGTCGGCAACCTCCGCGACGAGATCGACAGGCAGCAGGGCGCGCTGCGCCAGCGGCTCATCGACGAGGGCCTGCTCCGCGCCAACGGCACCCGCGATGACGCTGCGGTGCGCCAGCGCGCCCTCGCCGTCGGCGTATCTGCCCGCACAGCCACGGGGCGTGTCGCAGTGAACGCTACCGCGCTGCAAGACGTCAGCGATCCCCTGCTGCGGCAGTTGGTGGAGTACCAGACCGCTGGCAAGCTCCGCTCGACCTACCTGCCTGTGGTCGAGAAGGGCTGCACGGAACCCCTGCACCCGCGCTACGGTCTGGTCGAGTCTGGCCGCACATCGTGCAGGAACCCCAACCTCCAGAACCTTCCCAGAGGGGGTCGGGTGCGCGAGTGCTTCGTCCCGCGCCCGGGTTTCGTCTTCGTCGCGGCAGACTACCACGTTGTCGAACTGGTCTGCCTCGCCCAAGTGTTGTCCAACCTGTTTGGGGCCGAAAACTGCCAGATGGCGCAGTCTCTGCTGCAAGGCAGGGATCTGCACCTCGTCACAGCGGCGAACATTCTCAAAATCGGCTACCATGAAGCCGTCGCCCGATACAAGGCTGGCTTCCAGCAGGTCAAGGATGCGCGGCAACTCGCCAAGGGCTTGAACTTCGGCATCCCGGGCGGCCTTGGGCCAGACAAGCTGGCGCAGTTGCTCAAGGGATACGGCTTTGAGGTGTCGAGGCTGGAAGCTTCGCAACTCAAGACCGAGTGGCTGCGGCTGTATCCTGAGATGCGCCTTTACTTCCGGCACATCTCAGCGGAGACAGGACGCTTCGCGGACGGGGCTGCGGGGTGCATCCACCCCATCACGCACTTTGTGCGCGGCGGCCTCGACTACTGCTCCTACGCCAACCACCTCTTCCAGCACCTTGCCGCGCATGGTGCCAAGTCGGCGCTCTACTGCGTCCAGCGTGCATGCTTCACGCCCGGCACGGCGCTCTACGGGTCGCGTCTGGTCGCGTTCGTCCACGACGAGTTGCTGCTTGAGGTTCCTGAGCATTGTATCGATGCGGCAGCGACAGAACTGGTCAATATCATGTGTGCGGAGTTCAGCGCGGCAGCAACGCCGGATGTGCCAGTACATGCAGAGGCAGTTGCGATGCGTAGGTGGTGCAAGGACGCAAAACCACGGCAGGATGCACAGGGACGTCTGATCCCGTGGGAGGAGTAGCATGCGCCAAGCAATCGCCACTGTCTGGACACGTTGCCCATGCGGACTTGCACGATCGATCTGCTGGCGCTGTGGTGGGCTAGACGTTGACGAGCGCGACACACTTTGCGACAGCAGAAACGCGCACAGTCTCGCGCAGGAGGCAGGTCGGGGGCCCCCGTTTCGGGGCGAAAAGGCGGGGGCCCCCACGCTAGACGGGTCGGGGGGCCCCCCACCGGGGCCGCTGGCAGGCCCTGTGGCGGGCGATCGGGCCCCGGGGTAGGGGAAGGGTAGGGGGGCAAAAAAGCGCCCCGCCAGCAGCCCCTAGCGTGGCTGGACGGGGGGCCCCCAGAATAGGTGGGGGTGCCTCGTTTTCCTCAATAATATCAACAGGTTACAGAGCATCCGGGGCTGTCCCGGGGCTATTCTGGCCACGGCTCCGGGAGGGCGCGGGCAGGCCCCGGGAGGGTGCGGGCCGCCCAGAGGCGGGGGCCCCTGCCCGGGTCTGGGGGCCCCCGGGGGGTATGCAGACCCGCAGCCAATACAGCAATGGTTTCAAGGGGTTGGGCTCCGAGTTTCTGCCCGCCCCGACCGTGGGGGAAGCTTCCCGCAGCCCGTAAGTGCTTGAAACCCTTAGGATCAGGGGTTTGAGAACTTCCAAGAATTTGAACTCTGCTGTGCATTATGGCTTACTTGCTCTCGTCAGGTCGCCGCTGCGAGCGGGGCCCGACCAGCTACCCCCGGAGGGGGTGACAACTGGGTGACCCTGCACGGTTGGCGAGCAACGCCATCCCGTGGCGGAGTCCCCTGCACGCCCCTCGAAAACCGCGCTGCGACAGCGCCGTAGAGTAGGGGGGGACGGCTGAGGGAGGAACCGCGAGACCGCAAGGCGTGCAGGGTGGAAAAGACGAGACCAGCGGCGGGGCCGTGCCTGAGGGCGCGACCCTGCGACCTGCCTCAGACGCAGGGCCGCTGGCCACGGGGGGGAGAGGGCCTCCCCGATAGGGTACCGAAACACCAAGGGGGACACGATGGAGACGACGAGCAAGACGAACACGGTGCTGTGGGCGTGGGAGTGGACGAGCGGCGGATACAACTCCTGCATGGCGGCGAGCCGCGAGGAGGCACTGAAAGAGGGGACGCGAGTGGGAGCGGGAGTCAAGGTCACGCTGGTGGTGGACGAGAAGACGCTGGTGAGCGGGGAGAAGGCGCGGGCACTGCGAGACAGGATGGAACGGTACTACCGCTGCATGTTCGACTGAGCGGGGAGGAGGCACAATGACACTGGACGACGCGATCGGATGGATCGGGATCGGGCTCGCGCTGGCAGCAGTGGTGCTGCTCAGCGCGGCGGCATAAGACCAACGGACAAGGACACGGAGGAGGACGAGATGGCATATGTACCGAGGCTGATCAGGGAAGAGATGGCGTGGAGCGCGAGAGAGCGGCAGAACCCTCAGTGGGCAGAGGCACGCAGGCGAGAGGCGCAGATCGCCGCGGACGCGAACTTGGAGGCGGCCGCGAAGTTCCCAGTCCCGGAGGACGTATCGAACGTGACGCTCGTTGTGGAGTGGTCGAAGAGCATCATGGAGTACCAGCAAAGGCGCATCGAAGAACTCCGACAGGAGCGCGGTGTGAACGCACTGTGGCGAGCCACCCAGCGATGAGGTGGCGGCATAAGACCAACGGACAACAACGGACAACAACGGACAACCAACGGAGGAACCATGAACCAGAACAACCTCACCGCAGTGCAGGGATTTTCGGGTACGGCAGGCGCGACAGTGTGGTGGACGCTACGCGGCGATGTACGGCTCGACACACTGGCGCAGCACTGGCAGCAGGCGGGCCTGCCCGCCGACTGGCTGCCCGACCTGCCCACCGCCGACAAGCGACTGGGCCGCGCAGTGACCAGCGTGTCGGAGCTTCGCAAACTGGCGCGCCCCGTCGAGCGGCGCGGGCACTGGGCGATCGTCGCGGAGGTGGTCGAGGGTGACGGCGACGCCGCCACGCTGCGCCACGCACAGGTGCTGTCGGTGCGGCTTGAGGCGGGCGAGCCGCACTTCACTGATTTTGGCCTGACCTCGCAGTCGATCCTGCTGTCGGCACAGATCCGCAGTGTATGGGACGCGCAAGAGGGCCTGCTGCACCGCGACGACGTCGCACTGTGGCTGTCCAAGCTGATCACCCGCGTCTACGGCACCCCGCTGCGCTCGCGTGGCGGCCTGTACTACGTCCTGCCCGCGCAGGTCGAACGGTGGCGTGCGATCACCTCCTGCGTGGAGGCGGCAGGCGCAGGCAGCACCTACACGCTGCCGACGCTGGCGGGAGAGGACGCCACCCGCGCAGTGCTGGACGCGCTGGCCCGCGACGTCGCGGACGACGTCCAGCAGTACACCGACCAGATCCTGTCGGGCAACCAAGGCCCGCGAGCCCTGCGGGCACGGGTGCGCGACTGCGACACCCTGCTCGAACGGCTCACCCAGTACGATGCGCTGCTGGGCGGTGCGCTCGACACCGTGCGGCAGTCGGTGCTGACCGCGCAGGAGTTGGCGGTGGTCGCAGCCCTGCGTGTCGAGGCAGCAGAGGAGGAGGCAGCGGGCAAGTAGCCCGCCGCCGCATGGACACCTGAACAACGGACACCCCAACACCTGAACAACGGAGGAACCATGAACGCTTACACCATCAGCCACGCTCAACTCAAGACCATCCTGCGCGCTATCTGGTACACGCCCGGCCTCAATGGCCGCTGGGGCCTGCCCGTCGTCCTGTGGGGCGACCCCGGCACTGGCAAGACGTCGGCCTGCCGTGCCCGCGCCACGGCGTCGGGCCTGTGGCTCGACCAGCTGATCGGCAGTGTGTGCGACCCCACGGACTTCGGCGGCGTGCCGTCGCCCGCCGCCAACGGCTCGCCGTTCGCCGACGCACTGCTGCCCAACTGGCTCCGCAAGATCGACGAGCGCAAGGGCACGGCGGGGGTGCTGTTTCTGGACGAACTGACGGGCGTGCCGCAGGCTGTGCAGTCGGCCATGCTTGGGCTGGTGCTGGACGGCGCGGTGGGTGACTACCGCATCTCGCCCCGCGTGCGCTTCATCGCCGCAGCCAACCCGGTCGATCAGGCAGCGGGCGGCCAGCCGCTGGCCATGCCCACCGCCAACCGCTTTGGCCACCTGACGGTGAGCGCGCCCGACGTCGAGGACTGGTACGCCATCCTCGCGGGCACCAGCGACGACACCGACACGCCGCTCAACGCCGACGCGATCGAGGCAGAGGTGCTGGCCCGCTGGGATCGCGAGTACGCTCGCGCCCTGACGCTGGTCGTCGGCGGGTTCCTCAGGAAGTTCCCCGCCCTCGCGCAGCAGACACCCAAGGCGGGCACGCCTGCCAGCGAGGGTGCGTGGGCCTCGCACCGCACTTGGGAGATGGTGGTGCGCGCCGTCGCTGGCGCGACCATCCATGGGCTGTGCGACGACGACCGTGACGCGCTGGTCGCCGCCTTCGTCGGCATCGACAAGGCCACCGCGTTTGCGGCGTGGCTGCGCGATGCCGACCTGCCCGACGCCGCCGACCTGCTCGACGGCAAGGTGCAGTGGGCACCCAGCCCGTACCGTCCCGATCGCACCCAGTGCATCCTCGACCTGTGCGCGGGCGAGATCGCCAAGGGTGACGCCGGGGCCAAGGTGTCCCGCGCCCGCGTGCTGTGGAAGCTTCTGAGCGACCTCTGCAACGCAGGCACCCCCGACTTGGGCCTGAGCGCCATCAAGGTACTGTCGCTCGACACTGCCGTGGCCATGCTCCCAGAGGGCAGCGTGGCGCGGCAGGCGCGGCTGGAGGTGCTGCGCGCCACGGGCACTGCGGGCCTCCGCAGCTAGCCCACACTCTCCCGCTGCTGGCGCGGGGTTGACGCTGTGTCAGCCCCGCGCTAGTATGCCAACCTGCACTGTGAGGTGTCCCATGAGCGAAGCCCTCAAGCGTATCTCGATCGCCCGCCACGTTGTCACCACGCGCATGCCTTACTACAGCCAGTGGACGCTGGGCCTGCGTGCCGTGCCTTCGCCCGGTCTGGGCACGGTGGCGACGACCGATGACATGGTGCTGCTGTTCGACCCTGAGGTGATCACTGGCCAGTGGACGCAGGCGCAGATCCCGGGAGCGTTCCTGCATGAGGTGCTGCACCACGCCCTGCGCCACTCGCAGCGTGCGGCGGCCTTCGACGCCAGCCTCGACCGCCACCTGTGGAACGTCGCCGCCGACGTTGAGTGCAACCGCATCGTGCTGGGCATGGGCCTGTCCCTGCCCGATGGCGCGGTGACTGCCAAGGGCCTGCAACTGCCTGAGGGTATCGTCGCGGAGGCGGCCTACGCCATCCTGCGCGAGCGCCAGCAGCAGCCGCAACAACAGCAGCAGCAGGGCCAGCAGCAGCAGGGCCAGCAGCAGCAGGGCCAGCAGCAGCAGGGCCAGCAGGGCCAGCAGGGCCAGCAGCAGGGCCAGCAGGGCGGCCAGCAGGGCGGCCAGCAGGGCGGCCAGCAGGGCGGCCAGCAGGGCGGCCAGCAGCAGGGCGGCCAGCAGCAGGGCGGCCAGCAGGGAAGCTTCGCGGCGGGCCGCTGCGGTAGCTGCTCTGGCGGCCACCGCCTGCCCGGCGAGGCTGACGCACCCGCAGAGGCCCGCGTGTCCAAGGTCGAGCGGCAGGGCATCGAGCGCAAGGTCGCGGAGGCCATCGTCGACGCGGCGGCCAAGCACCCCGGCAGCGTGCCCGCTGAGGTGCTGCGCGAGGCGCAGGCAGCGGTGGCCCCGCCCGTGGTGCCGTGGCAGCAGGTGCTGGCCAGCAAGGTGCGCCACGCTGTCGCCAAGCGCAGCGGCTACCGCGACTGGCACTTCCGTCGCCCGTCGCGCCGTCAGGGTGTGGTCGGCACGGGCCCCGGTGCGCCCATCCTGCCGTCGCCCTTCGCGCCGCAGGTCGAGGTGGCCGTCGTCGTCGATACGTCGGGGTCGATGGGCCGTAAGGAGATGGAGGCTGCCCTCGCGGAACTCGACGGCATCCTCCGCAGCGTGCGCGGCGAGGTGCGCGTGGTCTCCTGTGACGCTGAGGTGCAGAAGGCGGGCAAGGTCACCCGCGCCGCCGACGCAGCGAAGCTTCTCAAGGGTGGCGGTGGCACCGACTTCGTCCCCGCCTTCGACCATCTGGTGCGGCACCGCCCGGGCGTCACCATCGTGGTGACAGACGGACACGGCCCCGCGCCCGACGACGAGCCGCGCTGGACGGACACGGTGTGGCTGCTGGTTGGCAAGGACACCCGCACGCCCTACCCTGCCAGCCGCCCCTTCGGTGGCGATGTGCAGTGGGGCGAGGTGATCAAGGTGGGGGCCAAGTGAGACAGGTCTGGATACTGTGGACAGCCCCGGCCTGCGGAGGCCGGGGCACGGGGGAGGCGGTGCCCGTCGAGGTCTGCCGCCATGAGCGGCAGGCGCAACTGGGCGGGCCGCACCACGGCTACCAACTGGCCTGCTACAGGCATGCCGTCCGCGACGACGGCACGGTGGGTGCGGGCGTCTGGTGCTGGGACACCGACGCGCAGGGGGTGCCGCCCGGGCACGGTAGCTGGCGGGCCAAGGTGGGCGAGGCGCAGGTCAAGTTCTTGGTCGGGTGCCTGCGCTTCGGCGGCTGGCACCGCGTCTGCGGCTGGCGGCTGCACCGCAACGTCGCCCACGACGAGCGCACCGCCAAGCGGCTGGCCGACCGTGGCCTGCTGCTGGCAGAGCCCCGCATCGTGCAGGGGCAGCGCGTCACGCTCTACACGGTGGCCGACGCGGAACTGGCGCAGCGGATTATCGACGCAGACGGGGTCATCCCGGACGACGCTCTTGCGAGCGGGGAGGTGGTGCTATGACGAGGACAGAACTGGCCGACGTCTGCGTGTGCAGACGCTGCAACGTCGCCCGCATGGTGGCAGCGTGGACGGTGCTGGAGCAGGGCCCGCAGCGCGCCCCGCGCTGGGAAGCTTCCCTGCTGCTGGCGCGCTGGGCGCAGGTGACCGACAGCAACCTGCCGATGCCCCAAGACCTGCGGCAGGCTGCCGACGCCTGCCTGCACTGGATCCAAGAACACGGGGACACGCTCAAGTGGCTGGCCCGCGAGGTGTCCTACAGCGGGCAGTCGCCCGGTACGGAGGTCGAGGATGAGTTCTGACACTTGCACCCTGTCCATCCACCCATGCACCCGATCGGGAGGGTTGTTGCTGCGCCCTACATGGAACAGTCCCGACTGGATCGTCTGCTCGCTGGAGGAGTTTCTCGCAGCGTATGGCGACGACCGCCGGGTGTGCGCGCTGGTGCTGGCACAGAAACCCCGCACGCTCATGCACACAGGAGGTTTCTCCGCGAGGTACAGCGCCAGCGCGGTGGGCCTGTGGGTGTGCAAGTATCACACCCGACCGACAAGCCATCACTACGAGGGGTTTGTTACCGCGCACCCACCCCTGCACGACTACCGGCAGGCGGTGGACGACCTGCGCGACAAGCAACTGCGGCGCGAGCAGGAACTGCGGCTGGCAGACCCAGCCCTTTGCGATACGGAGGTGTACGATGGTTGAGAGGCTGTTGTCGATGCGTGAACTGGTCGCCGCGCTGGTGCTGACCGTCGAGGCTGAGATGCCCAAGGCCCAGCGGCGCATGGAGCAGGGCGACGACTGGTTGTTCGAGAAGGTTACAGGACAACTGCGGCTGCTGGCATCGCTCGACTCGCTGCTGGCCGACGCGCTGGTGGTCGAGACAGGCAACCCCGACTTCGGCATGGGCATGACCCTGTCGGACTGGGCGCGCACCGCGCCGCCTGTCGATGGAGGCCCCGATGCGTGAACTGGTCGGAGACCTCGCGGTCGGCCCGTGCCCCTGCGGAGGGTATGGTCACCGCGAGTTGAGCGTACACTACAAGGGCTGCGAGCGACTGTACATGACCAGCGATGTGAGCCGCATGCCTGTCGATGCAACGCGCCTGCTGATAGGCGCGGGCGTGCCCGTCTCCGACCTGCATTGGGTCTGGACGGCAACGTGGAGGCACAACGAGACAGGCTCCCTGCGTCTCATGGGGCGGCCCGCGTTCGAGCCGCTGCTGCGTGCCTGCGGCTACTGGTACTTGGCCAACAAGCACCTGATGCCCGACGTCATGTTCGTGTTCTTGCGCGGGGTGTTGGTAGTCCACCGCGACGAGAAGCTCCTGACAGAGATCGACTACGATGCGGCCAACGTGGCCGCAGGCCCCAAGCAGGGCACGCTAGAGGAGTTCGTCGAGTGGTGGGCAGCGCGCCCGTGGGTGCAGCATCTGCACGACCAAGAGCAGGCCCAGTTGCGGCGCTGTGCCGAGTGGCTCGCGGGCAACTATGCCTCGCTGTGGAAGTGGCAGCCCAAGCCGTATGACGCTTGACGACAGACGCGAGCGTGTTAGTATGTAGACCTGCACTGATACCAACGGAGGTGTGCGATGCAATACGGGACGAGGGTTGGCGAGAAGTTTCCCCCGCTGCGCGGGGTCAGGTGCCACGGCTGGTTGCACGACGAGGGCATGGGCCGCGACGGCTGGGTCATCCACCTGTTCGATCGGGCCCGATGGGCGGCCCGCCCCGGCGCCGGGCACTGGTGGCGCTACCTGCGGGCCTACCACCATGCGGGCGACGGGTACTGGCTCACGGAGATCACAGACGGCGGGCGCACCCTAGTGCCCGTGGCTGGCCCCTTTCGGCGGCTGGCCGAGGTCAAGCAGGCTGGACTGGACTACCTGATCGCAGCCTACGGGCTGGCAGAGGAGGCATGAGATGGAGATCGTTGGCTGGAAGATCGTAAACCGCTTCGATGACGTAGTAGACACCGAGACTTCAGACGAGTTCAAGGCGTGGAGGGCCTTGGAACCCGAAACGTGCGAGCGTGCCTGCGTCGGCGTCCATGCGTGGAGGCAACAGGGGTACGAGGACGGCGACCGCGACCTGTTCGTTGCCATGCTCCAATGGGAGAACGGCGAGCAGGTCGGCAACAAGGGCTACGGCCCGACGATGCGGGAAGCTCTGGAAGATCTGGATCTGGACTGGTTGGACTGAACCCAAGGAGGACTGAATGGACACGACGACAAGGAACCTTCTCGTAGAACTCGCCCGCACGGTGCTGCGTGTTCTGGAACCTTCTGCGGTGCAGCCTCTGGCGGGCCTGCCAGAGCCGCACCCGACACCGTGGGCGACTGCGGTCAACCCGCTGGCAGACAGGGGCACCCCGCCAGTGAACAACCAAGCTGCGGTGCTGGACAAGCTGGACAAGCTGGACAAGAAAGCCCCCGCCACAATCGGGCGCGGCGTAACCGTGCGCGTCTGGTCTGGCCACCGCTACGAGGTCGGCGTCATCACCGCGCTCTCACGCGACCGCGTCAACTGCGCTGTGCGGATTGACCGTGGCGAAGGCCGACGCGGCAAGATCGTGACGACACCTATCGCCAAGGTCGAGGTGCTGCATGCCCGCGCTTGACGCTGTGGCGGCAGCGGTGGAGTACGTCGAGAGCCGTGGGGAGTGGTGGGCGAAGTCCAGCGCGGGCTGCATCGGTGTCATGCAGATCTGCCCGCGCTGGGCCCACGTTCCCCGGGCGTGGCTCTGGCACCCTGAGATCAACCGCCAAGAGGGGCGCAGGCTGTTGACGTACTGGCACCGCAAGGCGAAGGGCGACTGGGCGTTCGCGCTCGCGGCCTACAACTGCGGCTGGAAGGGTCTCAAGGGCGAGTGCGGCATGGGGTATGCCCACACCGTCCTGCGACGGGTGAAGGTAGACCGACTGGGCGTGTAGAGGACGGGGGGTCGGGGCCGCACAATCGGCCCCGACCCTTTGTCGTTTTTGTAGAAGCTTCTCTGGAGCCGTCCTTGGGGGGTCTCTTGACGGGCCGTCCGGGGCGTGGTAGGTATTCCGAGAAGTAGAGCTTCTAGGAAGTGCTACACATGGCTGACTGTCGAGTCACTGACCAGCGGGTCAGGAATGGAGGAAAGATGCTCAGGCTGACAGAGCAGGCGCGGGAGGAGATCACCCACGCCTATGGCGAACTGGTGCGACTGGCCGACAGGCTGGACGTACTGCTGGACACCGACTGCGCGGATGAGGACGAGCCCGCCGACGACAGCGAGACGCGCCTGCGTGACGAGACAGCGTTGCTGGTCGCGGGGTGTCTGGCGAAGCCCCACTGGTGGGTGATGGAGAACCCCGACGAAGCGTTGCGCCTTCTCTGCGAGAAGGTTCAGGAGGGACGATGAACTGCTGCGACGGGTGCCCGTTCTGCGACAAGAGCCAAGTGCGTCCGCGCACGGCGATGGAACTCTTGGAACTGGTCAAGCAGCTACAGCGCGAACTGGACTACATCAGGATCGCTGTGGAGTACATGGCCGACGAGGAGTACGAGAGGACTGCCAAGGAGGGCTAGATGGACGAGCGGGACGAGTTCCTGTTCTGGGCCGTGACCATCGCGATAGCACTGGTGCTGGCGTGGTCGATCCTGTCGGGCGAGAGGAGCAGGGGGGAACTGGGCAACCCCTGCTTCGGGGACGGGACTTGCAAGGACGCAGGTCTCGTCTGCCGAGAATGGCGTGAACGTGGCAACTGGCGGTGTCTGCCGCCGCGAGGTGAACGATGACGGAGAACACAGACCACTGGCTGGATATGACGCAGATTGCACCCCTGTTCCCCCACCTGTCGATCAGTGCTGTCTACGAGTTGCTGGGGAGGGCTTCCAACAGGCCGCCGCGCAAGGAGCGACGGAGCATGGGCGAGTCGGGGAAGGTGCGGAAGGTGATCATCTGGTCGCCCGCTGAGGTCGAGGCGGCCAAGCTGCTTGCCATGCGGGTGATCCCCCGCCGCCGCTACACGATCGTCCCTCCCCCTTCCCC
>Ga0075471_10000708_pt1 | contig 20566 bp, 14 predicted proteins | sample DEB19_08_DNA_2_FD_74787 | JGI IMG/M metagenome (GOLD analysis project Ga0075471, IMG submission 74787) | Aqueous microbial communities from the Delaware River and Bay under freshwater to marine salinity gradient to study organic matter... | ecosystem: Environmental > Aquatic > Marine > Coastal ... | reverse complement strand
CTCTTTAACATCAACCATGGTCAGCAGAGCCAGCATTCGATTGTGCGTTTGGATACTTATTCTGCTGGTTGCGTGGCAGGCGTGGCGATCGCGAGTGCCTTCAACAATACGGCCTGATGCTGTTGTGCCTGCGGCTTCTCCCGCTCGTGAGCAACAGAAAAGCCTTTTCACCGACGAATGAATCGGGTTTTCAAAGGCACAGCATCTTAAACTGAAACCTAACTTCAAAAAGCAGAACATCCCGCGATAGCAGAATGAATTTCTTTAGGTGAGTTCTTGAATGCCATTGAACTTGCTTGGCTGCGTTTGCGATACGGCATCACGTAGAACAATGGACAGCTCTTGCTAGAGCGAGCTGCGAACGCCTTCGAGGGTGATCTGCCATTGTTCTTCACCTCGGAAAAAGCTGCGCTGCAGGCGTATGGCCACATCCCATGGTGCAGGAGGAAGTTGACCGATCGGAGCATTGAACCAAATGCTGTCCATCCCAGACCCATCTTGAGTGAGCAATAGGCGGAGATGCTTGCCCTTGATGTTGCGACCGGGGAGCTTTGGCACCACTCGGCGGCAGAAAAAGAGAGGTTCCGGATTTTTTTGCCCAAACGGCTCCATGAGCTTGTAGTTCTCCAAAAATGAAAGTGTTAGCTCTTTGAGCTTCACTTCGGCATCGAGTTCCAACAGCGGCGTCATAGCTTCATCGCTGAGTGCTCTTCGTGCTGCGATTGCGAAAGCTGTGCGGAACAAATCCAGTTTAGCTTCCTCCACAGAGATCCCGGCAGCCATGGCATGACCACCACCTCCCAGGAGGTGGTCACGGCAGATATCAATAGCCTCCACAAGCGAAAAGCCGGGGATGCTGCGTCCGCTGCCTTTGCCGACGCCATTTTCGTCAAAAGAAACGAGGATAGTCGGGCGATGGCAGAGGCGGGAAATGCGTGAAGCCACGATACCGATGACACCTGGATGCCAGTTTCTAGACCCTAGGACAATCGCGGAGAGCTGCTCAAGGTTTCCCAGAGTAGCCAGCATGCTTTCTGCTTCGGCATGCACCGCTTGCTCCACGCTCTGGCGATCTTTGTTATGTGCTTCAAGCAGGTTGGCCAGTTCTGCTGCCTTTTCCGTTTCATTAGCCAAGAGTAGCTCAAGTGCGGTGGCAGCTGTGTCGAGTCGCCCCGCGGCATTCAAACGCGGCCCCAAGCGAAAACTCACATGGTGTGTTTGAACCAATCCATCCACGCCAGCGAGTTGTTTCAGTGCACGTAGGCCTAGGCGCTGTGTTTGAGCCAGCGCTTCGAGCCCGCGGCGCACAAGTAGGCGGTTTTCGCTTACGAGTGGTACCAAGTCCGCCACCGTGCCGAGAGCCACAAGATCAAGCGTCTCCTTTAGGTCAAAGTTGGGTGCTGGACGTGTCTTCAGCAGCGCATGAGCCAACTTGAAGACAAGGCCGGCGGTGCAGAAGTAGTGCCAGTCATCCGCTAGCTTGGGATTTACCAAAGCGTGGCATAGAGGGCGTCCTTGCGGCGAGAGCTCATGGTGGTCAACAATCACGCAGTCCACTCCCTGCTCAGCTAACCATGCCGCTTCGTTTAGGGAGGTTGTCCCACAATCTAGCGCGACAAGCAAATCGGGTTTCCCATGCGTCTCGAAACATTTCGCTAAGCCGTCGTGGCTCAGCCCATATCCTTCCTCCATACGTGAGGGAAGAAACAGCTTAGCATTAAGACCGTAGGCCTCCAAAACAAGGTAGAGCAGCGCCATGGATGTCACACCATCCACATCGTAATCGCCGTACAGCACTACCCGTTGTTTTTCATCCACGGCCCGCAAAAGACGAATCACTGCTGCTGGCATATCCGGCAGCATGCGGGGATCGCCAAGACTGGCCAGCTTGGGAACAAGGAAATCACGGGCTTTTTCAGCTGTATTGATTCCGCGCTGAGTTAGAAGGTGGGTCAGCAGTGTGGGCAGACCTGTCTCCGTCGCCAACTCGGCCGCGCCTTCAGCAGCGGGCTTCACGAGCCAGCGCGGTGGGCGGATGTTCATGACGGGAGAATCAGACATGTGACGATTTGCGAGGAAGACGTTTCTTTGTATGGAGCACTCACGGCAGCTAGTCAAAGAATCGCTACTCAGTGTCGTAAAAGCGTGCAAATGATGCCCCAAACACAAGCTGGAAGAATGTGGCTCATGGCTATGGGCCTGATGCTAATCGCGTCAGGTTCTTTTTTTACTTGGAGATTGTGGCTTTCGCACCAAATGACTTCTGTGAGCCGATTGTGGCCCTCAGTCGCCTGTCATATTGAGTCCTCACGCATTGTCAGCGGGCGTCCGACACCTAACTCTCCGATGGCATATCGGTTTGAGGTTCGTTATCGGTATCAGTTTGAGGGTGCATCTCATGTCTCCACACGCATCCGTCATGTGGAGGCTGCTCCCACGCCGCATCGTGAAGTGGTGCTCGCGCTGCAGCAGCAGTTTCCCACGGGTGCGATGCTGGCGTGTTACGTGAACCCAGTGACCCCCTCTGAATCAGTCCTTATTCTGGGAACACAGGCTGCTTTGTATTCCATTTGGTTTCCGCTTCTGTTCGTAGCCGGAGGAGTGGGCATGCTGCTTGGGCTTGCCAAGAAGAAATGGCCGCAGCGATAACTCATCGAATGAGTTCTTCTACGCTCTAGGCAACTCCCGGCTGGACAATCGATACACTGGATGTCATTTCAGCCTATGGCCGCTCTTGCTTACCGACCTCTTCTGACCACCCGCACCACTTGCCGCATTTGCGGCTGCCGTAGTTTCACCGATGTGATTGCTCTTGGGGAACAGTATATCGGAGGCCTCATCGTCAGCGAAGATGGCACCGGCACCATAAAGCGTCAGATCCCCCTCGATCTCGTACGTTGTGATCCATCTCTAGACGAGAATGCCTGCGGCCTTGTGCAGATGCGTCACAGCGTGCCGCCCAAGGTGCTGTATCATCGCTATTACTATGAATCTGGCATCAATCAGTCCATGAGGGATAACTTGGCAGAAATCTCCGCCCTTGCCGAGAATACCGTGAAGCTCGGCAAGAACGACATTGTGCTCGATATTGGTTGCAATGATGGAACGCTGCTCGGTAGCTACAAAACACAAGGCCTGCGCCATATTGGCATCGATCCCTCGGATGTGGCATTGAAAGCGCGCGAACGTGGATTCGAAGTCGTAAACGATTTTTTCTCTGCCAGCGCCTTTCGTCGCGTGCATCCGCAAGAAAAAGCCCGTGTAGTCACTAGCATCTCGATGTTCTACGACTTGGAAGACCCGCGTGCCTTCGTGCAGGACATTGCCAATGTGCTTGCCGATAACGGTATTTGGATCCTCGAGCAGAGCTATTTGCCGTCCATGCTTGCCATGAATAGCTTTGACACCATCTGCCACGAGCACCTTGAATATTACTCGCTTGCTGTCTTGGAGCGTTTGTTTGGCGAATGCGGCCTTGAGGTCGTAGATGCCCATCTCAATAGTGTCAACGGAGGTAGTTTCCGCCTGTGTGTAGCTCACATCGGGTGTGTGAAGCCTTCGCGTGAGGCGGCTTCACGTGTGCAGGAGCTTCGGGTGAGTGAGTTTGAACTCGCTTTGGACACCGATACGCCTTACGCAGAGTTCCGCGCTAACATCCGCCGTATTAAAAATGATCTACAAGGCTTCTTGAAGAAAGCCAAAGCTGATGGGAAGCTGGTTCATGGTTATGGGGCCTCCACGAAGGGAAATACCACACTTCAATACTGCGGAATTAACGGTGACATTCTTCCTGCAATTGCGGACCGCAACCCGCGCAAGTGGGGCAGCTTCACCATCGGTAGCCGTGTCAAAATCATCAGTGAGGAAGAATCCCGTGACGCCAAGCCCGACTATTATCTAGTTCTGCCTTGGCACTTCATGCCCGAGTTCAAAGTGCGTGAGAAAGACTTTCTCGCACGAGGTGGACAGTTTGTCGTGCCCTTCCCGCAAGTTCATTTGGTGAGTTGATACAGCTCACTCAAATATGATTAGGCTCCGTGCCACATCGCCGCGTTGTAAAGCTTCGTAGGCCTCGTTGATGCCGGAAAGCGGGTAACGGCGAGTCACAAGCTCATCGAGCTTCAACTGTCCCGCGCGGTGCATGTCGATGAGTGTCAAAAGATCCGTCCGCGGCCTCGTAGTTCCATAAATGCTGCCACGTAGCGTCTTCTCAGCGTACACCAGTTGGTTGATGTTGATCGCTGCTTTGTCCGCGGCACTTGTGATACCCACAACCACGCACATGCCACCCTTCTTGGTGGCATCATAGGCCTGCTCGGTCGTTTTGCTGCTGCCGTAGGCCTCAAAGCAAAAATCTGCACCTTTTCCTCCTGTGAGTGATTTGATGGCTACGACCGGATCAGCAGTGTTCACATCGATGTAATCGGTGGCACCAAAAAGCTTGGCATCGGCTTCTTTACGCGGGAATTTGTCCACAGCGATAATTTGCCGTGCTCCGGCCAGTTTGGCTCCTTGAACAATATTCAGTCCAATACCTCCGCATCCTACCACAGCTACTGTGCTGCCTGGCTGAACCTGCGCCGCATGAACCACTGCACCCACTCCTGTGATCACACCGCAGCCGATGAGTGCTGCTTTTTCGAAGCTAATATCGGAAGGAATTTTCACGACGCTTGCCTCTGGCATTGTGGATATGCTGGAGAAGGCGGAAACCCCAGCGTAGTGGCGGATGCTCTCGCCTGCGGCATTGCGGAAACGTGTGGTGCCGTCCGGCATTGTGCCCGTAAATCGCATTTGCGTTCCCATGTCGCATAACGCAGGGCGGCCGTTTGCGCAGTATTCGCAGCGGCCGCAGGAGCCGCGCCATACAAGAATAACCGGGTCACCTAGCTGCACGCTCGTTACCCCCTCGCCAACGGCCTCAATCACGCCGCTTCCTTCATGACCTAGGATGATCGGCATCGGCATCGAAAGATCACCCTTCATCACATGTAGATCGCTGTGGCATACGCCAGCGGCTTTTATCCGCACAGTGACCTCGCCGTGTTGGGGCGGTAGGACCTGCACGTCCTCGATTCGGAGGGGCTTTTTGACTTCATAAAGAACAGCGGCAGGTGCGAGCATGAGGGTGTCCAGATGGAATAGGTTTTTTCTGAGAATGAGAGAAGCTGGTCAACGCGTGGTTTAGGGTAACGAGTGACTGCCTTGTGTGATTCTAAAAGCTTATGAGGCTAGGTTTTGGCCAGTTCCTCCACCAGCCTTTTAGCCACATCCCTGCTGCTGATGCCTTCACTCTCTGCCGCGAATGTGGTCATCACACGATGCCTCAGCACAGGCTCAGCCACCTCCATTACATCTTCTAGACGCACCATGTAGCTGCCGTGGAGTGCCGCACGTGCCTTCGCACCGAGGATTAAATACTGGATAGCGCGTGGACCTGCGCCCCAGCTCACAAGTGGTTTCAGCCAAGCAGGAGATTCACTGCTTGCTGGACGGGTACTGCGGGTTAAATCGACAGCGAATTCATAAATGTGATCTGGCACAGGCACTCTCCTCACCAAATCTTGGAAGGCGAGCACTTTAGGTCCATCAAGGATGTGACCGAGTTGCAAAAGATGTTGGCCAGTTGTGGTGCGGGCGATGGCGATTTCCTCGTCACGGCTGGGGTAATCAACCCCAATCATAAACATGAAGCGATCGAGTTGGGCTTCAGGCAAAGGATACGTGCCTTCCTGCTCGATGGGGTTCTGTGTGGCGAGCACAAAAAAAGGAGAGTCGAGTGGATAAGTTCGTCCGGCGACTGTCACTTTATGTTCTTGCATTGCCTCAAGCATTGCAGCCTGCGTTTTAGCAGGCGCACGATTGATTTCGTCTGCGAGAACAATGTTGGCAAACACGGGGCCCTTGGCGAATTCGAAGGCACGTTTCCCTCCGGGTAGTTCCTGTAGAATATCCGTCCCGGTAATGTCCATTGGCATCAAATCAGGTGTAAACTGAATGCGGCTGAAACTCAGGCTCATTGTGTCGGCGAGCTTGGAGATAAGCAGCGTTTTCGCGAGGCCTGGCACGCCCATTAGCAAAGCATGACCTCGGGCGAAAAGGCAGATGACTAGTTGCTCAATAACGTTCTGCTGGCCGACAATGACCTTTTTTAATTCTTCGCTCAGGCGTGCATATACCGCACGTAGTTCATCAATGGCGGCGACATCGTCAGAAGGAAGGGGAGGGTTAGACATAACTGTAAGCCACCAGAAAACCTTCTGGATGACAAGCATCTCCTGCGGAAAAATGGGTGGCTAGAGAATTGAGGTTGGAACAGCACCTGTCTTGGCTATCAATGATGCTGTTTTTGGCCCTTTAGGGCAGGCTTTCACATTATTATGCTTCGAAGCACGCTTTTAGCCGTCACTTTTTTCCTGCTTCTTCCCCAATGGGTGGTGGGTGAAACTCGGTTTTTTGTCAGCACAGCTGGATCGTTGCTGGAAGGGGAGATAGTTGGTGTAATGGGTGACAAGGTAACCCTTCGCAAAAAAGACGACGGCGGCCTTCTCACAGTTTCCCGGGCCACGCTTTGCCAGGAAGACCAAGTCTACATCGATGCTTGGAAAGTGGCCCATCCAGATGCGGATACAGCCCCAGGGGTAGAAGTCTCCATGCAGATGCCTACAGGCCCCAAATTCAGCCTAACTTCTAGCATCCGTAGTGCCAAAAGCACTCGTGGCGGCGCGGATGGAGGGGCTAGAACAATTGACTTGTCTTACAACATTCAAATTATAAGCCGTGAGGTGACTCGCGATTTCAAAGGGGGAAAGGCTATTATTTTCACTTTGGCCCGTCCTGCAGATTCTAGTAATGACCGGCTCTATTTGATGCAGAAAATCGAGTATGAACTTGAATTGCGCGCGCAAGGCAAATTCGAGCAAAAGACGCCAGAAGTGCGCCTTATGTCAGATGGATCTTCTTCGCGTAATGGAACTCGTGAACATGGTTATTTGCTTGTGATCATCGATGCCACAGGTGCAGTACAGCATGTAAACGGGACGCCGGAAGGTTTGCAGAAAAGAGTGGATGAGGCGTTGAAGCTCAGTGCCCCGACAGTGCTTGACAGGGATTTTCAAACTGTTTCCGGAGCTGACTTCCCATCAAGCATCGAGTTGAGTCGTTAAGCTGCTACAACTGACAAAAAACTATTGAAACCAAATGCTTTTCCTGCCGTACTCTAAGCAGTTAACGTGCTCAAAATTTGATGTGCCCTTTCGTATCTGATCAGATTCAATTAATTCGTATCTGCATGGAATAAATGTTCAATGGCAGCATCTTAATTATAATCATGATCAACATATGATCGATTTTTTACCTATTTGCCTTGGAAAACGAGGCCCCTGATGATGTGACAGGCATTTCGCATCGATCACCGAAACACAATCCAATTATAACAAACCATGAAGAAACTTCTTGTTCTTGCTCTCTCTCTCGTCGCCGGCTCCATCATGGCTGCCGAGTTCCCAGATATCAGCATCGCTGATCTCAAGAAAGCCATCGCTGAGAAAAAAGTTACAGTTATTGACGTGAATGGCGCCGCTTCATACGCCAGAGGCCACGTTCCTGGAGCAATCAATTTTGCTGAAGCTAAAGCAGATCTTGGCTCCAAGCTTCCAGCGGATAAGGGCACTCTGATCGTTGCTTATTGTGGTGGTCCTTCCTGCAGTGCTTATAAAGCCGCTGCGAATAAGGCGTCCGAACTTGGTTACACCAATGTGAAGCATCTTTCGGCAGGTATTTCCGGCTGGCTTCAGGCTGGTGAAGCCACGGAAAAATAATCTGCAGTATCTTCTGAATTACCGGGCATCTGCATTCGCAGATGCTCGGTTTTTTTTGGCTCGGGTGAAACCAACAAACCATGCCAATCCTAGAACTCTAAGTTGTTCACAATGAGTGCTATTATTCACAGGTTAAGACATCTTCAAAGACACCACATATTGGTTTATATAAATAAACAAAACACAAGATATGGGTAAAAATTGGCTTGAGCCTTGCAGTTGCCATCCCCCACGTGGTTAGTTTGGCATTATCTCGAATTAGCCGCGCAAAGCTTATTCAACTTTTGTCATTTAGTTTTTGTTAAATCCACAACGCCTTAGGTCTTATGTATCTCAAAAGCCTCACTCTTCACGGCTTCAAGTCTTTTGCTGACAAGACACACTTTGAATTTCATAAAGGCGTCACTGGCATTGTGGGTCCAAATGGATGTGGCAAGTCGAACGTTGTCGATGCCATTCGTTGGGTTCTTGGGGAAACTTCTGCCAAAGCTCTTCGCGGCGAAGAAATGGCCGATGTCATCTTCAACGGAACCGACAAGCGCAAACCCGTAGGCCTCGCTGAGGTTACGCTCACAATGGCGGATTGCGAACAAGCTCTAAAGGTCGATTTCAATGAGGTTGCTATCACGCGCCGCGTTTTTCGTGATGGCAAAAGCGAGTACCGCCTCAACAACACTGTTTGTCGCCTCAAAGATATTCACGATCTGATCGCGGGCACTGGCATCGGTCGCGCAGCTTATTCGATCATGGCGCAGGGTCAGATTGACATGCTGTTGAGTTCGAAGCCGGAAGATCGAAGAACAGTATTCGAAGAAGCTGCTGGCATAACCAAATTCAAATCGCAGAAAAAAGAAGCGCTGCGCAAACTCGAATATACCGAAGCCAACCTGCTTCGTGTCGCCGACATCATTGCCGAAGTCAAAAGACAGATGGGCAGCCTGCAGCGTCAGGCTGCGAAGGCGCGTCGTTATCAAGCCTTGCTCGAAGACACACGCCTGCTTGACACGCACCTTGCGCACAAGCAATACACGGAGTTCTCAGGTGAGAAATCGGAGAGTGAAAATCAGGTGCGAATACTCGTGAATCAGCTCGAGGATACGCAACGAAAGCTCCAAACCGCTGAGGCTGAAGCTGCACAGACGCGCGAGGCCTACCACGCCATCGAAAGTCAAATCAGTCAGGCGCGGCAGCAGGCGCAGGAGCTCCGCTCGCAGATGCAGAGCGCAGAGGGACGCATTGGCTTCAATAAGGAGCGCAGCGAAGATTTATTGGCCCGTATTCGTCAAAATGAGGAACAAATGGCCGCCAATGAAGAACTCATTGAGCAAACGCGCAATGAACTTACGGATGCCGACGACCAGCTCACTCAGATTCGTGAAAACATCGAGCAGCGGCAGATCGCGGTGAACGATCATGGTTCGAAACACCAAGATCTTATTCCTGAACGTAACCGCCTTGACACGGAGCGACGCACCATTCGTGAAGCTATCCGCCAGTTTGAAGGACAAATTGCGTCCAGTGAGGCCCGCGCAACTTCTTTGGCTTCGCAAATTGTTGCCGATCGCCAGCGTTACGAAGCACTGGCACATGATTTTCAAGGTGCCGCTCAGCTCCGCGAGGCCAATCAGTTGGAACATGATGATTTACAGCGCCAGCTCAGCGAGCTCGAGAGCACGCGAGATGAGCTCGAAGAAATGGCAAAGAATTGCGCCCGTGACATCATCGAGAGCAGGCGTCAGCGAGATTCGATGAACAACGAGCTTAACGAGCTCCAACGTGCGCTCACTCAAAGCCGTTCACGTCTTGAAATCATCGCGCAGCTCCTCAAGAAAGGCGAAGGGCTTTCTACAGGCACTCAAAATGTGCTCTCTGGCTTCGGTAATCCCGAGGTTTATTCCACCGGTGTAAGAGGTTTATTGGGCAGCAGCGTTGAGGTGACTGACCCGGTCTTCATTCCGGCCATCGAAGCAGCGCTGAAAGATCATTTGCAGGCCGTTTTGCTTTCCGAGAGCGAATTAGCCGTGCAGATTGTTCAACGCTTGGCTGACCAACAAATGGGGCGCGCCGCGCTCTTCCCGCAAGATTTTATCAATCTGCGTTCGCAGGCCGATCGTGAGCTGCTGCCTGATGGTGCATTAGCTTGGGCCGTGGACAAGGTGCGGGTCAAAAATGGCGTGCAGAGCCTTATCGATCACCTTTTGCGCAATGTAGTCATCACAGATCATCTCCAAACTGCACTAAAGCTCAAACGCCAGCTTCCTCATCTTGCTATCGCCACCATGCATGGCGAGCTCATCAGCGCCGATGGTATTATCTATGGTGGAGCCTCGAAAGATGAAGAGACTTCCACTCTGCGTCGCGAGGCTGAGGTGAAGCATCTACGCAGTGAGGTGGAGACACTCGAACTCCAGTTCGCGGAGAAGGAGAATGTTCTCAAAGATTTCACCGCGCAGCTGGAAGACATGCAGCGTGAGGAAGTTGGCCTTCGGGAACAGTCCCAGAAAGCTCGCGAAGGTTTTTCCACTCTCCAAGGTAAGATGTCAGTCGTTCAGCGTGCGCTCCAGCAGGCTTCTGCGAAGCTTGAAAGCATCGAATGGGATCAAAACCAGATTTCGGAGCGCATCGGTGGTAGCGAAAGCATCATCAACCAGATGCGCGAAGCCGCAGCGATGGCCATCGAGCAGTTGGAGGGTTCCCGTGTGCGTGAGAATGAACTCGAACTTGAAATGGAGTCCTTCCTCCGCCGGGAACTCGAATCTAGCGAGCGTCTGAACGAACTCCGTACTGCTCTCGCTCTAGAGCAAAGCGCCCTCGGCAGCATTGAGCGTCAAAAGACACCGCTCGGCGTGCGCATGCAAGAGCTCGCTGCGGCTAGCCGCCGCTTTGATGAAGAAATCGCCACATGGCGCATACGCATTGATCAGAGTGATGCCGAGAACGCACGTTTTACTGAACAAATTCAATCCCAGCGCGAAGCCATTACCGAGATTGAAGAACACCTAAACTCCAAGACTGAGGAACGCGCCAGCTTGTTTGAGCAAGTCAGCCGTCTTGAATCCCAACTCACAAAGCTTCGCCAGAGTTACAATGGTCTCAACGAGTCCCGCAGCCGCGCTGAAGTCGCGCTCACCCGTGTGGACCTGCGCCTTGAAAACCTGATCAATCAGGTGCAGGAACGCTACAGCTTCCATATCAGCGCCTTCGAGCCCGACTATCATGTGCTCATGATGACCATTGAGGAACAGAAGAAGAATCGTAGTCGCGGGAAGAAGTTTGCAAGTGCGGCTGAAGCACTCGAAGTTTCCGAGTCGTCCACATCTGACGAGTCGACCGAAATCACCGAATGTATTCAGGGGGAAGAAGCAATCGTAGAATCTGAAGTAGTCATCCCAGCAGACTCCAGAGGCGGTAATGACGATGTTTGCATTGATGATGTGGTCATTCCAGATGATCAAGCCGAGCCAGACTGGGCTTTTGTCATGGAAGTCGTTTATGAATTGCGTCAAAAACTTGAAAGCATCGGTGCAGTCAATTTGGATGCCATTCAGGAGTTTGAAGAACTCGAAGAACGCCATCACTTTCTTGAAACACAGCACGGTGATCTGGTGAAAGGCAAGGACGAGTTGCTTCAAGTTATTGCCAAAATCAACGACACCACCAAGCTGATGTTCAGCGAAACCTTTACGGCGGTCCGCACCTATTTCCAAAACAACTTTAAGGAACTCTTCGGTCCTCAGGCTAAAGCTGATCTCATGCTCGTTGATGAGGCCGATCCTCTTGAATCCGGTATAGAAATTATTGCCAAGCCACCGGGCAAGAAACTGCAAACCATAAGCCTTCTATCAGGCGGGGAACGCAGTATGACCGCTGTCGCGTTGCTTTTTTCCATCTACCAAGTCAAGCCTTCTCCCTTCTGCGTGCTTGATGAGTTGGATGCTCCTCTGGACGAAACGAATATCGGTCGCTTTCTCAAGATGCTCGATAACTACATCGACAACTCGCAGTTCATCATTGTTACGCACAACAAGCGCACGATGAGCCGCGCTGATGTTATTTATGGGGTAACTATGCAGGAATTTGGAGTATCCAAACCTGTTGGTGTCCGTATGACTACCGAAGATACTCGAACCCTAAAAAAATCGGATCAGGAACTCGCTCTTGAAGCGCCCGCTCAGGCCAAGCGCCGCAAAAAAGTTACAGAAGCGGAAGAAGAGCGGAGCGATGATGAGCCCATCAATGATCTCGATGCTGAGCAATTGCGGCTCACAGAAATCGAAGAGCGTGAGGAACAATCCCCCGCAGCACTTGTCTGAGATGCATGAGACAAAACTCTAAGGATGTCCTTCCGCCGACACAGGGTGCATTTCATGACGTCCTATGGGTTTCTTTGGACAGCTCTTTGAACTTCTCAGCTTCGTATCTTAGCTCGGATTGATCTCGCATCTGTTTTGCCGAGTAAGGAAAGCGGGTGCGCCAATTCGATTCACAGACAACACCAGGAATATTGAAACGGTCGGTCATGCCAAAAAGGTCAGTGATCATGATGGCGGCGTAGCGGCTGGCGCTGGCGAGAAGTCCATTCAAGAGTTGCCACTTGATTTGTGAGTTGTAAGGCGGGTATTCGCTTGTAGGCGGCATGTTTGCAAACTCAGCGAGGAGTCGGAGTTCTCTACCTGCTTTCATACGTTCTGCGTGCTCTGGCGCGTGGTGCATGGCGTAGCGGCAATCATCCCACATGGCGGCCATAGAGGGGTGATCATGTGTGGCGTAGGTGGTGAAGCTGCATTCATCGTAGGCAAGGCCAGAAATGGCTTGATCATCAGTTGTTACCTCCCACTGGGGAATCTTGAAGCCGGGAATGCCACGTTCTAGTAAATGCGGGCGGACGTAGTCTGGAACTGCACCGAGGTCCTCACCTACCACCTCTGCCCCATTGGCCGCAGCTTGGATCATTCGGAGGTATTTGTCGCCGGCGGCATGGTTTGCAGCACAGTGCTCCTGTGTATCGTCGTCATATTCGATGAAGTGTGGAAGGTGCCCGCCAGTGCGGGCTTTTACCTCATTTTCGGTGAGAGCCAGAAATTCTGCGTTCCGCTGGGGTCGCCATGGGAAGCCATAGATACGATAGAAGCCGAGCACATGGTCGATACGGAAGATATGAAAAATGTCCGTGAGCTTTGCGATACGCTGGCGCCACCACGCAAAACCATCTTTTTCCATTACGTCCCAGCGATAGAGCGGAATCCCCCAGTTTTGGCCCCACTTTTGGACGAAGGGATCGTCCTTGAAGATCTTTTCTGGTGGTGCTCCGCCGCACCAGCCGAGGTTGAAAAGGTGTGGATTAGAGAAGACATCCGCACTGTAGTAGTTCACGCCGATGGGAATGTCACCCATGAGGCGAACGCCGATTTTTGTCCCGTAGGTGCGAAGTTCTCGCCACTGCGTGAACGCAACCCACTGCACCCAAGCATGGTAAGTGGCTTGTGGCCCGTCGGGATTTACGCTTTTTTGGGCGTCTGGTGGCCATTGGTCCCACATTTCATGGCCATACTTGTCAATCAGCGTTCGAAAGATGGCGTAGTCCTTGAGCCACGCAGCCTCCGCTTTGCAAAAAAGCTTGAAGGCCTTGGCGCGCGATCTGTTTTTGCCGAAACGCGAAAAAGCGAGTTGCAGCAGCTTTGTTTTCACACGCCGTGCGGTGGGAAAGTCTACCAGATCAACACTGAAATTCTCTCCTGACCTCGCTGCTACGATATCCGCTGGGGTTAGCTCCGGCAATGTATAGAGTGAGACATCCAATAGCACTGGATCGAGAGCCACGGAGCTGATGGCATTGTAAGGACTGTTGTCAGTTCCGGTTTCGTTGATGGGTAAAAGCTGCACAAAGCCAATGCCATGCTCTGCCGCCCAGTCCATGAGCTCTCGCAGGGCCCGGGTATCACCAATGCCGAAGTCATGGTCATGACGGAGGGCGAAAACGGGTGCTAGAATGCCGACGGAACGTTTGGATGTCATGGTTTCTGGGTGATGATATTTTCAGATGCAAATGGCGTGCCGGGTGTCGGGCTAATTGAGACCATGATGGAGAGGCATATGAATCAAGACAGAGTTTGAGGCCCGCGCTTTCCCCTCTTTTTCGAACTAGGCATGACCGATTTCCTGCTCACAAGAATGCATCAATCCGAATCAAATATTTTGCCCGGGTTCAGCAATCCTTTTGGATCGAGAGCCTTCTTGACAGTGCGCATGAGCTCAAAACTTCCTTCGCCGAGTTGACGATGGAGGAAGCTCTTTTTCGCCAAACCAACTCCATGTTCTCCCGTAATTGTGCCACCAAGTCTGAGGGTCTCAGCGACAATTTCCTCCAGTGCGCACTCGACCCGGTGCATTTCCTCCTGATCGCGTTCATTGGTAAGGAAGGTAGGATGCAAATTGCCATCACCTAGGTGACCAAATGTGCCTATTAAAAGTCGGTGTTGCTTTGCGACCTCGTTGATGAATTTGACCATACGTGCCAGTTCGCTGCGTGGAACGGTGACATCTTCAAGAATCGTGGTCGGGCGGACGCGCGCGAGGGCGGAAAAGGCATTCCGGCGTGCTGCGGCTAGTTTTGCGCCTTCTTGATCGTTTTCCGCAGCTCGAACCTCGCGGGCGCCAGTGCTGCGTGCAAGTGCCATCATCTGCGCTGCCTCCTCCTCGACTACTGCGGGATGACCGTCGGTTTCCATGAGCACTAAGGCAGCCACATCGGTCGGAAGGCCGATCTTGGCGTAGTCTTCGACGCAGCGCACTGTCATTTGGTCCAGAAACTCCAATGTGCAGGGGATAATCTTTGCCGCGATGATGGCAGAAATAGTTTCAGCTGCCTTTTCCATTGAGTCGTAGAGCGCAAGCATGGTTTTGCGGGCTTTCGGACGGGGGAGCACTTTTAGTAGAACCTCGGTGATGATGCCCAAGGTGCCCTCGTTGCCGATAAAAAGATCCTTCATCGAATAACCAGCCACGTCTTTGACGCATTTATTGCCAAGGAAATTGAGCGTTCCATTCGGCAGGACAACTTCGATGCCCATTACGTAGTCACGAGTAACGCCATATTTGAGTCCTCGGAGACCGCCGGAATTCTCTGCAACATTACCGCCGATGGTGGAAATTTTCATGGAGCCTGGATCAGGGGGGTAAAACAGCCCTACCTTTGCGCAGGCATCATCGATTTCTTTCGTGATCACACCGCTCTGAGCGCGAAGTGTGAGATTGTTCGTATCGAGTTCGATCAACTTATCCATTTTGACCAAGCAAAGCACGAGGCAGCCTGATAGGGGAACGCTGCCACCGCTAAGACCGGTTCCGCTCCCGCGAGTAACGACTGGCACATTGTGTTGGCAAGCCAGTTTGACACAGGCGGCAACCTCCACTGCCGTCAGGGGAAAAACGACTGCTCCGGGCCTCTGTTTCAGGGCTGCTGTGCCATCAAATGAATAAGGTACAACATCTTCATGCCGCGTGAGCACGCGCTCCTCGGCTACGATTTGTTTCAACGAGTCCAAAAAGGCTGCATCCACTTGGTTCATACGATCACCATGGCAAGTCCCCCTTGCACCGTCAATGCAGGCCGTGCTTTGGTATGATATGAGTTTCTCCGGCCCTATTCGGTTTTCTCCTCATTATCAGCCCCGTGTTTGGGGGGGGCGGCGTTTGGAGACGATTCTCGGACGCACGCTACCGGATGCCTGTACACCTATTGGCGAGTCTTGGGAAGTCAGCGACCGCGCCGAATCAATGAGCACCACAGCAGATGGTGTCAGCTTGAATGAATTATGGCAGAAGCATCGGGATAAGGTGTTCGGCAAGCTCAAGAGTGATTCTCTGCGTTTTCCGCTCCTGATGAAAGTTTTGGATGCCAGTAATGATCTTTCCATCCAAGTGCATCCTCCAGCAAAGCGCGCTGCCGAACTCGGTGGTCAGCCAAAAACAGAAATGTGGTACGTCGCACATGCTGAACCGGGTGCGAAGATTTACGCTGGGCTCAAAAAAGGTGTCACAAGAGTTCAATTCGATGCAGCGTTGCAAAACGGCACGCTGGCCGATGTCGTTCACGTGATTCATCCACAGATAGGGCAATGCCTTTTCATTCCCAGTGGTCGTATCCACGCGATTGGCGCTGGATTGTTGATCTACGAGATTCAGCAAAACAGCGACACCACCTACCGTGTCTTCGATTGGAATCGCTTGGGTCTTGATGGCCACCCCCGCCAACTTCACATCGCCGAGTCGCTTGCCTCGATTGATTTTGAAGACTTTGAGCCGTGCATGCAGCCCGATGTGAAAGAAGGCTCACTGGTGCGTTGTGAGTTTTTTGACGTGCGTCTTTGTGTTGCTGCCGAACAACTTGGCCACCAAGGCGAAAATCTGACGTTGGCTGTTACCCGCGGGAAATTAAACCTCGCAGGCGAGAGTTTTTGCGCTGGAGATTTTGCCGTGATTCCTTCTATGATGCCTGACAATCTGCGCCGGATCACTTCACGTGACAGCGACTGCCAGTGGCTAGAAATACGGATACCATACTGAAGATGAAGATGTGGCGCGGCAGTTGTCTTAAGATTGCAGAGCTTTTGGCGAACCTAGAATTTCTCCGACCACAATAGCGCGTCGTATCGCGATGGGGTCATCTCGGAGTGCGCGTAGGGAGTTCAGCATGGAAGGTGCTGTGTTGATAGGCTCAGATGCCGGAAGTGTAGTTTGAATAGCGGCAGGTGAGTTAGAAGCTGAAAGTGGTTTTTCAGCAGTTTGTGGGCGACTGACTGACTCTGCTGAGGCTGCTCGGCTTACTGGCGCTTTTTGCTTCTGAGTCTGGGAATTTTCGCGAATTTCTCTCCAAGCTTTGCGGATTTCTTCCCAAGGGGCGGTGGCAACTGGTGGTGGTGAAGAGGGGATTGGTGGAGGCAGGGCGGGGGATTGAGCACGTCGGCGCGCCTGCTCTCGAATTCGGCGGTTTATCTCTTCGTTCGCATCGGACTCCTTAAGTTCTTCAGAAACTGGTGTTTTGCCACCAGTCCACTGCTCCCACAACCACTTCAGGAAGCTGAAGATCACCGCGAGAACGATGATGGCCACCTGAAAGGTGTCCACCTCAGCCTTCAGCAGATACGGATTCATCGCGATAGAAAATTACGAGACATGTTACTTTCCAGCAGACGCATCACCGGCGATTTTAGATCGCATTTCGGTATCAGCGGTGACGTTTTTGTACTTGGCAAAGTCCATCACACCGAGTTGGCCGTTTCGAAATGCTTCTGATATGGCAAGTGGCACTTGAGCTTCAGCCTCGACAACTTTCGCACGCATCTCCTGAGTGCGAGCGGCCATTTCTTGCTCAAGTGCCACGGCGGCAGCTCGTCGCATTTCAGCATTGGCCTGCGCTATCTTCTTATCTGCCTCGGCCTGTTCAGTCTGAAGCTTTGCACCTACGTTTTCACCGACGTCTACATCGGCGATGTCAATCGAGAGAATTTCGAATGCGGTCCCGGCATCCACACCTTTGGCGAGAACAAGCTTTGAGATGCTGTCTGGGTTCTCAAGCACGTCTTTATAGGAGCTTGCAGAGCCTATGCAGGTCACAATGCCTTCGCCGACACGGGCTACGACAGTTTCCTCTGTTGCGCCGCCGACGAAACGGTCAAGATTGGTGCGCACAGTCACTCGAGCACGCACTCGAAGAGAAATGCCGTCTTTTGCCACCGCATCAATCTTGCCGCCGCGTCCCATGTCAGGATGGGGACAGTCAATGACTTTTGGATTGATGCTGGTTCTCACAGCTTCGAGCACCGTTTTGCCAGTGCCTTTGCAGGCAAGGTCAATCGCACAGGCGCGGTCAAAGTTCAGTGGAATACCAGCCTTGTCGGCAGCGATGAGTGAGAGAACCACATGAGTCACATCTCCACCAGCCAAAAAGTGCGCTTCTAGCTGGTCGGTTTCAATGGGGATACCTGCTTTGGCTGCAGTGATACGGGTATCGACAATGAGAGCGTTTGGCACACCTCGCAACCACATGGCCAGCAATGTGGTAAAGCTTACTGGTGCATTTGCGATGCGAGCACGGAGCCACAGGTTGAAGAATTTGGCAACGAGGAGGAACAGGACGAGTGTAATGACGAGGACAATGCCAACGCCGAAGATTTCAAGAGGTCTCATAAGTATGTGATAATTGGCTGAGTGATAGAGATTAAGTGAGTCAGTGAGGAAGTGTAGAGTGTAAATTTGGTCTTAAATCGCACGGACCAGCAGTGATCCAAATTCAATGGCAATAACTTCGAGTTTGGCACCTGCTGACGCGTGACCAGTCTGGCAGCGCACTTCGTAGCGTTTTCCACCAAAATCGGCATATCCCAGCGGGCGCAATTCGGTAATGGATATGCCTTGAGAGCCTAGCGGGGTGTTGAAAACGGCATTGGCAGTTCCCTTCATTTCCGTCTCCAGCAACAGACTGCGACGAAAAAATTTTACGACAAAGTATTTGAGCCAAACAAATAGAGATATTGAGGTGGCAAGCAAGATACCGATAGCCAATGTGGCGCGCTGACCACCACTCCAGTCGCCGAAATCGTCCGCAGTGAGTGTCAACCAGAGTGCGGTCAGTAGGCTGAGTGTGCCAATTGTGCCGGCAATCATGCCTGGCAGAAAGGTTTCCAGCATGAGCAGCAAGATGCCAAAAAGCGCAAGGGTGACAATGCTTGTTAACATGGTATAAAAGCTCTCCAGTCTGGAACAGGCGTCAAGAAGCCATATCGGTTACAGGTGAAAGCCTGCTCGTGTTCGGTGAGTACCAGAAAAATGCATTTTTCACCCCCTATCGTTTTAGCGCTGATCCTTTTGGCGTCTGGCGAGCTTGCCATGGCAAAAAAAGACGAGGTTCCTAGGCCGATGCCCTGGTCGTTTGGGCCTCTTAGGAGGGTGTCTCCTCCCTTAGTGAAAAACTTAGTATGGCCGCAGACGCGCACGGATCTTTACATTTTGGGTAAAATCGAGGCGGCGGGACTTAAGCCAGCTCCTAGGGCGGAGGAGCACGTCTTGCGTCGTAGGCTGGCATTGGACCTGACGGGGCTGCCCCCATCAGGAGAGGCAATGCCATCGAAATGGTCCGCTGAGGTGTCTCGACTCCTTGCGAGTCCGCATTACGGCGAACGCTGGGCGCGCCACTGGCTTGATCTGGCACGCTACGTGGACCAAACGCCCGACTGGCTCGATTCGACTCGATTTTCCTATCTCTACCGCGACTGGGTCGTGCAGGCGTTTAACGAGGATATACCGTATAATCGCTTTGTAATGAGGCAGCTAGCCACGGATTTTATGCCAGAGTGCGAGCCTAAAGACCGCGTGGCCCTAGGATTTATTGGATTAAGCCCAACCTATTTTAAGGAATTGCAACTGCCACCCGAGATCATTAAGACCACTGTGGCGGATGAGTGGGAGGAACATGTGGATGCCATTGGGAGAACTTTTCTTGGGCTCACACTGGCCTGTGCGCGATGTCATGATCACAAATCGGACCCCGTGACAATGCAGGACTATTATGCGTTGGCAGGCGTCTTTGCATCGGTGAAAATCGCCGAGGTGCCGACGATGAATGACATGTTTTGGAAGCCGGTGGAAAAAGCGCGCGCTGAAGTTGCTTCACTGGAAAAGCAGATCAAGGAACTGACAAAGAAAAAACTCAAAGATCTGAAGGACCAGACGCAGGTTTTGGAAGCGAAAATGGCGGTCATAAAAGCTTCGACGCCACATTATAACATGCTCATGGCGAACGCCGTCGAAGAGGCAGCCCTCTTTGTGGTGAACAAGGAGAAAGAGCACGGAACCAAGTTGGACTACAAGATGGGCATCGCTCGTGACTTGGAGCTAATGAAGCGTGGCAATCCGAACGATCTTGGCGAACTAGTGCCACGTCGGTTTCTGAGCGCTTTTCCCTCAAAAAACGGTGAGCCAAGAAGATTTACAAACGGCAGCGGACGTCTGGATTTGGCACAGGCTTTGACCAATGAGGCCGCTCCATTGACTGCACGTGTCATTGTAAATCGCGTGTGGAAGCATCACTTCGGCCGTGGCTTAGTTGATACACCGAGCGAATTTGGCAACCTTGGCGAGGCTCCTACGCATCCTGAACTTCTTGATGATCTTGCTGGCAGGTTCATTGAGAACGGATGGTCAATCAAATGGCTGCATCGCGAGATTCTGAATTCTGCCACATGGCAACAGTCTAGTATGTCTCCTGAATCCGAGCAGCTTGATCCGGAAAACAAGTTCTATGCGCGAATGCTACGTCGGCGCCTTGACTGGGAGGCGTGGCGTGATGCAATCCTCACGGCTAGTGGCAAGATCGATCTCAGTATTGGTGGACCTGCTTTGGCTGTCAGCGATCTCAAAAATACGCGTCGATCAATTTATGGTGCCTCCAACCGGCAGGACATGGATCCGATGCTGCGTCTGCATGATGTTCCTGACCCTGGTGCGCACCACCCATGGCGGACGGAAACGATCACTCCACTGCAGGGGCTCTTTGCACTGAACTCTCCCTTTATGCAGCATCATGCAGATGCTCTTGGAAGGTGGGCGATGAAGCAGAGTCTTTTTGAAATCTATACGCGGCTTTTTGGACGCAATCCTACTCACCATGAGCGACAGGTGACGAAGGTCTTTTTTGCAGGTCGTGAACAGGATGAGTCTGCTTGGTCCCAATATGCTCAGGCGTTATT
>Ga0075471_10000707_pt1 | contig 20570 bp, 15 predicted proteins | sample DEB19_08_DNA_2_FD_74787 | JGI IMG/M metagenome (GOLD analysis project Ga0075471, IMG submission 74787) | Aqueous microbial communities from the Delaware River and Bay under freshwater to marine salinity gradient to study organic matter... | ecosystem: Environmental > Aquatic > Marine > Coastal ... | reverse complement strand
CGGTTCCGTCGTCGGCATCGGCGGGATGGCGGGCTCCGTCGGCGGCATGCTGATCGCGCTGGTCGTCGGCGAGATTCTGCAGAAGACCGGCAGCTATGTGCCGATCTTCGTGATCGCGGCGTCGGCCTACCTCGTGGCACTGTTCATCATCCAGCTGCTGGTGCCCAGGCTCCAGCCGGCGGAACTGGGTGGGGCAGAGGCCAGGTGACGGCCCCGCCGATCACTGGTCGATCGGGGTGAGGGCAGCGGGAATGCCGGCGGTTCCGCAGATGCGGCGGCGGTAGAGGGCCAGGCCGTGGACGGCGTGGTAGAGGCCGCCGCACTCGACATCCACGTCGGCGGTCCGCTCCAGGAGCGTCACGAGCCGGTCGGCCGCGCGGGTCACCCACGGCTCCGTGAGCCGCTCGTCGTCGAGTGCCAGGGCGAGCACCTCGAAGATGTGACCGGTGGCGGCCAGCGTCGCGAACACGTCGGGCGAGGCGGCCGGCCGGTCGAAGAAATGGACCGAGAAGCTGCCGTCGGGCTGCTGGAATCGCCGGGCACGATCGATGGATTCGTCGAGCACCGCGGCGGCCTCGGCCCAGCCGCCCGTCGGCTCACCCGCGGTCGCCCGACGATGCGCGTCGATCGCGGCGGCGAGCCCGTAGAGGCGATGCGTACCGCCACAGGCGGCGGTGACGATGTCGGCCTGCGCCTCCATCCGCACCACCCGCTCGGTCGTCCATGCCTCTCCGTCGCGGCTCGTCCACGAGGCATCGGGAGGCAGCCAGGCCGAGAGGGCCATGAGGGTCCACGTGGCCTCCTGGCCAGGACGGATGTCGTGCTGGGCCTGCGCGAGCAGGTCGCCGACCGTGAACCGCCGGCCGGCCACCATGAGTGGCGTCTCGAGCGGGATGCCGCCTGCCAGGCGGCCGTCGCCCTCCGTGACGGCGACACCGCACTGTGAGAGATAGCCGAGCCACTGGTCCGGGTGGCCCTGCCCCATCGTGCTCCCTTCCTCGACGATGGCGATCACGCCATGGTCGCCGCGGCGGAGTTTCCAGCCGGTGATCGGTCCGCCGTCGAGAAGGTGGTCGATGGCCGGCACGGTTCGCCCCTTCACCCCGACGGGAAACTCCGGTCCGAAGGCGAGGATTCCGTGCACCACCTGCCAGGCGCCCTGCACGCCCGCATCCAGAAGCCGGCCGTCGCGGGCATGGGCGATCACGGCGTCGATCCGGTCGCAGAGTGATGGGGGATCGACCGCCGCCGCCGGCGGCGCGGCGGCCCGGCTGCCGGTCCCGCCGCCCGTGCCGCTGCAGCCCGGGATGCCCATCACCGCGGGGAGCAGGACGAAGGCCGCCGCAAAAACGCAGCCCCACCGGGGTTTCGGGGGAACAAACGGGCTGGATGCTGCGTAGTGCATGAACATGCCGAACGACACCCCGGCGAGTCGTCCGCCGGCGGGACTTCTAGAATAGTCTCGTCGGTGGGTCTCTGCCGTGGCGGGCATGTGGGCTCGCCAGGCGGCTTCCGAAAGCCCTGTTCGACGACGCCAGCACATCCGAGGACATCACAGCCATGCCAGGCTTTTACTTCGATCCCGCCTACCTGCTCTGGATCGCCCCGGCCATGCTGCTGGCCATGTGGGCCCAGTGGCGGGTGCACTCCGCATTCGCAGTCGCATCGCAGCAGCCGGCAACGCTCACCGGAGCCGCCGCGGCCCGACACATTCTCGACTCGGCCGGAGCCACCACGATCGAGATCGAGCCGGTGCCCGGGCAGTTGAACGACCACTACGACCCACAGGCGAAGGTCTTGCGGCTCTCGGAGCGGGTGTATGGCGAGCGGACGCTGGCCGCGGTCGGCATCGCCGCCCACGAGGCGGGCCATGCCCTCCAGGACGCGCACGGCTATTCCCTGATGGCCGTCCGTAACGCCGCCGTCGGCGTGGCGAACTTCGGCAGCGGCATCGGGTTCTTCGTGTTCATGATCGGGGTGGCGATGTCGCTGTCGGCGGTCGCCTGGCTGGGCATCATCCTCTTCGGTGGCACCGTCTTCTTCCAGCTGGTGAACCTGCCGGTGGAAATCGACGCGAGCAATCGGGCCAAGGCCCAGCTTGTCGACCTCGGCATCGTGCCGGCCTCCTCCATGCCGGCCGTCAACGACGTGCTCAACGCCGCGGCCTGGACCTACGTCGCCGGCACGCTGCAGAGCATCCTCACGCTGCTCTACTACGCGAGTTATCTGGTCGGCGGATCGAGCGATTCCGACGGCTGATCTGCAGGATCGAAAGCCCGGCTCGTGAAAGCCGACCGGCCGTGAGGCCGCGGGCCGTTGCGGTGCGCGGCTCGGGGCTGCCCGTGCCCCATCGCCGGACGTTCGCGTCGGGCATCCTGCCCGACGCTCCCTGCCTGTCCGCTGCACTCCGCCATCCTGGCTCCGTTGGCTCCCAGAGCCCGGCTCGCGGGGCCCGGGCAGCCCCTCGCGGGGTTCATGCCCGTGAAAGCCGACCGGCCGTGAGGCCACGGGTCATCAGTGGTTGAGTGAGTAGAGCAGCACGTTGAGGGCGATCTTCTCGGCATCCTCGCGGCCGTAGCCCGTGCACTCCATCGAGTTCTGCTTCTCGAGCGCGCACGACAGGTCGTAGGGGGAAAAGATCACCGCCCACCGGTCGCCGATCCTCACCCCCTCCAGCGTGGGCGGAATCTGCCGCTTGCGCACACCGAGCGGCCCGTCGCCGCCGGCCGGCTCGCGGAGGGTCACCTGGCGGATGTCGTAGCCACCGTATTCGCCCGCCGTGAAGATCGGATCATCCGCCGGGATCTCTTCCAGCTTTCGATCGGGCAGGATGGCGGCGATCTCGGCGCGGAAGGCCTGGGTGAATCCGCCGGCCGCGCACACGCTGTCGGCGAAGAGCATGCCGCCACGGTCGAGAAACTTTGCGATCCGCTCCCGACGCTTCTGATCGAAGGCGAAGCCCTGCCGACCGTGCATGAACACGAGGTGGTAGTCGAACAGCTGATCGTCGATCGGATCGATGACGGCGGGGCTGTCGTCGACGCGGATGCCCGTCTCCCGGGCGGCGGCCCGGAGCATGTTGGCCAGGGCGGCCGGAGCGGCATCGCACATGCCCGAGTGGCGGAGCTTGCCGATCGCCAGCTGCCCGCGGTCGGTGGGGTCGGGCCGCCGCTCCTCCTGCGGCACCGCTCCGAAGAAGGCATCCTTGCTCTTGAGCTCGCGGTTGGTCGCGTAGGCGAGCACGTTGGTGCCGATGGCGAGCGCGGCCTCGACCTCGCGGGCCACGGCGGGCGGCAGGCCACGACGGGACTCGCCGCCGAGTTCCCAGAGGCACGACAGGCTGGGCATTGCCGCCTGAGGATCTTCGAGATCGGTCGGGGGCGCGTAGATCAGGCAGGTGCGGCAGCCGTAGTCGACGCCCATCAGCGGCCGGTGCAACTCCGGGGGCACGAGTTCTTCCGCGTGCCAGGCCGGATGTTCCGGAGGGAGCAGGTGCAGCCGGTACTCGGGCTCCGGAAAAATCTCTTCGACGAGCTGCCGGAGGCGACGATCGAACTCGGCGCTCTGGGGGCAGCAGGCTTCGGCGAAGATGAAGCCCCCGTTGTCGATGTACCGTCGCAGCCGCGGCCCCGCGTCGGGCCCCGGTTCGAAGGCGACCTTCCCGGAAAGCCAGAGAACCGGCGCCTGCTGCAGATCATCCTGCGTGGCCGAGGGCACGTCGGTCACATGCCAGGAGAGGCCGGCGGGATAGTCCCGCTTCCAGCGTCGCTCGACGTAGTCGACGAGGTGCGGAATGTCGTGGCCGTGACGGTTCCAATCTTCCTCGGGCCCGTGGCGGCTCTTGGCCACGATCACGGGGCGTCGGCCCTTGGCGAGAAACAGCAGCGCGAAACTCGTCGCCACCGTCGGGTCCTCGATCCGGGTGGGAATGAACTTGCCCGAGAGTTGGTCTTGGACGGCCGCGAACATCCGCGCCCCCTCGAGATACCAGTCGTGCTCGCCGATGTAGCGCCGGGCGGTGAAACGGCCCACCCGCTCGAGGCCGTACAGGTAGTAGAAGAGCCACGTCTCTCCCCCGGTGCCGGGATTCTGGGTGACGGTGAACCGGCGGCCGAGCCAGGTGAGGCCCTTCTCGAGGGCGCGGGGCGTGCTACCACCGCCGCAGCACGACACGCTGTCGCGGGTGGCCCGGGCGTCGGGGGTGCCGATGTGCTCGGACGTGATCCAGATGCTCGTGATCCCGGCGCAGGTCATGCTGCCCGACCCGCCCGCGTTGCCGAGCGTGTACCCCCACGAGCCGTCGGCGTTGCCGCAGGCGACCCAGTATTGCTGGGCCCGCACCCACGTCTCCTCGCGAACCCGGATTCCGGCGCGGGCGGCTTCGTGCAGGGCCAGGAGGGCGAACTGGGAGTTGGAATTGTCGCCCATCCCGGCACCGCGGTTCTGCCCGTACGACCAGGAGCCCGATCCGGGCCCCTGTTTCACCTGGGCGAGCTCCAGCCAATCCACGTTCCGTTCGAGGATCGCCCGATCGGCCTCCGGAGCGATCATGGCGAGGATCATGGTCTGGAGGGAGACGGCATAGGTGTCGTCGGGCTCCTGCTGCCGAAGCCAGTCGAGCGCCCGCCGCATCGCGGGCGTCTCGGCACGCACGCCGGCGTTGGAGAGGGCCAGCATCACCAGTGCCGTCGCGCCCACGCGCTTCTCGGCCGAGCCCATCGCGTCCCACGAGCCGTCATTCCGCTGCTGCGTGAGGAGATGATCACGGGCCCGGTCGATGGCCCGCTGGATGTCGGCCGGGCCCACCGGCGCCGCGGCGGCGACGCCCCGCCATTCCGGAGCACCGCCGCAGACCAGGATCGTGGCCGCCGCGATGCGGAACAGGTGGGTGACGCGGGAAGACGACGGGAAGGCCATGCCGGAGGTTCCGCAGGGGCCCGCCGGGACGGCACGAGGCATGCGTTCAACAGACACGCATGGTATCACGTCTGCCGGTCGGGAAGGGTGCGACGGCATCCGCGGCTCAGGTTCCCGGGAGCCGTCGATTGCCGATCAGGCATGCACAGCCGATACTGAGCGGAGTTTCCCTCCACGGCCCGCAGGAAAGATCGCCGGTGTCAACCGCTTCGAAGCCGACGCTCGACGAGCTCCTCCTCGAGTTCTCCCAGCACCGCACGTTGATGCAGCAGGAGCTCCAGAAGGTGATCGTCGGCCAGGCCGACGTCATCGAGCAGCTGTTCGCGGCGATCTTCACCCGGGGCCACTGCCTGCTCGAGGGAGTGCCCGGCCTGGCCAAGACGCTGATGGTCTCGACGCTCGCCAGGATTCTTGACGTGGGCTTCAAGCGGGTGCAGTTCACTCCCGACCTGATGCCCTCCGACATCACCGGGACGAACGTGCTCGAGGAGGACGACGCCGGACGACGGCAGTTCCGCTTCGTCGAGGGCCCGATCTTCACCAACATCCTGCTGGCCGACGAGATCAACCGCACGCCGCCCAAGACGCAGGCGGCACTGCTCCAGGCGATGCAGGAGCGGGAGGTGTCGGTGGGCCAGGAGACCCATCACCTGCCCGATCCATTCTTCACGATCGCGACCCAGAATCCGATCGAGCAGGAGGGCACCTATCCGCTCCCCGAAGCCCAGCTCGACCGCTTCATGTTCAACATCAAGGTGGGCTATCCCACGGCGAGCGAGGAGGAGCAGATCCTCATGTCGACGACCCGCTCGGACAAGCCGGAGGTCCGCAAGGTGCTCTCCGGCCGGATGATCACCAACATCCAAAAACTCGTCGGCAGCGTGGCCGTCAGCGAGTACGTGATCAAGTATGCGGCCCGCTTGGTGCGGGCGACGCGACCCAAGGATCCGCAGGCGCCGAAATACGTCGCCGAACTCGTCGATTGGGGCGCCGGGCCGCGGGCCGGGCAGTTCCTCATTCAGGGAGGCAAGGCGATGGCGGCGATGGACGGCCGATTCAGCGTGTCGCTCGACGACATTCGCCGCGTCGCCGTGCCGGTACTGCGGCACCGGATCGCCACCAACTTCCAGGCCCAGGCGGAGGGGCTGACCAGCGAATCGATCATCGACCGGCTGCTCCGCGAGACGCCCGAGCCCGAGATCCCCAAGCTCGTGAAGTGAGCCGCCGAGAGACCTGGGCCCTGGGTCCGTTGTGAAGGTCCGTGGTGAAGCATGCCCCGCGCGGTCGAGGAATACCTGAAGCCGGAGGTCGTGCGGCAGATCGCGCGGCTCGACCTCCGCGCCCAGTTCATCGTCAAGGGATTTCTCCAGGGGCTCCACGCCAGCCCCTACCAGGGCTTCTCGGTCGAGTTCAGCGAGCATCGCAAGTATGCAGCCGGCGACGATCCCAAGGACATCGACTGGCTGGTGTATGCCAAGACCGACAAGCACTACGTCAAGAAGTTCGAGGCCGAGACCAACATCACCGGCTACCTCGTGATCGACACCAGCGGCTCGATGGACTACACCTACCGGCAGCAGTTCACCAAGCTCGACTACTCGATCTCGCTCGCCGCCGCCCTCTGCTGGCTCATGATCCACCAGCAGGATCCCTGCGGGCTGATGGTCTTCGACGAGAAGCTCCATGCGTCGCTGCCGGCCCGCTCGCGGCGGTCGCAGATCGCGCAGGTGCTCTCGGTGCTCTCGAAGGTGAGGCCGTCGGGAAAGACCGACATCGGCCGCAGCCTCGTGCAGGTGGCCGCCATGCTCCGGCACCGCTCGCTCGTGATGGTGTTCAGCGATCTCCTGGCCGATCCGGCCCCGATCAAGGACGCCCTGCTGCGGCTCCGGCACCGCGGCCACGACGTGATCCTGTTTCACGTTCTCGACGAGGCGGAGGTGAAGTTTCCGTTCGAGGGCATGGTCGAACTCACCGAGCCGGAGGGCCGCGACCGGCTCGTGATCGATGCCGACGCCGCCCGCCGCGGCTACGTGGCGGCGGTGGAGGCCTTCCGAAACGACTACCGCGAGTCCTGCTTCCGGGCCGGGATCGACTATGTGCCGCTCGACACGAGCATGCAGTTCGACAGGGCCCTCATGGAATATCTCGTGAGCCGTAGGAACAGGTTCTGAACCCATGGGCCTGTCGTTCATCACGCCGATGCTCGTGGGCGGAGCCGCGCTCGTGGCCGTGCCGCTCGTCCTGCATCTCATCATGCGGCGGAAGCCGGTGCCCCACGACTTCCCAGCGTTGCGGTTTCTCCGCGAGCGTGCGGTCGCCAATCGCCGCCGGCTCCGGGTGAGCCACCTCGTTCTCCTGCTCCTGCGGATGGCGGCGCTGGCCCTTCTGGCCCTGGCCCTGGCGCGGCCGGTGCTCCGCGGCGCAGGCTGGCTCGCCGACGGCGAGGGGCCGGTCGCGGCGGCGTTCGTCTTCGACACCACGGCCCGCATGACGCTTCGTGAGGCCAACCAGACGCGGCTCGAGCGGGCAGGGGAGCTGGCCCGCGTCCTGCTCGCCAAGCTTCCCGAGGGGAGCACCGTGGCCGTGCTCGACACCGCGGGGGTGGGAAGCGGGTTCGCGGCGTCTCCGGCCGCCGCGTCGGCGCGGATCGAACGGCTCGCGGCGGCGGCGCCGGCGATGACGCTCCCAGGAGCGATCGGCGAGGCCCGGCGGCTGTTGGCCGGTGCGGACCTGCCCCGCCGGGAGCTCTATGTGTTTACCGACTGCTCGCATGGCGCCTGGGACAACGCGGCCCCGCAGCCGGAACCGCTGCCGGGAGAACCGTCGGCGCTGTTCATCGACGTCGGCGCGACGTCTCCGCAGAACTTCGCGCTCGAGTCGCTCGATCTCTCGGGTGAGCGGGTCTCGGCGGGAACGTCGCTGGCCGTGACCGCGTCGGCCGTGCGGGCGGGCCCCGACGCCGTCCGCAACGTGGCCGTCGAGGTGCTCGGCCGCGACGGTCAGTACGTCCGCCGGGGCGTGAAACCCGTGTCGTGGAAGCAGGCCTCGGTCGTGCAGGTGGATTTCGACGTCGCGGGCCTCGAGCCGGGCACCCGTCAGGGCCGTGTCGTGATCGAGGGCTCCGACGATCTCGAGGCCGACAACGTCCGCTTCTTCACCGTCGAGGTGGGGGCTGCGGCGCGGGTGATCGTGGCGGCTCCGCGACCCGCGGCCCGGACCGCGGCATTCCTCACGCAGGCGATCGCTCCGGCGGCGCTCGTGAAGGCGGGCAAGGCTCGATTCGAGCCCGACGTCATCGATATCGAGTCGCTCGACACGGTGTCGTGGGAGGCGGCTCAGGGAATGGTCCTGCTCGATCCGCCGCCGTTGTCGCCGCAGACCTGGGAAGCGCTCGAGCGCTGGGTGGCCGGGGGCCGCGGGCTCGTGCTCTGGCTGGGGCCGCGGGCCGGTTCGGCGGAACGGTTCAACTCCGACGCGTCGCGGCGGGTGCTCGGAGGCGAACTCGTGCGCGTGTGGCGAAGTCGGGAGGGCAACTTTCTGGCGCCCGCGTCGCTCGACCATCCGATCTTCGCGGCGTTTCGTCGTGTCGGCGACGCCGTGCCGTGGCAGGACTTTCCGGTGAGCCGGCACTGGGAGTTTCGGCCGAACGACACGCCGCCACCCACCGCCGAATCGACGCCGGGCGAGGCGTTGCCCGTGGCGACGGCCGTGGCCGCCTATCGCAACGGGCTGATGGCGGTGGCGGAGCATCGTGTGGGCGCCGGTTCCGTGGTGCTCGTCACGACGCCCGTGTCGCAGCCGGCGACCGATCCCGACGCCTGGAACACGCTGGCCACCGGATTCGAGCCCTGGCCCTTCGTGATCCTCGCCAACGAGACCCTTCTCCATGCGGTTGACACCTCCGACGATCGCAATGTGGTGGCCGGGGCGCCGGTCGTGCTCCATTTGGATCGTCGCGACCTGCCGGCGGCGTTCGTGAGCACGCCGGCGGGGGATGATTTTCCGGCGGCGGTCGATCAGAAGCGGGGCACGATCACGGTCACGGCGACGCAGGTGCCCGGCAACTACACCGTCCGGGCGGGCGGAGACGCCGGGGGTGTGGCCAAGGGCTTCAGCGTGAACCTGGCGGCCGCGTCGACCGACTATCGCCGCCTGTCGGAGCAGAATCTCGCCGAGGTGCTCGGAACCGGCCACCGGCTGGCACGGACGGAAGATCAACTCATCCGCGACGTCCGTCGCGAGCGGATCGGATCGGAGCTCTACCCCTGGGTGATCGTACTCGTCGCGCTCGCGATGGCCGCCGACTGGGTCGTGGCCAATCGGTTCTACACCCCGCGCGAAGGCGTCGATGCCGAGCGGCCGCCGGCCGCCGACTTCGCCGCCGATGCGTCGCCGGGCGGCGCGGCCGGGCCGCCGCCGCTGCCGACCGCGGAGCCACCGCCGCTTCCCGCCACGGGGCCGCGATCTGGACCACCGCCGGTTCCATCGCCGGAGGTCCGCGGATGAACCAGGTGCGGCCGCTCGAGGAACTGTCGTTGCAGTTCGACCCCGTGTGGTCATGGGCCTTCGTCGCGTGCGTGGCCCTCGGGCTGTTGGCGGTGCTCTTGGCCGTGCCGCCCGACCGGTCGAGGCTGTCGCCGGCCGGCCGAATCGCGCTCACCCTCCTGCGGCTCGGCGCCTTTCTGGCGCTCGTGGCCTGCATGCTCAGGCCCACGTTCGTCGCCACGCGGAAGGCTCGGCAGCAGGGCACGGTCGTGGTGCTGGCCGACGCCTCCGAAAGCATGACCGTGGCGGACGGGCCCGGCGGGCAGACGAGGTGGGACGAGATGCGTGTCGCGCTCGCCGCCGCCCGGCCGGCCGCACGGCAGCTCATGGCGACGGGCGACTTCGACATCGCCGTGTGGCGGTTCGATCGCGAGGTGCATCCGTTGCCGCCCGCCGGCGACGATCCCTTCCCGTTGGCGGCATGGGCGGATGCCGCCAGCGCCGACGAGACGGCGATTGGTGCGGCGATCGACGACGGCCAGAAGGCGACCACGGGCCGGATGATCGCCGGCGTCGTCGTGCTCAGCGACGGCGGCCAGCATGCCTACGCACCCCGCGACCTGCCTCCGCAGTCGGCGGCACGGAAACTCGCCGATGCCGGCGCCCCGCTGTGGAGCGTGACCTTCGGACAGCAGCGTGGCGGCGGCCAGGGACGCGATGCGGCGGTGGTGAGTCTGTCCGTCGCGGAGACGGTCTACGTCAAGAACGTGCTCGAGGTCGCCGGGCGTGTTCGGCTCGACGGGCTGGCGGGCCGGGAAGCTGCCGTGGTGCTGCTCGCGGAAGACGAGGCGGGCGCGATGCAGGAGGTGACCCGCACGCGGGTGCGGGCCACCGGGGAGTCGGTCGAGGAGGCGGTGCGGCTTTCCTGGGCCCCGACGGCGCTCGGAGAGCGAAAGATCACGCTCCGCGTCGAGCCCCAGGAGGGCGAGGTCATCATCGCCAACAACGAACTCTCCACCTTCGTCGAGGTGATCGATGGCGGGTTGCGAGTGCTCTATCTCGAGGGCGCGCTCCGGGTGGAGCAGCGGTTTCTGCGTCGGGTGCTCGCCGCCAGCCCCGACATGCAGGTCGACTTCGAGTGGATCGACGCCAGCCACCGGGAGCGCTGGCCGGTGGATCTCGGCCGACGGCTGGCCGGCGACTACGATGTCTTCCTGATCGGCGATCTCGATGCCTCGGCCCTGCGGCCGGAGGACGCGCGGGCGATGCTCGCGAAGATCAACGCCGGGGCCGGGCTGGGGCTGCTCGGGGGCTTCCACGCGTTCGAGGCCGGAGGCTGGGCGGGATCCCCGCTCGGTCCGGCCATGCCCTTCGAGGTCGATCCACTCGCCCGGCAGTCCTTCGACGAACCGGTCCGCCGAGGACTGCACATCGACGGCGCCATTCGCATGCTGCCCGACCCCCGGTTCGGCGACGTGTCGATCCTCAGGCTGGGCACGTCCGGCGACGACAGCCGGGCGGCCTGGGAGGCGATGCCCACGCTCGAAGGAGCCAGTCGCATCGGCCGCCTGCTGCCGACGGCGAAGACGCTCGCCGCGATGGCCGATGGCACGCCTCTCCTGGTGGGCCGCGACTACGGCGAAGGCCGCGTGCTCGCCTTCGCCGCGGATTCCACCTGGCGCTGGGTGATGCAAGGGGCCGGAGACCAGCATCGCCGCTTCTGGCGGCAGTTCGTGCTCTGGCTGGCACGGCAGGATGACGCCGAGCAGGACACGCTCTGGGTGCGGCTGGCGCAGCGGCGGATCTCCCCCGGCACACCGCTTCCATTCGATACCGGCCTGACGCGGCCGGACGGCACGGCCCAGGAGGGGGTTGCGATCGAGGCCACGGTGATCGCACCCGATGGGCAGAAGCGGCCTGTTCGCGTGGGCCGACAGGGAGACACCTTCACGGGAATGATCGCCGACTGCAGCGAGCCCGGGGATTGGCGGCTGGTCGTGCGGGCGACCCGCCCCGGCGACGCCGTTCCACGAGAGCGATCCGCCCGCTTCACCGTCTTCCGGCAGGATCTCGAACTCGCCAATCCGCGTGCCAACCCGCTGCTCATGCGGCAGCTCGCGGAGGCCACCAGCGGCGGCGTGCGGCTGCCCGAGGAGCTGCCCGAGATCTTCACCGAGATCGCCGCACGGCCACCGACCTACGAGTCGAAGGAGCAGTGGTCGCTCACCCCTTGGGATACCTGGCCGATGTTCCTGCTGATGGCCGCCTGCATGAGCGCGGAATGGTTCCTGCGAAAGCGTTGGGGCCTCGTGTAGTAGCCCGCGGCCACGGGAAAACTCGCTGCGTTCGCGGCGTTTCCGCCTTTGTGCCGCGCGGCAGCTTTGCTACCCTCCCCAGCCCGCGCAGGATCACAGGCGCGGATGCATCCGGGCCGACGAGGAGGTCGGACATGCCACGGCGACGAGCGATCCGCGAAAAGTTGCTGCTGGGCGCCCTGCTCGTGGGTGTCATGGTGGCCGTGCTCTCCGCGAGCAGCTTCCTGGGCATCTACTCCTACCGGCGACTCGTCCGGGCGCTCTCCTGCCGGGCGGCGGAACTGCCCAGGGCGAGCGAGCTCGGTGAGTGCGTGGGCAGGCTCCGGCTGGAGCACGCGCGGGCGCTGGCGGGCGACTCGGTGGCCGAAGGTGCCTTCCTCTCCGGGCTGCGGGGCACGGAGGCAGCCCTCCAGGCCTATCGCCAGGAACTGGCGGCCTACGAGCCGGACGACAGTCGGCTCGCCGACCGCTCCCGGGAGGATCGCACCGCGCAGCAGATCGCCGACTGCCTGACCACGATCGATCGGATCGCCAGCCAGCACGCCGGCGCGACGGAGGCCGCGTCGGCCGGCAAGGAGCGGCGGGAGATGCTGCTCGCCGTCGCCGTCCACCTGGACTCGCTCGCGGACTTGACCGCGGAACTGCCGTCGTTTCTCCAGCAGCGGCTGCATGATCTCTCCAGCGAGGTCCGCACCCGCTACCGCACGCTGATCGTGACGACCTGGACCGCCGCGACCGCCGCCGCCGGTCTGCTGATGGCGATCGCGGTGCTCACCTACCGCTGGGTGTTTCGCCCGCTGCGGCTGCTCGGGCATGGCTCCCGCCGGGTGGCGGCCGGCGACTTCGACTATCGCATCCAGCTCGACACCCGCGACGAGATGGCCGAACTTGCCGACGCCCTCAACGACATGACCGAGCGATTCCGGGAGATTCGCGACGATCTCGATCGCCAGGTCCAGGAACGGACCAGGGAAGTGATCCGCAGCGAGCAGTTGGCGAGCGTCGGATTCCTCGCCGCGGGCGTCGCCCACGAGATCAACAACCCGCTCGCCTCCATCGCCATGTGTGCCGAATCGCTCGAAAGCCGAATCGGGGAGATGGCACCGGGAGAGGCCGACGCGCAGGTGGCCCGGCGGTATCTCGCGCTCATCCAGAGCGAGGCGTTTCGCTGCAAGGGAATCACGGAGAAGCTCCTCGACTTCTCACGGCTCGGCGAGGTTCGCCGTCAGGCGACGGCGCTCACGGGGCTGGTCACCGACGTCGCCGACATGCTGCGGCACGTGGGCCGATTCGCCGGCCGCTCGATCGAGATCGACGAATCGCAGGACGCCCTGGTGATGGTCAATCCCCAGGAGATCAAGCAAGTGGTGCTCAACCTGCTGGTCAATGCGCTCGACTCGATCGAGGAGCATGGCAAGGTTCGCGTGGCCGCCAAGCGCAGCGGGGGCGAGGCCGTCCTGACGTTCACCGACGACGGCTGCGGAATGACGGCCGAGGTTCTCGAGCACCTGTTCGAGCCGTTCTTCACCCGCCGGAAGGCCGGCCAGGGCACCGGGCTCGGCCTCTCGATCGTGCACCGGATCGTCGCCGACCATGGGGGCCGGATCCAGGCCACGAGCGACGGACCGGGGACGGGCTCCTGCTTTCGAATCACCCTCCCGCTCGCCCAGGTCGGCGCCGATGCGGCCGCCGGCGAGCCGGCGGCTGGCCGGGCCGCGTGAGCCGGCATTCCCACGCCTTCTTCGACCGAGGACACCACCGTGAAGCACCCTGCCCGCCCGATGCGCATCCTGTTTGCCGACGACGAGGCCTCGCTGCAGGAGTTGATGCGAATCGAACTGCCGCGGCTCGGCCACGAGGCGACCGTCTGCCCTGACGGCCGCACGGCGCTGGCCGCCCTCGACCGTACGTCCTACGACTGCGTGATCGTCGATCTCGACATGCCGGGAGTCGGCGGGCTCGAAGTCATCGCACGGGTCCGCGAGACGTCGCCTGACACCGAGACGGTGATCATCACCGGGAAGTCATCGGTCGAGAGCGCCGTCACGGCGGTGCGGCAGGGGGTCTTCGATTACCTCACCAAGCCGTGCAAGCTCGCCGACATTCAGGCGGTCCTCGAGCGGGTGCGAAAGAAGCGGGAGTTGACGACGCGGCTGCGGGCCCTCGAACGGCGTGTCCGCCGGGCCGAAGGAGGCTCGCGACTCGTGGGCCGGTCGGCCTGCCTCGACCAGGTGCGGCGGCTGATCGCACGGGTCGGTGCCAGCGAGGCGACGGTGCTGGTCCGTGGCGAGACGGGCACCGGCAAGGAACTCGTCGCCCGTGCCATTCACGAGGGCAGCCCGCGGGCCGAGGGACCGCTCGTGGCCGTCAACTGCGGCGCCCTCCCGGAACACCTCGTCGAAAGCGAACTCTTCGGCCACCGCAAGGGCGCTTTCACCGGCGCGGACGAGCACCGCGCCGGCCTCTTCGAGGTCGCCGATGGCGGCACCCTGTTCCTCGACGAAGTGGGTGAACTTCCCAAGTCGCTCCAGTCCCGGCTGCTGCGGGCGCTCGAAAGCGGCGAGATCCGCCGCGTCGGCGACAACCACCCGATCACCGTCGACGTCCGGGTGGTCTGCGCCACGCATCGCTCCCTGGAAGAGATGGTGCGTGAGGGCGACTTCCGCGAAGACCTGCTGTTTCGAATCAACACCTTCGAGATCGCGATCCCACCACTACGAGAGCGACGTGACGACATCCCGGTGCTCGTGGAGCACTTCGTGCGTTTGAATCGGCCACAGGCTCCCGCCGATGCCGCCGTCGTCGAGCCTGCCGCCCTGGCCTTGTTGGCGGCCCATCACTGGCCGGGCAACGTCCGTGAGCTCGCCAACGTCGTCGAGCATGCGCTCGTGCTGTGCGACGAGTTGCCCGTCACGATCGCGCACCTGCCGACCCGATTCGGATCGCTCCGCCCGGCCGCCGAGCCTCCGGCGGCGGTGGCCACGTGTTCGCCTCCCGTCGGTGGGCAGGCGGCGGTCGACATCCCGCCGCCGCAGCCCGGCGGCGCGACGGCGGCGCGCCCGCGGCCCGAGAGCCTGCGAGAACTCGAAATGCGGGCGATCCTCGAGGGCCTCGAACGCAACAAGGGAAACAAGGGTCGCACCGCCGAGGAACTCGGCATCAGCCTCAAGACGCTCTACAACAAGCTCCATCAGGCCAACGAAGGCATCCTCGAAAAAACCGGCTGATGAACACGATCGAATCGGCCGTCAGGTCTTGCGAACCACGCCCACCAGCACCCCCAGCACACGGGCATTTTTCACGTAGATCGGCTTCATCGACGCGTTGGCGGGCTGCAGTCGGATTCGGTCGCGCTCCGGAAACCACTGCTTGAGCGTGGCCTCGCCGTCGTCCGTCTGGGCCACGACGATGTCGCCGCTGTGGGCGGTCTGCTTCTTCTGAATCACCACCCAGTCGCCGTCGGCGATCTGGGCGTCGATCATCGACTCGCCCATCACCTTCAGGACGAAGTGATTGTCGCGATTGAAGAGCGACTCGAAGTCGATCCGTTCGCTCTGCTCCTCAGCCGGTCGAAGGGTGCCCGCGGCCACCCAGCCGGCCATCGCCAGCCCGCGAAGGTGGGCCGGCTCGTTCACCAGTTCGATCGCCCGAGACATGTTCTTGCCACGGGTGATCAGGCCCTTCCGCTCCAGGGCCTTGAGATGGCAGACGACGCCGTTGGGGGAGCGGATCTTGAAGGCCTGGCCAATCTCGCGGACCGTCGGCCCGTAGCCGCGGGAATGGATCTTGTCGCGGATGAAGGCATAAATCTCCATCTGCCGCTCGGTCGGTGTGTCGTTGCCATCCTCGTCGGTGGACTTCCGCGCGAGGTTCAGCGGGTTGCCGCGGACGGCGGCGACGGCCGCCGCCACGCGACGGGGCTTGGGCTTCGCGTTGACGGTGGCTTTGGCGGGCGAGGCTTTGCGCTTTGACATGATGCCGAGCGGCGGCGGCCGCTTTCCTGGGGATGTGATCGGAATGAATCGCCGGCGAAGCGGAATGCCGGGGCTCGGACCGGATATCGGCCGCATTCCGTGTGGACGCCAGTATCTTACTATACGGCCGTTCATTTTCAAGGGGACCGGTGCGGATTCGCCCGGGAGGCAGTCGAACGGGTACATTGCGAAGGTCCTTCAAGTCCGGAGCAGCGATCGATGGATAGGTTCAGGCTGGTGATCATGCGGGCGGGGTGCTGGCTGGCACTCGCGGCAGCGATGCACGTCGGGCCGACGGCCGTGGCGACCGCGGAGCCGGAGGCGGCGGTGGCCGATGCCCCGGTGGAACGGGCATCGCGGCAAGATCCTGCCGCCAAGAAGAAGGTGACGGCGACGATCGCGCAGATCAGGATCGCCGGCAGCCTTCCCGATGGCGTGGGGCAGGGCGGCCTGCTCGCCGACGTCGCCCCCCACCTCCACAGGCTGATCGAGCGGCTCGACAGGGCGGCCCGCGATTCGCGGGTCAAGGGGGTGGTTCTCTCGATCGAGTCTCCCGATCTCGGCCGCGGCCGGGCCGAGGAGATTCGCGCGGCCATCGCCCGGCTGCGGGCGGCGGGAAAGCCGGTGGCGGCCCAGCTCGTGAGCGGGTCGCCGGTGCACTACGCTCTGGCGAGCGTCTGCGACACGATCTCGATGCCCCCGGCGGCGACCCTCGAACTCACCGGCGTGCGGGCGGAGATGATGTTTTTCAAGTCGATGCTCGATCGGCTCGGCGTCGCCGCCGAGATCCTCCAGGTGGGAGAGTTCAAGGGCGCCGGCGAGCCTTTCACCCGCGACAGCATGAGCCCGCAGCTCCGGTCCCAATACGAGGCCTTCATCGGCGACCTCTACGAGCAGCTGGTCGAGCGGGTGGCCTCGGAGCGAGGTCTCCCCGAGGACACCATCCGTGAGTTGATCGACGTGGGCGTGTTTACGCCGGAGGCCGCGAAGGAGGCCAAACTGATTGATGCGGTCGGCTACGAGGACGAGGTCGTCGCCGCCGTCGCGGTCCGGATTGGTGCGGAATCGCCGAAGGTCGTCCGCGACTATGCGGAGCGAAAGATCGACCAGGATTTTTCCGGGGTTGGCGGCCTCGTGAAGTTGATGGAGTTGTTTTCGGGCACCAGGCCGGCGGCTGTCACCGGCCGCGGCAAGCAGATCGCCGTCGTGCATGTCCAGGGGGAGATCCGCGAGGGGAAGAGCGCCGACGACCTGCTGATGGGCGGTGCCGCGGGCTCGGAGACCGTGATCGAAGCGATCCGCGATGCGGCCAAGGACGAGCGGGTGGCGGCGATCGTGCTGCGAATCGATTCACCGGGCGGATCTGCGCTGGCCAGCGACCTGATCTGGCGAGAAGCGGAGCGGACGACCAAGCCGGTCGTCGCCAGCCTGAGCGACATCGCAGCCAGCGGCGGCTACTACATCGCCGTCGCGGCCGACAGGATCGTCGCGGCCCCGGGCACGCTGACCGGTTCGATCGGCGTCGTCGGCGGAAAGGTCGCCGTCGGCGATGCCCTGGGCAAGGTCGGAGTGCATACCGACGTCGTGAGCAAGGGTAGGAATGCGGGCTGGCTCTCGATGCAGCAGCCGTTCACGCCCGAGGAGCGGGAGGCATTTCTCGGGACCATGAAGGACGTGTATCGCCTGTTCACCTCGAAGGTGGCGGCGGGCCGCAAGCTCGAGCCAGCCGACGTCGAGAAGCTCGCGGGCGGCCGCGTGTTCACCGGCCGGATGGCGAAGGAAGCGGGGCTCGTGGACCGGCTGGGCACGCTCGAGGACGCGATCGACGAGGCGAAGAAACTCGCCGGCATCGCCCCTGACGAGGAAATCGACCGGCTCATGCTGCCAGAGCCCCGAGGCCTGTTCGACGAGCTCTTCGGCGTCTCTGCCCAGCCCGTCGATCCCGTCGCCCGGCTGGCCGGCGCAATGGCCGGCGGCGGGTCGCTTCGCGGGCTACTGCTGACGAGGGCGGCCGGAATTCCGGCGCTCAAGCCCCTCGCCGCCGAGGCCGACACCCTCGTGCAGCTGCTCTCGGGAAGGCCGCAGTTCCTGCTGCCGGTCCGCGTCAGGCTCCGCTGACACCGTTCGCAGCGGCCCAGCGGACGGCCTCGGAGAGCTGCGGCACCGACAGGCTCGTCGCGCGGGCGAAACCGGCGATGAATCGGACCGACGTGGGAGCGAACTCCACGATCGAGAAGTCGCCCAGTTGAAAATAGTCGGCCGCATGGGGAAAGCGGCCCAGGTAGGCGGCCTTGAGCGCGGCATGATCATCCGCGGCTGCATCGACGAAGGTGGCCGTCGCCGGGAGTGAGACCCGCGGCAGGGCCTGCGGCGGGAAGGCGGCATTCTCCGGAGCCGTGATCAGCAGGCAGACCGCGGAGGAGGCGAGCATGTCGCGGGTGTGGGCCGAGAGCCGGCTCACGTGGGTGACGAATCGCAGCCGACTCCCCGCTTCATCCATGTGGATGGCGTAGGGGATCATCGATGCGAACGGCGCCCCCTCGTGGAGCGTCGCGAGCGCCGCCACGGAGCGGCCGAGGATCAGCGAACCGAGGATGCGGGCCATGTCGTCGTTCATCGCCATTCATTGTGCCATCGCCTGCGGGTGACGGCCAAGGGCCGCTCCCTCTCCGCGCCGTGGCCTGGGGCTGCCAGCCGGTGCGACCGGGAGCCGACGTGGAGGGGTGTGCGGTATGCTCGCAGCGGCTTTTTGCACCGCGGACACCCCGGGCACCAGCATGGCCTCCAGCCTCCTCCTCCTGCTCGACGACATCGCCGGTGTGCTCGACGACGTCGCCACCATGACGAAGGTGGCCGCCACGAAGACCGCGGCTGTGGTGGGAGACGACCTGGCCCTGAATGCCCGGCAGATCGTGGGCGTCGGTGCGGATCGCGAGCTCGCGGTGGTCATGGCGGTGGCTCGCGGATCGGCGATCAACAAGGCGATTCTCGTGCCGTCCGCGCTGGCCGTGAGCCAGTTCGCGCCGTGGGTGGTCACGCCGCTGCTGATGGCGGGCGGCGCCTACCTCTGCTTCGAGGGGGCCGAAAAGATTCTTCACCATGGGCGACACCATCGGGACGGTCGCGTCGTCGGACACATGCCCCGCGAACCGACGGCGGCCGTGGCCCCTTCAGAACGCGATAAGATCGCCGGGGCCATCCGCACCGACTTCATCCTCTCGGCGGAGATCATCGTGATCACGCTCGGCGTGGTGGCGGGACGACCGCTCCCGACGCAGGTGGCCGTGCTCGTGGCCATCGCTGCGGGCATGACGGTGGGCGTCTACGGACTCGTGGCGGGGATCGTGAAACTTGACGATCTCGGGGCGCGGCTCGCAGCTGGACGATCGGCCGCGGGCCGAGTGCTGGGCCGATCGATCGTCATCGCCGCGCCGTGGTTGCTGCGGGCGCTGTCGGTTGCCGGCACGGCGGCGATGTTTCTCGTGGGCGGCGGCATCGTCGCCCATGGGCTGCCAGCGGTGCACGACGCGATCCATGCATTCGAGGCCAGGCACGCCGCGGAATCATCCTGGCCCGGCAGTCCGTGGTGGTCCGCCCTGCTGGGCATGCTCACGAACGGTGCCGTGGGAATCGCGGTGGGCGCGGTGGCAGTCGGCATCGTGGGCATCGGCCGCCGGGCGGCGGGGCGGTGGATCGCCTGATCCCGACCCCACTCCCACGCCTGACGGCGTGGGGCTTCCTCAAGGAAGGACAGGAACCTGAAGGAAGACAGGAACCTAAAGGAAGGACAGGGACGACTCGCCTTACCAGGCGAAGTGTGCGAAGGCCTTGTTCGCGTCGGCCATGCGATGCACGTTGTCCCGCTTCGTCACCGCAGCACCCTCGCGCTTGTAGGCGGCGATGATCTCCTCGGCGAGTTTCTCGTATGTGCCCCGGCCCTTCTTCTCGCGGACGGCCTGCAGGAGCCAGCGGATCGCCAGCGACTGCTGCCGGTTGCGGCTGACCTGCATGGGCACCTGATACGCGGCACCACCGACCCGCTTCGAGCGGACTTCGACGGCCGGCTTCACGTTCTCGAGCGCACGATTGAAGACCTCGATCGGCTCGGTCTCTGTGATCTTCTTCGCGACGATCTCCATCGCCTTGTAGAAGACGTTTTGCGCGACGCTCTTCTTGCCGTCTTCCATCAGGCAGTTGATGAACTTGCTGGCAAGGAGCGACCCGTAGCGCGGGTCGGGGCGAAGCTGCGTGCGGCTGGCGGTGATGTTTCCCATGGAATCGTGTCTTCTTGAGTTCCTGCTGCGGTGACCCTAAATCTCTCAGCCCTTCTTCGCGCCGTAGAGGCTGCGGGACTGCTTGCGGCCCTGGACACCCAGCGTGTCGAGGGCGCCGCGAATGACGTGGTAGCGAACACCCGGAAGGTCGCGGACTCGGCCGCCGCGGATGAGCACGATCGAGTGTTCCTGGAGATTGTGGCCTTCACCCGGGATGTAGACCGTGACTTCCTTCTGATTGGAGAGCCGCACGCGGGCGATCTTGCGAAGGGCCGAGTTGGGCTTCTTCGGTGTCATCGTGCGGACCTGCAGGCATACGCCCCGCTTCTGCGGGCAGCGGTCGAGCACGGGCGACTTGGAAAACTTCCGCTTCGGGCGGCGGCGGCTGCGGACGAGTTGGCTGATCGTGGGCATTTTTTCGGTTCGAATGTCCTGGGATGCGGGAACCCCAGAAGATAGCCGAGGATTCGGGGCGGCGAAAGGCGGGAGCGGAAAAAGGCCGGAAATCAGCGATGGATGCCGTCATGCGGGGTGGAGGATTTCACCGCGGCCACCGGTCAGCATGTCGCCATGCCACTGCCGCCAGGCGGCCGGCGCGCGGGCCG
>Ga0075471_10000705_pt1 | contig 20614 bp, 8 predicted proteins | sample DEB19_08_DNA_2_FD_74787 | JGI IMG/M metagenome (GOLD analysis project Ga0075471, IMG submission 74787) | Aqueous microbial communities from the Delaware River and Bay under freshwater to marine salinity gradient to study organic matter... | ecosystem: Environmental > Aquatic > Marine > Coastal ... | reverse complement strand
GCCCAGGAGCGGTTCGACGGCCGGGTGCTGCCGATCGTGTCGAACAACTGCAACTTCGTGAAGCCGCCGGCCGGCGAGCCGGCGCTGATCAGTTGGGACGACGCGACCACGCTGTTCCATGAGTTCGGCCATGCCCTCCACGGTCTCTGCTCCGACGTGGAATATCCCTCGCTGGCCGGCACGCGGGTCGCCCGCGACTACGTGGAGTTTCCCTCCCAGATCCTCGAACATTGGCTCGCCACGCCCGAGGTGCTCGACCGCTTCGCCGTGCACTGCGAGACGGGGCGGCCGATTCCCCCGGAGTTGGTCGCGAAGATCCAGCGGGCGGCGACGTTCAACGAGGGATTCCGGACGGTCGAGTTCCTGGCGAGCGCGATCGTCGACATGAAGCTCCACCTTGCGGGCGAGACGCCGATCGATCCGGAGCGTTTCGAGCCTCAGACGCTCGAAACCCTCGGGATGCCCGCCGAGATCGTGATGCGGCACCGCACCCCGCACTTCAACCACATCTTCGCCGACGATGGCTACTCGGCGGGCTACTACAGTTACCTCTGGGCCGACACGCTCACCGCCGATGCGTGGGAGGCCTTCACCGAGGCCGACGGCCCGTGGGACCAGGCCGTCGCCGAGCGGCTCCGCAGCCATGTCTTCTCGGCCGGCAACACGGTCGACCCCGAGGAGGGCTATCGCGGATTTCGCGGCCGCGATCCCCGCATCGACGGTCTGATGCGGAAGCGGGGTTTCGCCCCGCCGCGATAGTGGGCTCGGAAAACAACACGCCCGCGATCAGGCGAGAATGCCCTTCACGACCGTGCCATGCACGTCGGTGAGCCGGTAGCGGCGGCCCTGGAACTTGTAGGTCAGCCGCTCGTGGTCGATGCCCAGCAGGTGCAACATGGTGGCATGGAAGTCGTGCACGTGCACGCCGTCCTTCACGATGTTGTAGCCGTAGTCGCAGGTCTCGCCGTAGGTCGTGCCCGGCTTCACGCCACCGCCGGCCATCCAGATCGTGAAGCACCGCGGATGATGGTCGCGGCCGAAATCCTGGCCCGGCCGGTAGAGTCCCTGGCAGTAGTTCGTGCGGCCGAACTCGCCCCCCCAGACCACCAGCGTGTCGTCGAGCATGCCCCGCTGGGCGAGATCCTGCACGAGCGCGGCGGCCGGCTGGTCGGTCTCCTTGGCCTCGCGGGTGATGCCCTGCTTCAGCCCGCCGTGGTGGTCCCAGTCCTGGTGGAAGAGCTGGATGAACCGCACGCCCCGCTCGGCCAGCCGGCGGGCGAGCAGGCAGTTGGCGGCGAATGTGCCCGGATCTCTGGCAGCTGGGCCATACATGTCGAGCACGCCCTGCGGCTCGTCCGAGAAGTCGGTCACCTCCGGCACGCTGGCCTGCATGCGGAAGGCCATCTCGTAGTTTGCGATCCGTGAGGTGATCTCGGCGTCCGGCATGGCGGCGAACTCGTGCTCGTGCAGCTCGCGGAGGCCGTCGAGCAGCCGGCGGCGGTTCTCCATCGACACTCCGGGAGGGTTGTTCACGTTGAGCACGGGATCGGCCCCGGAGCGGAACCGCACGGCCTGGTGCTTCGTGGGCAGGAAGCCCGCGCCCCAGAGGTGGCTCATCAGCGGCTGCCCCCCCTTGTTCTTCGTGATCAGGACGACGAACGAGGGGAGATCGTCGTGGGCGTTGCCGAGGCCGTAGTCGAGCCAGGCACCGATGCTCGGCCGGCCCGGAATCTGCCCGCCGCTCTGCATGAAGGTCACGCCCGGGCCGTGATTGATGCTCTCGGTGTGCATCGTGCGGATGAAGCAGAGATGATCCGCCACCTTCGCCGTGTGCGGGAGGAGCTCGGAGAGCCAGGCGCCGCTGTCGCCGTGTTGCGTAAATGCATACGGCGACGCCGCCAGCGGGATCGAGCTCTGGTTGCCCGACATCCCGGTGAGCCGCTGCCCGCCCCTGACGCTGTCGGGCAGCTGCTCGCCGTCGCGCCGCCCGAGCAGCGGCTTGGGGTCGTAGAGATCGAGCTGTGACGGGCCGCCCGACTGGAAGAGAGAGATCACCCGCTTCGCCTTCGGCGGATGATGGAAGCCGCCGAGCACGCCCCCCGCCCCGGCGGCCGCGGCCTGCTCCGCCGCCGCCGACCGGCCGAGCATCTCGGCGACCGCGAGACCGCCGAATCCCATGCCGAACGAGTTGAGCCAGTCACGCCGGTTCATCGCTTCACCACCGCTCCATCGTAGTTCATCAGGGCATTCACCACGCCCGCGGCAGCCGCCACCTCGACGGCGGAAATCGCCGCCTGCGGCTGCGTCTCCCCCACCGTCAGGAACTTCGCCGCCTCGTCCGGCCGATCCCGATACCAGTCGAGCTGGCCGGCATGCATGCGGCGGATGATCCGTTTCTCCTCGTCGTCGGGAGGCCGACTGGTGAGCAACTCGAATGCCCGATCGAGCGCCGGCTCCGCCCGACCGTCATGCTCGACGAGCAGCCGCTCCGCGAGCACCCGGCCCGCCTCGACAAACTGCGGCCCGTTCAGGAGCACGAGGGCATGCAGCGGTGTGTTGGTGGTGTCGCGCCTGGCCACGCACACCATCCGCGTGGGCACGTCGAAGCTCTCGAGCACGGGCGCGGGGCCCGTCCGCCGCCAGAAGGTATACAGGCTGCGGCGATAGAGCCCTGCGGCCGTGTCGGGCTTCTCGGGCTTGAACGAGTCAGGCATGTCGTAGGTCTTCACCGGCGGGCCGCCCACCTTCTCGACCAGCAGGCCGGTGGCGGCCAGCGCCCCGTCACGGATCATCTCCGCGGGGAGCCGATGCCGCGGGCCGCGGGCGAGCCAGACGTTCAGCGGATCATCGGCCATCGTCTTCGCGTCGGCCATGCTCCGCTGCCGGTAGGTGGAGGATCGCATGATCGTCTTCATGAGCCGCTTCATGTCCCAGGCGATGCCGCCGTCGGCCGTGCCATGCGCGAACCGCCAGGCGAGCAGGTCGAGCACCTCCGGATACTCCGGCCGCGCGGACTGGCTCCCGAGATCCTCCGGCGACTGCACGAGACCGATCCCGAAGAGCGACTGCCAGACGCGGTTCACCGTCACCCGGGCCAGGAGCGGATGCTCCGGATCGATCAGCCAGCGGGCGAGGCCGAGCCGATTCCTCGGCTGATCGGCCGGAAAGGGAGGCAGTGCGGCGGGCGTGTCGGGCTCCAGCGGCTCGCCACGCTTGTCGTAGTCGCCCCGCTCGAGAACGTAGGCCGTCTTCGGCTGCGGCAACTCCCGCATCACCATGATCTCCGGTGGCCGTTCGGCCAGATCGTCGCGGCTGCGGCGGGCCGCCTCCAGTGCCGCACGCTTCGCCGCCGGTTCGTCGGCGAAGGCCGCGGCGAAGTAGTCGCCCAGGGCCTCGACATCCCGCTTCTCGGCCAGGGCCGCCGCGATCGCGCCCGGTGCGCAGAGGTCCTGCACCTCGAGAGGCGACAGTGCCCGACCGAAGACACGGAAGTCGTCCACGAGCCCGTGCTTGAAGCCATGGTCCCGAAACCGTTCGCCGATCGTGATCGTGTCGCCGCCGCCGCCGGTGATCTCGCGGGTGAGGCTGTCTCGAACGACGTCCGTGGCCGCGTCATGGCCGTTCACGAAGATCTTCAGGCCCGCCGCCCTTCCGGAGCCATCACTCGATACGGCCACGTGCGTCCAGTCGCCGACGGGGAGTGGTTCGGCGCATCGCACGCTCACCGCGTCACCCGGCCAGAAGTGGATCAGCGACCAGCGGAGGTGGCCGCCGTCGACGAGCAGCTCGTAGCCACGGCTCCCCGCGTCGGTCCAGGCCCGTGAACGGTGGAACACGACCGCCCGGTCGTGTCTCGTTGCCGGCTTGATCCACGCCGCCACGGTGAAGGGCTGACTGCGGCGCACGTTGCCAACCGACGTGGTCACCGGATGGTCGCCCGTGAGCCTGATCGCCCGGCACGGGCTGCCGCCGCGGCTGTCGCCGACGAGCATGTTCTCCTCCGGAGCCGTGGCCGCCGCGGTGGAGCCGAGCTCATCGGCAAACGTCCCGTCAGCCCGTCGGTCGTCGAAATCATGGCGGACGAGCTCGCCCGGAATCGTGCCGCCGACCGCATCGAAGGCGGCCGGCACCGCGGCCCGGCCGGCGATCCAATCGGCCACGGCCGCCCGGGCGACGGCGTCCGCCCGCGCGGCCTCCGCCGCCGCCTCGTCGGCCGCCTCGTCGGCCCGCGCCAGGGCCGCCGTCGCCGGCCCGTCGAGCAGCCTGATGTTCGGCGTCGGCACCGACTCCGTAAAGAACGAATACAGGCCCGCCTCGTCGATGTCGTCGAAGAAGGCGGAGAGCGCATAGAAGTCCTTCTGCGAGAGCGGGTCGAATTTGTGGTCGTGGCACCGGCAACACTCCAGGGTGAGGCCGAGAAACGCCGTGCCAAAGGTCGTCGTGCGATCGTTCACATAGGCGATCCGATACTCCTCCTCGATCGACCCGCCCTCGTTCTCCTGCTGATGCAGACGGTTGAAGGCCGTGGCCAGCACCTGCTCGTCGGTGGCCCCGGGCAAGAGATCGCCGGCGACCTGCCAGAGCGTGAACTGATCCCAGGGCAGGTTCTCGTTGAACGATCGGATCACCCAATCCCGCCACGGCCACATGTCGGGCCGCGGGCGATCCTGCTGAAATCCGTAACTGTCGGAATATCTCGCCAGATCCATCCAATCGGCCGCCATGCGTTCGCCGTAGCGCGGGCTCGCGAGCAACCGGTCGAGGAGCGAGTCGTAGGCTTCGGGCGACGGGTCGGCGACGAACGCCTCGACCTCGGCCGGCGTGGGCGGCAGGCCGGTGATGTCGAAGCTCGCGCGGCGGATGAGCGTGCGACGGTCGGCCTCCGGCTGGAGTGCCAGGCCCCGCTGGGCGAGCTTCTCGGCCACGGCCCGATCGACCGCGGCCGCGCCGTCGGCGGCATCAGGCCGGGCCGGCGGCACGAACGTCCAGTGCGGCTCGTACGTCGCCCCCTCGGCGATCCACCGCTTCAGCGTCTCGACCTGCTCGGCCGAGAGCCGGCCGATCTTCGCCTCGGGCGGCGGCATGACGAGATCCGGATCGTCCGACTCGACCCGGCCGATAAGCGCACTCTCGGCGATCAGGCCCGGAACGACCGCCCACGATCCGCTCTCGAGTTCGGCGATCGCAGCAGCCCGAAGGTCGAGCCGGAGGCCGGCCTGGCGGCTGCCGCCGTCGGGGCCGTGGCAGCCGAAGCAGTTGTCGGAAAGGATCGGCCGGACGTCACGGTCGAAGGAGTGGCTCGGCGACGACGGCGGCACGTCGGCACGAGCCGCAGGCCCGGCATCCACCGAGGTCACGATCGCGAAAATCCCGCACCAGCGGAGGGCGAGCAGACTGCAATGCATACGAGCCGACTTCCGTCACGACACCCCGCGCGACGGCGACGTGTCGCCGTGTCTTCAGGTCGCCGACCATGGGCCGGCGGGCCGACCCCGGACGAACCCAGGGAGTTATAGCACCGCGGCCCCATCGGCACCCCGCGTCGGTCGTCCGGGCAGTCTGGGAGAGCGGGCGTTCGCGACGGTGTTTCCCCACGTTGCGCAGATACCGCCGCCACGGCGGTCATGCCGCCAACCAGCGGCAAACCGTGAACCACCTCCTCCCGGCATGTCGAAGAAACCAGTGCCGGCTCCTCCGCGCTCCAGCCGCCCCGCCATGCACGACATTCATCTCCACCGAAAACCCGCCCGCCCGCCGGCGCTCGTCCGGCGGCTGGCGACCGCCTGCATGCTGGCGTGTTCGGCATCGGCCGGCGCGGAGGGGTGGCAGCCGCCGGGTCCGTCGCTCGGCATCGCGGACCCGGGCACGACGCTCCGCGGCAGCCCGGTGCCGGCACCCCTCGACGTCACCGCCGGCACGGCCTCGCTCGACCGCCCCGCGCCCCGGACACTCGACGAGTTCGTCGCGCTGGCGGAGCGGAGCCATCCGCGGCTCCAGGCGGCGCGGGCCGCCATCGAGGCCGCGCGAGGCAAGGCCGTGCAGGCGCGGCTCTACCCCAACCCGATGGCGGCGGCGGGCTCGCCGCAGATCGCCGGGCCGGAGAGCCAGTGGAACTACTACGCCACGCAGGACATCGTCACGGCCGGCAAGCTCCGGCTCTCGCAGCAAGGAGCTCTTCGTGAGGTGCAGCGGGCCGAATACGAATTGATCCGGGCCCGCTACGACGTGCTGACCGAGGTGCGACAGAGTTTCTACGCCCTGCTCGTGTCGCAACGGCGGGTCGAGATCTTCCGGCAGCTCCTCGACATCGCGAAGCGGTCCTACGACATCGGCAGCCAACTGGCGGAGGCAGGCGAGGGTTCGAAGGCCGACGTGCTGTTCTGGAGCATCGAGCGGGATCGCGCCGACGTGCGGCTGCTCAATGCGGCCGTCTACATCGAGACCGGTCGTCGCGCGATGGCCGCGGCCATCGCGCTTCCCCGGGCCGACATCGGCCCCATCGAAGGCGACCTCTTCCAGACGATGCCCTCCTTCGACCTCAAGGACCTGCAGGAGGCGGTCGTCCGCGACAATGCCAAGCCCCGGGCGGTCGAGGCCCAGATCGCCCGCGCCCAGTGGGATCTCGAACGGGCCGTCGTCGAGCCGTTGCCCAACATCAACGTGCTGGGGGGCTATCAGCGCCAGGTCGGGCCGGCGCAGGAACAGGGGCTGATGCAGGTGATGATGGAAGTGCCCCTCTTCGACCGCAATCAGGGCAACATCCGGGCCGCCCGCGCCGACATCGCCAGCTCGCGAGCCGACCTGCGCACGGTGGAACTCGACCTCGCGACACAGACGGCGCAGGCCGTCGCGAACTACCGCACGGCCCAACGGCTCGTCGAATGGTACGAGCAGTTCATCCTCCCCAAGGCCCGCGAGACCGTGCGGCTGACCCAGCAGCTCTATGCTCGCGGCGAAGTGACGTTTCTGAGCCTCCTGCAGGCGCAGCGGACCCTCACCGAAACGGAACTGGCCTACGTCGAGGCGCAGGCCGACCGCTGGAACGGCGCCGTGACGATCGCCGGCCTGCTCCAACTCGAGGCCTTTCCTCCCCGTGCCGATGCCCCGACATCGCTCCCCGCCGCGGAGCCCGCGACGGGGCGGCCGGGCGCGGCAGTGCCGCCCCCGCTCGCCGAGCCGATCGATCGGCCGGCACCGGTGCCTCTCCCCACACCATGACCCACGCCGTGCCCCCGATGCCGCGCCCGAACAAAACCCACCATCGTCCGGCCGCGGTCGCCGCCGGATCTCCAAGCCCGTTAGGATTCCTGGTTCTCCTTCCGACTCTGGGCCGACTTACCCCGGCACGTCCGCGATGACCGCACCACATCCCACCCAGAACCCGGCTCCTGCCTCGCCGCGACCGGCTCCCGGCCGAGGCCTGTGGCCATGGCTGGCCGCGGCTCGCCGCGGTCTCACTGCCGGTTTTTTTCTCGCGATTGGAGGACTCGCCTGGTGGTGGCTCACGACCCATCACTTCACCGGAGTGGAGCCCGACGACCACGCGGCGGCTCCGCAGCAGGAGCAGGCGGGTGACGGCGGGACGCCTGCCGCGGCAGTCGCCCTGGTCACCCTGCCGGCGACGCCCGCCGCCCGGGAGGCCATCGCCGTCGCCCCGGTCGAGCCGCGGCCCCTGCGGGAGCACCTCACCGTTCCTGGCCGCCTCGACTACGACGACCGCTCCCGAATCGACTACGAGTCGCCGGTCGATGGCATCGTCTCGCGGATGTTCGTGACGGTGCGGCAGCGGGTCGCGAAGGGCGATCCATTGGCGGAGGTGTCGAGCCCCGAGGTGGGCATGGCCCGCGACGAGGTCCGCAAGCGGCAGGCCGACCGGGAGATCCAGCGGAAGGCCACCGACTGGGCCACGTCGATCGCCGGCAACGTCCAGTCGCTCCTCACGGCGCTCGTCGATCATCCGCCCCTCGAGGACGTCGAAAAACAGTTCGAGGGCCGGCTGCTCGGTGCCTATCGCGAGAAGATCCTGGGGGCCTATTCGCGGCTCTTGTACGTCGAGAAGGTCGATGCCGGCACCCGGCAACTGAGCGTCGGTGGCATGCTCTCGGGCCGCATCGTCGAGGAGCGGACGAGCAACCTGGAGGTCGCGCGATCGGCATTCAACGCGGCCTGTGAGGAGGCCCGGTTCGAGACGCTGCAGGAACGCGACAAGGCGACCGCCGCCCTCGAGCAGGCCGATCGGCTGCTGCAGGTGGCGACCGAGAGCCTGCGGACGCTGGTCGGCAGCAGGCTCGAGGCGGGCGATGCGGCCATCATCGGTGACGACGACGGCACGCAGAGCATCAGCTCGATCGCCCTCAAGACGCCTTTCGACGGCGTTGTCGACGAGATCTTCGTAAGCCGCGGCGAGCGGGTCACCAGCGGAGAGAGACTGTTCGTGGTGGCCGATCCATCCAGGCTCTGGGCCCGCGCCCAGATTCACGAGAAGCAATGGACGACGGTCGAAGTGGGCGAGGGACAGGAAGTGCAGGTCGTCGTGCCCGGCGCCACGGAGCATCGCGCGACGGCCCGGATCAACCACGTGGCGGCCACGGTCGACGCCGAATCGCGGAGCGTGTCGTTGGTCGCCGAGCTCACCAACGACGACGCCCACTACAAGCCGGGAATGTTCGTCTGGGTCGAACTGCCCCAGGGCGAACTCCGCGACGCGCTGGCCGTGCCCGTCGAGAGCGTGATGCGGCACGAAGGCAAGGCGTTCGTGTTCGTGCCAGACGGCGCGGATCGGTATCGCCGGGTGGATATCGAGCCGGGCATCGAGGAAGACGGGTTCGTGGAGGTGAAGCGGGGGCTGGAAGCCGGGCAGCGAGTCGTCTCGAAGGGGGCGTTTCTGCTCAAGAGCGAACTCCTGCTCGAGGACGAGGGCTGACCGGACGGGGCCGGGCCGGACGGCGGTCAAGGGAGAGTGGACGTGCTGTCGAGCCTCATCGATTGGTCGCTGTCGAATCGGCCGCTCGTCGTCGCGATGTTCGTGCTGATGGCGCTCGGGGGGCTCTACGCGGCCACGCAGATCCCGGTCGACGCGGTGCCCGACCTCGTCAACGTCCAGGTGCAGGTCGTCACCGAGGCCGGCACGCTGCCGCCGCTCGAGGTGGAACGACTGATCACGTATCCCGTGGAACTCGCGATGAGCGGACTCCCCGACGTGGAGGAACTCCGCAGCGTCTCGCGGCTCGGCATCTCGTCGGTGACGATCGTCTTCCGGGAGGGAACCGACATCCTGCGGGCGCGACAGCTCGTGGCCGAGCGGCTTCCGGCGGCCCGGGGAGGCATCTCCCTGCCCGAGGTCGATCCCCAACTCGGCTCCCTGAGCACCGCCCTCGGCGAGATTCTCCAGTTTCAGGTCAAGGGCCCGGGCCGGAGCCTGATGGATCTCCGCAGCATCCTCGAGTGGGACATCGCCCCGGTGATGCGGACCGTGTCGGGAGTCACCGACATCAACAGCCACGGGGGCTTCGCCAAGAGCTACGAGGTGCAGGTCGATCCCGACCGGATGTCGTCGCACGGCATTTCACTCGGCGAAGTGCTCGCCGCCCTCGACCGCAACAATGCCAGCACGGGCGGAGGCTACGTCGTCAAGAACGGCGAGCAGCGATTCATCCGCGGAGAGTCCCTGCTCCGCGACATCGACGACATCGAGCGGGTGATCGTCCGCAGCCCGGCCGGGGGCGTGCCGATCCTGATCCGCGACGTCGGAACCGTCCAGGTCGGCCCGCTCACCCGCCAGGGGGCCGCGACCCGGGGCGGTGACGGAGAGATCGTCACCGGCATGGTGATGATGGTGCGGGGCGAGAACAGCCGGCGAGTGGTCACCGCCGCCAAGGAGAAGCTCGAGGAGGTGCGTCGCACGCTGCCGGCCGGCATCGATCTCGAGATCCTCTACGACCGCTCGGACCTGATCGCCCGCACGCTCGACACCGTGCTCCACAACCTCGCCGAGGGCGGACTGTTCGTGATCGGCGTGTTGCTCGTGCTGCTCGGCAACGTCCGTGCCGGACTGATCGTGTCGCTGGCAATCCCGCTCTCGATGCTCTTCGCCGCCAACATCATGTGGGCGGTCGGCATCCCGGCGAGCCTCATGAGCCTGGGGGCGATCGACTTCGGCCTCGTGGTGGACAGTTCGGTGATCATGGTGGAGAACTGCGTCCGCCGGCTCGGCCTGGCCCCGCCGACGGCCTCGAAGATCGATATCGTCAGGGATGCGGCGATCGAGGTCCGGGGGCCGACGATGTTCGGCGAACTGATCATCGCGATCGTCTATCTGCCGATCCTGTTCCTCGAAGGCACGGAAGGGAAGCTCTTTCGACCGATGGCGCTGACGGTGCTCTTCGCGCTCCTCGGATCACTGGTGATTTCGCTCACGCTGATGCCGGTGCTCGCGGCCACGGTGCTCTCCCGCGAGGAGGAGCACGAGCCGCTTGTCATGCGGATCTTTCACAAGTTCTACCAGCCGCTCGCCCGTTTCGCGGTCTATCACCCGGTGATCATCTCGCTGATCGCGGTCGGCCTCGTGGCCGCAAGCGTCCCGGTGGCGGTCAGACTGGGCGCCGAGTTCATGCCGCGGCTCGACGAGGGCGACCTGCTCGTGGAGGTCAACCGGTTGCCGAGCGCCACCCTCGAAGACTCCGTGCCGCTGACGACCCGGATCGAGGACGTCCTCGAAGCGTTTCCCGAGGTCCGCACGGTGTTCTGCAAGACGGGTCGTCCGGAAATCGCCAACGACATCATGGGCGTGCAGCAGACCGACGTGTGGGTGATGCTGCGGCCGCGGTCCCGCTGGCCGGCGGGCGTCACGCGAGAATCGCTCGTGACGAGGATGTCGGAGGCCCTCTCCGCCGCCGTGCCCGGGGCCAACTTCGGCTTCAGTCAGCCCATCGAGATGCGAGTCGACGAACTCGTGGCCGGCGTGAAGGCCGACGTCGCCGTGCTCATCTACGGCGACAATCTCGAGACGCTCGGCGACCTCGGCAAGCGGATCGAGGGCGTGCTTCGGGGGATTCCCGGCGCCGCCGACGTGCGGGCCGACTGGCAGGCGAACGTGCCGACCCTCCGGATCGACGCCCGGCAGGATCAACTGGCCCGCCACGGTATCGACGGGGTCGACGTGATGCAGACGGTGTCGGCCATGGGCGGCATCCAGGCCGGGGTGATCTATGAGGGCCGGCCGCGGTTTCCACTGATGGTGAAGTTTCCGCAGATCTGGCGGGAAGACGAGAACCTCGTCCCCCAGATTCCGGTGGCCGCGGCGGGCGGGCGGCCCGTGCCGCTCGGCGAGCTGGCCGACATCCGCGTCGAGGAGAGCCCCCCGTCGATCGAGCACGAGAACTCGCGGCGGCGGACATTCGTGTCGGCGAATGTCCGCGGCCGCGACGTCGCGAGTTTCGTCGCCGAGGCCCAGCGACGGATCGCCGACCAGGTGCCCTTGCCGACAGGCTACCGGATCGACTGGGGGGGCGACTTCGAAAACCTTGTGAGCGCCAGCCGGCGGCTGCTCCTGATCACGCCGGTCGTGCTCGGACTGATCGCGATGCTGCTCTACACGAGCTTCAAGTCGCTGCGACTGGCATCGCTGATCTTCTGTGCGGTGCCCGTCGCGGCCTCCGGCGGCATCGCCGCCCTCGCCCTCCGGGAGATGCCCTTCTCGATCGCGGCGGGCGTGGGCTTCGTGGCCCTGTTCGGCGTGGCCGTGCTCAATGGACTCGTCTGGGTGGCGGGCGCAGAGCATGCCCGTGAAGGCGGGCTCCCGCCCCGCGAGGCGGCGCTCGTGACCGCCGACGTCCGCATCCGGCCGGTGCTCATGACCGCGCTCGTCGCCAGCCTCGGCTTCCTGCCGATGGCCCTGGCAACGTCGTCGGGCGCGGAGATCCAGCGGCCGCTGGCGACGGTGGTGATCGGGGGCATCATCACGAGCACGCTGCTCACGGCGTTCGTGATTCCCGCGATCTACCCGTGGTTCGTCCCGTGGTCAAAACTGCACTGATCCGGTATCGAAGGTGAAGCGGCCCGCGGCCTCACGGCCGGTCGGCCTTCACCGGCCACGTACAAGCCCAACGCCGTGAGGCGTGGGGCCGCGGCGGACGACGACCGCCAGGCCCAGGCCGCCGGCGAGCACCAGCCACAGGGCGGAAGGCTCGGGCACGGCGGCGACAGCCTCGGCCGCCGGCGGCGGGTTGTAGGAACCGCCACCATACAGGCCGGTGACCAGGAATTCGGCGGCATCGAGCACGTCGACCATGCCGTCGTAGGTGAAGTCGCCCTCGGACCAGGTCGCGGGCCGGCCCGAGTTGAACCTGCCGGAGGTGAGGACGTTGGCCGCATCGAGCACGTCGACCTGCCAGTCGAGGTTGGTGTCGCCGGGCGCGGCATACGCGAACTGCACCGACCCGTCGCCGTTGTCGAGCCAGCCGATCGTGCGGGAGACTCCCAGGGCGATGTCCGCCGCCACGGCGGTTGACGTGACCCCGCTCGCACCGTTCCAGGAACCATCGGCCCGCCCGCCGAGCAACTGCACCACGAGCTCCTCGGCCGAGAGGCCGCCGGCCACGGTGATGCTCCCCCGGCCGACATCGACCCTGCCCCCGTCGGCGACGAACGCCGACGACGAGTTGACGACCATGGTGCCCTTGGAGGCGAGATCGGTGATCCAGACATTGGGCCCAATGGTCTTCAAACCCCACTGCACGCGCCGCGTGGGGTCGTTGATCGCGGTCAGGCTCACCGAGAACTCGCCGGTGGACGAGATCGGCACCTGCGACTCGACCATGGAGCTGTAATCCGCGGAGAAATCCCGAATGAACGCCTTGACGGTCCATTTCCCGGAACCGCTGAGGAGCGTGTTGGCGGCGACGGTGCCGCTGAACCGCACGGTTTCGCCAGCGTAGGTGCCGTTGGCTTCCCCGTAGACGAGGGCCTCGATCGACTTGTTGCCGGCGGCGCCCGGCCGGCCGCTGGGCGTGAACCAGTAGGAACTGGTGTCGCTCACGACGCAGGGGGCGAGCGTCACGCTCGTGCCGCTGGTGAAGGTCGCCCGCAGGTCCGCCACGGGCCAGACCTGCCCTCCGAGATACGCCCCGCCGTTGGCCGGCAGTTCGAAGACGTTTCGGTAGCCCTTCGTCATCGTCGCCCGGTCGATCGTGAGCGGGATCGCGGAGCCGAAGTCGAGCGACTGCATGCTGACCTGCTGCGGAACGTCGCTCCGCAAGGTCACCACGGCTCCGGCGTCGAGCGTGACGCCGGCGAGAGCCGTCGGATTCGAGGCGGCGATGGAGAGCGTCGCCCCGGCCTTGACCGCGACCGGGCTGGCCGACAGTCCCGAAGCGTTGGCGACCCGCAGAGTGCCGGCATCGATCGCGGTCGCCGCAGTATAGGAGTTGGCCGCGTCGAACACGACCGTGCCCCCGCCGGTCTTGGTGACCGACGAGGCGGCCGGGATCAGGGGCCGGCCGCCAGACGCCTGGGTCTGCGAACCGCTGGCGACGTTGAACGTGATCGCGGGGGGTGTGGCGGTGAAGACCCGCACGTAATCCACGAGCATCTGCGACGGGAACGCCGTCGAGCCGTTTGGTGCGCCGACGTAGTTGCCTCCCACGGCGAGGTTCAGCAGCAGCGAGAAGGGCTTGTCGAAGGGGGCGGGAAAGGCGCCCCCCGAGCTCCACCAACTCGTCTTCGTGGAGTAGAGCACGTCATCGACGTACCACCGCAAAGCGGATGAGGGCGAGACATCCCACTCGAGGGCATAGGTGTGGAAATCGGCGATCGTCTGCCCAGCCGGCAGCGTCCGCGTACCACCGCTCCAGACATTGGAGGGCGCTGCCCCGCCGTAGTGGATCGTGCCCTCGACCTTGGTGGGCTGCTGCCCCCTGGCCTCCATGATGTCGATCTCGCCCGAGGCGGCCCAGGTTCCGTAGGTGTTGGACGCGGGCAGCATCCAGAACGCGGGCCAGAAGCCCTGCCCCGTGGGCAGCGAGGCCCGCATCTCGAAACGACCGCCCGTCTGGCTGAAGAGCCCCTGCGTCTTGAGCCGGGCCGAGGTGTAGGCCATCCCGTTGTAGGACTCCTTTTGAGCCCGGATCGTCAGCAGGCCACTGCTGACGAACGCGTTCTGCGTGCGGTCGGTGTAGTACTGCAGTTCGTTGTTGCCCCAGCCGGTGAGGCCATACTGCGAGCCTGTCCCGATGTCGAACGCCCACATGCCGGGCTCGATCGACGTGCCGTCGAACTCGTCCTGCCAGGACATGTAGGGATAGGCGGAGGCGGCCCACGCGGGCCCGGCGACGACGCCGATCACGACGCTGCAGACGGCGACGATGAGACGCGGGGCGGGCATGCTGATCCTTTGCGAGCCGGAGGGCTCCCTCCCGATTTTATCTCCCGCACCACCCGGAGCACGGGATGGGTCGGGGGGAACGGGCCCAGGCCGTGACCGCCTGCTCAGCGGGCGAGCCGGCGGGCCGCGAGATCCTCCCGCATCGTTCGGCAGACCCCTTCCGTGAGCCCGTAGGCCGAGAACAGTCCGGCGAGCAGGAGCAGGCCCGCCGCGGGAATCAGGCTCATCATCAGCAGGATGCCGTGCTTGGCGCTCGCCGACAACTCGACGTTGGGCTGGTAGCCATAGTGGTCGAGGAGAAAGCCGGCGACCGCGGCCCCGATCCCCATGCCCGCCTTCTGGGCGCAGGTCGTGGCCGAAAAAATGATACCCGTCGTGCGGGCGCCGAACGTCCACTCGGCGTAGTCGGCCGTGTCGGCGACCAGCGTCCAGTAGAGGGTGGCATTGATGCCCGCCGCGATCATGCCCAGCAGGTGGAAGGTGAAGACCAGCCCGGCCTGGTCGGGAAGCAGGCGGTAGAAGGGGATCGCGGTCAGGGCGACCGCCGCCATGCTGACGATGAAGGCCCACTTCTTGCCGATCGCCGCGACCGCGAATCGCGTCAGCATCGCCCCGCCGATCATGGCCAAGCCGCCGAGGAAGAAATAGAGCGGGATCGCCGGGAAATACCCCAGCAGCCGCACGTCGTCCCAGCCGAGGTAGTTCTTCAGGTAGTAGATGCCGGCCGAGCCCCGCACCACCGCCAGCGTGATGTTGACGATCCCCACGAGAAACATCATCAGCCAGTGGGGATTGGCGAGCAGCGTGCGGACATCGTCGATCAGCCGGGTCTTCTGGGCGGCGGGCGGCTGGATCCGCTCGCGGGTGGTGGCGAAGCACACCAGGAACAGCGCCACCGCGGCGATGCTGAAGATGAGCACGGTGAGCTGCGCGCCGCGGGCCGGGCTGCCCGCCCCCAACACCGCGACGAGCGGCAGAAATCCGGTGTTGGCGATGATCCCGCCGATCTGGGCCAACCCCATGCGGTAAGCGTTGAGGCTCGTCCGTTCCAGCGGATCGTCGGTCATCACGCCGGAGAGGGCGCCGTAGGGAATATTGATCGCGGAGTAGGTGAGCATCAGGAGGTTGTAGGTCACCCACGCCCAGACGAGTTTCTGGCCCCCGCTCAGGCTCGGGGTCGTGAAGGCCAGCACGAAGACGATCGCCAGCGGCAGGCAGAGCCAGAGCAGCCAGGGGCGGAAGCGGCCCCAGCGGGTCTGCGTGCGATCGGCCACGGCACCCACGAAGAAGTCAAAGAATCCGTCGGTCGACCTGGCGAAGAGGAGCATCGTGCCGGCGGCGGCGGCGGTGATCCCGAAGATGTCCGTGTAGTAGTACATGATGAAGTTCATCATCAGTGCCCACACGAAGTTGCTTGCCGTGTCGCCCAGTCCGTAGCCGAACTTTTCGACGAACGAGAGCTTCATGCCGCCGGCGGGAGCCGTCATGCTCGGAATCCTTTCGTAGTGACTTCTTTCAAATGGGCGCCGCAGGCAGGCGAACGGTCAGGCGGGCGATCACCCCCGTGCGGCCGAAGATCTCCCGGCTCGCGGGGGCCGGAAGGGTGTCGCCGGCGACCACTTCCTCGCCGCCGTCGCGGCGTGCGACGACGATCGAGGCCTCTGCCGCCGGCTCGTAAAAAACCGGCACCTGGCAGAACGTGAAGGCCAGGCCGCCCGCCGGCACCGGCAGGCAGCGCTCCCGGCCATCGACATCCACGAATTCGAACTGGTCCGCCGCGCCGAACTCTTCTCGATCGAGGAGTTCGGGCCGAAATCGGATGCACCCCTGCTCGACGGTCACGCCGAGCTCGCCGAGCCGCGTCAGGATCTCCTCCTTCACCTGCCCCGTCATGCCGGGCTGCTGGGCACCCGCGTGCCGGGGCGTGTGCGAGTAGGCGTCGGTCGGGAAGGCGCCATACTCCTCCGGAGTCTTGCGAAACCCGAGCCCGTCGCGGATGGCCGAATAGGCCACCCCGAAATCCGACTTGGCGGCGGCCGACGCCCGGGCATGGCATTCCTGCACGGCAAGGAGCAGCTTCGCCACCATGTGCCAGTAGATGCTGCCGAGCCCCTCGAAGCCGAAGAAGGTGCCGCTCCGGCCGGTAAACGAGGCGTGATGAAACACGTCTTCCCAGATTGCGAGGGCGGCCGCCACCTCGGCCTCGGGGAGCCCCAGGGGCCCGAGCCGCCGGGCCAGCTCGACGGCGTTGGCCAGATCGCCGTTGAAGTGGCCATGCCCCTCGGCATCCACCGCGATCACGGAGCGGTCGCCCGCGGCGACCTGCGCCGCGAGCGCGGGGCAGCGGGCCGTCCAGTCCGCGGGCAGCCTGTTGCGGTCGACGAACGACGGCAAAACCCGGTCGCCCTGGAGCATGTAGCTCCGCTGGTCTTCACGATACAGCGGACTGGCCCGCAGGGCCCCGAGCAGTTCCAGCGCCGCAGCGTCGTCGAGCAGGCCGCTGGAGAGCGCGGCGACCTGGCCCTCGAGCATCAGTTCCAGATGCCGCACCTCGGCCCGGCGGCCGTCGACCTGCAGGAGGTTGTAGCCGTGATATGTCCCGTCATCGCGGCGATTGGCCCGAATCGTCTCCTCGGCCAGCCGGCGGCCCGCCTCGAGGAGGCTGCGGACGTCCGCCGCGGGCACCTCCCGGCGTTCGTCGGAGCCCCCCGCGTAGACCGCATCTCGATGGCGTTCGCCCGCCCGCCCCAGTGCCTCGAGCGTCGCGAAGCGATCGCCGTCAGCCCGCGAGGCGAGGGTCCTCGACACGCCGTCGATAAGGTCGGCCGTCGGCGCCGTGAGCCGGAGGCTCGCTCCGGGGTGGCGGGCGAGCAAGCCCTCGAGAAACGCGAGATAGCGGTGCAGGTGGCAGACGGTGACGACCGAGAGGCCCCAGCCGGCCAACGCGTTGTTGGCGTCGTTCCACTCCGGTCGCTGGGTGTTGAGCCACACGCCCCCATCGGGCACGAGGTTGGTCAGCTTGACGAGGGCCGGCACGAGGAGTTTCTCGGCGAGCGTGAACAGTTGTGGTTCGCCGTCGGCCGCCGTCACGAGCGGCCCGTCGCCGCCGATCTCCGCCAGCCTGGCCCGCAGGCGATCGTGGAGTGCGTCGTCGAAGGTGATCGAATGCCGCGGGTCGCGAAGCAGGCCGTCGAAGCCCGCGATCCGATACGGAACCGTGGCGGCGACGTAGGCCGGGGCGTCGAGGCCGGCGACGAGCCGTCCGGGCCAGAATCGCTCGTGGGCCTCGAGCAACCGCAGCAAATAGACGATCTGGTGGTCGCCCCAGTAGCCGATATGGCTCCACGGGTCGGACGGCGACGCGACCTCCCAGTCGATGCCGTCACGGGTGATCCGGTAGGGGTTGTAGCCGTCGCAGGTCGAGGCGTTGAGAAACACCGCGATCATCGCGGGCAGGCAGGCCGGATGGCTGTGCGCGAGCGCCTCCCAGTTTTGGAAGATGTCCCGCCAGTTGCCGCTGTAGCCATGAATGGCGTTGCCCTGGGCATCACGGGTCGCGATGGTAAAGCGATTCCAGGGACGGCTGGGATCCCCGTGCCGGCGGCTGAAGCAGAGCGGCAGATACTCTCGGGCGAGCCGCGTGAGCTGTGGATCCCCCTGCCGCTCAGTCTCCTCGACGAGGCCGTCGAGCAGGCGTTCGGCGGACGATTCCAGCCACACCCGATGCCGGGCATGCACGACCGCGTTCCGCGACTTTACGAAGCCCGCGAAATCGCCGGGCGGGCAGCGATAGCCCGCGGAGGGGACTCCACCCCGCATCACGTTGAAGAGCGTGTTGGAGAAGTGGTGGGCCGCGACGGTCCGATCGGCCGAGGCCTGCAGGCCGTCTGCCGCCGCGACCTTGCGTCGCAGATTGGCGCGGTCGGTCGCCAGGCTGCCGACGACGGCGTTGCGGATCGGCTCGACGGAGGCAAGCCGCCGCCGGAGGTCAGAGACCCCCGCATGATCAAGACCGATGTCGGCGACCACGAACCATTCCGCCGATTCTCCGGCCGCCAGGGTGAAGCGATCCTCGACGAGATAGCAGCCGAAATCGCCGCGAACCTCCCGGACCACGTCCCGCACCGAATCGACCGCTACTCCCGCGCGGAAGCGGTCGATGGCCTGCGACGAGATGAGCCGCACGGGCTGGCGATGGCCGCGCGACCAGGCAACCGACGCGCGGAGCGACTCGGCGGGCTGCGGACGGTCGCTGATGGCGGCGTTGAGCGTCGAGATCATCAAGCCGTCGTCGGCGAGCAGTTCGTGCCGCATGTAGGCGGCGGCAAGATAGCTGTAGCGTTCGTACGTGTGTTGGGTGACGCCGGGCGGCAGCAGGTTCCTCCACCCGTCGAGGCTCCGCACCTCGACCGGCGTGCCGCCGATGTTTTCGAGCGTGCACTGACGGACGACGCCGAAGGCCTCGCTCGCAGCCAGCCGCCAGCGGAGCCGTAATCCGAGACGCTCGTTCGTCTCCTCGAACACCACGCTGGTGCCCAGTTCGTGCTTGTGGAGATAACGACTGCACCCCTGAGCGAGCGGCTGCGACCGACCAGGCTCCCAGAGTTCGCCGTTGACGCGATAGAGGCTGACGACGCCACTGGCCTGCGGGGTGGCGAGCAGCTTGTCGACCGTCTGGTAGGGAAAGAGCGCGAGATCCGGGTCGCGGCGGCCGGCGGTGAGGCCGCCGTTGCTGCCGACGAACAGCCAGACGTCGCCGTTGCCCACGACGTTCATCAGGAAGGGCGGCATCCGGTCGATGTCGCGGATGCTGACGTGCGGCTCGCCGTCGAGGACGACCATTCCGCCGCCACCGATGTCGGCCGTGACCGGCTTCCCCGTTGCCGACGCATTCGAACCGGAGCGGCGAAGCATGGGCGTATGACTCCTCATGGTGCAAGCTGAGATGGCGATGCGACCCGGAAGGGCCAGTTATCCATGGCGCCCGACCCGTGCCCGTCGGTGACGGTCACGAACAGCCGGTAGGCACCCGGCTTCTCCGGTGCCCGGATCTCGACCGCTCCATCGGCCCCGCCGAGGACCGCATCGGCGACGACGGCCGGCTTTCGTTCCGCGTCGCCCCCTTCGCGGCGGTCGGAACTCTCCTCGGTGATTTCCCAGTGGTAGGCGAGCGGGTCCCCGTCGGGATCGCGGTAGCGGACCCGGGCCACGCCGGCCGCGGACGGGGCCACCGTCGCGTTTCGCCATGGCACATCGGTCTCGTCGAGCACGGGCGCGCGGTTGGCGGGCCAGCGGCCCGTCCAGGCATGGGCCATTGCGTCGACGCGAATGGTCTTCTCGCCCGAGGGCAGAAACATGCCGAACCAGCTCGCCGTGGCCTCCTGCTTCTGCCCCCACAGAAAGACGTAACTTCCCAGACAGTGCTTCGCATCCTCCATGATCGACACCTGCGCGGCGTGTGTGGTGGCGGCCTTCTCCCGACTCGAGGGCTCGATCGGCGCCTGCCAGTCGGTGTGCCCCACCTCCCACGGTCCCGGCAGGCCAAACTCCGTGATGCAGTAGGGCTTCGTCCACCGCTCCGACCGCAGCCGGCTCGCGATCGAGCCGGCACCGCCGTAGACGTTGATTCCGAGGATGTCGATGTCGGGGGCGTGCTCGGTGATGCAGGCCAGCTTCTCGGGGCTGACGTTGGCCACGATCGTCATCACGGGATGGTGCGGGTCGAGTTCCTTGATCCGGCGGGCGAGTCGATTGACCTCTTTCCAGATCACCGGCTTGTCCCCGGGGCCTTCCATCTCGTTGCCCAGGCCCCAGGCGAGCGTCGCCGGATGGTCGCGAAATGCCACGACCGCCTCCTCCACCATGGCCTGCTGCTTCGCCAGTTGCGCGGGATCCGTGTAGTCGAAGCCGTGCCGCTCGTGCCCGAGCCAAAGGCCGACCGTCACGGTGATGCCGAGATCGTGCGCCCGGTCGATCATCCGCCGGCCGTCCACAACCCGTGCCGGCGCATCCGCATCCCAGGTGCGAATCGCGTTGCCGCCACAGGCCGCGAGCGTCTCGAGAGAGCCCTCGCCGCCGGCGCCGCGGATCACGAAGGGCTCGCCGTTGCGGAGCAGTCGATAGCCGCGCTCGGCATCGCCCTCGACCGCGACATGGGAGCGGTCATGCCGCTCATGGCCCTGATCGCTCTCGTGGCCTCCGGCCGCGAGGCCATGAACTGCGATCAGCAAGGCC
>Ga0075471_10000702_pt1 | contig 20641 bp, 14 predicted proteins | sample DEB19_08_DNA_2_FD_74787 | JGI IMG/M metagenome (GOLD analysis project Ga0075471, IMG submission 74787) | Aqueous microbial communities from the Delaware River and Bay under freshwater to marine salinity gradient to study organic matter... | ecosystem: Environmental > Aquatic > Marine > Coastal ... | reverse complement strand
GCCTGTGGCCGTTCGCTACGCTTGGAAAGACTGGCCCGACTACAGCCTCGCGAATGGCGCAGGATTGCCTGCCTCGCCTTTCCGCACGGATGACTGGCCGGTGCCGAAGAAGTGAGAATGGCCGTTAACCATGCCCAGACCACTTGTAATGATGAAGCTGGCAATCATGCGGCGTTGACTCACTCAAGCCACATCACATGAAACCACTCCTTGCCAGCCTCGCCATCCTCACGTCAATCGCTTCGCTGCACGCCGCGGAGGAAACAGGCGCACGGAAGGCCACGCAGCCGGATTTCTCCCCAGCAGCGGATTACGCGGACGACCAGCGCATGCACCAGGGCATTCCGAGCATCGAAAGAGCACGGAACGGGCGACTGTGGGCGGCGTGGTATGGCGGCGGACTCGGCGAGGATCAGCACAATTTTGTTATGCTCGCCACGAGCGCGGATGACGGGCGGTCGTGGTCGATGCTGAAGGCGGTGATTGACCCTGACGGCCCTGGGCCGGTGCGGGCCTTTGATCCTTGCCTCTGGCACGACCCGCAGGGGCGGCTGTGGTTCTTCTGGAGCCAGAAGAACAACGCCACCATGCACAACTTCGCCATCGTGACGGAGGATGCGACCGTGGAGAATCCCGTGTGGTCACCCGTGCGGCACCTCAGTGCGGGCGTAATGCTGAACAAGCCTATGGTGCTCAGTTCCGGCGAGTGGCTGATGCCGACGTGTATCTGGCGGGATGAACGCAGTTCCCGCATCCTGCGCTCCACGGATCAGGGTGTGACTTTTACGGAGTTCGGCAGTGCGACGATCCCGAAATACGAGGACCGGAATGGCGACGAGAACATGATCGTCGAGCGCAAGGACGGCTCGCTCTGGCTTCTCGTGCGCACGGGCTACGGCCTGGGTGAGTCGTTTTCCAAAGATCGCGGCAGGACATGGACGGATGTCGCGCCTTCGAGCATCGAACATGCGGAGTCGCGTTTTTTCATCCGCAGGTTGGCGAGCGGGCGGCTGCTGATGGTGCGTCATGCAGGCAAGGTGCGTTCGCACCTCACGGCGTATCTCTCGGAGGACGATGGCCGCACCTGGGGCAAAGGATTGCTAATCGATGAACGCGGTGGCGTGTCCTATCCCGATGCCATCGAGGGACCTCCTGGCGAGATCCGCCTTATCTATGACTACAATCGCAAGACGGCCGAGAAGCATGTGCTCATGGCGGTCTTTCACGAGTCAGATGTGCAGCGTGGCAGCTTCGATGAACGGGCGCGGCATCGCATGATCGTGAATCAGGCTACCGGGCGGAACCCTGTCACTCAGCCGTATGACGTGGCCGTGATCGGAGCCACTCCCGCTGGCATCGCGGCGGCGATTGCCGCGAAACGCGCGGGCATCAAACATGTGACGCTCGCTGACCCTTCTGCGCATGTCGGCGGGCGTTTTGCCGAGACGATCGGTTTTGGCGAGATCGATCGCATGAAGCCAGAGAGCGTCGGCGGCCTCTGGAATGAGCTGCGGGCAAAGGTGGATGCGCACTACGGCAAAAAAACCGCAACGCCCGAGCCGCATGTGATGGAACAGATCCTGCGCGACTGGCTGAAAGCGGAGGGTGTGGTCTTTGCGGATCGCTTTCAGGCAGTGCGTGCGGACAAACAAGGTGCGCGGCTCGTGCGGTTGTTTTCGGACTGGCGTGGCCGCATCGAGGCTGAAGTCTTTATTGATGCCACATACTACGGTGACCTGCTGCCGGTGGCGGGTGTCGGTTTCACCATCGGCCGCGAATCACGGGCGCAGCATGGCGAATCCCTTGCTGGTGTGCTTTTCAAGCTCGTGAATCCGCCGGGCCCCATTGATTTGCCCGTGATGCGCAGTCCCATCAGCGGCTTCGCGGCAGATGGCAAAACGCTGCTGCCCCATGTGCAGGGCCTCACCACCGACGTGCGCGAGGGCGATGGCGACACGCATCTGCAATGCGCCAATCTTTACTCCTGCCTCACCAAAGATCCCACTAGGCGCATCGAACTCACCGTGCCGCCAAACTACGATCCCGCCGAGTTCGAGCTGCTGCGGCGAGAAATCGTCCGCCTCGGCAAAGACGCGAAGTTTGGCTTCGGCGGCGGTGTGCCCGGCGATAAGACGAAGATCAATGACGGCGTGAACTACCTGCTGCACTGGGGACTCGCCGGTGGTGCGGATGCCTATCCCGCCGCCACAGCGAAGGAGCGTCGGCAGATCTGGGAAACGCATCGCGGCTACACGCATCGCATGCTGTGGTTTCTGCGCAGCGATGCCTCTGTGCCCGAGTCCATCCGGCAGAATCTCCAGCAGTGGGGCCTGCCGAAGGATGAGTTCACCGACAACGCCCACTGGCCCTACGACCTCTACGCCCGCGAGGGCCGCCGCATGATCGCCGACTTCGTCATCACCCAGCGCGACCTCTTTGAAGACCTGACGAAGCCGGACTCCATCGCGCTCGGTTGCTTTCCCGTGGATTCGCACGTCGTGCGCCGCCTTGCCACACCGGATGGGAAGGAAGTCATCAATGAAGGCGGCTATCTCGTCATCCCGCCGGTGTATGAGATCCCCTATCGCGCCCTCACGCCAAAGGCCGTCGAGTGCGAGAATCTCCTCGTCACCTGCGCCCTCAGCAGCACCCGTGTTGCCTTCAACTCCCTCCGCGTCGAGCCGACCTGGATGATGCTCGGCCAAGCCGCCGGCACCGCCGCAGCGCTCGCGCAGCAGAAAAAGGCAACGGTGCAGCGTGTGAAGGTGGAAGAGCTGCAGAGGCGCTTGAGAGAGGCTACCGTGCCCATTCAAAAACCATGACTAGTCGTTTCGCACTCATCCTCGTCTCCGTCATCTGTGTGGTGCCACTTTGGACCAGCGCCCAGCAACCCAAATCCGCCACACCGCCCGAGTTTGTCGCCATCACCGATGATCCCAAGCTGCCTCGCGTGCTGCTGATGGGTGACTCGGTGTCCATCGCGTATGCCCTGGAGGTGCGGAAGCTGCTCGCGGGCGTGGCGAACGTGCATCGCGTGCCGGCGAACTGTGGCTCGACGAAAGTGGCGGTCGGTTACTATGGGCTCCAACGCTGGCTGCCTGACGCGAACGAAACATGGGACGTCATTCACTTCAATCACGGTCTGCATGACCTCTCGTATCGCTTTCCCGATGATCGCGACAAGAATGCCAGGGGCGAATACGCCTCGCCGACGAACGGTGGGCACCAAAACGTGCCGCCGGTCGAGTATGAGAAGAACCTGCGACAGATCATTGCACGGCTGAAGCAAACCGGGGCCAAGCTCATCTTTGCCAGCACCACGCCCGTGCCGGAGAGCGATGCCGCGAAGTATGTGAAGGACTCCGAACTACCCTATAACGAGATCGCGGAAAAGGTCATGACCGACGAAGGCGTGACCTGGAACGACCTCTGGTCCCTCGTGAAGCCACGGCAGGCCGAGTTGCAAATCCCGCGCAACGTCCACTTCCAGGCCAAAGGCTCGTCCGTGATGGCGCAGCAAGTAGCGGAGAGGATAAAGAACGCCCTTTCCGCACGCCAACCCAAGCCATGAAAATCGTCAAACACACCTTCATCTTCCTCTTCGCATCGTTTTTCATCGCGGTCGGCTTTTGCGCTGCCGCCGAGCCCATCCGCGTGCTCGTGTGGGATGAGCAGCAGCCGGAGCAAAAGCAGGGCTACGGCGAAAAGTTCCTTGGGGAGACGCTCGCGACGCATCTGGCGAAGCTGCCGGGGCTCGCTGTGAAGACGGCGAAGCTCGACGAAGCCGACCAAGGGCTGAGCGATGCTTTGCTCGATGCCTCGGACGTGCTCATCTTTTGGAGTCATCGCCGTGCGAAGGAGCAAAACGATGCACGGGCCGAGGCGGTGGTGAAACGGGTGAAGGAAGGCAAGCTGGGCTTCATCGGCCTGCACTCGGCTCATTGGGCGAAACCGTTTGTGCGGCTCATGCAGGAGCGGGCGAAGGCCGATGCACTGAAGCAGGTGCCAGAGGCGGAGCGTGCGACGGTGAAGTGGGAGTTCGTCAATGACGCGCCGTATTACAAGCTCATTGGCCGTGCCTCGCGCATCACGCCGTATGTCGAGAAGGGCGAGGGCGCGGTGTGGCGGCTCACGCTGCCGCAGTGCGTGTTTCCCGCGTATCGCAATGACGGGATGCCCTCACACGTCACTACGCTGCTGCCGCAGCATCCCATCGCTGCCGGCTTGCCCGCGCATTGGGACATCCCGCGCACGGAGATGTATGGCGAGCCCTTCCACGTGCCGCAGCCGGATGAAGTCGTGTTCGAGGAAAAGTGGGACAAAGGCGAGCACTTCCGCAGCGGCTGCGTGTGGAGCGTCGGCCAAGGCCGCGTCTTCTACTTCCGCCCCGGCCACGAAACCTATCCCATCTTCCAACAAGCCGAGACGCTGCGCGTGATCGAGAATGCGGTGCGGTGGATGGGAGCGGATTAAAAGCTTCCTCGGATGGCAGGGTGAAAGGGAAGTCGAAAAATCCTGTCACCTCGATGGCCTTTTTGGCCACTCATCGGCTACTGCCCAGCAGGATTTGGAGAACTCCTCGCGAATGTCACGCGCCACGCGCTGCGTGCGAATCTTGACAGCCAATTGTCAGATGCCTACAAACAGTTCGTTAATTGCCGCAATATTGCCATGCCAGATCTCGAAGCATCCCACTCCACGCCTTCAGCCAACACCCCGGGTTCCACTCCACCACCGTGCACCACAGGCGGCAACTGGCGCTGGGAACCGCCTTCTGCCGAGGAACTGCAAAAGCTGATGCCGGGTTACACCATTGAAAAGATTCTTGGCCGCGGCGGCATGGGTGCGGTCTATCGCGGCGTTCAGACGAATCTCGACCGACCTGTCGCCATCAAGATCCTTCCACCCGGTGTCGAAGAGGAGGATCCTAGTTTTGCTGAACGCTTCAAGAGCGAGGCGAAGCTCATGGCCAAACTGAATCATCCCGCTGTCGTTGCCGTCTATGACTTCGGCACCACAGCCGGCGGCCAGCTCTACTTCGCTATGGAGTATGTCGATGGTAGCGATGTCGCCCAGATGATCGCCGCGCAGGGGAAACTGTCGCCGGAGCATGCGCTAGCTATCACGGCGCATGTCTGCGACGCGTTACAGGCCGCGCACGAGCTGGGCATCGTCCACCGCGATATCAAACCCGCGAACGTCCTGCTTAACATGAAGGGGCAGGTCAAGGTGGCTGACTTCGGCCTGGCAAAGGTAGAGGAACATGGCAACCACGGCTTGACTAAGGCGGGCTACGCCATGGGCACGCCGGATTTTGTGGCTCCGGAGGCTCTCATGCTTGGCATCGCTATTGATGGACGCGCCGATCTCTACGCGGTTGGTGTGATGCTCTACCAGATGCTTACCGGCATCATTCCACGTGGCGCATTCAAGCCGGCCTCCGCGCTCGTGCAGGGGCTCGATCCACGCTTTGACCCCATCATTATGAAAGCCATGCAGCACGATCGCGCCGAGCGCCACCAGAGCGCGGCGGAACTGCGGCGTGAGCTCGATTTGATCCTGACCGTGCCGTTTGTGAGGATTGATGCGCCGGTGAGTGCGGCCATTCCCATCTCCCATGTGGCTCAGGCCCCCGGCCACCGTAGCGTGATGCAGAAGCCTGTTGGCAAACCGCCCCAGCCGCGGAGTGCGCAGATACCCGAGCGCCAGCCCGCCTCTGCTAAAGTGGGTCAAGCCTCCCGCGCTCCTATGCCAGCCGCCAAGAGTAAGAGCTCTCTCTTCATCGGTTTAGCCTCTGCCGCGGCCATCGGCATTATCGCCTTTATCATGCTCAGTGGTGGTGAAAAAACGAAGCCAAAAGGCCTGCCCGCTTCGTCAAGCGTAGCCAATGTGGCGCAACCCTCTGGATTGGCTGAAACGACAGCTAGCATGGATGCACCACAATCGAAACCTACCTCGGAGGTGCCCGAGCGGCGGATGTCATCTGCAAGTCCCGCAGCCAATAAGCCTACTGTGACATCGATCAACAAAAGCGGCACCGCATCCAACGCCCCGCCACAGTGGAAAAAGACAGAGTTCGCCAATCTTGGCTCAGGTGAAAAGCGCCTAGAGAACGGACTTCTCCATTTGACTAGGACCGGTTGGAGCCCGGATGGACCCGATGCACAATGGTACAACGGAGCCATCCGCGGCACCCTTCTTTGGGAAGGACAAAACAAGACTGTCGGCACACAACTCAATATTCGTGGCGGCAACGCCAAGGGCCACTACTCCGCACGCCCCTCCAACAAAGAACTTGAGGTTGTGTTTCGCAAACTAGGACAACCGGATCGCGTGCTCACCAAGTTTCCCATCGAGCCACCGCTCAAGGCCAAACAGGAAGTCAGCATCACCATTGCTGCCGTGGGCAAGAAGTTGATCTTCTGGGCCAATGGTCGCCATTTGGGTTCCTTGGATCATGAGTCGCAGTCGCAAGCAGGCCTGCCCAACATCACTGGTGCAGACACGCGTTTTAAGAGCTGCGAGGTCATCAACCTCGATGGCCAGCCTGAGGCCGTAGCCCTTAAAATTCTTGGGGTGGATGAACAAGGCAGGGACCTGCGCCAACCTGCCGTCGGCCTATCCAATGCATCTGATTCGTCTTCAAAAACTGCAGCCACAATGGCCGCTCAACCCTCCTCAGCCAAAACACCTGACTCGAATGGCACTCTCTTTCCAGCAGGACAGTGGGTGCAGCTGCTGACACCTGGCTCAGCGTTGCCTGATGGAGCCCAGTGGGACAGCAAGTGGCTCGTGACCAACGGCGCCATTCTGCCCGTCGTGTTGCACCACTCCAAGACCTCGTTCACTAACACCGCGTTTCGTGCGACGATCAAAAAAGATCCCACTGGTGCTAGGGGCATCCTTGCCCTTCGTCAACGAGGCAACGGCGGTAAGGAGGGCTTCAGAGCTGTGCAAGTGCCTAATGTGCTGGGCAACCCTGTGGAAATGGCCATCCAGACCTCGGTCAATGGCACTCAATCCCTTCAGGCGCTGTCCAAAAGCACGGTTGACGTCGGTGACGGTCAGGCGCGCACATTGGAGTTCTGCGCCGTTGGCTCTCACCTGTTCCTGCGCATCAATGGCAAAACAGTTGCCCGTGCCAATGACGAGAAACCTCAGGCTGGAGAGATCATACTCTCTCAATTCAAGGGTAGAATCCGCGATATCGAAATCATCAACCTCGACGGCCTCTCTGAAGTAGAAGCCTTCAAGCTTTTGGGCATGGATGAAAAGGGTAACGACCTGCCTGTCCTTGCCGCAAAGCAGGAGGAGATGCCGAAGGCGCAAGCGGTGCCGGCAGCAGTTCTAGCAAAGAATGATGCCATGGCCGCCATCCCGGAGCTTCAGAAACTGCACGAGCAGTTCGTGAAGCTTCAAGCCGAGCGCGCCACCGCACCCTTTGAGGCCAAAGTGGCCAAGCTCAATACCAGTTACCTCAGCGGCATTGACCGCAAGATTGCCGAAATGAAGCAGCAGGGCGATCTCGACAGCGTCCTAGCCTTGGAGGCGGAAAAAAACCATGTGGTCAGCAAGCAGTCCCTGCCCGCAAATGATGAAAAAACCCTTCCTGTCGTTAAAGACCTACGCCAGATTTACTGGGGTGCTCATGCCGAAATCGTAGCCATGCGCGATGCAGAGCTCAAGCTGCTTACCGACCCGCTCGACACACACCTCAAGCAGATCGAAAGTGCGCTTACCCAGCAGAACCGCATCGAGCATGCTAAGACCGTGCGCGAATACCGCGAGGGCTTGGGTAAGGAAAAGAGCATAGAAGTTGCCTCAGCATCCACGCGCAATGACAGCACTGCCGGCGCAGCTTCCACGATGCCGGAAGCCGCCAAGACTGGCGCTGCTTTCCTCAAGAACCTGCCGCCTGGCGACGATCGCAAGGCAGCGGAGTGGGTGCTGGACATGGGAGGCTTTGTGGACATCCACGAAGTCAGGGAAGGTCAACGCATCTACGGCAAAGCCGAATTGCCCAAGCGTTCCTTCGATTTGGTTTCTATTTACCTCCACAAGGGAGACAAGACAAGGCCGCCCAACGAATACACCAACCTTAGCGCCCTTGTTGGCCTGCGGAAGTTATCCCGTGTGCAAATCGGCGGCTATCCCGTGAAAGACGATGACATGGATTACTTGGCGACTTTGCCCGATTTGCAGGAGCTGAACATCATTGACAGTTGGGCATTTGGTGGAAAAAAACTTTCTCTCCTTAAACCCTTGGAAAAGCTCGAAAAAATCAACCTCAGAAACGCTGGAAAATTGTCGGCTGAGGGTGTGGCCCAAGTCGCGCAACTCACCCATCTGACATCCCTAAACCTGAGTAATTGCAAATTAAAGGACAGTGATCTTCCACCCCTGCGTCAGCTTAAAAAGCTCGACGGCCTCAATCTTTCCGAGACAGGTGTCACGCTTGCTGGCTGGAGGGAGTTGAAAGAACTGCCCTTGAAATCCTGCGGCTTTTCTAATCCTTCAGGGCAGTTTGCCGAATGGTGCCGGGAAATTGCATCGTTGTTTCCCACCATCAAAAACCACTATGCTTGGCATGGCCAAGGCTTTCCGGCTGGGGAGATTGCTGCACTCAAAGCCTTCGGCGGCTTGGAAGAACTCATCATCTCCTGCATCAACCTCGACAACGCTACTCTTGCCGAGTTGCTGGATTTCCCCAAGCTCAATAAGCTCGTCCTTAATAATGGTGGTGCTGCGGAAATGGGGAGGAAAGTCACGGACGAGGGAATCGCAAAGCTTGCCAAACTGCGCTCGCTGAAAACCCTGCGTCTGGAGAAAATGGGCGAGGTCACAGGCGAGGGCGTCATTGCTCTCAAGCAAATCGACAACTTGGAATTGCCTCGCGATACCTGCCCCAAGTTCGATGAAGCCGCCTTTAAAAAAGCGCGGCCGGACGTGAAGATCTCACGCTGAACGCGTAAACACCTTAGCCTCGTTAGCTTCGGGATTGCGAACTCGATCATTGGATGAGTTCCTTTACTCCCTCGCATCGGATTTGAATCGGTGTCCCTCGAGTAAATCGCATTCAGTGTAGGAAGCTTCTAATGATCGATTGAAACGAGGTTTCACTAGGCATTCTGATTTGGAGCGAATGCAGAAGAAATCACGTTCTTCAACTTAGCCCATGCAATTTCATTAGGCATGCGCATCTGCAGGCTTGGATCAAATGGATGAATCACAGTAAGTTATGCGTGGTCCGTTCAGTGGACGATTGGCTTGATGCCAACTCAAAAAACGTAACAAACCCAACAAGACCTGTGCTAGAGTGAAGACTAATCCCCGAGGAAAAAACTGTATTTCCAGTGGTGTTTACGGTTGAGTATCCCTTGCTCCCATACCCGGCGTAGTTGTATTCAGCAAAAAAGTAAAGATTGTTGATGCCTAGAAAATGCCCCCAAGAGAAGCTCTTGATTCCCATACCCAAAACATATCCGCTGTAATCTAGCCTCGTAGCCCAAGCACCATTCGCATTGCGCACATTTTCTTGGTTGTAGCTGTATCCAACCTTGCCATACAAAAGATTGTTGGGATTAAGCAAAACTCCCGGAAGGATGCTGAAATCATAGCGTGAGTTATTTTGAAACTCCGTTGCAGAGCCAGGAACCTTTTGGACTTCAACGCTTTCAGAAGAAAAAGGCTGTAAAGAAGCTTGTACGCCTAATAGAAAGCGATCGGTTATTTCAAAGTTATAGCCGACATTAAAATTCACATTACCAGAGGTCTTGGAGGTTGTGTCAAATGTTGCGGGAGCCCCTCCAGCGTTGGTATGCGTGCCACTTCCAGTTGCCACATTTTGTAAAGCAAAGCCCACACCTAAATCTAGGCCATTGAATGCGCTCTCGGCCATTGCCGAGGCAGCGAAAAAAGGTACAACAAGTGCCAATAGCAGTCTTCTCATGAGATAAACAATTTAGGTTATAGATAGACAATCAGGCTGTTCCGCTAGCACCATTTTCAGCATTTACCAAAAGCAATCCGATGACTGCTAGAAAAGTGCTTTTGAGGTTAGCCTGTTCGCTAAACTGGGCAGGTTAGCAGGGGTCTTCATCAAGCGGCACAAAAGAGTGCGGTCATGCGTGCTCCAACTTGTGTCATTTGCCCGCGTTTTGCCCACTCTCTATGCCGGGCTGGCATCATTGTCGGTGGGATCCTAATGTGAGAGCGATTTCTGTGCTCTTAGCACGTCAAATCCACGAGCGTCTGCTTACCTAATCGCCTTCAAAGTGTCCCAAAATGTCCGAACAAGGAAACTGGGGGACACTTTGATTTTACATCATAGCACTGGAAATCTCTATTTGACTTACCTGCAGCGTGGCGCACCCGGCAGGGATCGAACCTGCGACCGACGGATTAGAAATCCGCTGCTCTAGTCCACTGAGCTACGGGTGCTTTTCAAAGATGTGGCTCATGATGCACGGGTTTGAAGCGCGGGCAACCCGGCGGCCGGATTTTCATCCTGTGGGCAATGGAGGAGTGAAAGAAGCAGCCGCGCGGTCGCGAAGTGCTGAGTCACCATGAAACTGATCACGCTTCTTACTTTCTTAACCTCCGCGGTCCTTCTGCACGCTGAGCCCCCGCCTGGGTTCCGTGCCTTGTTTAATGGCAAAGACCTGACCGGTTGGTATGGGCTGAATCCACACAGCGTGGTGAAGTTGGAAGGTGAGAAGAAAGCAGCCGCGCTAAAAAAGATGCGCGACGAGTTCGCTAAGCACTGGCGCGTGGAGAATGACGAGCTGGTGAACGATGGTGAGGGTGGCTATGCGACGACGGACGGGGAGTTTGGCGATATCGAACTCATGATCGAATACAAGACAGTGCCAAAGGCAGACAGTGGCATCTACTTGCGCGGCACGCCGCAGGTGCAGATCTGGGACAAGACGCAAGTGTTTGACCCGAAGAAGCCAGACCGGAAACCGCATCTGGGCTCTGGCGGTCTTTTCAACAACACGCCGGGCAAGCCAGGGCGCGATCCGCTGGTGCTGGCAGATAAAGAATTCGGCGAGTGGAATAGCTTCCGCATCCGCCAGATCGGCGATGTGACGTGGGTGTGGCTGAATGACAAGGTCGTGGTCGATGGCGCGGTGATGGAGAACTTCTGGGACCGTGCGAAGCCGCTGCCCGCAAAGGGTCCAATCATGCTGCAAACCCACGGCGGTGAGATTCGCTGGCGGAACATCTATGTGAAGGAGCTCAGTGCTACGGAGTCGGCGGAACTCATGAAGAAAGCTGCCACGAAGTAATCGTTTCATTTCACGATCATGCAGACCGCTTCACGTCGTCTTTTCCTCAAGCAGGCCACACTGTCCGCGGTGGGCGTGTGGATTCGTCCATCCTTCGCTGCGTCAGTAGCAGGGCTGCCACGCAGCACACCGGAGGCGGAGGGCGTTGCGGGCGTGGGTATCGAGGCCTTTCTCGATGCGGCGGCACGCGAGCAGTTTGAGCTGCACAGCCTGATGGTGCTTCGGCATGGCAAAGTGATCGCGGAAGGCTGGTGGGAACCGTATGGGCCGGAGCTGGTCCACACGATGTACTCGATGAGCAAGAGCTTCACCTCGACGGCGGTGGGCTTTGCCGTGGCGGAGGGCAAGATGAGCGTGGATGACAAGGTGGTCTCGTTCTTCCCGGACGATCTGCCGCCAAAGGTTAGCGAGAATCTGTCTGCGATGCGTGTGAAGGACTTGCTAACGATGTCTACGGGCAATGAAAAAGAGCCCACGCAGACAGTGGTGAAGGAGGAGAACTGGGTGCGCACCTTTTTGGTGCAGAACTTCGCGCATCCGCCGGGGACGAAGTTCATGTATAACAGCGCCGCCACCTACATGTGCTCAGCGATTGTCCAGAAGGTAACGGGAAAGAACATCCTCGACTACCTCACCCCGCGCCTTTTTGAACCGCTGGGCATCACCGGTATGCGCTGGGAAAACTGTCCCCTTGGCATCGCCACCGGTGGTTGGGGCCTTAGTATCCAGACGGAGGGGTTGGCGAAGTTTGGCCAACTGCTTCTGCAAAAAGGCGTGTGGCAGGGCAGGCAACTTTTGCCCGCCGCGTGGATCGATGAGGCCACTCGCTTTCACATTCAGCAACCCGGTGGCGATAAGCCGGACCGTCAGAAGGCTAAGAACGACTGGCTGCAAGGGTATGGCTACCAGTTCTGGCGCTGTCAGGGCACGGCCTTCCGTGGTGATGGGGCGTTCGGCCAGTTCACCATCGTGCTGCCTGAGCAGGATGCGGTGATCGTGATGACGAGCGAGAACAAAAACATGCAGGGCCAGCTCGATCTCGTGTGGAAGCATCTCTTGCCGGCTTTCCGTGCTGAAGGAGGAGCGAAAGGGCTTTCGAATCGTTTGGGTCATCTGAAGCTTGCTTGGCCCGCAGGGCTAAAAACTTCACAGGCAGCCCTCAAACGGCGCTTCAAGCTCGCGGCGAATGATCTGGGTCTTGCGGAGGTGGCCTTCGACTTCAACGAAGATGCCTGCACCTTCTCTGCGGACTCGCATCGCATCGTGTGTGGTTTGCACGACTGGCATCGCGGCGAGGCGGCTTTTCCCGGCACGCCTCCGCGGCTGATCTCTGGTGGTAAGCCGAAGCAAACACCGTTGTCGAAAATAGCCGCCAGCGCGGTCTGGACGGACCCGCAGACACTGCTGCTCACCTGGCGCTACTATGAGACGCCGCACCATGATACGCTAAACTGCCGATTTGAAGGCGATGGTGTGACCATCGCGTTTCTGAATAGCATCACGGCCATGAACCCGAAGGCCAAGGACTTCAGGGCACCGCTGAAGGGCACCGCAGCGTAAGACCTCACGCCAGCAGAGGGCGCAGCATGTCGCAAATTTCTGGCACCTTGACGAAGGGATCTTCTTGGGTCTCAAACTCGAGCGTGAACCAACCTTGATAGTTTGCTTCGCGGAGGATCTGGATCAAACGTTTCACATCGCTTGGCTCAGCCTTACCTTTTTTGCTGCCTTTGCGACTGATCTCCATCTTGAGCTGAACATTCACTGCATAAGGCGCGATCTTGGCGAGGTCGGCATACGGGTCCTCGGTGTGGAAGTTGCCGCTATCGAAGTTGATGCCTGCCCAAGGGCTTTTCGCGGCCTGCACCATCTTGATGAGGTTTTCCGGCTCGGCGACGATGCCGCCGTGGTTTTCGAGGCCTAGGAACACACCCTTTTTGCCTGCATAGTCGAGACACTCTTGATAGGCTTCGAGGCAGTTCGTTACCGCTTGTTCCTCCGTGAGTTCTTTGGGCTGTGGCCCAGCAAACACACGAATGTGGGGCGCACCCATGACGGCTGCATAGTCGATCCATTGCTTCGTGTAGGCGATCTGTTCGCTGAGCTTTTCACCCTTTGGCAGCGCGAAGTTGTTGCCCACAGCCGTGCCTGCGATCTGTACGCCGCGAAGGTAGCAGTGGCGCTTCAATTCGAGCAGGTAGGCTTCGTTTACATCCGGCGGGAAAAAGTAGCTGGTGAGCTCAGCGCCGGGCACGTTGTTGTCTGCACACCAATCGACGAAATCCGTGATGCTCCACTGCTTGCGGTCGCCCTTCGGCTTCTGCTCCTTGTCGCGCATCCACTGGAAGTATTCGCGGAACGAATACGCGGCGACACCGAGCTGCATGCGGCTTTTGCCGGGGCGCTTGATCGGCTCGATGGCCGGCAGAGTGGAAACAGTAAACGCACCGAGGCTGGTGGAGAGAAAATGACGGCGGGAGGTCATGGTGGATGAAAGAACAGGTTGGAAGAGCAGGATTAACAGAACTCTCCGACTATGAACAAGCTTTCTCTTTTCGCCGCCGCGCTGTTTTTGACTTCCACCCTGCATGCTGAACCCACCAAGGTGAAGCTATGGCCCCAAGGCGCCCCCTTGGCGAGGGGGAACGAAGACAAGGACCAGCCGTTTGTGTATGTGTGGCCTGCGGCAAAGGAGAAAGCGAATGGTGCCGCCTTTGTGGTGTGCCCGGGCGGAGGCTATGGGGGGCTTGCGGCCGACCATGAAGGGGTTCAGGTGGCGAAATGGTTCAACGGTATCGGCGTGAGCGCGTTTGTGCTGCATTATCGGCTCGGCTCGAACAACTACCACTTTCCGACGCAGCTCATCGATGTGCAGCGTGCCATTCGGCATGTGCGGGCGAATGCAAAACAGTATGGCATTGACCCTGAGCGCATCGGGATCATTGGTTTCAGCGCGGGGGGGCATCTCACCTCGATGGCGGCGACGATGTTCGACGAAAAGCCTGCGGGCATGACGAACGATGCGGTCGATCAAGTCAGCGCTCGCCCCACCGTGGCCGCACCAACGTATCCAGTGATCTCGATGACCGAAGATTATGGTCACAAAGGCTCGCGCAAGAATCTGCTCGGCCCGAATGGCGGCGATGAGCTCGCGAAGCACACCAGCACCGAGCAGCGGGTGACTGCCCATACGCCGCCGATCTTCATTTTCCACACTGATGACGACACCGTCGTGCCTGCGGAGAATCCGGTGGCGTTTTACCTCGCTTGCCGGAAGCACAAGGTGCCTGCGGAGTTACACATTTACCAACCCGGGCCGCATGGCGTTGGCCTTTACCTCGGTGATCCGGTGCTCGGGACATGGAGTGGGCATTTGACTGACTGGCTGCGCAATCAAGGCTTCCTCAAGCCGGCCAAACGCACCGCCATCAGTGGCAAAGTGAGCGTCAATGGCACGCCGGTGAGCTGGGGCAGCGTTATCTTTACGCCAGAAGATCCGAGTGCCCCTGTGGCTTGTGCTCGCGTGATGCGCGGAAACTTCAAACTCGATGAAAAAACTGGTCCTGTGATCGGAGCGGTCAAACTCACCATCAGCTACAGTGCTGCGGATGTGTCCGGTCTCGAGACGGGCGACGGCACCGTAACAACCAAGGAACAGAAGCCCGGGGCAGGGGAGTGGAGCTTCAACGTTGTCGAAGGTGCAAAGAACGTGGAACTGCAAGTCACGAAGTGACTGAGATCACACATTGAAACGCCACTCGACGACATCCCCATCTTTCATGACGTAGTCTTTGCCTTCGATGCGAAGTTTGCCCTTTTCGCGGCACTTGGCGTAGGAGCCGAGTTCGACAAGATCTTGGTAAGGGACGATTTCGCCGGCGATGAAGCCACGCTCGAAGTCGCCGTGGATGACGCCGGCGGCTTGCGGGGCCTTCATGCCTTTGGTGATGGTCCAGGCACGAGTTTCCTTCTCACCCGTGGTGAGGTAGGTCTGGAGGCCAAGGAGGTCATAAGCTCCTTTAATGAGGCGGGAGACACCGCTGTCCGTGACGCCGATGTCGGCGAGATAGGCTTTGGCATCCTCATCGCTCAAATCGATCAACTCGCTCTCAATGGCGGCGCTTACTACAACGGCGGTGGCTTCGTGAGCATGGCGCACATACTCCCGCACTTTGCCGACGAAGGGATGGTTGTCGGGATCTTTGGAAGCTGCGGCGAGATCTGCCTCGGCCACGTTGCAGGCGAAGATGCAGGGCTTTGAGGTGAGCAGGAAGAAGGATTTGAGCAGCTTCCGCTCGTCATCGCTGAGTTCGAGCGTTACGGCGGGCTTTCCCGCATCGAAATGGGGAATGAGCTTCTCGCAGAGGGAGAGTTCTGCCTTGGCTTCCTTTTCGCCTCGTTTGGCGTTCTTTTCGGCCTTCTCCTTGCGGCGCTGCACGGCGTCCATGTCGGCCAGGACGAGCTCAGTGTTGATCACTTCGATGTCTGCCACGGGATCAATGCTGCCGCTTACGTGCGTGATGTCACCATTTTCAAAGCAGCGGACGACATGAACGATGGCGTCCACCTCGCGGATGTGGCTGAGGAACTTGTTGCCGAGGCCCTCACCTTGGCTGGCGCCCTTCACGAGGCCAGCGATGTCCACAAACTCGATGGCGGCGGGCACGAGTTTCGAAGAGCCGGAGAGTTTGGCGAGCACGGCAAGGCGTTCGTCCGGAACCGTCACGACGCCGGTATTCGGCTCGATGGTGCAGAAGGGATAGTTGGCTGCCTCCGCTTTGCGGGTGCGGGTGACAGCGTTGAAGAGAGTGGATTTGCCAACGTTGGGAAGGCCTACGATACCGGCTCGGAGCATAAGGGCGGCGAGATTAGGGCAGTTTCCTCGATGAGCAAGCCCGGGACCACACGGATATGCGGTGGGAACTCAAGCCTCTACCAAGCGCTCTGTTGGCATCCTGATTGGAGCTGTCTGTTGAGCTGGAGTAAGCGCGGTGGTGATCTCCGCCTTGAGCCAGACTTTGATGCCGTCCCACAGGATTCGCACGGCGCTAGTGTCGGGTGAGAAGCTGCTGCGCGGGCTCCAGACGTGGCCGTGGTTTTGGGCGCCGAAAATGCCTTTGCGCAAGCGCTCACGGCCAAGGTGGGCGAGGCGACGGTTGTAGAAGGCCATGAATTTGCCAAACACCTCTCCTGCGGGGCCGTCATAGGGCATGCGGTTCCATTCGTAGTCTGGGTTGCTGTAAACAAGGCGTACGGGGCCGATGAAGTAGGTGGCCAGATCCATCAAAAAGGCGGCTCGCATGAGCTCGGCATCCCCGAGGTAGAAGTATTTATCCTTATAGAGGGCTTCAAACCACGTCCGCCAGCTTTTCGGATAGGCCATGTTGAGATATTCGACCGTCTCTTTGACGCACTGGCCGTCGAGTTCGCGCAAAATCATATCCGTGGCAGCGGAGACTGTATGGCCGCAGAAGTCGAGGCCGTGGCTGTAGAGCGGGTCCATGAACCCGGCGGCATCACCGACGATGACCCAGCGGTTGCCCGCGATGCGGTCGGCGCGGTAGATGAGATTTTTGTAGGAGAAGACATCGTCCTCATCGGCGATGGCGTCTTCAAACATGAGCTTTCCGACCGGATGCGTGAGCAGGTGAGCCTTCAGGCGTGAAACGGGACTCGGTCCGGCTGGCGGTTCATAGAGGCGGCGGTCCCAGGTGACACCCGCGCTGAAGCTGCGGTCTGGTAGCGGGATGATCCAGCTCCACCAGCCGTGGCCCATGAGATGATTGGTGGAAGTGCTGCGGATGCTCTTCACCTCCTTCATCAAGCTAGGGAACTTCTTGCGGCTCTTAAAGCTGTCTAGATCATTGACGTTGCTGAAACGGCACCAGATGGAGGAGGTGGGATGCTCGTCTGCGTAGCTGTGCATGGCGCCGAGCTTTTTTGCGAGCACGGCCGCCTTGCCAGAAGCATCGAGTAGCCATCGGGTGGTCACGGTTCGCGGTTGGCCTTCTTGCGGGTGGATTTCGAGCGTGTGTGGCCCTGCATCTTCCGAAAGGGAGATGGTGCGCACAATGGCGGGACGCATCAGCTCGCAACCGTGTTGGTGAGCTTCCTCAAGCAAATGCTCATCGAGCAGCTCACGGTCGAGCTGATAGGTCGGGAGGCGTGACTGGAACCGCGGACCGATTTCTGTTAGATCGCACACGGAGTCTTGTGGCGACTTGCAGAACCAAAGGCGCAGGCCATGCTTTTGATACTGGCGGGCACTGAGGTAGCCGCTTTGATGCAAAACGCGGGTCAGGAAGCAGCCTGCGACCTCTGAGGTGCTCTCACCGACCTTGCGGTTGAAGTGCTCGGTGCGCTCGACAATCAGCACCTTGAGCTCCGGATGGTTCCGTTTCAGAATGATGCCCGCGGAAGAGCCAGAGAAAGCGCCACCCATGATGACGACATCGTACTCGGCGGCAGGTTTCATGAGGTGAAAAAGAGAGTTGTCGTCAGGGACGGATGGGCTGAAAAGGCAACCTAGAGTGTGTCCTCGCCAATAACCATAATGCCGTCTTCTGAATCTGCAACCCATCAGGATTCCGCCCCTGAAAGTGCAAGCCGTCTTGGGTTGCACGACGAACGGTGGACGCATCTGGTGCTGCAGTTGATGCGCTGGATGCCCATCTGGCTTGTGACGGCACTGGCATATCCCGTGACTCTGGTGATCTACATCCTCGCCGTGCCCCAGCGGGAGGCGTTGAGGCAGAATCTGGCTGTGCTTCTGCCGGGTGGCTCCGGCAACAGCTGCATGGCGGGTTACCGAGTGCTGTTGAATTTCGCGCTGACCTATCTCGACCGGTTATGGCACTTGCATTTCCATCAAGAGGTGGAGTGGGATATCGAGGGAAAGATGGTGTTTGAAGAACTGCGCACCCGGTCTTGCGGCGCTCTCGTTTTCACCGTGCATAGCGGAAATTATGACTTGGGTGCCTCACTCTTTGCGCGCAAGCTTGGGCGCCTGATTCACACCGTGCGCATGCCGGAAATGACAGTCGGCCTGCAGGATATGAGAGAGAAGGAACTGCGTGGGCAGGAGCGGATGGAGCCCATGCTGCGCATTCACTACAACACACCCGGCTCGCATCTTGGCATGGAGCTCATCCGACTCATCAACGCCGGCGAAGTGGTCTGTGTACAAGGTGACCGCGTGATGGGTGATGTGGCCCCCACGCATGAGACGATCGACGGATTATGTTATGAGATTCCCCGTGGACCGCTAGTGCTCGCGGAGGTGACAGGAGCGCCTTGCTATCCGGTTTTTTTGAAACGGTTGGGACGCTTGCGTTATGGCATTGAGATTGGCGATCCTTTTCATCCCGGCGGCAGCAGGCCAAAGGCTGCCGAACTAGCCCCAAAGTGGGTGGCAGTGATGCATGGCTTTCTCCAACGGCATTGGGACCAGTGGTTTGTGTTTGAGCGGCTTGTGACCCAAGTGACCTCATGAGCCTAGAGCAGATACGAGCCGAATGTCTTCACCGCGGCCATCGTCGGCTGGCTCTGCTTTTCATGCCCGCCGTGCTCTGTGTGCTGATTGTGTTGGCTGGGGCTTGGGCCTCGGCAGTGCTGCTTTTCTGCACGGTGTCCATTATACTGATGCTGGGCACGCTGGTATCAAGCTGTGCGTGGTTCGGTCCTTTGGTTAAGCGTCAGCCTTCTGGCAGCAAGCATCCTCTTCTGACGATCGATGACGGCCCTCACCCGCAGCACACGCCCGCGATCCTCGAGATCCTCGACCGTCATGGCTTGAAAGCCATCTTCTTTCTGATTGGCGAACGCGCGGATAGGCACCCTGAGCTGGTGCGTGAGATCGTACGACGTGGGCACGAGGTCGGAAACCACACACAGACACACCCGGCAACTAGATTCTGGGCGCTGCGGCCTCGCGCGATGTGGAATGAGATAGCGCAATGTCAGGAGACACTCACGCGCATCGTGCCTCAGCATTCACCGCGTTATTTCCGACCGCCGGCCGGGCATCACAACCCATTCTGCGTGCTCACCGCCCGTGCGTTGGGTCTCACGACGCTAATGTGGACCGCACGCGGGTTTGACGGTACGCTACGCAACATGAATCAAGTACTCTCTCGCATCCGGCGCAAGCTCACGGATGATGGCATCGTTCTGATTCATGAGGCCACACCGCTAACTGTGGAGTTGACGGAGAAGGTGGCCGCGATGCTTGCCGCGCGTGCCGCTCAGTCCTAACGCTCTGCGATGATGAGGTAGTTGTTGAATGGAGTCCGCCCCCACATCGGTTGAATGCTCACGCAAAGACCGCTTTGGCTCAAAACATGCTCCAACTGCTCGCGTGTCGGGTAACACACGGGAGCGGCCTTCATCCACGCAGACATTTTGGCCAACCAGTCACCCATAACTGTCACCCGATGCCGCCAAGTGGCCTCGCGCAAGCCGCTGCGGATGATCAGTTTTCCACCCGATGCGACACGAGAGGCGGCGGCGGCTAGCAGCATGTCCTGCTCTGAGGAGGTGAAGAACTGCAAGAGGTCCAGAATGACGACATGACCGCTGAAGGATGGAAGTTCGTGTCTTGCATCTCCAGCTGCATACTGCAGTCCGGAGAAGCCGCTGTGCTGTGACATGAGCTTGGCGGCCTCGATTTTGCTGGTATCATAGTCAAAGCCAGTCACTGTGGCATCTAGGCCAGCGCCGCGTAGATACAATCCAAGCAGACCAATGCCGCATCCGATATCCAAAAGAGGTAGATGTGTGCTGCCGATCTCACGTAGCACGGCGGCATAGACTGGATCCGTACGCAACTTGATGCGCGTGTAGTTGCAATGCCAACGGCTGGTGCAGAGCGCTGCAATGCGCTGGATTGCTTCGGCGCTACATTCGGCTTGAGTCATGAACTCCAGAGCCCCCTTTCCATCGCAGGGTGGCCATGGCGCTGTAATGGGATTTGCGCTTAAATACTTCTGACATTGCCGATTGGGCGCTGGGAATGAATTCCATGGCATGACAGTGAAAGCCGGCGGGCCGTTTGGCAAGGAACAGACCACTTGGAGGCCTTGAAGATCTTCTCAAGGTAGTAAAATGTGCTTCGCATCACGTGGTGTCGCCAAAAAGGATGATCCCCCAACTTTGTGGTTTAGCATGACGCTTGCTGACCGCATGGGTTGCTTCCGCCATCGCTGGCGGTTCAGTCGAAGGGGTACCTGAAATCATTTGAGCAGTTTAACTGTTTGGGGGAAACGCGTGAATTTGAGCGGCTGAATGCTGATGGTCTCACCGCGCTCAATATCTGGCTGCATGAAATTTTGTGAGGCGGTTAGAATCGGTAA
>Ga0075471_10000699_pt1 | contig 20678 bp, 19 predicted proteins | sample DEB19_08_DNA_2_FD_74787 | JGI IMG/M metagenome (GOLD analysis project Ga0075471, IMG submission 74787) | Aqueous microbial communities from the Delaware River and Bay under freshwater to marine salinity gradient to study organic matter... | ecosystem: Environmental > Aquatic > Marine > Coastal ... | reverse complement strand
TCGCTGCTCGAGGGCCTGCCCGGCGGGCAGGCGGGCTTCCTGGTGGCGATCAACGTGCTGATCTTCCTGCTCGCCTTCTTCCTCGACTTCTTCGAGCTCGCGTTCATCGTCGTGCCGCTGCTGGTGCCGGTGGCCGACAAGCTCGGCATCGACCTCGTTTGGCTGGGCGTGCTGCTGGCGGTGAACATGCAAACCTCGTTCATGCACCCGCCCTTCGGCTTCTCGCTCTTCTACCTGCGAAGCGTAGCGCCCTCGAAAGCCTACGAGGACCGCGTGACGCGAAAGCGGATCGAGCCCGTCACCACGGTCCAGATCTACTGGGGTGCAGTGCCCTTTCTGGCCATGCAGCTGGTGATGGTGGGGGTGGTGCTCGCCTTCCCGCAGCTGGTGATGGTCTACAAAAAAGACGCGCCGGTGCTCGACCCGGCGTCGGTGCAGGTCAACATTCCCACGGAGGCGCAACCACCGCCCGCCGAGGGAACGCAGGCCGAAGACCTCATGCGCGACTTGATGAAGGGCGCGGGCAAATAGCCTGGCGCCCGGCGAGAAACGCTATTTGATGGTGCCGATGGTGTGCATGAAGTCGTCGAAGCCCTTTTCGGCGACCCGGAACCACAGCAGCTGCTCGTCGCGGAACTTCATCATCGAGTCGTACAGGCGCTTGAAGTTGGGGAACTTGGCACTGGTCTCGGCATAGACCTCCATCGCCGCCTTGTAGGCCGCAACGGTCACCTCGCGGGGGAACACGCGCAGCTGCGTGCCACCCGCCACCAGCCGACGCAGGGCCGCAGGGTTCATGGCGTCGTAGCGAGCCTGCATCCAGTTGTGCCCTTCCCAGCACGCAGCCTCCAAAACCGACTGGTACTCCGGCGGCAGGCTGTCCCAGGCCTTCAGGTTGAAATAGGCGTCGACCGCGCCGTTACCCTCCCACCACCCCGGGTAGTAGTAGAACTTCGCTACCTTGTTGATGCCCAGGCGCTCGTCGTCGTAGGGGCCAACCCACTCCGCAGCGTCGATCGTGCCTTTCTCGAGAGAGGGGTAGAGATCGGCGCCGCCGAGTTGCTGGGGAATGACGCCCAGCCGCTCCATGACGCGGCCGGCAAAGCCGGCGATGCGCATCTTGAGGCCCTTGAAGTCAGCCGGCGTCTTGATCTCCTTGCGAAACCAGCCGCCCATCTGTGCGCCCGTGTTGCCACAAGGCATGTTGCGAACGTTGTACTGCTTGTAGAAGTCGAGGAACAGCTCGCGGCCGCCGCCAAACAGCATCCAGGCGTTCATCTGCCGGGCGTTGAGGCCGAAGGGGAGCGCCGTGCCCATGGTGAAGGCCGGGTCCTTGCCCCAGTAGTAATACGGCGCCGTGTGCACGGCCTGCACCGTGCCATTCGACACGGCATCGAGCACGAGCAGCCCGGGAACGATTTCGCCGCCGGCAAAGAGCTCGATCTGGAAGCGGCCGCCGGTGGCCGCTGCCACGCGCTTGCAGACGATGTCTGCGGCGCCGTAGAGCGCCTCGACGCTCCTGGGGAAGCTCGAGGCCATGCGCCACTTGACCACCGGCTGGCCCTGCGCGAAGGCCGGGGCGCTGCCCGCGGCCAGAATGCCGGCAAGGCCGGCGCCTTGAACGAAGTGACGACGTTCCATGGTTGCGGTCCCTAGAAGAAAGCCTATCGCCCGCTCAGGTGCCGGCGACGGTCATGCGGTCAATGAGGATGGACCCCGTGGAGCGCCCGCTGCGCGAGAGCACATCGCTACCGACGGCGACGATGCCTCGGTACATCTCGCGCAGGTTACCCGCGATCGTCACCTCCTCCACCGGGTACGCGATTTCGCCACCCTCGACCCAGAAGCCCACGGCGCCGCGGGAATAGTCGCCGGTCACCGCATTCACGCCCTGCCCCATGAGTTCAGTGACGAGCAGTCCGCGCCCCATGCGCTTGAGAAGCGCCTCGAAGCCCTCGGGGCCTGGCCTGACGATGAGGTTGTGGCTGCCGCCGGCGTTGCCGGTGGTCTCGAGCCCCAGCTTGCGCGCCGAGTAGCTCGACAGAAAATAGCCGCTCAGCACGCCACCTGAGACGAGGCGACGCGGCTGCGTTGCCACGCCTTCCCCATCGAACCAGCCGCTCGCCATGCCGCCCGGCAAATGCGGGTTCTCATCGATCTCGATAAGTGGCGCAAACACCGGCTCGCCCACGGCATCGAGTAGGAAAGAGGAGCGGCGGTAGAGGCTCGAGCCGCTCGCCGCCGACACGAAGTGGCCGATCAACGAGCTCGCGATATCGGCATCGAACAGCACCGGCACTTCACCTGTTGCGACTTGGCGCGCGCCGAGGCGGCGAACCGCCCGCTCGCCGGCGCGACGGCCGACGGCGTTGGCGGATTCCATTTGCGCCGGACTGCGTTCCGCGGTGTACCAATAGTCCCGCTGCATGGCATCGCCTTCGGAGGCGATCACGCCGCAGCCGATGCTCGCTCGGGAAGTCGGATAGCCGCCCACGAAGCCGCGCGTGTTGGCCAGGACGAAGTCGGCGTCCCAAGACGAGACGGAAGCGCCCTCGGAATTGGTAATCCGCCCGTCGACCGCTCGGGCTGCGTCTTCCGCCTCCCGCGCGAGCGCGATGGCTGTCTCCACCGACAGCCCCCAAGGGTGGTAGAGACCGAGGTCCGACGCCGGCCCGCGGTAGAGCCGCGCGGCGTCTGGCAGGCCGGCCGCTTCGTCCGGTGCCGTGTGGCGTGCGATCGCACAGGCAGCATCCACGGCCCTCGCCACCGCGGCAGCCGACAGGTCGGACGTGCTGGCGTTGCCGCGCCGCTGCCCGAAGTACACCGTGATGGAGAGCGCCTTGTCGCGCGTGTACTCGACCGTTTCGACCTCCCCCAGCCGCACGGTGACGGACTGGCCCACCGACGCGGACGCTTCGGCTTCGGCATCGCTTGCGCCCTTGGCGCGGGAACACTCGATAGCGCGCAGCGCCGCGGACTCGAGGGATGCGCGATCGAGCGGCAACGAAGCAGTGGCGGTATCGGGCATGACGCGGCGGGGCAGTCTGGAGTTCGGCACGGGGACAGCGAAAACCACTACACTTCGCCGACTTCCGGCGCGAGCGGCCGGATGGGGCCCGTGATGAGCGATGAGGATGGTATCAGCAAAACCCGGCGGAAACGCCAGGCGCACGACGCGCAAGCGCTCGGCGTGGCGCTGGGCAGATTGCGCCCGGACCAGCTTGCGGCATTCAGCCTTCCCGAGCGCCTTCACCAGGCCATCGTCGACATCCAGGGCATGACGAAGCACGAGGCGGTTCGACGCCAGCGCCAGTTCATCGGCAAGCTCATGCGCGACATCGACCTCGAGCCGATTGCCGCGCGGCTCGCCGCCCTGCAGGCGCCCGCCTCGCGCGAGACGGCGCGCTTTCACCGAGCCGAGCGCTGGCGCACCGAGATGCTCGAGGACGCAACCGCCGTGGAACGCTTCGTGGCCGAGTTCCCCGATGCCGATGCCGCAGCGCTCTCCCTCCTCGTGGAGGAGGCGAAGCGCGAGCGCGAAGCCGAGCGTTCGCCGCGCCGCTATCGCGAGCTCTTCCACCTCATCAGCCAACACCTGGGCGAGCCCAACAAGCCCGAGACCCCATGAGCCATCACGACCCCGTCACCATCGGCCTGGTCGCCACCAGCGATCGCGCCTCCCAGGGCATCTATCGCGACGAAGGCATTCCCGCGCTCGAGGATTGGCTGGGCACGGCGCTGCTGAACCCCGTGCGCTTCGAGCGTCGGCTGATACCCGACGACCAGGCCACCATCGAAACAACGCTCATGGAGTTGGTTGACCAGGCGGGCTGCCACCTCGTGATCACCACCGGCGGCACCGGCCCCGCCGCCCGCGACGTCACGCCCGAGGCCACGCTCGCCGTCGCCGACAAGGAACTGCCCGGCTTCGGCGAGCAGATGCGTCGCATCAGCCTCGAGTTCGTGCCGACTGCGATCCTGTCGCGGCAGGTAGCCGTGGTGCGCGGCAAGGCGCTGATCCTCAATTTGCCGGGGCAACCGAAATCGATACGCGAGACGCTAGAGGGTGCGCGCGGCTCGGACAGCGCGGTGCGCGTGCCGGGCATCTTCGCCGCCGTTCCTTACTGTGTCGACCTGGTGGGTGGCCCGTATCTCGAAACCCGAGAGGAGGTGGTCAAGGCCTTCCGTCCCAAATCCGCCATCCGCCCCCCGAAAGCCTGACATGCCCTTGCTCGATTGCGTCGAACTGACGACCGGCACCGAGCCGCGCGGCACGGTCATCTGGATGCACGGCCTTGGCGCCGACGGATGGGACTTTGTTCCCATCGCTCGAGAGCTCGATCCCGAAAACGCCCTGCCGCTGCGATTTGTTTTCCCGCACGCACCCGTGCGCAACGTCACCATCAACGGTGGCGCGCCGATGCGCGCCTGGTACGACGTGGCCATCATGGACTTCGGGCGCGTGCCGGACGAGAAAGGCATTCGCGAATCGCAGGCGCAGATCGAGGCGCTCATCGCCCGCGAGCGCGAGCGCGGGGTGCCCGCCGACAAGATCGTGCTGGCCGGCTTCTCGCAGGGCGGCGCGATCGCGCTGCAAACCGGGCTGCGGCATGCGGAATCGCTGGCGGGGATCCTTGCGCTGTCGACCTACCTGCCGATGCCCGAGTCGCTGCCGCGCGAGCTCGCGTCCGCCAACGAGCGCGTGCCCATCTTCATGGCGCACGGCTCGCAGGACCCAGTGATCCCGTTGGCGCTCGCGCAGTCCTCCCGAGAAACACTCGCTGCAGCGGGCTTGTCGCCGGAGTGGCACGACTACCCGATGCCCCACTCCGTCTGCGCTGAGGAAGTGGGCGCCATCGCCGGGTGGCTTCAGGCGCGGTTTCGCAGCCGCATCTTGCTTGCCTGAGGCGTCGTTGGCTCCAGCATTTCGGCGGCGTGCTTGCGCGTCGTCTCGGTGATGCGCGTGCCGCCCAGCATGCGGGCAATTTCCTCGATGCGCTCCGGCGCGTCGAGAGGCTCGACGTTGGCCAGGGTTGCGCCGCCCTCGGATCGCTTGCTCACGCGGACCTGGTACGAGGCTCGGGCTGCCACCTGCGGCAGGTGCGTGACACACAGCACCTGATGATGGGCGGAGAGCTCCGCGAGCAAGCTGCCGACGATTTCAGCTACCCGCCCGCCGATGCCAGTGTCCACCTCATCGAAAACAAGGGTCGGCACGCCGGCGCCACCCCCGAGCAGCACCTGGATGGCGAGCGCGATACGCGAGAGCTCACCCCCGGAGGCCACCTTGGCCAGGGGCCCGGCGGCCTGCCCCGCATGCGCAGACACCAGGAACTCCACCGACTCGAGGCCGGATGCCGCAGGCTCCGGTAGCGCCTCCAGCCGCACGGTGAAGCGCCCCCCCTCCATCGCCAGCTCCTGCAGGCGATCGGTCACCGCCTTGGAAAGCCGTGTGGCGCCGCTGCGCCGCGCCTCCGACAACTTGGCGGCCTCCTTTCGGTAGACGGCTTCAGCTTGCGCCTCCTGCTTGGCGAGCGCCTCATCGCTTTCGCCGCCCCCCAACGCCTGGAAGCGTTGCTGGCGCGACTCGAGGGCCTCGGCCAACCGCGCCGGCTCCACCCGAAAACGTCGCGCCGCGTCGTGCACATCGCGTAACCGCCGGTCGAGCTGGTCCAGCCGGCCCGGGTCTTCGTCGATTCCCTGCAGGTAGCGCCGCAACTGGTGCGCGGCCTCGGAAGCGAGCGCCGCAGCTGAGGCCAGGTCGTTGCGCGCCTGCTCGATCGAGGGATCGAGGGCCGCCGCTTCCGTGAGTTGCGTCGACGCTCGCGCAAGCAACTCACCGGCGTTGGTTTCACCTTCGTCCACCGCCGCCAACGCCTCGCGAGAGAGCGCGATCAGCTCCCGGGCGTGCGCGAGGCGCCGGTGCTCGGCGACTTCATCCTGCCAGCGCGCGGGATCGAACGAGAGCGCCTCGAGGTCGCGAATCTCGTCCCGTAGCAACGCCCGCTCCCGGTCTGCCGACTCCCGGTCCCGCTCCCGCGCGAGACGCTGTTCGCGTAACTGGCGCCACCCGGCATGCTGGCTGGCGACCGCCTTCGCAGCCGTCGCACTGCCCGTAAATGCATCCAGAAGCTCGCGCTGATAATCGCGCCGGAGCAACCACTGGTGCTCGTGCTGGCCATGCACATCCACCAGCATCTCGCCGAGCTCCCGGAGCTGCGCCGCCGTGACCGGCCGCCCGTTCACGAACGCACGCGACCGGCCCGCGCGGTCCACGGTGCGGCGAAGCAAACAGCAATCGGCGTCGTCCTCGAGGTCGTGCTCGGCAAGCCAGCTGGCGGCCTGGGGCCGGCGGCTGACGACAAACTCCGCGGAGATGTCGGCGCGCTCGGACCCCGCCCGGACCACCGAGGCATCGGCGCGCTCCCCCAGCACCAGCCCCAGCGCGTCGACCAGGATCGATTTACCGGCGCCCGTCTCACCCGTGAGCGCCGTGAAGCCGCCGCTGAGGTCGAGCTCGAGGCTGTCGACGATGACGAAATCGCGCAGCAGCAGGGAGCGGAGCATGCGCTTCCCGTCAGGAGTGCCGCTCGTTCCAGCGCAGCTTGCCGCGCAGCATCGAGAAGTAGCGGTAACCCGGGGGATGCAGGAGGACGGCTGGCTTGGCAGCGCAGGCAATGCCCACGACGTCACCGGGCTCCAGGGCCTCGTTGGCGTGGGAGTCGAAATTCACGCGGGCGCCCTGGCCGCGAATGAGCTGGATGTCGATTCGGGAAGTGCTCTGCAGCGCAATCGGGCGGTTGGAGAGCGTGTGCGGCGAAATCGGCACCAGCGCAATGGCGGACAGGCCCGGGTGCAGGATGGGGCCACCCGCCGACAGCGCATACGCGGTGGAACCCGTCGGGGTGGCCGCGATGATGCCGTCCGCGCGCAGGCTGTAAATGAACTCGCCGTCGATGTGCACCGCGAACTCGATCATGGTGCCGATGGCGGCTCGGCTGAGGACGATGTCGTTCATGGCGTGCGAGGCGAGGACCTCCTCCCCTTGCCGGCGCAAACGGCCTGCGAGCATGAGGCGCTCCTCGCGCGCGCAAACGCCATCGAGCACGGCGGCAAGCGAGGCCGAAACCTGGTCGGCGGCGATGTCGGCGAGGAAACCGAGCCGGCCGAGGTTGATCCCGACGAGCGGAACCCCGTGGGCAGCCATTCCCCGCGCACAGGCAAGCAGTGTGCCGTCGCCTCCCACCACGACCGCCAGGTCCGCTTGCGCCGCCAGCTGCTCGAGGGGCATGACCCCGTCCGCCTCCGCAGGCGAGGCATCTGCCGTGGGAGGGTCCATCAGCACGCGAACGGCACGCGAGCGCAGCACCGCCACGACCTGGGCCAGCACCGGGGGCACGGCAGGCGCGTCACTCTTGCCGACAACGGCGACAGTCTTGAAAGCGGGGGGCATGAGCCCCATTAAATCACAGGAAATCACCGGGTCAAGCGACATTCCCGGCGGCATCGACACCCGTTTTTCGTACAATGCGACGCATGCTCAACGCCCGCGCCCAGGCCCTGCTCAAGATCCTCATCGAGCGCTACATCGCCGACGGCCAGCCGGTCGGCTCGCGAGCCCTCTCGCGCGCCTCAACCCTGGAGCTGTCGCCCGCGACCATCCGCAACGTGATGGCTGACCTGGAGGAGATGGGGTTCGTCGCGAGCCCCCACACGTCGGCCGGGCGCGTCCCGACACCCAAGGCCTATCGCTTTTTCGTCGACACCCTGCTCACTGTCCGGCCGCTCGAGCAGGTCGAGCGCGCGCAGATCGAGGAAACCCTTGCGCCGGACGACCCCCACCGGGTGGTTGCCGCAGCCTCGCAGCTGCTGTCGGACCTCACCCACTTCGCCGGGGTGGTCATCGCCCCGCGGCGGCCCGCCACGCTGCGCCACGTGGAGTTCCTGCACCTCTCCGAGCGTCGCGTGCTGCTCATCATCGTGGCCTCGGATGGCGAAGTGCAGAACCGGGTGCTGGTCACGGATCGCCCCTACTCGCCCGCGCAACTGGTGGAAGCGGCGAACGTCATCAACCAGAACTATTCCGGCATGGACCTGGCCGGCATCGCGAGCCGTGTGCGAACCGAGCTCCTCGGCCTGCACCGCGACATTTCAGCGTTGATGCGCGCCGCGATCGAGACCGGCGGGCAGGCCCTCGGGGGGCCAGCCGACGGCGTGGTCCTGTCGGGCGAGCGCAACCTTCTGAACGTCGAGGACCTCGCCTCGGACCGCGCGCGCCTGCGCAAACTCTTCGACCTGTTCGAGCGCAAGGCCCAGTTGCTCAACCTGCTGGACCAGAGCGAGCGCGCCGAAGGGGTGAAGATATTCATCGGCGGCGACTCGCAACTGGTGCCGCTCGACGAATGCTCCATTGTCACGGCGCCCTACGAGGTGGACGGCCAGGTCGTCGGAACCGTGGGCGTCATCGGCCCCACGCGCATGGCCTACGAGCGCGTCATCCCCATCGTCGACGTCACCGCGCGGCTCGTCTCCTCGGCCCTGTCCCAGCACTGACATGGCCTACCGCCCGGAGCCGCCGTTTGCACACGGCACCGGCGCTCGCGTCGGAGTGCTGCTGGTGAACCTGGGCACGCCGGACGAACCCACGCCGAAGGCGGTGCGCCGCTACCTCAAGCAGTTTCTCTGGGACCCGCGCGTAGTGGAAATCCCGCGCTTGCCCTGGTGGCTGATCCTCAACGGCATCATCCTCAATACCCGGCCGAAGCAAAGCGCGGCCAAGTACGCCAGCATCTGGACCCAGGACGGCTCGCCGCTGCGCGTGTACCTGGAGCGCCAGGTGCAATTGGTGCGCGGCTACCTCGGCGAACGCGTTCGCTCCCCCATCGCGGTGGCGGGGGCATGCCGGTACGGCAACCCGAGCGTCGAAGCGGGCCTCGACGAATTGCACAAACAGAACTGCACCCGTGTGCTGGTGTTGCCGCTTTATCCCCAGTACGCCGCAAGCACCACCGCGTCGGCGTTCGACGCGGTGGCCACCTCCCTCATGACCCGCCGCAACGTCCCGGCCGTGCGCATGGTGCGCAACTTCCACGACCACCCGGCTTACATCCGTGCCGTGGCCAAGGCGGTGAATGACTACTGGATGAAGCACGGGCGGCCGGACCGCCTGGTGATGAGCTTTCACGGCCTTCCGCGCTTCAGCCTCGACCGAGGCGACCCGTACCACTGCGAGTGCCGCAAGACCGCGCGCCTGGTCGCCACCGAGCTCGGCTGGAACGACGAGCGCACGCTGGTCACCTTCCAATCGCGCTTCGGCCGCGCGCAATGGCTGCAGCCGTACACGTCGGAGACGCTCACCGACCTCGGCCGCAAGAAGACCGGACGCGTGGACGTGATCTGCCCCGGGTTTGCCGCCGATTGCCTCGAGACGCTTGAGGAAATCGCCATGGAAGGCAAGGAAACCTTCACCCACGCAGGGGGCGGTGAGTACCGCTACATCCCGACCACCAACGACCTGCACCCGTTCATCGATGCGCTCTCGACCATCGCGCTCGAAAACCTGCAGGGCTGGGTCAGCGCGGAATGGGATTCGGCAGGGGCAACCCGCGCCGCCCAGGAAAGCGCCTCGCTCGCCCGCGCCCTCGGCGCGGCCAACTGAGCGCGACGCTACGCGTGGGAAGCCTGCTCCTCCGCTGGTTCGTCAACGCCCTCGCGCTGATGCTGGTGGCCTGGGTCTACCCGGGCGTCACCGTCGACACGATCTTTGCCGCCATGGTGGCCGCCCTCGTCCTGGGCCTCGTGAACACCCTCGTGCGGCCGGTGCTCGTGATCCTCACGTTTCCGGTGACGTTGCTCACCCTGGGCCTGTTCCTTTTCGTCATCAACGCCCTGCTCTTCTGGCTGGTGGCCGAGATGGTGCAGGGCTTCCGTGTAGGCGGGTTCTTCGACGCACTGGTGGGATCCCTGCTCTACAGCCTCATCACCCTGGTCGTGAACTGGGTGACCCGCCCGTCCCCCCAGCGCGATTAGGCGCATCGGGGGCCACGCACCCCCCCTTGAACTCGGGGGAAATAGCCCCATATGGTGGGCGGACTCCGAGCTCATTCTTTTGCCATGACCCAGCCCCACGAGAACACCGCCACCCCTACCGCAGAGGGCGTTGGCGCAACCCCGGACACCGCTGAACCCACCCTCGAACAGCGCCTCGCGGATGCCGAGGCCGAGGTCGCCCGCCTGAAGGACGAGGCGCTCCGCGCCCGCGCCGAAGCCGAGAACGCCCGCCGGCGCGCAGTGGAGGATGTGGCCAAGGCCCATCGCTTCGGCATCGAGTCCTTTGCGAACAGCCTGTTGCCGGTGCGGGATAGCCTCGAGGCCGCGCTCGCCGCCCCCACGCCCACGGTCGAGTCCCTGCGCGAGGGAGTGGAGATCACCGCCCGCCAACTGACCGCCGCCCTGGAAAAGAACGCCCTGGTAGAGGTACACCCGCAGGGCGAGAAATTTGACCCCCACGCCCATCAGGCCATCAGCCAGGCGCCCTCGGACCAGCCCCCGGGCACCGTCCTCACCGTGGTCCAGAAGGGCTACCGGCTGCACGACCGGGTGATCAGGCCCGCCATGGTGGTGGTGGCCGCGGCTCCCGCCGACGCAGCCCCGGCCGCCCCAACCCCTTGAAACGGCGGGGAATAGCCCCACCTCCCGCTTAGCCAATTCACTTTCCAGCAGAAGGACTTCGAACCATGGGCAAGATCATCGGCATCGACCTGGGCACCACGAACTCGTGCGTGTCGATCATGGAGGGCGGCAAGCCCAAGGTCATCGAGAACAGCGAAGGCGCCCGCACCACGCCCTCCATCGTCGCCTACGCCGACAACGACGAAATCCTCGTTGGCGCGCCGGCCAAGCGCCAGGCGGTGACGAACGCGAGAAACACCCTGTATGCAGTCAAGCGCCTGATCGGCCGCCGCTTCGAGGAGAAGGAGGTCCAGAAGGACATCGCGCTGATGCCCTACAAGATCTCCCGCGCCGACAACGGGGACGCCTGGGTCGAGGTGCGCGGCAAGGGCATGGCCCCGCCGCAGGTCTCGGCCGAAGTGCTTCGCAAGATGAAGAAGACGGCCGAGGACTACCTCGGCGAGCCGGTGACGGAAGCCGTGATCACCGTGCCGGCGTACTTCAACGACTCCCAGCGCCAGGCCACCAAGGACGCCGGGCGGATTGCCGGCCTCGAGGTCAAGCGCATCATCAACGAGCCCACCGCGGCCGCGCTCGCGTTCGGGCTCGACAAGAAGGAAGGCGACCGCAAGATCGCGGTCTACGACCTGGGGGGCGGCACGTTCGACATTTCAATCATCGAGATCGCCGAGATCGACGGCGAGCACCAGTTCGAGGTGCTCTCGACCAATGGCGACACCTTCCTCGGCGGCGAGGACTTCGACCAGCGGCTCATCGACCACATCGTCGAGGAGTTCAAGAAAACCTCTGGCATCGACCTCTCCAAGGACCCGATCGCGCTGCAGCGCGTGAAGATGGCGGCCGAGCGCGCCAAGATCGAGCTCTCCTCGTCGCAACAGACGGAGATCAACGAGCCCTATATCGCCATGGCGAACGGCGCGCCCTCGCACCTCACGCTGAAGATCACTCGCGCCAAGCTGGAAAGCCTGGTGGAGGACCTCATCGCGCGCACCATCGAGCCCTGCCGTATCGCCATCAAGGACGCGGGCGTCAAGGTGGCCGACATCGGCGACGTGATCCTGGTCGGGGGCATGACGCGCATGCCGAAGGTGCAGGACAAGGTGAAGGAGTTTTTCGGCAAGGAGCCGCGCCGGGACGTGAACCCGGACGAGGCCGTGGCCATCGGCGCCGCGATCCAGGGCGGCGTGCTGCAGGGCGACGTGAAGGACGTGCTCCTGCTCGACGTGACGCCGCTGTCGCTCGGCATCGAGACGCTGGGCGGCGTGATGACCAAGCTCATCCCCAAGAACACCACCATCCCCACCAAGGCGCAGCAGGTGTTCTCCACCGCGGATGACAACCAGTCCGCGGTGACCATCCACGTGCTGCAGGGCGAGCGCGACGTGGCGTCGGGCAACAAGAGCCTGGGCCAATTCAACCTCGAGGGCATCCCCTCCGCCCCCCGAGGCACGCCGCAGATCGAGGTGACCTTCGACATCGACGCCAACGGCATCCTGCACGTGAGCGCCAAGGACAAGGCCACGGGCAAGGAATCCCAAATCACCATCAAGGCGAGCTCGGGCCTGTCGGAGGAAGAGATCCAGCGCATGGTGAAGGACGCGGAGTCGCATGCCGACGAGGACAAGAAGCAGCTCGAGCTGGTGAACGCCCGCAATCAGGCTGACCAGCTGCTGCACTCGGTGAAAAAGTCCCTCGCCGAGCACGGCGACAAGATCGACGCGAAGGAGAAAGCCGCGATCGAGGAAGCCTCGAAGGCGCTCGAAGCGGTCCTCAAGGACGGCGACAAGGCGACCCTCGAGGAAAAGACCCAGGCCCTCGCCACCGCCTCGCAGAAGCTGGGCGAGAAGGCCTACGCTCAGGCGCAGGCCGAGGCGCAGGCGAAGTCCGCAGGGGGCGCTGGCGGCCAGCCGAAGGAAAAGGAAGTCGACGCGACCGTCGTCGATGCCGAATACGAGGAAGTGAAAGACAAGAAGTCTGCGTAAGCCCTTGCCTCGCAATCCGCTGGGGGGTGAGCCGGGTTCGCGCCCGCCTCACCCCTCGGTGCTGAAAAGGCTCTGAGAAACATGGCCACGACGAAACGTGACTACTACGACGTGCTGGGCGTGAACCGCGATGCCTCGGACGAGGACATCAAGAAGGCCTATCGCAAGCTCGCCATGAAGTACCACCCGGACCGCAACCCGGACAGCAAGGAAGCCGAGGAGAAGTTCAAGGAGGGCAAGGAAGCCTACGAAGTCCTCTCGGATGCTGACAAGCGCCGCGCCTACGATGCCTACGGCCACGCCGGCGTCAATCCCCAGATGGGCGCCGGTGGTGGGCCGGAGGGCTTCGGCGGCTTCGCCGAGGCTTTCGGGGACATCTTCGGCGACATCTTCGGCGGCGGTGGCGGGCGCGGCCGCAGCAACGTCTACCGAGGCGCAGACCTGCGCTACAACCTCGAGGTCACGCTCGAGCAGGCGGCGCGCGGCACGGAACTCAAGATCCGCATCCCGACGATGGAGTCGTGCGAGGCATGTGGCGGCTCGGGCGCCAAGCCCGGCACCCAGCCCAAGACCTGCTCGACCTGCGCGGGCCAGGGCGCGGTGCGCATGTCGCAAGGGTTCTTCTCGGTGCAACAGACGTGCCCCACCTGCCATGGCTCGGGGAAAATGATCTCGAGCCCGTGCGGCAGCTGCCACGGCGCCGGCCGAGTGAAGAAGCACAAGACGCTGGCGGTGAAGATTCCTGCGGGCGTCGACGAGGGCGACCGCATCCGGCTTTCCGGCGAAGGGGAAGGCGGCGTGAACGGCGGCCCCCCGGGGGACCTCTACGTCGTCATCCACCTCAAGGAACACGCGGTGTTCGCGCGCGACGGCAACGACCTGCACTGCGAAATGCCGGTGAGCTTCACGCTGGCGGCACTGGGCGGCGAAATCGAGATCCCGACGCTCGACGGCCAGGCCAAGGTGAAGATTCCCGCCGAGACCCAAAGCGGCCAGACCATGCGGCTGCGCGGCAAGGGCATCAAGGGCGTGCGCGCAACCCAACCCGGGGACCTGCTCTGCCGCGTCGTGGTCGAGACGCCGGTGAGGCTCACCGAGCGTCAGAAGGAACTGCTGCGCGAGCTGGAAGAGATCAACCACCGCGACCGGGATCGCCACAACCCCCGCGCCAAGTCCTTCATGGAGCGCATGAAGGCGTTCTTCACCGAATAAGACGCTACTTCTTCCGCCAGGCCGTGGCGCCGCCCGGCTTGTCCTCGAGGACGATGCCGGCGGCATCGAGCTGCTGGCGAATGGCGTCGGCGCGCGCGAAATCCCTTGCCTGCTTGGCCGTCGCGCGTTCGGCCACCAGCGCGTCCACGTCCAGCGTGATGCCTCCCTTGAGAAAACGCTCAGGATCCTGCTGCAGGAAGCCGATGGTGTCGCCCAAGGCCCTCAACAGGCCCGACAGCGCCGGGTCTCGGGTGCGGTTGACCTCGCCGCGCAAGTCGTGAAGCACGGCCAGCGCGACGGGCGTATCGAAATCGTCATTCATGGCAGCCTGGAAGCGGCTCGAATAGGCATTCGACCAGTCGATCGCCGCCGGCCGCGGCGGCACCTCGCGCAGCGCCGTGTAGAAGCCGCGCAAGGTCGTGCCGGCCTCCTCCAGCAGATCCCACGTGTATTGCAGCTCGCTGCGATAGTGCGCGCGCAACAGCAGGAAGCGCAGCTGCTCGCCGCCCTGCACGGGGTCGAGCTTGTCCAGCACCTCGCGGGCGGTGAAGACGTTGCCGAGCGACTTGGACATCTTCTCGTCACCCATGTTGAGAAACGCCGCATGCATCCAGACGTTCACGAACGGCTTGCCCGACGCACCCTCACTCTGGGCGATTTCGTTCTCGTGGTGCGGGAACTGCAGGTCCCAGCCGCCGCCATGGATGTCGAAAGTCTCGCCCAATTCGCGGCACGACATGGCCGAGCACTCGATGTGCCACCCCGGGCGGCCACCGCCAAACGCCGATGGCCATGCCGGCTCGCCTGGCTTGGCGGCCTTCCACAGCACGAAATCGAGCGGGTCGCGCTTGGCCGTCTCGACCGCCACACGCTCGCCGGCACGCAAGTCGTCCAGGTTCTTGCGGGACAGCTTCCCGTAGCCTGGAAAATCCCGCACGGAGAAGAACACGTCGCCGTTGGCGCCTCGGTACGCAAGGCCCTTTGCTTCGAGCGTCGCGATGAGGTCCAGCATCGGCCCGACGTACTCCGTGGCGCGCGGCTCCACGTCCGGCGGCAGCAGGTTCAAGCGGACGCAATCGTCGCGAAAGGCCTGCGTCGTTCGCTCGGTGAACGCGTGGATGTCCTCGCCGCGCTCCGTGGCGCGCTGGATGATCTTGTCGTCGATGTCGGTGATGTTGCGGACGTACTTGACGCGCAGCCCGCTCGCCCGCAGCCAGCGCACCACAAGGTCGAAGACCGTGAACGTGCGCGCGTTGCCGACATGGATGAAGTCGTACACGGTGGGGCCGCAGACGTAGACCCCGGCCTGGCCCTGGGCGCGAGGCACGAACGCATCCTTGCGACGGGTCGCGGTGTTATAAATCGAGAGCGCAGGGGACATGGTTCGAATCCGCGTGAATCGGGTGAATCGGGTGAATCGAGCGCCCGCGATTGCAGCGGTGCAGCAATCCCGGTAAAATCGAAAAACCAATTAAATTCAAGCAATTATAGCACGATGCTCGTTCAATCTCTGCGCCCTTTTGCCGTGGTGTTCGCGCTGCTCGCGAGCCTCGTGGGCGCCGTTTCCGCCGCGCCCGCCGACGACCTGCGGGAGGCCCAGCGCCTGTATCAGGCCGGTCGCCTCGATGCCGCGCTGGAGCACGTGGACACGAGCCTGAAGGCCACGCCGAAGGAGCCGCAGGCCCGTTTTCTGCGGGGGCTGATCTTGACCGACCTGAAGCGCACCATGGAAGCCATCGCCATCTTCACGGCGCTGACGCAGGACTTTCCCGAGCTCCCCGAGCCCTACAACAACCTTGCGGTGCTCTACGCATCCCAGGGTGCGCTGGACAACGCGCGCACCGCGCTCGAACTCGCCATCCAGGCCCACCCCGGTTATGCCGCGGCGCACGAGAACCTGGGCGATGTCCATGTGCAGCTGGCGCGCCGCGCCTACGAGCGGACGCTGCAACTCGACAAGGGCAACGCGACGGCAGCACTGAAGCTCTCCCGGGCGAAGGAGCTCGCCTCCCTTTCCGCCGCGGCCGCGAGCCGGCCCGCCCAATCGACGAACCCCGCCCCCCAACCCTCTCCGCCTGCGAAGGCAGCGCCCGCGAAACCCGGGCCGATCTCCGCAGCGCCAGACTGGTACCGCACCGGCGGCCAGTGGCGCGTTGTCCTCGAAACCGCCGGCACCTGATTATCCAAGCCAACCATGCAATCGATTCTTTCCAGACGCTACCTGATCACCGCTTCGCTCGCCGCAGCCCTGGGCGTCGCGCTTCCCGCTTACGCCCAGCAACCCAAGGCTGCCGAGCCCGCCAAGGCCGCGACCGCCGCCGACTGCCTCACCCGACTGAAAGGATCTGCCGCCATGAACGTCAAGCTCACCACCTCGATGGGCAACATCACCGTTACCCTGGACGCCGCCAAGGCGCCCGTCTCGGTGGACAATTTCGTGAAGTACGTGCAGTCCGGCCACTACGACGGGACGGTTTTCCATCGCGTGATCGACGGGTTCATGATCCAAGGCGGCGGCTTCACCAAGGACATGGCGCAAAAGCCCACCCAGGCGCCCATCAAGAACGAGTCGAGCAACGGCCTGAAGAACGACGCCTACACGCTGGCCATGGCGCGCACCAACGTGCGCGACTCCGCCACCGCCCAGTTCTTCATCAACGTGAAGGCGAACGACTTCCTGAATTATCGGGACGAGTCGCCCCAGGGCTGGGGCTACGCGGTGTTCGGCAAGGTCACCGAGGGACAGGACGTGGTGGACAAGATTCGTACAGTGCGCACTGGCAATGCCGGCATGCACCAGAACGTGCCGCTGGAGCCCGTGGTGATCATCAAGGCCGAATGCCTGTAAGCGCCGCGACCACGCGCTGAAAGGGCGGCCCGGCCGCCCGGTTCCCCATGCCGCGCACCCTGTTCATCTCCGACCTGCACCTTGCACAGGAGCGCCCCGACACCACGGCGCGCTTCGAGCGCTTCCTTGCCGTGGAGGCGCCTGGCGCCGAGGCGCTCTACATCTTGGGCGACTTGTTCGAGGCGTGGGTGGGCGACGACGGCCTTGCCTTGCCCTTCAACGCCCACGTGGCTGAGCGACTGCGAACGCTTTCGCTCGGCGTTCCGCTGTTCTTCATGCAGGGCAACCGGGACTTCCTCGCCGCCGGGGGCTTTCTGGCTGCCACCGGCGCGCAGGCCATCGACGACCCCACGGTGATCGACCTCTACGGCCAGCGCGCACTCCTGATGCACGGCGATACGCTGTGCACGGACGACACCGCTTACCAGGCCTTCCGCGCCCAAACTCGGGACCCGCGCTGGCAGGCGGCAGCGCTCGCGCAACCGCTGGCGCAACGACTGGCCATCGCGCAGGGCATGCGCGAAGGCAGCGCCGCAGCCAAGGCCGGCAAGAGCGAAGCGATCATGGATGTCGCGCTGTCGGCCGTCGAGGCGGCGTTGGATGCCGCCGGTTGCCAGCTGCTCATTCACGGGCACACCCATCGGCCCGCGCGGCACGAACACGACGTGAAAGGCAAGCCGTGCGTGCGCTGGGTGTTGCCGGATTGGTACCGGGACGGCGGCGCTCTGGAAGTCACTCCAACAGGGATTCGCGCGCTGCCCGCGCCGTAGGGGTTCGGGACGCCTACTGCCGGGCAAGCCCTGGCGCCAGGTCAGCGATCACGTCTTCCGTGTCCTCGAGGCCGACGCCGATGCGGAGCAACCCCTCCGCCACGCCCGCCTGCTCCCGCTCGACGGCGCTCATGCGGCTGTGAGTCGTCGAGGCCGGGTGGCAAATGGTGCCCTTCGTGTCACCAAAGTTGGCGGTGATGGAGAGCAGCTTCGTGCCATCGACGACGCGCCACGCTGCTGCGCGCCCGCCGCGAACCACGAAAGACACCACGGCTCCGCCCAACCGCTGCTGGCGCGCCGCGAGGGCGAACTGCGGATGCGACTCGAGGCCCGGGTAATGCACTCGCTCGATGGCCGGATGCGCCTCGAGCCAGCGCGCGAGCGCGAGCGCCTTTGCCGACTGGGCCTCCACGCGCAACCGCAGGGTCTCGAGGCCCTTCAGCCCGATCCACGCGTTGAATGGCGAGAGGGCCGGCCCGGCTGTGCGCACAAAGGTGGCCAACGAGCCCTCGATGAGGCTGCGGCGTCCCGCGACGGCTCCGCCAAGCGTGCGGCCCTGCCCGTCGATGAACTTGGTCGCCGAATGCACCACCAGGTCGGCACCCAGCGCGATGGGCTGCTGCAGGGCCGGGCTGCACACGCAATTGTCGACCGCCAGCAAGGCCCCCGCCTCCCGGGCGATCTGGGCAAGCGTCGCGATATCGGCAACCTCAAGCACCGGGTTGGTCGGCGACTCGACGAACAACAAGCGTGTATTCGGGCGCACGGCAGCGCGCCATGCATCGACATCCGTGGGGCTGACCCAGGTCGTCTCGATGCCGAACCGAGCCAGGATCTGGTTGAAGAGCGGCACGATGGTGCCGAACACACCCCGGGCAACGATTGCGTGATCGCCTGCCTTCAGAAGCGCCATCGCCGTGGTGGCGACCGCAGCCATGCCGGTGGCGGTGGCAATGCAGGCCTCGGCTCCCTCGAGCGCCGCCAGCCGCGCCTGAAACATGCGCACCGTGGGGTTGGTGAAGCGGGAGTAGATGTTGCCGGGCGCTTCGTTTGCAAAACGCTGGGCCGCCTGAGCGGCGCTCGCGAAGACAAAGCTTGCCGTGAGCGATAGCGCCTCGGAGTGCTCGCCGAAGTCGCTGCGCTCGGTGCCGCCGCGGACCGCGCGGGTGTCAGGCCCCCACTCTCCCATGCCAGCCGCTCAGTCCGCCGCCGTGAGGCCCAGGTCGAGCTGGTAGCTCGACAGCCGGGTGCCCGACGCCGACTCGCCGTCCTGCCGCGAAGCCTCGATGCCAGCGAGGTAGTCGCTCGAGACGTCGCCGGTAATGTAGACCCCGTCGAAGCAGGAGCTGTCAAACCGCGTGATCGAGCGATTGGAGGCGCGTACCGCTTCCACCAGCGCGTCGAGCTGCTGGTAGATCACGGCATCGGCGCCGATGGCCAGGGCAACCTCGGCCTCGTCCCGTCCTGCTGCGATGAGCTCCGAGCGGGTGGGCATGTCGATGCCGTAGACATTCGCGTGGCGCACCGGCGGGGCAGCCGAAGCGAAGAACACCTTGCGCGCGCCGCACTCCCGAGCCATCTGGACGATCTCGCGGCTGGTCGTGCCCCTCACGATGGAGTCATCGACGAGCAGCACGTTCTTCTCCCGGAACTCGACCGCCATGGCGTTGAGCTTCTGGCGAACGCTCTTCCGGCGCAATTCCTGCCCCGGCATGATGAACGTCCGGCCGATGTAGCGATTCTTGATGAACCCCTCACGGTAAGGGCGATTGAGCATCGCCGCCAGCTCGAGCGCACTTGGCCGGCTTGAGTCGGGGATGGGAATCACCACGTCGATCTCGTCGGCGAGGCCCGCAGCGCGCACGCGATCGGCGAGGCTGCGGCCCATGGCACGACGACTCTCGTACACCGAGACGCCGTCGATCACGGAGTCGGGGCGCGCGAGATAGACGTACTCGAAAATGCAGGGGTTGAGCTGCGGGTGCTCGGCACACTGCCGGCTGTAAAGGTTTCCGGAGTGGTCGATCAACACGGCTTCGCCCGGCGCGACGTCGCGCATGACCTTGAAGCCCAAAGCATCGAGGGCCACGCTTTCCGAGGCAACCAGGAACTCGACACCCTTGTCGGTGTCGGCTCGCCCGATCACCAGGGGGCGAATGCCGAAAGGGTCGCGGAACGCGAGCAGGCCATATCCGGCGATGAGCGCCACCACCGCATAGGCGCCCTTCAGCCGCCGGTGCACCGCCCCCACGGCTCGGAAGATCGCGTCCGGCGTCAGGCGGTTGCCGCCCTCACACGCATCGCCCAGCTCGTGGGCAAGCACGTTCAGCAGGACTTCGGAATCCGAGTTGGTGTTGATGTGGCGCCGGTCTTCAGCGAACAGCGCCCGGCGCAGCTCATCGGCGTTGATGAGGTTGCCGTTGTGGCCGAGCACGATCCCGAATGGCGAATTGACGTAGAAAGGCTGCGACTCGGCCACCGAGGACGCGCTGCCGGCGGTGGGGTAGCGGCAGTGGGCAATGCCAACATTGCCCGCGAGGTTGCGCATGTCGCGGGTACGAAAAACATCGCGCACCAGGCCGCGCCCCTTGTGCATGTGGAAGCTGTGGCCGTCGGCCGTGCAGATGCCCGCGGCGTCCTGGCCGCGATGCTGGAGCACCGTCAGGCCGTCATAGAGCAGCTGGTTGACGGGGCTGCGGGCCACGATGCCGACGATGCCGCACATGCGTCAGGATGCCTTTCGCGAAGAGGGGGTGGGCCAGCGTGAGTGTAGGGGCATTGGCCTCAAGGCAGGGGAACCACTGCCGCGTCGAGCCCTGCCGCCTTCATTTTTGCGGCGGCGGCCGCTGCCGCCTCGCGCGTGGGAAAGGGCCCGGCCCGCAGGCGAGTGATCTCCCCGCTCGTCCCAGCGATGCGCTCCGAGTAGTGCGACAGCCCCGCGGCCACCAATTTTTTCTTCGCCTGGGAGAGCTTGGCTTCTTCCCGGAAGGCACCCGCCTGGACAGCGAAACCAACGAGCGCGGGCACCGTTTTCTCGGCCTTGTCTGCCGCGGGGGGCTTGGCGGCCGGCGGAGCGGCAGGTGCCGTAGCCGCCTCGGTGACGGTCGCCACCCTCGCCTTCCCCGCATCGGCAGCCGGCTTCGGCGTCTCGGCGACGGCAGTGACGGGCGCCGC
>Ga0075471_10000698_pt1 | contig 20683 bp, 17 predicted proteins | sample DEB19_08_DNA_2_FD_74787 | JGI IMG/M metagenome (GOLD analysis project Ga0075471, IMG submission 74787) | Aqueous microbial communities from the Delaware River and Bay under freshwater to marine salinity gradient to study organic matter... | ecosystem: Environmental > Aquatic > Marine > Coastal ... | reverse complement strand
CGGTGGCGCGCGCGGCGCGAATGGCGTCGCCGACCAGCAGATCGACCACCGGTGACGGCGCGGAACCGCCATCGATCTTGTTGACGGCCGTGACGATGATCTCGTCGAGCCCCCCGGCCTGTTCTTCGATGAATCGCGCGATCTGCCGATCTGATGGCGGCGTGCGAAGTGGGAGCAGCGCGAACGCGATGGCGACGCCGGCTACCAGGCCCACTGTTGATACGACGATGACGAGCGGCACGCCGTCCTGTGCGATGAGCCAGACCGCCAGTAAGCCGACCAGCAGCATGGCTGCCGCCGTGACCGCACCGAGCATCCACGCGCGCCAGAACGCGCGACGCGACCAGCGCGCCCGCACGCTGGCGAGCATGGCTCGAAGTTCCGCAGCCCTATCGGCCATGAACGATTTTACCCCTTGAGCACCACTCGAACACCCGCACCCTGCATCCCCTACGTCGCGCGCCGCCCGACAAGCGCTTCTACCGCAAGTGCGATGAGCATCATCACAACGCCGACTTGCCACCAGTTCTGCTGCTTTTCCAGCTCGCGCGCTTCGATCGCGTGTCCCTGCTCAGCGGTGCGGCTGGTGCGTTCGATGGCATTCGTAAACTCGGCAACCGACGTCGCAGCCGGGTTCGACTCACCGGCGCTGGTCCTATCGGCCGCGCCACCCGGGTCGAGGGAACCACTCGCCAGGTAACGGGCCGTTTCGACGGCGAACGGCACAAACGACGGACTCAGCGGGAACCGGCTCCACTGGTTGTCCAGGTCGGAGGTGAAGATCAGCAGACGTCCCTTCCCGACGGCCTGCTCCGTCAGCGCCGCGTCACCGCCCGTGAATCGCGCCAGTACCACGCGGCCGTCCTGATCTGTTAGACGCCGGTGCTGCTCCACTTGGACGTCTCCAAGCGCGCCGGACGGGCTGAGGAACGGACGAAAGATGGGATGGCGGGCATCGCTTGCGATCAAGGTCGCCCCGGGCATCCGCACGGGATCGGCGTCAAACGCGACGCGGGTGCCAACCACTTCACCAAGCGTGCCCATATCCACATCCGGACCAGCCGCCAGCAGCACTTGCCCACCCTCGTTGAGGTACGTGCGAATCAGGTCGCGGCCACCACGTTCGAGACTGCGTGTGCCGAGCACGAACATCGCGGCCATTTGGGAGACCTCGGCCCTGGTCCAGTTGCCGGCCTCGCGACCGTCGCGTACGTCAATGTCGAACTCACGGCCTGATGCGGCCACCGCCAGCGCCCGTTCCAAGTACAACCCGCCGATTGCGCCGGTCGGATCGGTGACCACGATGCCAACACGCGCCGATGGCGCGGGATCGAGCGCCACCGCTCGCCCATTGTCCGCCTGGTAGCCAGCCGGATCATCGACGCGCACCTCAGCGGTGCCTGATGCCGGCAGCGGTGCCGCCAGTTCCACATCCGCGGCACCAAGCGGCGCGATGGTGACGTCGACGCGTGCCAGCTCCTGGCCGGCAATCAGCAGCCGCACCGGCGTCTTGACCTCGAGGGTGCCGTAGTTCTGCACGGACGCGGCGATCCGGCGATCGCGCCTCTCGGCTGACGTCACCGCAAGGTTGCCCGCTGGAGGAGCGATCGCCAGCACCTCAACGTCCACGCCATCCGGGAGGCCGCCGTCGTCATTGGCATCCCATCCCGATTGTTGCAGGTCGGTGACAATCACCACGCGACCAGCACGGGTGCCGATGACTTCACTTGCCCGCGCAAGCGCGGTGCGGAACCGGGTGCCACCAGCGCCCGGAGCCAACGCCTCAACGCTGGAGGTCACGGCCGCCCGGTCGCTCGTCGGCGCAACGACTACTGTTGCCGCGTCCGAGAAGCTGATCAGCGAAATGGCATGCGACGCCGGCACCGCGCTGACGGCCCGTGCGACAGCGTCGCGCACGCGATCGAATTGCCCTGGCGCCGTCAGGCTCAACGAGGTATCGACGGCTATGACGGTCACGGGCAGCGACGCTGGCGCCGCTGCCCCAGGGAAATAGGGACGCGCAAACGACAATGCCAGCAGCACGAGTGCGACCACGCGCAACGCAAGCAGAATCAGCTCACGCAGCTGCCGGCGACGATGCTGCTGGACCGGCACCCGCTTCAACAGGCTGACCGCCGGGAAGTCGATCACCACTTCCGTCTTGCGATGAAACAAGTGCAGGAGGATCGGCACCGCGGCGGCGATGGCGCCAACGAGAAACAGCGGTGAGAGAAACGACGGCATCTGTAAGACGTCCTCTACAGCACCTTGCGCCGCGTCATCAGGTACGACATCAGCCCGAGTTCGAGCGGCTGCGACGTCTCCAGCAGGCAGTAGTCGATGCCGGCGAGCCTCAACTCGCGGCGATAGTGCTCGATGCGGTGCTGCATGGCGTGGAGGTAGTCGTCGCGGACCGCGCCGGGCAGGGCCATCACTTCTTCATCGGTCTCCATGTCGCGGAAGCGCGCGGCGTGCTCGAAGGGAAACTTCAGCTCGTAGGGATCCACGATGTGAAACACGATGACGTCGGTGCCGCGGTAGCGAAAGTGCTTCAGGCCATCGAGCACTGAGGCCGGATCGTCGAGCAGGTCTGACACCAGGACGACCATGCCGCGCTTTCTGATCGCTGCCGCCAGGTCATTGAGCGGCTTGGCCACATTCGTGCCGGCACCCGTTTCGAGCTTCTCCAGCGCATGAAGCACGGTCCGAAGATGTCCCGCGCGAGCGCTTGCCGGCAACATTGTCGAGATGCCGTCGTCAAACGCGATCAACCCGAACGCGTCACGCTGGCGGTGCATCAGATAGGCCAGCGCGCCCGTGAGGAACGAGGCGTACTGCAGCTTGCTGATCGGGCCTGAGGCGTAGCCCATCGATCGGCTGACGTCGATCAACAGATGGCAGGTGAGATTGGTGTCTTCCTCGTATTTCTTGACGAAGTGCTTGTCGGACCGCGCAAACACCTTCCAGTCGAGGGTCGCCAGATCGTCGCCCGGGAGGTACTGGCGATACTCGGCAAACTCGACGCTGAACCCCTTGTAGGGACTGCGATGCAGGCCGGTCAGGAATCCCTCGACGATCGTCCTCGCCTTGAGGTCGATCGTCCCGAGCCTGGCCACGATTGCCGGGTCGAGATAACGCGCCGCCCCCGCCATGGTCTTACAGCCCGCTGGACGGGACAGCAACCGCGTCGATCAGTTGCTCGACAATGCGGTCCGAGGTAATGCCTTCCGCTTCAGCGTAAAAGTTCGGCAGCACGCGGTGGCGAAGGATGGGTTTCGCCAGCGCTTGAATGTCCTTGACGGACACGTGATGGCGGCCATGCAGCAACGCGCGCGCCTTGGCGCCAATCACCAGCGCGTGCGACGCGCGCAGGCCGGCGCCCCACTTCACCCACTTCTGGATGAAATCGAGCTTCGCGCCGCGACCCGGCCTGGAATTGTCAGCCAGCCGGACGGCGTAGCGCACCACTTCTTCTGCGATCAGCACCTGGCGCACGTAATCCTGGATCATCAGGATGTCCGCGCCGCTCAAGACGCGCTGCGGTTCCGGCCGTCTTGCGCTCGTCGTGTCGGTCACCACCTGCACTTCGTCGTCTTCGGACAGGTAGGTCATGACCACGTTGAACAGGAAGCGGTCGAGCTGGGCTTCCGGCAGCGGATACGTGCCCTCGAGTTCGATCGGGTTCTGCGTCGCCAGCACAAAAAACGGCCGCTCGAGCTCGTAGGTCCTGCCGGCCGCCGTGACGTGATACTCCTGCATCGCCTCGAGCAACGCCGCCTGCGTCTTCGGCGGTGTGCGGTTGATCTCGTCGGCCAGGATGATCTGCGCGAAGATCGGTCCCTTCACGAAGCGCAGCGCGCGCGAGCCGTGATCTTCGTCGAGGATCTCGGTGCCGGTGATGTCCGCCGGCATCAGGTCAGGCGTGAACTGAATGCGCTTGAAGCTGAGGTCAAGGATCTGCGACAGGGTCTTGACCAGGAGCGTCTTGGCCAGCCCGGGCACGCCGGTGATCAGGCAGTGACCGCCGCAGAACAAGGCCATCAGCACTTCATCGACGACTTCGTCCTGCCCGACGATCACCTTGCGCAGTTCTGAAAGAATTTTCTGGCGGCTGGCCGCAACCTTGTCGGCCAGTCCCTCAACAGCGGCGGTCTGGTTCATGTGTCAGTGTGTGAGTGAGTAGATCACTTCGTTGATGAGCATCTGGTAGGCCTGGGCGGTCCACTTGATGTAGCCCTGGTATTCCTGCGCGTTTGACCACTCCACGCCATCGCCCATGTCGGTGTTCCAGTTGATCAGCACCATCGGGCGGCCCTTGTCATCGAGGATGCCGCGCAGGTGCGCCGTGAAGCCGCCCTTCTCCCAGGTGCGGCCGCTCAGGAACGAGCCGAGCCCGGGAATCTGCGGGTATCGATCGAGCCGGTAGAAGCACGAGTAGATCGGGTGTGGCGGGGCAATCTCCACGATCTCGCGATCGGGGAACACACGCCGCAGCTGCTTTTCCATCAGCTCCCACTCGAAGGGACCGTGAAAATCGTCAAAGGTGAGGGTGCCGCCACGCAACAGGAACTCGCGGAGGATCGGCACTTCCGCGTCCTTCAACACCAGGTTGCTGGGCTCGACGATATAGATCCAGGGATGCTCGAACAGCTTGGGATCTTCGAGCGTCATCACGACCGGCTCGCCTACGTCGATGGCCGTCACCGATTTGATGCGGCGCGACAGGTTCTGCTCGGCGGCCGGCGCATCGATCGCCCACGGCTCATCCCAGTACGCCAGGCGGGATGCGGGTCCGCCTTCGGTGTCGTAGCTGCCGTATTTGATGCGAACGAACGTCCACTTGAGACCGGCAAACTTACTCCCGTCCACGACCGGGATCTGTTCAGCCAAGGCCCGGCTGACGCCGGCCCCCACAGGGTCGGGCAGGATGCAGGCAATAAGAACTGCTGCAACAACCCACCGCGGCACGTGCACTATCTGCTGCCCTCGCTCAGCTTCAAGAGCAAGTCCTGGGCCCTGTTGAAGGAGGGGGCGATCATCAACGCTTCCAGGATCTGTTTGCGAGCCTCGTCCTTCTGGCCGGCCTTGAGCAGCGCCTCGCCGAGATCGGCATGCGCACTCGCTTTGTCGAGCGGCTTGGCTGCCAGCGCCACCCGGAACAGCCTGATCGCCTCGGTGGTGTGCGATCCGTTGAGGGCCATCCGGCCGAGCGACGAGTGCGCGGCACCGTCAAAGGGATCGACCGACACGACGCGCTTCAGCGCGGTCTCCAGCCGCGCCGGCTCCTTGGCGCCGTCAAGCAGCCCGGTCAGCTCCCGAGCCGACGCCACATCGGTGTGGCTGAAGGCGATCAGTGATTCAAGCGCCCTGGCCGCCCGAACTTTGTCACCCTTCTTCAGCGACAACGACGCGATCGCCGCAAACGGGCTGTCTTCGCCCGGTGCATTTGGAATCAACACGGCGGCCTTCTCGAAATAGGCGATCGCCGCATCCGGATTGGCACCGGCGAGCGCCTGGCCGGCGGTCATCTGCGCCACAAAGCTCTCCGGGTTCTTGTCGGCAATAGCCTTCACCTGATCGGCGCTCAGGTTTTCCTTTGTCAGTTCCTCCGGCGCCTTGAGCGCTCGGCGCAATCCGGCATAGCGCTTCTCGAGAGAGGCATCGAACCCTTTCTGTAATTCGTCGATATCGATGCCGAGCGACTTCTTGATCGCCGCTTCGGTGTCGCTGCCGTCGGCATACGCCGCCACCAGTGCGCGCAGCTTGGGCTGACCGTAGGTATCGACGATGTGTTCGACGACGAGAGAGGCCTGGTAGTAGGCGTACGAGATCGTCTGCGAGCTGCTGAAGCCGGAGTTCAGCTCGCGGATCTTGATGACCTGTCCGCGATCGAGGGCCTTGGCGAATGGAATGTCCATGTCGCGTCCCCAGTCACGACGCGCCCGCCGCTCCTCGTAGACCGACGTGCCCTCGCTCAACCAGCGCGGCAACCGGTTGCCCGACAGCTGCAGCGTGATCACGTGTGCCAGCTCATGCCACAGCGTCTCTCCCCAATTGAACGTGCCCGGATCGCGCGCGGTCGGTGAATCCAGCGTAACGACGCGGCCGAAGCAGGCACCGAGGGCGCCGAGCATGCCGGGGAGCCCGAGGGTGCGCACCGCGAAATCATCGTGGCGCGGGAACATCTCGATCAGGATCGGGCCTTTGGGCGTGAACTCCCACCGCTTGCTGAGCGCGTCCATCGACTCGCGCGCCAGCGCCGGAACGTAGTTCTTCATCACCGGCGCCTCTTCTGGTGCCAGCCGGATCACCATGTCGCCTTCGGTGATGGTGTCGAACGGCTCGAGCTTGTCGAGCAGCTCGAGCAGGTTGTAGGTCATGACGTCCCAGCGATCGACGCGGAAGGCTGTCTCGAGATTGCGGCGCGCATTGCGCTCGTCGCCGGTGCGCATCAACTGCGCGCCAAGGTCCGCCACCGCGCGAATGTTCTCGCGGTCAAGCGCAATCGCCTTGCGGGTGTGCTCGACGGCCTCATCGAAGCGGTAGTAGTGCGCGGTCACCGATCCGACGACGCGATGGATCTCCCCGTAGATGGGATTGACCTTGAGGGCTTCGGCGATCGCCTGCTGGTACTCGTCATTGCGGCCTTCCACGTAGGCCATGGCCGCCCGCATCGACAATGCGTCGAGGCTCTTTGGATTGACCTCGAGCATCTTGTCGATTTCCGACTTCACCTCGGCCTTCTTGTCCTGGTAGACCGCGATGTTCGCCAGCACCAGTCGCGCGGCAATGTCGTTGGGATTGGCTTTGAGCGCGCGTTGAGCGAACGCGGCCGCCTGGGGCGGGTTCTCGTCCATCAACGCCTTCGCCATGCCGAGCAAGGCGGGACCATATTCGGCGTCGACCTTCAACGCCTCCTGGTAGGACTTCGACGCGTCGGCCTTGGCGTACTTCTCGAGGAATAGCTCGCCCCACTCCGTGTTGACGCGGGGATCGGTTGGCGCCAGCGCGATCGCCTCCCTGAAATACTGCTGCGCATCGTCGACGCGCCGCGCCGCGCGCGAGGCGCGCGCCAGCCGCAAGTAGTCGCGCGCGCTGGGGTTGCCGGCAATATTGCCGGTCAGCACCAGGGCCAGTTGGCGCGTGCCCTCAGGACGCCTGCCGAGACTCAGTTGCAGGAGGCCAAGCTCGAGCGCAGCGTCGCCGCCCGAACTCGCCGCGGCCAGCGGTTGCAGGATCGCTTCTGCGCGGGCGTAGTCGCCGCGTGCCGCCACCGACAACGCGTGGTAGACCCCGATCTGTTCGTCGCGTGGAAACGCCTGGGCAAAGGTCGCCACCTCGTCGAAGCGTCCACCGCGATAGGACTTTTCGGCGTTGCTCCGCGCGGACGTCGCGCTGGCTTGTTCGGCCGTGAGGCGTGGTGTCAGGCCAACGGCCGTCACCGCCACCGCGAGGATAAGGAGTGTGATTCGCCGCGCCATCTTGTCTGCAGTATAGGACGAACGGACTAGAACAACGGCCGCCAGGTAAAGAACATCACGGCCACAAATCCCTGCAGTAAGGCGAACAAGCCGATCCACGCATCCCGGTGCCGGGCCGGGATCGCCCCGCCCATCCACAGGAACACCGGAAACAGGATCGACGTGACCCGTCCCATCGACAGCAGCCCGCCGGCCGACATGGGCGGCAGGATCGTGATGAGAATCAGCGCGGCAAATGCGACCCCAAACCGCCGGTAGACCGGCCAGACCGCAGCCAGTGAGAGCAGCACGGCAAGCAGGTAGAACATGTCGATGGTCTGCGTGGAGGCGTAGCCGTACCAGCCATTGGCCGCGATGAAGTCGACGCGGTCTGTGACCACCGAATCCAGGCTTCGGTAGACCCGGCCCCACGCCAGGTTCTGCGCGGTCCACGCAAACGGATTGCCGGTGAGCCGGTAGATGAAGGCGGAAAACGTCAGCATGCCGAAACCGGGCATCGCCGCCACGAACATCCGCTTCGCCATCGCCGGCCAGCCGCCGTCCGGCCAGGTGAACTGCTTCCGCGCCGCGTCCCACATCGGCGCCACCACCATCAAGGCCAGGACCACCGACAACAGCGAACCGTTCGGACGTGTCAGCCCGCAGACAAATCCCCAGAACGCCGCCCGCCACCATTGCTGGACGTGGAAGTGATAGACCGCGCCCATCAGCGTCAGCAGGAACAAGCCTTCCGTGTAAGCGGCACTGAAGAACACCGCAAACGGATAGGTGGCCAGCAACATCACCGCGGTGACGGCCTGCTCTTCATCCTTGAGGAGGTTGCGGGCGAGACGCAGGAAATACGTCAGCGCGACGAAGAACGAAACCAGCGAGATGCCAACCCCAACCCACAACGTCTGGCGGCCAAACAATACCGAGAGGTAGCGCATCGACATCGGGAACGCCGGGAAGAACGCGATGTTCTGCTGGTGATCCGTCCCGGCGCTCGGGATGTAGGCGTAGCCTTCCGAGGCGATGCCGAGATACCAGCCCGTGTCCCAGCGTGCCGGCAGGTCGAGAAACTCGTTCGAGTAGATCCGCCAGCGATTCGCCGCTTCAGGTGGGAAGCCGATCAACTGGACGGCGAGAAAGCCAACCAATAGCACGCCCAATCGCGTCGTCACATGAATCGGCAACACTACCTTGGTGTCTGCCGATCGCCACCAGTGGGTGACGGCGTCGATCACGCGTCGATGAACCGGGTGGGTGCGAACCACAGCGTGCCGGATCGCCACGGCAACCAGGCTCCAGATCGCCGGCCGCATCCAGTCGGTCACCGACAGGCGGAACTCGAAGATCCAGATCCGAAATCCGCCGCTGATCGCGACGGAGATGGCGATAAGGGCCATCACGACGGCGATCACGTCCAGCGCGGTCGCCCACTTCGGAAGTTTCACGGAGGCTATTTTAGTCGTCCCAGCGCCCGGTCTTCGACACGAATGCGCGCGATCATCAGGCTCCCGAACGCAATCGTCGAGAGCACGCCGGCCACCGGCGCCCAGACGATCATCGCGACGCTGACCAGCTCACCCACAACCGCGAGGTAGTTCGGGTGTGAGAGAAAACGATACGGCCCGGAGGCAACCAGCGGCTCACCCGGCACCACGAGCACCTTGTAGCTCCACTTCGATCCGAGCGACGAGATCGCCCAGATCTTGAGCGCTTTGGCGAAGCCGAGCAGCGCAAGACCGAAGAGGAGCGCATCCATCGACGCCGGGCCGCGCAGCGCACCTTCGATCCCCATGGCCACGAAGGCGCCGGGATACACCCACTTCATGGCGCCGATCACGTCACCCGGCGGCTCGATCGCGCCGCGCGCGCGCAGCAACTTCTCGTTGAACGCCGACAGCACGGCTTCTCCCGCCATGATCAGCAGAATGGCGATCGTCGTTAACACGGAAATGGCAACAGCGCGGTTCACTCAGCAGTCCCCGGCATATTGAATCATGCGCGAGAACGCCGCCGGCAGGACCTTCGCCGTCAGCGCCGCAGCCGAGACGCTGGCCGGTGACGCCACCAGCGAGCGGAGCGCCCGATTGAATCGCCACTTCGCCTGGAACGCGTCCCGCCGCCGATCGCCAAGCAGTTCGTGCGCCTGCCCGATCGGCACCGCTCCGGACAGCACATCTCGAATGACACCAGCCGCCAGTTCTGCGCCGGCAAGCGCAAAGCGCAGGCCGTCCCCGGTCATCGGGTCGATGAAACCCGCCGCGTCGCCCGCAAGCAGCAGCCCGGGCTCCCCCGCCACGCGCGCGTCGACGGCCATTGGTCCGAGCACAACCGGCGCCTCCACCGCGCGCGCGCCGGCGAATCGCGGCGCCAGTTCAGGATCCGCACGCACCGCCTGGAGCAGCACTTCGAGTGGATTCACGAGCCGCCGGTCGGCACCCGCGATCGGCATCACCAGGCAGACGTTCGTCAGCCCGCCAGGCACCGGCGCGACACCTATGTAGTGATCGCGGCGCACGTGCATCTCACCAAGGCTGGTCATGTCGCTCACGTCGGTGAAGTAGCTGCCTATCGCCCACCGGCGAGGCCGCCGCGGCTGGTGCGACAGGCCGCGACCGATGGCGATCGCCGAGCGGCGCCCGTCGGCTGCAATCACCAACCGGGCACGATGCGTGCGGCGTCGGGCACCAACCACGATGCCGGCGACGCGGCCGTCAATCGTCATCACATCGCGCACGGCCGCCTGTTCTTCCACCTGCGCCCCGGCGTCGGTGGCGCGTTCGAGCAGCCACTGATCCAACGCCGCGCGAGTAATCGATCGCCCGGCAATGCCGTCACCATACAGACCGTCGACGCGAACACCTCCGGGACCGGTCAGCCGCATGCCGTGAATCGGATCGCTGCGCGTGAGCAACGCCGCCGTATCGGCATGCCGACGCAGCACCGACAGCGCGCCGGGATTGAGCGTGTCGCCACACAGCTTGGGCCGCGGGAACCGCGCGCGATCGAAGACGCGCACCTTCAGTCCGGCGCGAGCCAACAGCAGCGCCGCAAAGGCGCCGGCTGGTCCGCCACCGGCAACGACGACGTCATCCATGACTGCGGCCGAGCACCAGCGCGCTGTTCTTCGATCCGAAGCCAAGGCAATTGCAGAGGGCCGCTTCAGGCGACGCCGCACGGGCCTCATTGGGAATGAAGTCCAGATCGCAAGCGGGATCGGGCTGCGTCAGGTTGATCGTCGGCGGCAGCAGCCCCCGCGACAGAGCCAGTGCCGTAGCGACCACGCCGGCCGAGCCGCTGGCCCCTTGCGGATGGCCGATCATCGACTTGGTCGACGACCCAGGAATCCGCTCCGCCAGCGGACCGAAGGCAATGCGCGTGCAGCGCGATTCGATCGCGTCGTTGAGCTGCGTCGAGGTGCCGTGGTAGTTGATATAGCCGATCTCTTCCGGCGCGCGTCCAGACTTCGCAATCGCTTCCCGCATGCAGCGGACGATCTGTTCACCGTCGGGATCCATCTGGACGCGGTGATAGGCGTCGCAGGTGGAGGCGTAACCGTCAATCGTGGCGTAGATGCTGGCGCCGCGCGCGCGCGCGCGATCCTCGAGTTCAAGCGCCATCATCCAGGCGCCTTCACCAAGCACGAAGCCGTCGCGACAACGGTCGAACGGCCGTGAGGCCTCAGACGGCCGGTCGTTGAAATGCGTCGACACCGCGCGCATACGCGAGAACCCGAAGATCATGCCGGGCAGCACGCACCCATCGGTGCCGCCTGAGAGCAACACGTCATACTCTCCCTGCCGCAGCAGCATCGTCGCGTAGCCCAGGGCGTCGGTGGAACTGGTACAGCCGGTTGAGAGCACGTGGCTGATGCCGCGGAGACCAAGCGCAATGGAGATCTCGCTCGACACCATGCCGCAAATGCCGACGGCAATGGCATAGGGCGTGACCTGGCGCCCATCGTTCTGGAAGAAGTCCTTGTACTGCTTTTCTCCAACGTCGATCCCGCCACCACCGCTGCCAATGATGACGCCGGCATTGGGCTCGCCAAACGCCAGGCCGGAGTCGTGCCACGCCTCGCGGGCGGCAACCACACCGAACATGGCGGCACGGGAATAACGTTTGGGATCGGCGCGCGTCTCTTTCGGTCCGAGTTCCCCTTCAAGCGGCACGGCCGAGCTGATATCTACGGTCGTTGGGACCGGCGCGGCGACCTGGCAAGGGTAGGCCGAGGCGTCGAAGTCGGTGATCGCGCGCGTGCCGCTCCGCCCGGTGCTGACGGCATTCCAGAATGTCTCGCGCCCTGCCCCAAACGCCGAGACGACTCCGATTCCTGTGATGGCAACGCGCGGCTGGGCCAAATTGGTTCCTATAATAGCGCCGTGAAGGAGCTCTTCCGTTGGAGCGGCGCGCTACTGTTCGTATTGTCGCTACTTTCAATGCCGATGATGTATTTCTTTCGGCTGGGCACGCCGGCCCCGGTCGACGGCTCCACGATCTCGAACGCCATCGCCAACGTGATCCTGTTCACGGTCTTCGCGCTGCATCACAGCGTCATGGCCCGCACCGGCGCGAAGCGCTGGATCACTCGTGTCGTGCCGCGTGATCTCGAACGCAGCGTCTACGTGTGGATCTCGAGCGTGTTGTTCTTGGGGGTTTGCCTGAAGTGGCAGCCGCTGCCTGGCGTGGTCTGGCACACCTATGGGCCCGGCTTGTTTCTTTACCTGCTGCAATTCGTCGGCGTCGTGCTCACCATCTCTGCCGCCCGCATCGTCGGTGTGCGCGAACTGGCCGGGCTGCGCCAGCCCGATGCGGACAGAACAATCGAGTTCACCACCAGCGGCCCGTTCGGGATCGTCCGTCACCCGATCTATCTCGGATGGGTGCTGATGGTGTTTGCGTCCCCGGTGATGACCACCAGCCGCTTACTGTTTGCCGTCGTCAGCACGCTCTACCTCGCGATCGCGATTCCCTACGAAGAGGCGGGCTTGATTGACGCGCACGGCGACAGGTATCGCGACTACCAATCGCGCATGCGGTGGCGCCTGATTCCGGGACTGTGGTAATGTCCCGCGCAGGCGCTGCCAGGCGCCTGCGGGTTCGCGCGAAGGGCCAAGCCCACTGTCTTCACTGAACTCTGACGGCACGTACACCGCCGTGCTGCCTGTTTGCGAACCACGGGCTTCAGCATGGAGGTCGTATGACGCTGAGGCCGCTCCCGGATTCTCCGAATCTCGAACAATTGAAGAAGCAAGCCAAGTCCCTGCTGCGCGATGCGCACGCTGGTGATGGCGACGCGCTGGCGCGCTTCAGCGCACTCCCCGCATTCCAATCGAGCCGACAGCCGCTTGATGGGGCGGCACTCGCGTTACACGATGCCCAGTCGGTGCTCGCACGCGAGCACGGGTTTGTGTCGTGGAACGCCCTTCGCGAGGAGGTCGAGGCGCGCACGCTTTCATTCAGTGACGCGGTCGACGCGTTCGTGCGCGCAGCCAGCGATGGCGAACCGGATCGCGCCAAACGCCTGCTCGGTCTGTACCCGTCGATTGCCAACGCGACGCTGCAAGCGGAGCTACTGCTTGGCGATGCCGTGGCTGTGGCCAAACGACTGGCGGCAGATCCGCACCTCGCCACGACGCCCGGCGGCCCCCAGCAGTGGGATCCACTGCTCTACGTGTGCCACACCTGCCTGCACAGGGAACACCCGCAACGGATGGATGCCTTGCTCGTCATCGCACGGCAACTGCTGTCCCTTGGCGCGAATCCGAACGCCGAATACACGTGGAACTGGCATCCTGAGTTGCCACGCACTGCGCTGTGGGCTGCGCTGATAACGCTTGGTCACATTCCGCTTGCGACCGCACTCCTGGAGGCAGGCGCAACCCCCACCGACGGCGTCACGCCGCAAATTGCGGCCGGCAGCGGCAACCTCGAGGCTCTTGAGCTACTGCACAAATACGGCCTCAATCCCAATGGTGTCCCCGGAGGAGTTCCGCCACTCGCCTACTTGATGACGTGGTCGGAGGATCCCCGCGGACCACGGTGGCTGCTCGAACACGGTGCCGACCCGAACCTCCCGTGGGGACCGGACGGCGAAGGTCCCCTGCACACGGCCGCCCGCCGATGGGACCTGGCGATGGTGCAGTTGCTGATCACACACGGTGCCGATCCGTCGCAACGACGAGCCGACGGCTACACGGCGCATACGCTGGCCGAACTGCACGGCAACCACGCCATCGCCGAGTTCCTGCTGGCCAACGGTGCCACGAACGAACTGGCGCCACTCGAACAGTTCATTGCCGCTGCCGCACGCGGCGATCGCCCCGCGGCTGACGCGATCCTGGCCACGTACCCGGATGTCGCCACGCAGCTCACCCCGAAACACCACCTCATGCTGCAGCCGCATGCCGAGCACGGCCACGCTGCCGTGCTCGAGGTGATGCTCGAACGCGGATTTGATTCGAACGTGCCCGACCACGATGGCGTCACGGCATTGCATCGCGCGGCAATGGGCGGTCATCCTGCCGCAGCCGCGACACTCGTCCGATTCGGCGCCAGGCTGGATACGCTCGACGGCATGTTCTCCGCCACACCACTGGTATGGGCGGTCGAGGGCCGGAGCAGCAATCGCCACCCCGGCAGTGATCACGTGGGCGTCGCGCGCGTCCTGATCGACGCGGGCTCACCGCTCGACTGGGTACCGCCACCGGCAGCACCTGGTCCCGAACGAACGCTCGACGCACTTCGCCAGATCCGGGCGGACGCAGTGGCGGGCCGCTGACGCGGGACGACGACTTCCGGGCCGAGCGAACACTCGACCGGGGAGCGGAGCGCCAGGCCCGGAAGACGTCGTCACGCGATTGTCGGCGGCGCGCGGAATGCGCCGTCGTAAGATGGGTTCGTGGCCTTCGACGAGAAAGCGTATTTTCAGGACAAGCCGGAGAACCGTCCGGCGAAGTACCCGTGTCCGCGTTGCAAACGCACCAACGAGTACAGCATCCGCTGGATGCGGCGCACCAAGCGTAAGGATCGCCAGCCGCAAGGCGGCGAGGATCGCGCCAAGTTCGACAAGCTGCGCGATCACCTGATCCGCCTGGACGATGAAGTGACCTGCAAGACGTGCGGCAAGAAGTTCGAGGTGCCGTCGCATCACTCCATGCTGTTTGTCGATCAGCTCGAAGGCCTGCCGAAGGACGACGACATCGACGAGTCCGACGCACAGCCACCGGCCGCGCCGATCGACCGCTCGAAGCTGCCGGCCCGCTTTACCAGGCCCACGAAAGGCTGGCGCGGCTGACGATCGTGTTCTATATCTCGGGCCATGGTTTCGGCCATGCCTCGAGGTCGATCGAGATCATCAACGCGCTGATCGATCGCCGGCCTGAGCTTCGCGTCATTATTCGATCGTCGGTCGCCCCCTGGCTCGTCGAACGAACCGCGCACGCAGGCGTCGTCCTGTCATCCGCGGCCGTCGACACGGGCGTCATCCAACTCGACAGCCTGCACCTTGACGCCCTTGGCTCGATTGCCCGTGCCGAAGCGTTCATGGCGACCTTCGAGCAACGTGTGGACAGCGAAGTGGCATTTCTCCGCGACCACGACGCGGTGATGACCATCTCGGATCTGCCGCCGCTCGGCATCGCGGCCGGCCATGCGGCGGGGATTGCGGCCTTCGCCACCGGCAACTTCACGTGGGACTGGATCTACGAACACTACGAGGGCGGCCAATCGGTCGCCGATCACATCGGCACGATCTACCGGCTGGCCACCAAGGCGCTCCGGATGCCGATGTGGGGTGGTTTCGCCACCTTCCCTGAGATCCACGATCTCCCGTTCGTCGCAAGGCGATCCAGGCGCGAGGGGCGTGAGGTGCGTGAGGCCTTTGGCCTGCCGCTGGACCGCCCGATTGTCCTCACGTCGTTTGGCGGATACGGCCTCGAAGCCCTCGATGAGCAGGCGCTCACAGAGCTTGATGGATATCACGTGCTGACGCCCGCCGCCTTCAATGATCAGGTGCTCTACGAACGCGGGTTTCGCTACGAAGACCTCGTCAAGGCCGTCGACGTCGTCGTCACCAAGCCCGGCTACGGCATCATCTCGGAGTGCCTGGCCAACCAGACCGCGTTGCTGTACACCTCGCGCGGCGACTTCCGGGAATACCCGGTGCTGGTGGACGCGATGCCGGCGTTTCTGCGCTGCGGCTATATCCCTCACGACGACCTGTTCAGGGGCCGCTGGCAGCCGTACCTCGACGCGGTGATCTCCCAACCGGCACCACCGACCACGCCGGCGGCAAACGGCGCTGACGTCGCGGCTGATATCCTGCTCAGGTCGCTGTCATGACCGCGCCAATCGCACAGCCAGAGCCGGGATGGGAACCGTGCAAACCCTTTCCGTTTCCCGAAGGCACGTTCCTCGCCGAGAACAACCATGTCCGCCTCGCGTATTTCCGCAAGCCTGGCGAGCCGACGCTGTATGCGAAAGCATGGTTCGGCTCCAAGACGATGGGGCCGCCCGGACACGTGCACGGCGGCGCGCTGGCAGCGACGCTGGATGAAGCCATGGGCGCAGTGTCATGGATGAACGATCACAAGAGCGTGGCCGCGTCGATCACCATCTCATTCATCGCGATGTTGCCGCTCGAAACCGAGACCGTCGTCGAGGCCCGCATCGAGAAGCTCGACGGACGCAAGGTCCATGTCAGCAGTACGCTAAAAGACCCCTCTGGACGCGTGGTCGCAGAGGGGTCTGGATTGTTTGTCGTCCTGAGGGACGACCAACTCAAAGCGTTGGTCAGACCATAGATCCGCCTGAAGGCGGACACCGCAGTAATCCGCGTGCCTGCCGTGATCCGAGGCCTACAGTAATCCGAGTGCCTGCGGCGTCCGGCTTCAGCCGGACTGTTAGTCCTTCACCACCGTGATCAACGTCCAGATCTTCGGGACGTTCACCTTCTCCAACGACACGGGATTCAGGTTCGCCTGCTCGAGGAACCCCGGCAGATCGAGGTCGGCCTTGAAGCCAATGTGCACCGTCATCGGCGAAATGGCGGTTTCGATCTTCGCCATCAACGGGCTCTGGCTCTTGAAGTGATTGAGGATCACCACGCGCCCGCCGGGACGGCACACGCGATACATTTCGCGCGCGACGGCGACCGGGTTGGGAACCACGCTGATCACGTAGGGCGCATAGACCACGTCGAACATGTCGTCGGCGTAGGTCATCTTCGTGGCATCCATCTCGGCGACGGAGCAGTTGGTCAGCCCCTTGTCGTCAATGCGCTTCTGCGCCTTGACGAGCATCTTGGCTGACAGATCAATACCGGTGATCTTCGCGGTGCGCGGGTACATCCCGAGGTTGATGCCGGTGCCCACACCCACTTCGAGCACCTCCGTGCCCGGGCGAATGCGCATCTTTTCGAGCGCCTCGATACGGCCAGGGTGAAGCGTCGGACCGTAGGTGTAGTCGTAGACCTTCGCGATGTTCTGGTAGACCAGGTGCATGAACTCGGTACCGTAGTTGGTAACCGAGAGCGCCTTGCTGGCTGCGTGCCCCGAACGCTGGGTTTCCTGCTCAAATAGGCCCATATGTGCTCACTCGCGAAGTCGGAACCGGACTATACCACGTCGAGCACGTCGAGGGCGGCGTCCAGCCGGCCCGACGGTGTCGAGATCTGCACACCCGCAGCCATGCCCTTCACGGCCGTCACAATTTCCCGCGCAATGGCCACACCTTCCGCGGCGGCGGCCTCTGCACTGCCCGTCTTGCGCATCCGCTCGACCAACGCGTCCGGCACGGTCACGCCGGGCACTTCGTTGGCCATGAATTCGGCGTTCAAGGCGCTCTCGAACGGCCAGATGCCGACAATGATCGGCAGGCCGAACCCGCTGACACGCGCCAGGAAGCGCTCGAAGGCCGCGACATCGAACACTGGTCTCGTCACAGCAAATTCGGCACCGGCTTCGACCTTGAACTCGAGACGCCGCACTTCCTGGTCCAGGTCGCGTGACGGGTTCACCATCACGCCGGCGTGAAACGCGGTCGGATCCCCGATCGGCTGTCCGCCAATATCGAGACCATGGTTCAGCCGATTGATCACGTTGGTCAGGCCGATCGAGTCCACGTCAAACACCGCCGTCGCGTCCGGAATGTCGCCGAGGTTGCGCACGTCGCCGGTGATGCCGAGCACGTTACGCACGCCCATGGCGTGCGCGCCGAGCAGGTCCGACTGGATGCCCAGCAGGTTCCGATCGCGACACGAATACTGCAGCAACGCCTCCACAGCCGCGTGCTGCTGGACCAGCACCGCCATCGACAGCGCGCTCATGCGCGCGCCCGATCGCAAGCCATCGGGAATCGTCACCACGTCGACGCCACGGCTGGCGAGGCGCGAGGCATCCTTGAGGGTGTTTGACGACGCGTGGCCGCGGGGCGGCACCAACTCGATGGCGCGCACGAACCCGCCGTTGACCAGCTTCTTGGCCAGCGCGGATTTCGCTTCGCGCGCCACTGGCGGTTTGGCGTTCGGCTGACTCGCCACCGGCGTCTTGAGTTCCGCGCCGCCGGCGTGACGCGCAAGGCCTGGCGCCATGGACTTGGCGGCCAGCGCAATCTGCCGGATGTGTTCCGGAGTCGTGCCACAGCAGCCGCCAACCAGGCGGACGCCCGAGGCGATGAAGCGGCGCGCGTAGGACGCCATGTATTCCGGCGAGCACAGGTACAGGTTGCGGCCTTCGATATCACGCGGCTTGCCGGCGTTGGGCTGCGCGGACAGCCAGACGTCAACAATGTCGGAGATGCGCTCGACGGTTTCCAGCATCGGCGCCGGGCCGACGCTGCAGTTGACGCCAACCACGTTCGCGCCGCGCGCAATCAGGTCTGGGGCGAACTGCTCGGCCGGCGCGCCGTCCAGGCTGAGGCCATCCTCTTCTGTGGTCATCTGCGCCACGATCGGCAGATCGCAAATGCTGCGCACCGCCGCAATGGCGGCGCCGATCTCGTTCAAGTCGCGGAACGTCTCGAGGATGAACAGGTCGACCTTGCCGTCAAGCAACGCCTGCGCCTGCTCGCGAAACAGCTCCTCGGCTTCATCGACGCCGGTCTTGCCCCATGGCTCGACACGCACGCCAAGCGGCCCAATGGCGCCGGCGACGTACGTCTCGTCCTGTGCGCCGGCGATCTCAACAGCCTTGCGCGCCAGCAGCGCGCCCGCGAGGTTGATCGCGCGGACCTGGTCGCCCAACCCAAACGCGCGCAACTTCATGCGGTTGGCGCCAAACGTGTTGGTCTCGATCACGTCGGCGCCGGCTTTCAAGTACTCGCCGTGGACGTCGGTGACCAGGTCGGGATGCGACTGGTTGAGCGATTCGAAGCAGCGATTGATGAAGATGCCTTTGCCGTACAGCATCGTGCCCATGGCGCCGTCGCACACGAGCACACGATCATCTAACGCTTGGAGAAAAGGCTTCTTCACTGAACTGATCTAACTGTTACAGACGGCCGGAATGGCCGCGCGGTTCTTAGCGCGCGGCGACGGGCGCCTTTTGATCGGCTGCGGCGGGGACCAGTAACTCGGTCTTGTCCCACACGAAGTCGTCCTTGCTGTACACGGCGAGCTCGTAGTCCTTGCCCATGAAGATCGCCGACACCGGACACGCCTCTTCGCAGTAGCCGCAGAAGATGCAGCGCGTCTTGTGAATCTGGTAGGTCGATGCGTAGCGCGGACCCGCCATCACGGTGCCGTCGTTTTCCGCCGCCTCGAGGTAAATGGCATCCGCCGGGCAGGCCACCGCGCACAGGCCGCAGGCCACGCACTTCTCAAGCCCGTTCTCGTCGCGCATCAACACCTGTTTGCCGCGATAGCGCGGGAACATCGGAACCTTCTGTTCCGGGTAGTTGACGGTAATGGGCTTGCGGAAGACGTGCTTGAACGTGAGTGCAAACCCTTTGACGACGTCGCTGAGCATAAGTCCTTGAATGATAACATCGGAGATCGACGGCCGCACCGCAAAAGGGGCGAGCAGATTCCCGTAAGTCCTTGCCCGTTAGCCTGTTGGCCCTAGGCCCGTAGGCCTGTATGGACGATCCGAAGCTTCTCTCGGCGAACCAGTTCCTGCTGACCACCCTGGTCGTGAAACTGGCAGCCATGGCGGCGCTGGCCACCATGCTGGCGAGATATCGCCGATTCCGGCACATTCTGATCTTCGAACGCCGGAGTTGGCGGGACCGTCTGGTGTTTGCCCTGGGGCTGGGCCTGCCGTTCAGCGCCGGGGTGGCCGCGCGCGTCCTCCTCAACTACGACGCGGCAGATCTCACGCTCGAGGGCGCTCTGCTTGCCGGCCTGATCGCGGGTCCTCACACGGGCGCGATCGTCGGGCTGCTGGCATCACTTCCGGCTCTGGCGGTCGGCGAATACGGTGCCCCGTTCTTTGCGGTCGGGTGTGGATTCGCCGGCGGCGGCATTCGCGAAGCCTGCCCGAAGGAGGCGATCTGGGATTTCTCCCCGTTTGGCTTCTTCAGTCTCCCCCGCTACCTGTGGCAGTCCATACGCGACATGAAAGTGAACTGGCAGATTGTGCTGATCCTGGTGCCAATCGGCCTCGAAACCGTGCGACAGGCCATCGGCGCACGCTATCCATCTGGCCTCTTCCACTTCCCGAGCCCGGAGCCCTGGTTGACCGTCGTGGTCTACATCGCGGTTGTCCTCACGGTGTCGACGCCGATCAAGATCTGGAACACCGCACGCATCGAGCATCGTCTACAGGAGCAGGAGAAGCGATTGTTGGCGGCCAAGGTCGAAGCGCTGAAAAGCCAGATCAATCCGCACTTCCTGTTCAACACGCTGACGTCGGTGTCGTCCCTGATCCGGTCCCAACCTGAAACCGCGCGTGCGACGATCCACAAGCTGTCCGGCTTGCTGCGCCGCCTCATGCAGAACCAGCAGCAGTTCGTCACATTGCGCGATGAGCTCACAGCTATTGACGAGTATCTCGACATCGAAATGATTCGGTTCGGCGCCCGCCTGTCGGTCAGAAAGTCGATCGCGCCGGATACACTGGACATCGTGGTGCCGAGCCTGCTGCTGCAACCGCTCGTCGAAAACTGCATCAAGCACGGCCTGGCGAGCAAGGTCGGCCCGGGCACCATCACCATCCGTTGCCGGCGCGAACTGGATCTGGCCGTGATTGAAATCGCCGACGACGGCGTCGGCATCC
>Ga0075471_10000697_pt1 | contig 20685 bp, 18 predicted proteins | sample DEB19_08_DNA_2_FD_74787 | JGI IMG/M metagenome (GOLD analysis project Ga0075471, IMG submission 74787) | Aqueous microbial communities from the Delaware River and Bay under freshwater to marine salinity gradient to study organic matter... | ecosystem: Environmental > Aquatic > Marine > Coastal ... | reverse complement strand
AGGAAAACATGTTCCTGGTCTTGAACAACGAGACCAACGAGCACGACATGAGCCTCAAGCCCATGAACTGCCCGTCGCATCACTTGTATTACGGCACGTCGAAGCGCTCGTATCGTGAATTGCCGCTGCGCTTCGTCACCTTCGACGTCCTGCACCGCAACGAGTTGTCGGGCGCGCTGGCCGGCCTGACGCGCGTCCGCCAGTTCGCCCAGGACGACTGCCACGTCTACCTGCGTGAGGACCAGATCGCCGATGAAGTGAAGTTCCTGATGGACTTCATCCTTGGCCACTACCGGACGTTCGGTCTCGAATCGAGCGTGAAGTTTGCGACGCGGCCGGCACAGCGCATCGGCGACGACGCGATGTGGGATCGCGCGGAGGGCGCGCTGAAAGCGGCGCTCGAATCCACGGGCATGCCCTATACCGTGAACGAAGGTGACGGCGCGTTCTATGGCCCGAAGATCGACTTCGCCGTCACCGACTCCCTCGGCCGCGCGTGGCAGCTGGGCACGATCCAGTTGGACTACGCCGCGCCGGAGCGCTTCGACCTCAATTACGTCGGCGAAGACAACGCCATGCACCGTCCGGTGGTCATCCACCGCGCGGTCTGTGGGTCCTTCGAGCGCTTCATCGCCATCCTCATCGAGCACTTTGCCGGCGCTTTCCCACTTTGGCTGGCGCCGATGCAGGTGATCGTGCTGCCGATTGCCGACCGTCACCTCGATTACGCCCGTGAAGTCGCCCAGGCGCTCGATACCGTCGGAATACGGACGGAGGTGGACGACCGCGTCGAAAAGATCAACTACAAGATCCGGGAAGCCCAGCTGCAGAAGATCCCCTACATGCTTGTTGTTGGGGATAAAGAAGTTAGTGACCGTTCGGTGGCTGTCCGAGCCCAGAAAAAAGGTGACGTGGGGCCCCGTCCGCTGGACCAGTTTGTGACCGACGCGCTTGCCGAGGTCCGGTCTAAAGCGTTATCCTAGTAGTCTTTGTCGAAAGACTTTGGAGGAATAGCTTATCGCCTTCGATAGATCTCGCCCGCAACGTCGCGACGACCGGCTCCGCATCAATGAGCGCATCAGGGTCCGTGAAATCCGTGTAATCGACGACGCGGGGCAGCAGCTTGGCATCATGCCGCCGCCCCAGGCTCTCATCCTTGCCAGACAGAAAGGGCTCGACCTGGTCGAAATCTCGCCGACCGCGGTGCCGCCCGTCTGTCGAATCATGGACTACGGCAAGTATCAGTACCAGGAGCAGAAGCGCGCGCGCGAAGCGAAGCGTCACCAGAAGGTGATCGAGGTCAAGGAAATCAAGTTCCGTCCCAAGGTGGACGAGCATGATTACCAGTTCAAGAAGCACCACATCGAGCGCTTCATTGAAGACGGCGACAAGGTGAAGGCGACGATCTTCTTCCGCGGACGCGAAATGGCGCACCCGGAAATCGGTCACCGCATCTTGATGCGGCTGATCAAGGACCTCGAAGAGGTCGCGGTGGCAGAAACCATGCCCCGCCAGGAAGGCAACCAGATGCACACCATCTTGACCGGCAAGAAGGGTGGCGCACCGAAGCCGAAGGCCAAGGCCGACACGCCCGAGCCGGCGGCCAACGAGTCGTAGTTGTTGTAGGTAGAGCGGAAAGCTGAGAGCTGAATCATGGCGAAGAAGATGAAGTTGAAGACGCACAAAGGTGCGAGCAAGCGGTTCAAGAAGACCGGCACGGGCAAGATCACGCGCGCCGCAGCCTTCAAGCGCCACATCCTCACGGGCAAGACGACGAAGAGCAAGCGCCACAAGCGCGGCTCGAAGGTCGTGTTCGAAGGCGACGCTCGCAAAGTCGAGCTGATGCTCCCGTATAAATAGACCGTCGACAGTCAAGCGTCGACAGTTAAGTTAAGAGTTCGCGCCGTCGCGGCAAGCGGTACTGGGGCTTTTCCGCTGCGACATCAACAGGCGCTTCGCGTGGACGCATCGTTCACGCGCAAGTCCGGTGAATCACCGGCCCCCGGTCTCGCAGGAAGATCGCAATGCCTCGCGTTAAACGTGGCGTAGTCCGCCGTCAGAAGCGTAAGAAGCTTTCCAAGCTCACCAAGGGCTACTACCAGAACAAGTCGAAGCTCTACAAGTTCATGAAAGAGGCGTCCGAAAAAGCGGGCGTCTACGCCTACGCCGGGCGCAAGGACAAGAAGCGCGACTACCGCTCGCTCTGGATCATCCGTATCAACGCCGCGGCGCGTGAACACGGCATCTCCTACAGCAAGCTGATGCTCGGCCTGAAGAACGCCGGGATCAAGCTCGATCGCAAGAGTCTCGCGGAACTCGCCGCGACGACGCCGGCGGCGTTCAGCAAGATCGTCGAAAAGGCCAAGGCTGCGATCGCCTAAAGTAGCCAGTAGCCAGTAGCCAGTAGCCAGAAATACCGGGGCCTGGATACTGGCTACTGGATACCGGCTACTGTCATGCGCGCCATCGATCCCAGCATTACTCCAGAAGAAGCGCGCGCGGTGTTCCGCGCCGAGCTGGACGGTGTTCGTACTGACAGCGATCTGCAGGCCCTGCGCACCCGCTGGCTTGGCCGCAGCAACAGCTGGGTCACCGCCTTCATGGAGGCGCTCAAGACCGCCACGCCCGAACTGAAGAAGACCCTGGGCAAGGGCGCCAACGAACTCAAGAAGGAAGTCGAAGCCGCCATCGCCGAGCGCGATGCGCAGCTGGCCGCCACGCGGCGTCCCGCCAACGCGGTCGATATCACGTTGCCCGGCCGTCCGCCGCAACTCGGCTATCGGCATCCGCTCAGCCTGATCCGCGATGAAGTGATCGAGATCTTCACGCGCCTCGGCTATCAAGTGCTCGAAGGTCCCGAGATCGAGGACGATTACCACAACTTCGAAGCGCTCAACATGCCGGCCGAGCACCCTGCCCGCGACATGCAGGACACGCTCTACCTCGATACGCCACTCGCCTTCGGCGATCGCCCGCTGACGCTGCTGCGCACGCACACCAGCGCGATGCAGATCCGCCACATGGAGAAGAACGCGCCGCCGGTGCGCCTGGTGGCGATCGGGCCGGTGTATCGCAAGGACAATCTCGACCTCACGCACACGCCGATGTTCCACCAGGTCGAAGGCCTGGTCGTCGGCAAGGGCATCACGCTCGCCGATCTCAAGGGCACGCTGAGCGCGATGGCCGAAGCGCTGTTCGGCGCGGGCACGACCGTGCGCTTCCGTCCAAGCTTCTTCCCGTACACCGAGCCGAGCGCGGAAGTGGATATCCGCTGCATCAAGTGCAAGGGCGCGGGCTGCTCGATGTGCAAGAAGACCGGCTGGATCGAGATCCTCGGCAGCGGCATGGTCCACCCTGCCGTGTTCGAGAAGGTCGGCTACAGCGCCGATGAGGTGACCGGCTTTGCCTTCGGCATGGGCGTCGAGCGCGTGGCCCTGCTGAAGTGGGGCGTGGAAGATATCCGCCTGTTCTACGAAAACGATCTGCGCTTCCTGGAGCAGTTCGGGCAATGAAGGTCTCACTGTCCTGGGTGCGCGAGTTTGTCAACGTGACGGCGTCAGCCGAGGAGATCGGCACGCTGATGGGCGTTCGCGGCCTCGCGCTCGAAGGTCTCGAGACGCACGGCGACGATATCGTCATGGATTTCGACGTGACGGCGAATCGCCCCGACTGCATGAGCGTGGTCGGCATCGCGCGCGAGATCGCCACCGTATACGGATTGCCGCTGCTTGCCCCTTCTGGGAACGGTCCGGCTGAGGCCGGACGCCGCAATGCTGACCTCAAGGTCACCATCGAAGCCCCCGAGCTTTGCGGCCGCTATGTTGGTGCGATCGCGGACGTGACCGTCGGGCCGGCGCCGCAGTGGATGCAGGACCGCCTCACGATGTGCGGCGTGCGCCCGATCAGCAACATCGTCGACATCACCAACTACGTGCTGCTCGAACTCGGACAGCCAATGCACGCTTTCGATGCCGCGACGCTTCGCGGCGGCGAGATCCGCGTGCGCCGGGCCAAGGCCGGCGAGACCATCAAGACCCTCGACGGCAAGTCCCGCACGCTGTCGGACGACATGCTGGTGATCGCCGACGCGGAACGCGCCGAAGCGATCGGCGGCGTGATGGGCGGCGCCGAATCGGAAGTCAACCACGCGACGACGCAGATCGTGTTCGAAGCGGCGTGGTTCAAGCCCGGTTCGGTGCGTGCGACCAGCAAGAAACTCGGCCTCAAGACCGAAGCCTCGATGCGCTTCGAGCGCGGCATGGACATCACCGCACCCGCCCGTGCCATGGCGCGCGCCTGCGAACTGCTCGAGCAGATCGGCGGCGGCAAGGCGACCGGGGTCGTGACCGACGAGTATCCTGCCGGCTACCAGCCGAAGGCGATGCGCCTCGATCGAGCGCGCATCTCCGGCCTGCTCGGCATGGAAGTGCCGGATGCCGCGGTCGAGCGGATCCTGACCTCGCTTGGTTTCAGCGTGTCCGCATCAGGCGAGGGCTGGGACGTGGTCCCGCCGGCCTGGCGCGTCGACATGCATCGCCAGGTCGACCTGATCGAAGAGGTCGGCCGGCACTACGGCTTCGAGCATCTGCCGTCGACATTCCCCGGCGTCGAACAGGCTCCGCCGCCGTCCGATCCGCGCATCAAGCGCGATCGCCGCGCGCGCGCCGCCCTGCTGGCGTCGGGATTCTCGGAAGCCATTACCTTCGCGTTTATCGAAGCGAAGGCCGCAGAGCCATTCCAGGATGGACCGGCGGTGACGCTCGCCAATCCGCTGTCGGAGCTGTTCAGCGTGATGCGGCCGAGCCTGCTGCCCGGCATCGTCGACGCGCTGAGCCACAATCGCCGTCACGGGCGCGCGGATATTCGCCTGTTCGAGATCGGCACGCGCTTCTCGACGCATGGCGAGACTCGCGGCATCGGCTTCGGCTGGACCGGGCTTGCCACCGCCGATCACTGGAGCGGTGCCCGGCGATCGGTCGACTTCGCCGACATCAAGGGTGTGGTCGAACAGCTGGCGTCCGTCTTCCAGGTGGCGGTGAGCTTCACCGAGTCCACGCGCGGGCACCTTGTGCCCGGACGCGGCGCGGCGGTCGTGGTGAACGGTGAAGCGATCGGTGACTTCGGCCAACTCGCGCCCCAGATCGCTGACGCGCGGCAGTTGCCCGCCGGTGACGAGATCTACGTGGGTGAACTCAATCTCGATCGGTTGAGCGCGGCCTCACCGCTCGAGACGCTGCGCGCCAAGACGCTGCCGCGTTATCCATCGGTCGTGCGCGACATCTCCGTGCTCGTCAGCGACGCCTTGTCTGCTGAAACGGTTCGTGGCACCATTCGAACGGCCGCCCCTCTGACACTCGTGGGCGTCCGGGAATTTGATCGCTATCAGGGCAAAGGCGTCCCCGATGGCCAGGTAAGTTTGTCCTACCGGCTGACCTTCCAGTCACCCGAGCGGACGCTGACCGACGACGACGTGAACGCCGCGATGACGGCGATCATCACCTCGTTGAAACTGAATCACGGCGCCGAGCAGCGCTAGACACAGAAAGCACAGACAGCAGATGGCGACACCAGCAAAGTCCCCCGGCCTCGAATCCATCGATCGCCTTGAAGAGAAGATCAAGCTCCTGGTCAACACGATCGTGCGCATCAAGGGCGACCAGAGCCGGGTCGTCGAGGAGAACGTCAAGCTGAAGGCCGAGATCGAAGGCCTCAAGTCGCGCATCAACACCGCCGAGAGCGCCGGCGCCGAGGTCTCGACGCTTCGCGAAGAGCGCGACCTCATCAAGGCGCGCGTGACCGAGATGCTGAAGCAGCTCGACGGCCTGAGCCTCTAGTCCGTCACCGCCAAAGCCGAACACTGATGGCTGACCCTCGAGTCGTCCACGTCGAAGTCCACGGGCAGAAGTACCCGATCCGGACCCAGCTCGACCCCAAGTACGTCGAGGACCTGGCGCAGTTTGTCGAGGCACGGATGAACCTGGCCATGAAGAGTTCACCGTCGAGTGACGCCGTGGGCCTGGCGATCCTGACGGCCCTCAACATCACCGACGAATACTTCCGCGCACGTTCGGCCCTCACCAGCAACTCCGGCACCCTGACGGCCCGCGCCGAAGCCATCGAGCGCATCGTCGACCAGGCGCTCGCGCTCGCCGAATAAGCCCGGCGCCGGCTCCCGCCGACGATCGGCACCTTTCCCGCGACTGCGTTGAGCTGCGTTTGCTCGCGTAGTTCAATCTTCGCTTTTTGTTCTCTGTCAAGCTTGACCGGGGCCCGCCTGAAGCCTAAGATCGAAGCTCCTGCTTTGCTCGTGATGGTTTAGAGGCTCGTCTGAGCCGATGTTTTTAACCCAAGCGAGTTGCGACGGCCATGTGGTGTGCATGCCTCCGCGGAGAGGAAGCCTAAAGCGTGGTTTTTACAGCAGCTCCACCTTCTAACGAAGGTTCAGCGATCCTCGCCACACGGCAAAGCGGGGTTTCTACCTTCCTCCACGGCGCTCCGTTGTCGCGCCGTGAGGGGTGCTTAAGTCACCATCGTCGTCGATCGGCCCCCCATGAACGTTGCTGATCTCGGCGAACACGCTCTCTTGGCGAGAATTCTGGCCCGGCTGCCCCGCCGGTCATCGTCGGTCCTTGTCGGGCCGGGAGATGACGCGGCGGTGTTGGCGCCGGTCAGGAACGAGCGGATCGTCCTCACGACCGACGCTGTCGTCGAAGGGGTGCATTTCTCCCGCGCCTACTCCTCGCCCGCAGACATCGGGCACCGGGCGCTTGCGGTGAACCTTAGCGACCTCGCGGCCATGGGGGCAACCCCGCGGTGGGCGCTCTTGTCGCTGGTGCTGCCCGGCTCGTGGCCGGTGGCAGACGTCGAAGGACTCGTGGATGGCCTGGTGCAACTGGCCGGCCGCCATGCGGTGGATGTCGTAGGCGGCAACATCACGCGAACCGATGGCCCGATGGTCGTCGACGTGACGGCCGGCGGCGGGGCGATGCCGCGCCGGTGGCTGACACGAACAGGCGCAAAGGCCGGCGACGAAATCTGGCTCAGCGGCACCATCGGGGGCGCCTCGGCTGGGCTCGACATGCTGGCGGCTGGAGCACAGGGCGCGGCGATCGAAGAGCACCGGGCGCGCTGCGTGGCCCGTCATCGACGCCCTGAGCCGCGCGTGCGCTTGGGTATGGCCATGGCACGAGCCCGGGTGGCGCGCGCCGCGATGGATTTGAGTGATGGGCTGGCCGACGCGCTGCGGCAGATGAGCGCCGCAAGCCGCGTTGGGATTCAGATTGATCTTGCGAGCCTGCCAATCGACACCGGCGCTCGCGAGTGGTGGACCGGGCGGGGCGAAGACGCAGAACGCCGCGCGATTGCCGGCGGTGACGATTACGAGCTGGTGTTCGCGGTGCCGCCCAGGAGCGGCCGCGCGTTACGCGCGGTCGCGAAGCAGATCGCCGACCCGCCGCTGACGAAGATCGGCGTGTTTACAAAGGACCAGACCGCGCTGCTGATGCTGCGCGATGGGAAGCAAGAGGCAATACCGGATGGCTTCGAGCATTTTGCCTGAAGCTGGTTGGCCCGTTAACCTGACGACCCGTTTATGAGAATCGCTGATTCGTACTGGCGCAAGGCTGTTGCGACGTTGTCCGTCGCCGCGGTCTTCGTGTTGCTGTACGAAATCCAGACGCGCGATTCGAAATCGGAAGCCAGCGTACCCTCCGTGACGGAGACCGGCGTGCTGCCCCAGGCCGGCGCGCGCATGCAGTTCCAGGCCACGGCCTACTGCAAGGGCGAGACAACCGCGTCTGGCGTCGGCGTTCGTACCGGCATTGCCGCCGCCGATCCGGCGATCCTGCCGGTCGGCAGCGTCGTACGGCTCGAGACTCCCAACCCGAAGTACAGCGGCGTCTGGACCGTCATGGATACGGGCCCCGCCGTTCGCGGCCGAACCGTGGATCTGTACCTGTGGAGTTGCAAGGACGCCCAGCAATTCGGCCGCCGCAAGGTCCGGCTCACGGTGTTGCGCCTTGGCTGGAGTCCTGAAAACAGCATTCCCGGCATGGTGGACACGCTGTTCCGCAAACGCGAGGCTGAATCCAGGAAGCCGGCCCCACCGCCGCCCCTCCCCTCGGCCGGCGCAGCCACCCCCTCGCCCGAAGCGCCAAGATAATTAATTACCTATTCGGCCATTGGCCTATTGGCCCATTGGCCTGTAATATTCCCAACCTATGCATGCACTGTATGTAGTGCTCCCGGCTTTAGGCATTCTTGCAATTGCGTACCGGTACTACAGCGCGTTCCTCGCCACCAAGGTGTGGATGCTCGACGATGCGCGCAAGACCCCGGCCCATACCAAGTATGACGGCGCCAACTACTACCCGACCAGTAAGTGGGTCATGTTCGGCCACCACTTCGCGGCAATCACGGGCGCCGGTCCGCTGGTCGGCCCGATGCTTGCCGCTCAGTTCGGCTACGCGCCTGGACTGATCTGGCTGGTGGCGGGCTGCTGTATCGCCGGCGCCGTCCACGACGGCATGGTGCTCTGGGCATCCACCCGCCGCGGCGGCAAGTCCCTGCCTGACATCGTCAAGCAGGAGATCAGCCCGGCGATGGGCTTCATCGCTGCGATCGTGATCATCCTGATCCTGGTCGTCGCGCTCGCCGGACTCGGCGTGGCCTTCGTCAACGCGCTGGCCGACAGCGTGTGGGGCACGTTCACCGTCGCCATGACCATCCCGCTGGGCATGTTCATGGGCATGTGGATGTACGTGTGGCGCAAGGGCAAGACCACCGAAGCCACGGTCATCGGCGTGATCGGCCTGCTCCTCGCGCTCTGGGCCGGTGAACCGATCAGCCACTCGGATTCGTGGTTTGCGAGCCTGTTCCACCTGTCGCGCAACCAGATCGTGGTGGCGCTCGGCGTGTACGGCTTCGCGGCATCGATGATGCCGGTGTGGCTGCTGCTCTCGCCGCGCGGCTACCTCAGCTCCTTCACCAAGATCGGCACGATCTTCCTGCTGGCCCTGGGTGTGGTGATCGTCAATCCGGAATTCAAGATGCCGGCCCTGAGCGAGTTCGCGGGCGGCGGCGGCCCGATCGTGCCTGGTCCGCTCTTCCCGTTCTGCTTCATCACGATCGCCTGCGGCGCCATCTCGGGCTTCCACGCCTTGATCAGTTCGGGCACCACGCCGAAGATGATCGACAAGGAAAGTGACATTCGCCCGGTTGGGTACGGCGCGATGCTGGTGGAAGGCGTTGTCGGCTTGATGGCGCTGACGGCGGCGGCGTCGATGGCGCCTGGCGACTACTTCGCAATCAACACGTCGCCGGCCGTCTATGCCAACCTCACCTTCGAAGGCCAGACGCTGACACCCGTCAACGTGCCGGCCATCGAGGCCGCGGTCGGCGAGCACGTCATGGGCCGAACGGGTGGCGCGGTGTCGCTGGCGGTGGGCATGGCGCAGATCTTTGCGGCGCTGCCAGGCATGTCGGCCCTGCTGGCCTACTGGTACCACTTCGCGATCATGTTCGAGGCGCTGTTCATCCTGACCACGGTGGACTCGGGCACGCGCGTCGGCCGCTTCCTCCTCCAGGAATTCATGGGCCGCGCCTACAAGCCATGGGCCCGCCACGACAACTTCGTCGCCGGTTCGATCGCGACGCTGATCATGGTGCTGTCGTGGGGGTACTTCATCTACACGGGACAGGTGACCACCATCTGGCCGCTGTTTGCGGTCGGTAACCAGCTGCTCGCCTCGGTCGCACTTGCGGTGTGCACCAGCATCCTGATCAACCTGGGCCGCTCGAAGTACATCTGGGTCACGCTGGTGCCGCTGGTGTTCCTCGGCACCAACACGCTGTATGGTGGCTACCTGAACATCACCACCAACTACTACCCGCTCGCCGTGGGCGCCAACGCCGCCCGCAACGTCGAAGGCTGGATTCTGACGATCTGCACGGTCGTGATGATGGTCCTGGCGGTCATCATCCTCGGCGCCGCAGCCAAGAGCTGGGTGTCGGTGATGAATGGCGGTCCCGTGCCGGCGACGGCGGAGACGACCTAATGACGAATTTCGCGGACACCGTTCGAGCCTTCATCGGCGGTGTCCGCGATCTCTTCCGTGAGCTCTACCGCACGCCGCCCGGCTGTTGAGGGATGGACGTGCGCGGCCTGGATGGCCGCAAAGACAGCTGGGGCATACGGCCCGATCACAACAAGGACTACTAGCCCGCCCGATCGCAGCTACACTAAATGGCATGCGAATGACTGCCCTTCGTGTCTCTGCGATTGTGATGCTCGGGTTGCTGGGACTGGCGGCCACTCCCGGCACGGCGGCCGCACAGTACCGTCCGCGGGCCGCGGCCGCACCGGCGGTTGGCGAGGACTACCGCATCGAGGCGTCGTACGGCTGGTGGAATGCGGAGCCGTCGCTGATCGTCAATTCCGAGGCGCTTGGGATTCTCGGCACCGACGTGGATCTCATCTCAGATCTCGGCATTGAGAAGCGCCGTCTCGGCAAGCTGAACATCGTCCTCAAGCCGGGCAAGAAGCATCGCCTTCGCTACGAGCACCTGCCCATCACCTACGAGACGGATGCCTTCCCGGTGGCGCGGGCGTTCATCTTCAACGGACAGCGCTACAACGTCGGCCTGCCGGTCACCACAGTGGCCAACCTGACGCAGGACACGTTCGGCTACGAGTGGGACATGTTCTATTTCCCGCGTGGCTTCTTCGGCGCCGGGGTCAACGTGATGCTCGCCAATATCGACGTCAACCTCCTGAGCCCGATTGGCGAGGAATTCATCGCGCAGGCGGCGCCGATCCCGGCCTTCAACTTTTCCGGCCGCGCCTATGCGACGAAGAACCTGGCGCTAAATGGCGAGATCAAGTTCTTCCGGATTCCGGAAAGCATCGAGAAGAAGATCGAAGGCGACGGCAGCTATACCGACATCGACATCCACGCTACCTACAACGTCACGAGGAACGTCGGCCTGCAGATGGGATGGCGGAAGTCGGCGATCTTCTACTTGGCTGATACCGATGAAGGCGACCTGAAGTTCAAGGGGCTCTACTTCAGCGGCGTCGTGCGCTACTAGAACACCTCGACCCAGAGGCCCAGACGTCTCAGGTCATTCGCCGCCGGGTCGACATCGATCGGGCGAAATCCCGCCCCCGGCCGTATGGTGACTTTCCAGGCACCGGCGCTGGCGGGTGGGATCACAATCTCATGGCGCTGGCGCGGCGCGAATGACAACTGCTGCCACGCGCCATCAATCAACACCTCGGCGGTGGTGGACACCGGGCCGGCCTGTAGCCTCACCCCAAGATTGCCGGACGGATCATCTCGGTCCATGATCACGGTCGTCTCGGCTTCCGCCTGCGTCCAGAACCCGGTCGGCTCCGGGTAGGCGCGCTGATCCATGAAGAACACCCGCACCTCGCCAAGACGCGCGGCGTGAAAGGCCGGCTCGATTGGCTCATCTACCCCAATGCGCACGTCCGTCGTGTCCATTCGATGCAGAATGCCCGGCTGCCAGCGGCTCACAAACGACAACATCGAGGCGGTTGGCGTCGGCGCGCCGGAGGTGACCGACGCGCTCGGCGACATCCACGTGAAGATCGGGTTGCTGCCGGTTTCCGGGTTGAACGTGTAGGCCCCGCCGGCGACGACGACCTTGGCAGACAGCAGGAGAATGCCGGTGACCACCGCGGTCGCCGTGAGTCGGCCAAGCGCCGCGCTTCTGGACTCCATCCACGCAATCGGTGGAAGCAGCAGCGGCAACGCCGCGACCAGGTAGCGAGCCGGAGCGCCCTGACCGCCCCACCATGTCTCGTAGGCGGCGACGCTGGCCGTCAGCGGAATCAGGATCAGCGCCAGTTCGATCGCCAGGCGCGGCTTGCGCCGAAGCATGACGAGCCACCCGATGAAGGCAAAGGCGTATCCCGGCGCTGGCAGCAACAGGCCGGCTTGAGGATCAAACAGCAGGCCCCACACTCCGCGCGGGATCCACTCGATGCGCGAGGTGAGCCCGGTGCCCCACGGCGCCGTCGGGCTCGGCGATCCCCATATCCACCAGAAGAACGAGAACCACAACACGGCTGACACGGCAGGGATCGCGAGGAACAGCGCGACACGACGCCATCCAGCGGCCAGCAGGCGGAGGGCGATCGCCACGCCAAGTCCGCCGGCCAGCAGCGCGAACCGTGTGTGGAGCCACGGCAGCCACGCCAGCAGTGCGCCCACGATCAGCACCGTGCGGTCGCTGAGCGGCTTACGCCCATCGAGCGCAATCAGCATCCACACACCGGCCACGACCGGCAGCACCCCGACCGCGTCGGGAAACACCGTGACGGCCTGCAGGAACACGGGCGCGGAAAGAAACAGCGCCGCCCACGCGATCCAGGCCGCCGCCACCTGGGCGGTCAAAAGCCACGCGGCATGCCAGGCAATCGCCGACGCAACCGCCACGCAGGCCATGACCGTCGCCACACCGCCGTAGTAGCCGAAGATGGCGAACATCGGCAGCACGAGCACGGATACGCCGGGGTTGTGAACCGAATAGATCTGGCCGTCGGTGCCGCGCGTCAGGTAGTGCGGCGGAATATCAAATTTCATGAACGGCGCGTAGTCGCGATTGGTGTGGTTGTTCTCGATCTGCAGGTCGCCGTCTTTGATGAGGCTCTGCGTGATCATCAGGTAGTGCGGTTCATCGCCAATCGGCAGATGATCGCGAAGCGCGTATGCCGCGGCGCCGTAGGCCAGGGCGGCGATCAGGGCCGCGGTGATCGGCGCAAGCCCCGGATGCTCGCTCGGCGCCTTGGAAATCCCTGTCGTCCTGAGCCTCGCCTGCCCGACCAGCCAAAACGCGACCAGCGTCCACACGCCAATCTCGATCGGCCCCTCAAAGACCAGCAGCCAGGCGGGAATTGAACCAGGGACAAACGGCAGCCACAACACCAACGTCAGCAGCAGCGGCCGCAGCCGGCTGGGTGACACCTTCGCAGCAACCGCGAGGGTGACCGCAAGCAGCACCGCAACCGCCAGCAGCCAGAACGGCGCCAGCGCGATCACACGCTGCTGCGTGTCGGCGCCGACAACCGCGACCATCCCCATCGACCACCATGCGGAGACGCCGGCGAGGGCCGCGATCGCAATCGAGACTAGGCTTTGCGCGCCAGACACATCAGTGAGCTGCCAATCGGCATGTTGACGAAACGAAGCGCGAACGCTTCGAGGGAGACCAGAGCCGTCAGCGCGGCATTGAGCGGCGCGGCCGGGACGGTAATCTCGCTTTCTCCGGCTGCGACGACGCCGTCGGCCGCCGTCATGCGATGCCACACCCTGACGGGCAGCATGAGCGGCAACAGCGAGCAATGATCGTAGGTCAGCCGCTCGATCGTGAACCCCGCCCCCTCAACCAGCGTCCGCAGTGACGCCCGCGTGTAGCGGCGCTGCTCCTCAGACAAGACCGAGTGTTTGCCGTGCAGGACTTCAAGGGCCGCCACGTGGAGCAGGAGCCAGCCGCCCGGCTTCAACACCCTGGACATCTCGACGATCGCGGCCTGCTCGACCGCGTCGGGCAGCACCTGGAACACATCGAACGACGTCACCAGGTCGAAGGTGCCGCTCGTGAACGGGATGTCGCTGATGCTGGCCTGCGCGACCTTGTGGCCGTGCGACCTGGCGAACTCTGTGCCGATGCGGGTGAGGTCGAAGCCGGCCGCGCGCCCGAACGGTTTCAGCATCTCGAGGTTCGAGCCCGTACCGCAGCCACAGTCGAGGATCCGCGCGTGTGGCGTGCCTGTCGTCGCCCGCGCGATGGCCGGGATCACGTACTGTCGGAAGCCGCGAAACCAGAAGTGCGATTGCTCGGCGCGATAGGTCAGTTCAAGTAGGCGATCCACAAGGCGATTTCCGAACCGCAAAAAGCGGCCGTCAGGATGCTAACATACGGTCACACATGCGCTTACGAGGATCCGTCGAGGCCACGGCAGTCGTGGTCGGCGCCTTCCTGCTTGCCTGTGTCTTCACCCTTCCCTACATCGTCCAGTTCAACAACGCCGGACGCCTCGACACCAACGACGGGCGCTGGAGCATCTGGGTCGTGGCCTGGGTGTCGCACGCGCTGACGACGGATCCGTCGCAGTTGTTCCGCGCGAACATCTTCTACCCGCACACCAACGCGCTCGCGTTCTCAGAGGGGAACATTGTCGAAGGCGTGATCGGTGCGCCGGTCTGGGCGCTGACCGCTAACCCGTATACGACCCACAACTTCGTCTTCCTGTTTGCGTTCGCCCAGTCATTCATCGCGACCTATTACCTGGTTCGCCGGCTGACCGGGGACCGCAGGGCCGCCATCGTCTGCGGCGTGCTGTATGCCTACTGTCCGTTCGCCTTTGCGCGCCAGGCGCACATTCAGCTCCTGCTGATTGGTTTCCTGCCGTGGGTCATGCTGGCGTGGCATCGATTCCTCGAACGCACCAGCGTGCCGCGCGCGATCGAACTCGGCGCGGTGATGTGGCTGACCGGACTGGCCTGCGCGTATTACGGCATCTTTGCCGGCGGCATCATTTCCATGGCGGCCATCTGGTTTGCCGTGTCACGAGGCCGGTGGAAGGATCCCGGCTACTGGGGGCCCGTCGCGGTCGCCGCGGCGGTGTGCATTGGCCTGACGGCGCCGTTCTTTCTGCCGTACCTGCAGATGCAGGACGCCACCGGCTTCGAACGATCGATCAGCGGCCAGTACTCCGCCAACGTCGGCGCGTGGCTGGTCTCGTCGGCGTGGGCACATCGCTGGTGGGCCTCATATCTGTATCAACCCTCCGAGGTGCTCTTCCCTGGAATCCTCGCACTTGCGCTCGGCTGCTGGGGATCGACCTTGGTGCACGAGCGCGACGGCGTTGGCCTGAAGCGCGACGAAGCGCGCTTCTACATCTTCCTCACGCTGTTCACCTTCTGGCTCACCTTTGGGCCGAAGGCGGGTCTTTACACCGCGCTGTACTACACGGTGCCGGTGTTCTCTTTCCTCCGTGCTCCGTCGCGCGCCGGCATCGTCGTGACCATGTGCCTGGTCGTGCTGGCCGCACCCGCGATCGTCGTGATGCTTCGCCGCCAGAAGGCCAACATCGCGTTTGCGATCATCCTGGTCCTGGCCGTGGCCGACACCTATCGCGCGCCGCTGCGGATGCGCCAGGCGCCGCCGCTGCCGGCCGCCTACACCTCCCTGGCCGGCCTGCCCAAGGCGCCCACGATCGAATTGCCATACTGGGCGACGCCACCGGAGTTTCATCGCCACGCGGAGTACATGCTGTCGTCGACCGCCCATTGGCAGCCGCTGATCAACGGCTACAGCGATCACATCCCGCAGGACTTTCGCGACAACGCCCCGGCACTGAACACCTTTCCCAGCCGTGAAGCGTTTGCGCTGCTCGAACCCCTCCAGGCGCGTTATGCGGTGGTGCACCTCAACCTGATGAACGGCGAGACGCGCGAGCGCGTCGTCCGCCGGCTCGATGTCGACTATGTCGATTACCTCCGGCCGATCGTGAAGGACGGCGACGTGTGGCTCTACGAAATCACCGGCTGGCCGCGTTAGTCCTCTTTGCGGCGCTGGCGGTCCTGCACTCGTGGCCGCTTGCCTCCGATCCGGCAGGACTCGCACGCCTGGACAACAACGACGCGCAACTGAACACGTGGATCATTGCGTGGGTGCCCCACGCGCTGGCCACCAACCCCTTCGACCTGTTCGAAGCGCCGATCTTTTATCCCGAGCATCGTTCGCTCGCTTTCTCCGAGCACATGCTGGTGCCCTCACTCCTCGGCGCGCCGCTGATCTGGGCCGGCCTGTCCCCGATCCTGGTCTACAACCTGCTGATCATGCTTGGTTTCACGCTGTCGGCCTTTGCCATGTACTGGGTCATGGCCGCCTGGACCGGCAGTCCGGGCGCGGCATTGATTGCCGCCCTCGCCTACGCCTTCAACGCGCACGTGCTGACGCGGTTCGTGCACCTGCAGGCCATGCACGTCGAGTTCTTCCCGATCGCTCTCTACGCGTTTGATCGCGTGCTGACCGGGAAGCGTGTCCGTGATGGGTTGCTGCTATCGGCGGCGTTCGTGCTGCAGGCGCTCTGCAGCAACTACCTGATGGTGTTCACCACCTACGCACTGGTGGCCTGCGCGGTGGTGCGATTCCGCGAACTGCCGCTCAAGCCACTGCTGATCGCCGGTGGCATTGCCGCGCTCGTCCTCGCGCCGTTCCTGTGGCCGTACTACGAGGTCGACCAGCAGTATGGCCTGGCCCGCTCGGTCGACGTGGTCACGCAGTACAACGCCGGCTGGCGCGACTACCTGGTCACCGGCGGCCGGCTGCACTACGCCTGGTGGAGCCACACGCTGTATGCCGGTCGGACGGCACTCTTCCCCGGCATTACGGTGGCCGTGCTGGCTTGCTTTGCGCTGGTGGCCGGCCGCGGCCTCCGTGATCCGCGCGTCCGCATGGCGTTGGCGATCGGCATCGTCGGCGTGGCCTTCTCGCTCGGCACGGCGCTTCCCGGCTATGCGCTGCTGCACCAGTCGCTGCCGCTCCTGAGCGGCTTGCGCAACGTCGCACGCTGGGGCTGGCTGCTGCTGGCGGCCGTGTCGATCCTTGCCGGCTTTGCCGCGGCCTCGCTCGAGCGACGGAAGCTGGCACGATGGCCGCTGATGGCGTTCGGGCTCTGCGCGCTGATCACCGTGGAGGCCCTGCGCGCGCCGATTGGCTACACGCCAGTGACGCCCATCCCGACGATCTACGATCGGTTCGCGGGACAGCCTGTGGTGCTCGCGGAGTTCCCGTTCTACTCGGGCGCAAGCGTCGCCGAGAACGGTCAATACGTGCTGGCCAACACGCGCTATTTCAAGCCGCTGATGAATGGATACAGCGGCTTCCATCCCGAACCGTTTCTCGCCAGGGCACGCGCACTCAATTCATTCCCCAGCGAACAGGCGCTCGCGGAATTACATGTGGCGGGCGTCACCGACGTGCTGGTGCACGTGGCCGCGTTCCGCGATCGCTATCGCGACGCGGCGCTGAAGGCCATCGACACGGTCACCGCGCTTGAGTTGGTCGGTGAAGAAGACGGCATCCGTCACTACCGGCTGAGACCACCGGTCGCACCGTAAGCGCCCCTACGCCGGAGGCGCCGGCAGCCGCGCGAGCCGGCGGTCGGCTTCAAACAGCGTTTCGTCCCGCTTCGAAAAGCAGAACCGCACGGTCTGTGGCGCCGTGGACGGATCGCTGTAAAAGCTGCTGCCTGGAATGGTCGCCACGCCAATGTCCTTCACCAGGTACTGCGCAAACTCGGAATCGGAGCTGAAGCCAAAACGGCTGACATCAACCATCGTGTAGTACGCCCCGCCTGGTGAGTAGGCCGTGAACCCATGGCGTCCGAGAATGTCCATCATCACGTCGCGCTTGGCCTGATAGTCCGAGACCAGCCTGGCATAGAACCCCTCCTCCATCGACAGCGCGGCTACCGCCGCATCGTGGAACGGCGTGGGAGCGGCAATGGTGAGGAAGTCATGAATCTTGCGGATGCCGCCGGTCAACGACGGCGGGGAGATCGCCCAGCCAATGCGCCAGCCGGTCACGCTGTAGGTCTTGGACAGGCCGCTGATCGTGATCGTGCGGTCGGCCATGCCGGGCAGCGACGAAATCGGCACGTGCGCGTACCCGGAATACACGATCCGTTCATAGATCTCGTCGGAAATCGCGAGCACGTCGTACTTCACGCAGAGGTCGGCAATCTGCTGCAGTTCGTCACGCGAGAACACCTTGCCGGTCGGATTGTTCGGCGAATTGATCACGATCGCGCGCGTGCGATTGTTGAACGCCTGCGTCAACTCGTCCGGATCAAATCGCCAGTCGGGCTCTCGCAGCCGCACGTACTTCGGCTCGGCGCCGGCGAGAATGGCGTCCGGGCCGTAGTTCTCGTAGAACGGCTCGAACACGATCACCTCGTCGCCAGGATCGAGGCACGACAGCATTGACGACATCATGGCTTCCGTCGAGCCGCAGCACACCGTCACCTGCTCATCAGCCACCAGCGGCACGGCGTAGCGCCGCGAAAAGTCGGAGGCGATGGCATCACGAAGCGCCTTGGTCCCGTACGGGGGCGCATATTGGTTCTGCTCGGCCTGGATTGCAGCACAGGCCGCATCCTTGATGACCTGTGGCGCCTCGAAGTCAGGAAATCCCTGCGACAGATTGACGGCGTTATGCAGCCTGGCCAGCCGCGTCATCTCGCCGAACACGGAGTCGGCGATCGACGCGAGTCTCTTTGCGCTACGGATTCTGCTCACTACTGAGAACTATATAAGTACCGGTAGTCCTCTGCGGTGCCCAGAATACGCTTCACATAGTTCTGGGTCTCGGGGAACGGAATATCGTCGATGAACTCGTCCTGCGGCAGCCCCGGTTTCTCGCGTTGCCAGCGCACGACGCGGCTGCCGCCCGCGTTGTAGGCGGCCAGCGCGAAGTGCACGCCGCCAAACTTCTTGATGTCGTCCGCGAAGATCTGCGTGCCGAGACGCACGTTGACTTCGGCCTCCTTGAGGCGGCGGGTCGTGAACGGGCGAACCCCAAGCTTGCGGGCGTAGCTGCGGCCGGTGCTCGGCAGGATCTGCATCAGCCCCCACGCGTTGGCGTGCGACACCACGGCCGGATCGAAATTGGATTCCTGTGCGACCAGGGCCGCGACCGTAAACGGATCGAGCCCTCGATCCTTCGAGTACTTCTGCAGCAACGGCCAGAAGTCGACCGGGAAGATCACCTGGAGGATCTCCGATGGCATCGTCTCGCCACCGGCCGCAAGGTACTGCGGATACGCGCGCTTCATCGCGTTGATGCCCGCACGGACGTTGCCGAGACGGCGGTGCGTGACGGCCACGGTGGCCTGCAACGCCGGTGAGTCGCCCCACATCCGCTGCGCGTACTGCAATTCGTTCATGGCCTCGCGATTCAGGCCGAGCGACAGGAGCGAGGCAATCCGGCCCGCCGTTGGAACGGCCGGCGCCGCCGCCGGCTGGCGCTGCAGCGTCGGCGCAATCGCGCCGCCACGCTCGCCTTGCAGCCGCTTCACCGCAAGACGGCCGTAGTAGGAGTTGTGATAATCCGTCGCGGCAAGACGCAGTCGCGCGATGCCGGTCTCGACCTGGCTCGTTTGCTGGGCCGCGCGTCCGGCCCAATAGAGCCACGATGGCCGGTAGTCCGAGCGCGGGAACTGCGCCGAGCCCTGGTCGAACAGTTGCAGCGCCTCGGCAAAGCGGCCCTGCCGATACGCCCACCAACCTGACTTCCAGGCTGCCCGCTCGGCAAACCGGCCGGCCGGGTAGCGCGCGAGCACCTCGCGGAACACCACGTCGGCGTCAGCATCCTGGTCATCGATGATGTAGGCCGATGCCAGGTTGTTGAGAACCTCTTCCGCAAACGGACTCGCCGGGAACTTCTCGACGAAGGCGCGCGCGAGCGTGCGATGCTCCTCGGCCTGTTTCAAGCCGCGAGCGGCATTGACGGTGTGAAAACGGGCTTCTTCGGCGAGCGGCCCCGCCAGGTAAGGACGAAGCGCGTCCCGGCCTTCCTGATACCGGCCGAGGTTCACGTCGGCGGCCGCGATGCGCACCATCACGCGGTCCCGTTCGGTACCGGTGACGAACGACTTCACGCGATCGTAGGATGCCCTTGCGTGCGTCCACCGCCGCGCCGTGAAGAGCAGGTCGGCGCGTGCCAGTTCCTTCGACGCAAACGCCGCCTCGAGCTCAACGTCCTGCTTGTCGAGCGCATCGCCAGCCTGATCCGATTCGGCGGTCGACGGATAGTCGTAGTACGCGCGCTGCAGGGCTTCAACCGACCGTATGGGCAGTCCGGCCAGATTCGCGGCCACGCCAAGACGCAGCCAGGCCACGTGCGGCTGCGCGAGCTTGCGCGTGACCAGTGCCTCGTAGGCTGTCACCGCGCCCCGGTAGTCTTTCTGGGCCTCTCGTAATTCGGCCAGCTTGAACCAGGCGTCCTCGGGAAGATGTCCCTCGATCTGTCGAGATGCCAGATCAGAAAACACCTTGTCGGCCTCGGCATACCGTTCGAGCTTCATCAGGGCCAGCCCGGTGTAATAGCGAGCGTAGTCGGCCACCGGCGTGGTTGACAGCGCGCCATCGCGAAGCAGCGGCAACGCGGCGGCGGCACGATCGTCCTCTTCGAGCAAGCGGACGCCGCGAACGAAATTGGCGAGCGCCGGGCTGAGTCTCGCCCCCTGCTGGGGCACCAGCCACATCGACGACAGGTCGGAGGGCACGGGGGGATGCGCGGTGGCCGAGAGCCGGGTTGGCGCAGCGGGCCCGCCCGTACGGCCAGGCACGACCAACTGGGCCGACAGCGTGACGCTCGCCAGCACCGCAACGCCAAGGACGACGGTGGGGATCTTTGTGGTCAAACCGGTTGGCCTACCTTGCTAAGCCCAAGAGGCTGGCGTCTCCGCCTGCCAAGGTCCGAATGAGTTCCTGGTGGAAGTAGTCCGTATGCGATCGCACACCAGGCGGCACTTGATTGTCATACGCCAGTCGCGCCTTCGCTATTTCAGGCGCGAGCCGCGATAGCAGATTGCCCTGCTTCCGCCCTTCCGACACCGCAGGCTCATGGAACAGACGGATCTCGGCCACC
>Ga0075471_10000696_pt1 | contig 20691 bp, 14 predicted proteins | sample DEB19_08_DNA_2_FD_74787 | JGI IMG/M metagenome (GOLD analysis project Ga0075471, IMG submission 74787) | Aqueous microbial communities from the Delaware River and Bay under freshwater to marine salinity gradient to study organic matter... | ecosystem: Environmental > Aquatic > Marine > Coastal ... | reverse complement strand
TTCGCTCGTCTACTGGTGCTACAACCTGATGGGCGACAAGTGGGACATCGAGAAGATGTGCCAGGTCGCCAAGGAGCTTGGCTGCAAGTCGATCGAACTGGCCGACACCGAGCTCTGGCCGACGCTCAAGAAGCACGGTCTGACCTGCGCCCTCGCCCCCAACGGCATGCCCGGCGCGCCCTTCATGAAGGGCTTCAACAATCCCCGCTACCAGCCGGAGGTCATCGAGCGGACCTCGAAGATGATCGACGATTGCGCCGCGGCCGGCTTCCCGGCCGTGATCGCCTTCAACGGCTACAAGTGGCGGGATGCCGACGACCCCAAGAGTGGCGAGATCTCGCTGGCCGAGGGGGCCGACAACTGCGTGAAGGGCCTCAAGCAGATCGCCGGCCACGCCGAGAAGAAGGGGATCACGATCTGCCTCGAGCACCTCAACTCCCGCGACGGCACGCATCCGATGAAGGGCCACCCTGGCTATCAGGGGGACGACGTCGACTACGTGGCGGGCATCGTCCGCCGCGTCGGCTCGCCGCGGGTCAAGATGCTGTTCGACGTCTACCACGTCTCGGTGATGAACGGCGACGTGATCCGCCGCATGGAGGAGTGCAAGGACGTGATCGGCCACGTGCACACCGCCGGCAATCCGGGCCGCGGCGAACTCGACGACAACCAGGAGATCAACTATCCGCCGATCATGCGGAAGCTGGTCGACATCGGCTACAAGGGCTTCGTGGGCCACGAGTTCATCCCCACCCGCGACCCACTGGCGGGACTCAAGCAGGCCGTGAGCCTCTGCGACGTGTGACGAGCGGCAAACCCGCTTCACTGATTTCCGCCGCGCTCGCCGCATGACTCGGCGTTGCAGCATTCGTGAGGGGTTGACCGTGCCCCGAGAGCCGGCGTAGCTGACAAGTGAAGCCATGGATGGCGAAACGCAGTCAGCTTCGAGAGAGCGCAGGCCTGGAGGGCCGTAGCGAACGTCCGGCGATGGGGTGCGGTCGACCCCGAACCGCGGGCGTCCACAGTCTAAAACTGCAGCGACCGAGAGTATCTGCAGTCACTCGGGCGTCTCGCGGCCCACCAGCACGATCCGCAAGTCGGCGACGTTCGTGCCGGTGGGGCCGGTGCGGACGAGGCCGCCGGCAGCGTCGAGCAGCGGATGGGCGTCGCAGCGGGCCAGCGCCCGCGGCACGTCGAGCTGCGACCGATCGATCGCAGCGGCGACGGCCGCGTCGATGCAGCCGCCTGCCGCGTCGGTGGGTCCGTCCTCGCCGTCGGTGCCGATGCTGGCCACGAGCAGGCCGGCGGGCCAGCCGCCGGCTTCGTGCCGCACCACCTCGACCGCGGCGAGGGCCGTCTGCTGATTGCGGCCGCCGACGCCGTGGTCGGCAGGCACGTGCACCGTCGCCTCGCCCCCCTCGATCACCGCCTGCGGCACGGTCGCTGAAGAGTGGATCGCGATCGCTTCATGGCCGAGCCGCGCGCCCACGGCGGTGGCGTCGGCGGTCGCGGGGCCGGCGGCGGCCCGGCGGGCGTCCACCGCGTAGCCGAGGCGCACGGCCTCGGCGGCCGCGGCATCGACGGCGGTCGCATTGGTGCCCAGCAGCAGGTGGCTCACCCGGCAGCCGGCGGGCGTGATCCACGCGCCGTCGCCGGCGTGCGGCGCCGGGGGCATGCACGGCCCCGAGGCGATCACGTCGAGGTCGTCGCCGACCACGTCGGAGATCGCCAGCACGACGAGCCGGCCGGCCGTGCAGGCTCGGGCCAGGCCGCCCCCCTTCACGCGGCTGAGCTCACGCCGCGCCGCGTTGAGCGTGGCGATGTCGGCACCCGACTCCGACAGCCGGCGTGTGAGGGCGATCTTGTCTTCCAGCGTGACTCCCTCGCGGGGTGCCGCCAGGAGCGCCGAGCCGCCGCCGGTGACCACCGCGATCACGAGGTCGCGGGGGCCGAGCGACCGCACGAGGTCGAGCATCTCGAGCGTGGCCCGCACCACGGCCGGCGTCGGCAGATTGGCCGTCGCCGGCCGCGTCTCCCGAACCTCGATCCGCGCACATGCGCGGCCGCAGCCCTTCGGCACGCTCACGAGCCCGGTCACGCGATGCCGCTCGAGGAGCGGGGCACCGAGCAGCCGCTCGATGCCGGCGGCGAGGCCTGCGGCCGCCTTGCCCCCTCCCACGACGACGATCCGGTCGACGTCGGCAAGCTCCAGCGGCGGGTCGAACGGTCGCCCGTCGAGGAGCAGCCGGCAGCCGTCGGCGTCGAGCGACAGCCGCGTCGCGACGAGCCGCTCGGGCTGGACGGCACGGATGGCCGCGGTCCAGATCGCGATCGCGTCGTCACGCACCATCGCTGCGACCGTCCGCCGGCTGCTGCTGATTCTTCGGATCGAACCGCGACAGGTCGATGCCGCCGCGAGACTCTTCCTCGAGGAGCTTCACCCGCATCTCCAGCCGCTCGAGGCGGCGGGCCATCAGCGCAGGCGTCTCGGCGGCCGAGGCGAGCGGTACGGGCCGGGGCACCGCCGGGTAGCCGAGCTGCCGCTGCAGCGCGGCGAAGAAGAAGAGCGGATCCTTGCCGCGGTTCGCCCGGGCGATCCTCCCCTCCTTCTCGCCGAAGAGGATGACGCGATCCGGCGCCGGCTCCTCGAGGCCGGCGAGCAGGGCGTTGCGCTGCTCGACCCGCCAATACTCGGGACTGCGGACGAAGACCATGTCGGCGAGGTCGACGAGGCCTACCTGCCTGGCCACGGTGCTAATCCAGCCCTGCCAGGCATCGTCGAACATGTCGTCGTCGGCCACCGCCTCCATGCCGCGGGAGTAGTCGAGCCGGTTCCGCGACAGGCATTCGAAGCGGTAGAAGAACAGCCCTTGCGGCGTCGCGCCCTCGGCCCGATAGCCTGCCTCACGCTCCAGGATCGCCAGGCCGGTGCGCAGGTCGAATCGCCCCCCCTCGTGCTCCGCGGATTCCATGACGAACGTCTGGAACGGTGCGAAGTAGTGCCGCAGCCGCGCCATCGCCGTCGACAGCGTGCCGACGAGTTTCAGCTCGCTGACCATGTACTCGATCGCCATTGGCAGCTTCGAGGTGGCGAGCACCTCCTGGCTGATTGCCTGGAGGGCCTCCTGGGTGGAGGAGCCGCCGCCGATCCGTTCCGAGAGCGCCCGAAACAGATGGGCCTGTTCGATGTATTCCTCACGGTCGAGCATCGCTGGCCTGTTCCGGTGACCGAAATTGCGGCATCCGCGGCGGGAGAGGGTCGGCCGCCCGCGTTTCCATCCTATAATCGGAGGCGGAGACATTCGCCCATGGCCGACCAATTTTCATCGATCGACGCCGCCGTTGCCGCCATCCGCGCGGGCCGGATGGTGATCGTCGTCGACGCGGAGGACCGGGAGAACGAGGGGGATTTCATCTGTGCCGCCGAGAAGGCGACGCCCGATGCCGTCAACTTCATGATCCGGCACGGCCGCGGCCAGGTCTGCATGCCGATCCTGCCGGAGGTGGCGAGGCGGCTCGAGCTTCCGCAGATGGTGCAGACGAATTCCACGCCCCTGGGCACCGCCTTTACGGTGCCCGTCGACCACCGCACGGCGCGGACCGGGATCACGGCCGGCGAGCGGGCCGACACGATCGCGGCCATCATGGACCCCGCCAGCACGCCGTCCGACTTCGTGCGGCCCGGCCACCTCTTCCCGCTCCTGGCGAAGGAGGGAGGGGTGCTGCGGCGGGCCGGCCACACCGAGGCGGCGATCGATCTGGCGCGGATGGCCGATCTCCAGCCCGCCGGCGTGCTCTGCGAGATTCTCGACGACTCCGGCAACCGGGCTGACCGCGCCGCGCTCTTCGCGCTCGCCCGCGAGCACGGCCTCGAGATCATTTCCATCGAGCAGCTCATCCGGCACCGCCGGCAGCGCGAAAAGCTGGTGCACCGCATCGCCGAAGCCGACCTGCCGACACGGTGGGGGCGGTTCCGCGTGATCGCCTACGGCGTGCAGTACGAACCGCAGCAGCCGATCGTGCTCGTGCTCGGCGATGTGGCGCAGGCCCGTGACCCGCTCGTGCGACTGCATTCGTCGTGCTTCACCGGCGACCTGCTCGACAGCCTGCGGTGCGACTGCGGCGACCAGCTGCACATGGCCCTCGACATGATCGGCCGCGAGGGCGCCGGCGTGCTCGTCTATCTGCCGCAGGAGGGCCGCGGCATCGGCCTCGTGGAGAAGATCCGCGCCTACGAGCTGCAGGACAAGGGGCTCGACACCGTCGAGGCCAACCTCGCCCTCGGCTACAAGGCCGACTCCCGTGACTACGGCGTCGGCATCCAGCTGCTCAAGGACCTGGGCCTGCGACGGGTGCGGCTGCTCACCAACAACCCGAAGAAGACCGACGCCTTCATCTACGGCGGCTTCGACCTGGAGGTGGTCGACCAGGTGCCGATCCTGCCGCCGGTGCACGAGTTCAACGAGCGCTACCTGGCGACGAAGCGCGAGAAGCTCGGCCACCGCTTCCCCGAGGCCCGCTAGATGGCGAGCGACGCGGCCGGCTGGCGGTTCGACAACTCCTACGCCAGGCTGCCGACGGCGCTCTTCTCCCGCATCGCGCCTCAGCCGGTGCGGCGGCCGCGGCTGGCGGTGCTCAACGAGCGGCTCGCGATCGACCTCGGTCTCGATCCGCAGGGCCTCGCGGGTGACGCCGGCGCAGCGATCTTCACCGGCAACGTCGTGCCGCCCGGGGCGGAGCCGATCGCGCAGGCGTATGCCGGCCACCAGTTCGGCCACTTCGTCAATCTCGGCGATGGCCGTGCGATCCTGCTGGGCGAGCAGATCACGCCCGCGGGCCGCCGCGTCGACATCCAGCTCAAGGGCTCCGGACGGACGCCCTACTCGCGCAGCGGCGACGGTCGGGCGGCGCTCGGCCCGATGCTCCGCGAGCATGTCATCGGCGAAGCGATGCACGCGCTGGGCATCCCCACCACCCGCAGCCTCGCCGTCGCCGCGACGGGCGAGGCTGTGCTGCGGGAGGAGCCGCTGCCGGGCGCCGTGCTCGCGCGGGTGGCGGCCAGCCACATCCGCGTGGGGACGTTCCAGTACGCCGCGGCGATCGACGACGCCGCGGTCCTGAAGGCGCTCCTTGATCACGCCATCGCGCGGCACGATCCCGAGCTGGCCGACACCGACGAGCCGGCGCTGGCGCTGCTCGACGCCGTCGTCGGTCGGCAGGCGGCGCTCGTCGCGAAGTGGCTGCTGGTGGGCTTCGTCCACGGCGTGATGAACACCGACAACATGGCCGTCTCCGGCGAGACGATCGACTACGGGCCGTGCGCTTTCCTCGATGCCTACGACCCGGCGACCACGTTCAGTTCGATCGACCGCCAGGGCCGCTACGCCTACGGCAACCAGCCGGGCATCGCCCACTGGAACCTGGCCCGGCTCGCCGAGAGCCTGCTGCCCGCGGTGCGGGGCGACGAGCGGGCTGGGCTCGCAGCCGCAGAGCAGGTGCTCGCGACGTTCCCGGCGCGGTTCGAGCGGGAGTTCGTCGCCGGACTGCGGTCGAAGCTCGGGCTGGTCACGGTCGAAGAGGGCGACGCGGCGCTCGGCCGGCGGCTGCTCGACTGCATGCAGGAGGCGCGGGCCGACTTCACGGGCACGTTCGCGGCGCTGGCAGACCTCGCGGAGGTCGCGCCCACGCCGCAGGCGGCCGCCGCCGCGCCGATCGACACCGCGGCCTTTCACGAGTGGCGGCGGGAGTGGACGGCGCGGCTGGGCCGGCAACCATGCACGACGGCGGCCGCGGCGGCGGCCATGCGGCGGAGCAATCCGCTCGTGATCCCGCGGAACCACCGGGTCGAGGAGGCGCTCGCCGCGGCGCAGGGGGGCGACATAGCACCGCTGGAATCGCTGCTTGCAGCCGTGCAGGAGCCCTTCGTCGCGACGCCCGCCAACGAGCGCTACCGCCAAGGGCCGCCGGCCGGCTGCGGCCCGTACCGCACGTTCTGCGGCACCTGACCCGCCGCCGCCGATGATTTGCCTCCGGCTGGGCGGCAGGGTAGCCTCTCGCCTGGTCGGTCGACGCAGGGGATCGACCGCGCGGCACGTCGCCAGATATGTGCCGACAAATCCGTCTCCTACAGACGGTCATCCAGAAAGGATCTCTCGTGCGTCGCCTCCTTCCCGGCATGCGATCGGATCGCGCGCCCACTGGCCTGACGAATGCCGGCCTGACGACTCTGGTGTCTGCGGTCGTCTGCTCCCTGTCCGTCGCCCTGCCCGACGCGCGCGCCGGGATATTTTCGCTGAGCATCGACTCCACGTCGAACCTCTACGCCTCGGGGCTGGCGTCGACGAGCGGCATCGGCCCGAACGGCCCGGGCACCCTGCCCCCCTTCGTGACGCTCCCCTCCGGCGTCGGCCGCGTGCTGCAGTTCTCGAGCGTGACCGGCTCGGTGTCCTACAACGACGTCGACGCCCCACCCGCATACCTCGGCCAGTACAACGGCCCCGACGGCGGCGCCGTCCTCTTCGCCGACGCCAACTTTCCCGGCAACTTCCTCACCACGTCGATCCCTCCCGGGCTCATCAGCCCCTCGGAGGGCTCGCCGACAACCTTCTACCTCGACATGGATCCGTACGGCGGCATCTCGGGGATGAAGCTCTTCGAGACGGTGCCGGCCGACCGGCGGGTGATGTTCCTGGCCGGCGTGTTCCTCACCGACGCCGCCCCCTCCGGGACCGCTCCGGCGAGCCTCGACTTCAGCAGCACGGCGCTGGGCCGGTCGTTCTCCGTGCTCGCGCCCGAGCTGCAGCAGACCTTCTACATCGGCGACGGCCTGACGGGCACGGGCTCGGGGAGCGTGCAGTCCTTCCTGGTGCCGGACGGCGCGACGCGGCTGTTCCTCGGCTTCGTGGATGGCAGCTATTTCGTCGGCGGTCCGGACTACTACGACAACAACGTCGGCTCGTTCTCGGCGACGTTCGCGATCATCCCCGAGATCGATCCCGATGCGTTCGCCGGCGTGGCCTCGCTGCTGGTCGCCGCGCTCGCGCTCGTCGAGCGCCGCCGGTGGCGGGCCGCCTGACCGGGCCGCGATCCACGGACGCACCCGGCCCAGGCGGCCCCGGCGGGTCGCGCCGCCTCGATCGCGTCGGCAACGGACGTTGACCGCCGCGTCGTGCCGCCCGTAGCATCGACCGGCTCCGGCGGTGTTTTCCCTGGAGATGCACCCCCGCACAGGAGGCGATGCATGCGTCGACCGAACGGACGGGCCCTGTCGGGCCTCGTGTCGCTGGCCGCTCTGGCGACGCTGCTTTCGTCCTGCGGCCGCCGTGCCGAGGAACTGCCCGCGAAGGCGCTCGTCGACGCGTCGGCCGCGCCGCCGGCGGCGTCCGCGCCGGCTGGCCCGGGCAGTCAGCCGCAGAACGCGCCGCAGCCGTTCGACCCGCCCGCCCTCGCCGACCTCGACCGCGACGCCAAGTGGATCGACCGGCCCGTCCGCGACGGCCTCGAACTGCTGCGCCAGGAGCAGGCGAAGGAAGCCGTCGCAGCCACGGTCGCCGAGGCGCTATCGCTGCGCAACACGTCCGCCGACGCCAACGCCAAGATCCTCTCGGCGCTCGGCCGGCTGCCGGAGGCGGGGCAGGCGGACCTCTCCGCCCGGATCGATCGGCACGTGCCCGGAGACCTCGGCAGCACCAACCCCATCATGATCAGTTCGACGTCCGAATTCGAGGTGCTCGGGCTGACCGGTTTCGGCCTCTTCTCCTTCGACCGGCGGCTGGAGCCGTTCGCCGCCGCCGACGCCGTGACCAGCTGGCAGACGAGCGCCGACGGGCTCGTCGACAAGGTCGTGATGCGAGACGACCTCGTCTGGAGCGACGGCCGGCCCATCACGGCCCACGACATCGCCTTCTCCTACCGGCTGATCATGGACCCGCGGGTGCCCGTGCCCGCGGTGCGCAGCGGCACCGACCAGCTGCGCTGGGTGCATGCCTACGACGACCGCACGATCGTCTTCTTCCACAAGGAGCCGCTGGCAACGAACGTCTGGAACATCAACTTTCCGGTACTGCCCAAGCACGTCTACGAGAACACGTGGGAGCAGGATCCGACGCTCAAGGACAGTCCGGCCCACGTGAAGCTCGAGCAGGCGCCGGTGTCCGGCGGACCCTACGAGATCGTCGACCGGAAGCGCGGGCAGGAGATCGTGCTCCGCCGCCGCGACAGCTGGAGCACGGTGCGGGGGACGAAGGTCCGCGAGGAGCCCTTCTTCAAGGAGGTTCGCTTCAGGATCATCGAGGATCCGAACACGGCCATGCTGGCACTCAAGGCCGGCGAACTCGACGAGATGACGCTCACGCCCGAGCAGTGGACGACCCAGGCAACGAAGGACGACTTCTACGAGCGGTGCACGAAGGCCACGGCCCCGGAGTGGGTCAGCTACCACTTCGGCTGGAACATCGAGACGCCCTTCTTCGCCGACCGCCGTGTCCGCCGGGCGATGAGCTACGCCTTCGACCACGACCAGATGCTCGAGAAGCTCTGCTACGGGCTTTACAAGCCCTGCATCGGCAACTTCCCCGAGGGCTCGTGGATGGCCTCGAAGAAGAAACTCGCCCCGTACAAGCAGGACCTCGACAAGGCCGAGGCGCTGCTCGACGAGGCGGGCTGGACCGACCACGACGGTGACGGAGTTCGCGACAAGCAGATCGGCGGCCGGTCGGTGCCCTTCGAGTTTTCCATGCTCGTCGCCAACCAGCCGCTGCGCGTGAAGATCGCCACGCTGCTCAAGGAGAACCTCGACCAGATCGGCATCCGCCTCAACGTGCGGCCGCTCGAGGTGACGGTGCTCCAGCAGCTCACGCAGGACAGGAAGTTCCAGGCCTACTTCGGCGGCTGGGGATCCGGCACAGACCCCGACACGTCGGAGAACATCTGGGCCACGAAGGCCGGCCGGAATTACGTCGGCTATTCCAATCCGGAGGTGGACCGGCTTTTCGCCGAGGGCAGGCGGGAGCTCGATCGCGCCAAGCGGGCGGAGAAGTACGGCCGGATCCAGGAGATCCTCTACGACGACCAGCCCTACACGTGGCTCTACATGCGAAACAGCTTCTACGGCTTTTCCAAGAGCCTGCGCGGCTACGTCTTCAGCCCGCGCGGGCCCTACAACTACTCTCCCGGCTTCTCCAGCATGTGGAAGCCGGCCGCGCCGTGAGCGGCCCCGCATGACGACGTACCTGCTCCGCCGGCTGCTGCTGGGAATCCTGACGCTGCTGGTGATCACCTGCCTCGTCTACGCGCTGGCCCGCAGCATGCCGGGCGATCCGTTGACGGCGCAGCTCGGTGAGGATCCCAGCCGCAAGCTCAACCCGGAGGACGTGGCCCGCATGCGGCGCAGCTACGGCCTCGACAAGCCCTGGCACACGGGCTACGTGCAGTGGCTGGGCAACGTGCTGCACGGCGATCTGGGCCGGTCGATCACCCGCAAGCAGCCGGTGACGACGCTGATCCGCGAACGGCTCGGGCCCACGCTGCTCGTCTCGGGCACGGCCTTCCTCCTCATCTGGACGATGGCCGTGCCGCTGGGGCTCTATGCCTCGGCCCGCAGCGGCAGCGTCGACGAGCGCGGCACGAGCCTGCTGCTCTACGCGCTCTACTCGTTCCCCACGTTCGTGGCGGCGCTGTTCCTGCAGATCATCTTCTCGGTCTGGCTGCGGGGCACCCGCTGGGAGCTGCCGCTCTTCGGCATGAGCGACCTGGGGCCCGACGCCAGCTGGCTGGCCCGCTGCCTCGACGTCGCGCGGCACGCGATCCTGCCGGTCGTATGCCAGACCTACGTGAGCCTGGCCTACGACAGCCGGTTCATCAAGGCGAACATGGAGGAGGTGCTGCGGCAGGATTACATCCGCACCGCACGGGCGAAGGGCGCCGACGGCTGGCGGGTGCTCTTCCGGCACGCCTTTCGCAACACGCTCATCCCGCTGGTGACGCTTCTGGGCCTGTCGTTGCCCTCGCTGATCGGCGGCTCGATCATCATCGAGCAGATCTTCACCTGGCCGGGCATGGGGCGGCTGTTCTTCGAGGGCATCCGCGAACGCGACTATCCGACGATCATGGGGCTGACGCTGATGTTCAGCGTGCTCACGCTGCTCGGCCAGATGCTCGCCGACGTGCTCTACGGGCTCGTCGATCCTCGGGTGAGCGTGGAGTAGCCCGCATGTCTCTGCCGAACGCCGTCACCATGCCGGAGCGTGCCGCCGAGCCGCTCCCGTCCGTGTCGTCGCGGGGCTTCTGGGCCGAGGCGTGGCGGCGGTATCGGCGGCGGCCGCTGGCGATGCTGGCGCTGGCGTTCGTGTCGTTCCTGCTCGTCGTGGCGGTGCTGGCGCCGGCGATCGCCGGCACGAAACCGGTGCTCTGCCGCTACAAGGGGCGGATCTACGCCCCCTGCCTCGGCTACTTCGACCGCCGCCTGGAGCCCGCGATCTTCACGAAGGACCGGTTCCGCGGCATGTACCCCGCCAACCTCAAGGCCAAGGATCCCGAGAGCTGGGCGATCTGGCCGCTCTTCTTCCAGGACCCCTACCGGGCCGTCCGGGCGGACGAGTGGCCCGGCCTGCCGGCCAATCCCGCCAAGGACGAGGGCCGGCCCAGCTGGCGGAATCCGTTCGGCACCGACCAGTCGGGCGTCGACGTGCTCGCGAAGATGGTGCACGGCACGACGATCGCGCTCTTGGTCGGCTTCGTGTCGATGGGGATCGCCGGCACGATCGGCATCGTCGTGGGGGCGCTGGGCGGCTACTTCGGCGGCTGGGTCGACACGATCACCAGCCGCGTCACCGAGATCGTGATGTGCATCCCCACGCTCGTGCTGATCCTGGCGATCATCGCGATCCTCGAGAAACCGACGATCTGGCACACGATGGCCATTCTCGGCGCGACAGGCTGGACCGGCATCGCCCGGCTGACGCGGGGCGAGTTCCTCCGGCTCAAGGGGAGCGAGTTCGTCATGGCCGCGCGGGCCGCGGGCGCCGGGCCGGTGCGGATCATGCTGCGGCACGTGCTGCCCAACGCGCTGGCCCCCGTGCTCGTGCCGATCACGTTCGGCATCGCGGCGGCGATCCTCACCGAGAGCGGCCTGTCGTTCCTCGGATTCGGTCCGCCGCCACCGACGGCCAGCTGGGGATCTCTGCTCAACGATGCCCGAGCCAACCTCTCGATGTGGTGGCTCGTATTCTTTCCCGGCGTGGCGATCTTTTTCACGGTGCTCGCCTACAACCTCATCGGCGAGGGGCTGCAGGAGTCCACCGACCCGCGGCTACGGGAGGCGCGGAAGTAGCACCATGCCGCTGCTCGACATCCGCAATCTCGTGACCGCCTTCCACACGCCCGCCGGTCGGGTGCCGGCGGTCGACGGCGTGTCGCTGGCGATCGACCGTGGCCGGACGCTCGGACTCGTCGGCGAGAGCGGCTGCGGCAAGAGCGTCACGGCGATGTCGGTGCTGCGGCTGGTGGCCGCGCCGGGTGTGATCGAGCGGGGTGAGATCCTGCTGGAGGACCGCCGCGCCGGCGCGGCGGTCGACCTCGTCACCCTGCCCGAACCGCAGCTGCGGAGGGTTCGCGGCGGGCGGATCGGCATGATCTTCCAGGAGCCGATGACGAGCCTGAACCCCGTGTTCACGATCGGCGACCAGGTGGCCGAGGCGGTGCTCTTGCATCGCGACGTGTCGCGGGCGGAGGCCCGGGCCCGGGCCCTCGAGATGCTCAGGCTGGTGCGGCTGGCCGACCCGGAGCAGCGGATCGACGAGTATCCGCACCAGCTCTCGGGCGGCATGCGACAGCGGGTGATGATCGCCATGGCGCTGGCCTGCGAGCCCGACCTCATCATCGCTGACGAACCGACGACGGCGCTCGACGTCACGATCCAGGCGCAGATCCTCGAGCTGCTCGCCGACCTCCGCCGCCGGCTCGGCACGGCGATCCTGCTCATCACGCACGACCTCGGCGTCGTGGCGGAGACCTGCGACGACGTGGCCGTGATGTACGCCGGACGGATCGTCGAGCGGGCGCCGGCCGCCGAGCTCTTCGCGCGGCCGCTGCACCCTTACACGATCGGGCTGCTCGCGGCGCGGCCCGGCGGGGGCCGGTCGGCCGGCCCGCTGCGCACGATTCCCGGCATGGTGCCGGCGCCGCAGGACTTCCCGTCGGGCTGCCGGTTTCATCCGCGGTGCGTCCACGCGCGGCATGGGGGCGGGCCGGAAGACTGCGTCGCCACCGCGCCGGAGCTTCGCGAGATCGAGCCAGGGCACTTCGTGCGGTGCCACCATGCCGGAGCGCTCGGCGAGCCGGGCCGAGCCGCAACAGCCGAGCCGGGCCGGGAGGGTCGAGCGTGACCGAGCCATCGCCACTGGTCGCCGTCGACGATCTGCGGACGCTCTTTCCGATCCGCAAAGGCCTGCTGCGACGGCGGGTGGGGGCGGTCCGCGCCGTCGATGGCGTCAGCTTCGCGATCGGCCGGGGCCGCACGCTCGGCCTCGTCGGCGAGAGCGGCTGTGGCAAGACGACCGTTGGCCGCAGCCTGCTGCGGCTGGTCGAGCCGACCTCGGGCCGCGTCACATTCGATGGCCGCGACGTGCTGGCGGCCGGCGGCGCCGACCTCCGCGGCCTGCGCCGCCGGATGCAGGTCGTCTTCCAGGATCCGTACGGATCGCTCAACCCGCGGATGAAGGTGCGGGCGATCCTCGAGGAGGGGCTCGTCATCCACCGACTCGGCACGCCGGCCGAAAGGCTCGAGCGGATGACGCGGGCGCTGGCCCGCACGGGGATGCCGGCGGCCGCGCTCGACCGCTACCCGCACGAGTTTTCCGGCGGCCAGCGGCAGCGGATCGCCATCGCCCGGGCCATCGTCATCGAGCCCGACTTCCTCGTGCTCGACGAGCCGATCTCGGCGCTCGACGTATCGATCCAGGCGCAGGTCGTGAACCTGCTGGTGGAGCTGCGCGAACAGCTGGGACTCACCTACCTCTTCATCTCGCACGACCTCTCGGTGGTGGAGTACGTGTCCGACGACGTTGCCGTGATGTATCTGGGCCGCATCGTGGAGGGGGCTCCAGCGGCCCGGCTCTACGCGGAGCCGCTCCATCCCTACACGCTGGCGCTGTTCTCGGCGGTGCCCAGCGTCGACCCGCGCCGCCGCCGGCGGAGGATCGTGCTCGCGGGCGACGTGCCGAGTCCCGCCCGGCCTCCGGCCGGCTGCCGGTTTCATCCCCGCTGTCCACTCGCCGAGGCCGCGTGCAGACAGGCCGATCCGCCGGCGACCAGGGTCGACGGCCACGTGGTGCACTGCCATGTGGCGGCCCGCGAACTGGAGCGGTCGGGCGGAGACCCAGCGGTCGCGGCGGCTGCGATGGCCGGGCTGATGGCGGCCGCTCCGGGACCGTCCGGCGGCGCATGACGCTTCGGGGAATGACGGGTGCGGAGCGGATCGGCAGCTCCTGCGGATGACCGACCGGCTGTTTCTCCTCTACACTGATGCGGATCCGCGGACGTGTGCCGCGGGCCGCCACCGTCGGAGCAGGTGTGATGACAGTCAGCCGCGGGCACGTCGGGATCGCGTCCTCGGCCCGACGTCTGCGCGGCTGCCTCCTGGCATGCCTGACGGTCGTCGCCGCTGGTTCGCGGCTCCTCGCCCAGGCCCCGCCGATGATGAGCGAGGAACTGCTGCGGAAATGGGATCTCAACCGTGATGGCAAGATCGATGCGGCGGAAGCGGAGACGGCCCGCTCGCAGATGCGGCGTGCGCGAAACGAGGTAACGCTGCGGGAGGGCACCGATCCGGTCAGCGGCAAGCCGCGTGGTGACGCTGCCGCTGCCACATCAAGTGGTGCGATGCCGGGGGCGGGCAACGGCGGCCACGGCGGTTCAACGCCGGATGGCGCCGGCGAACTGATCCTCGTGCCCGGCACCGGCGAGCCTGGGCCCGCGGTGGGCCGCGAGCAGGGGCCGCCCGAGGCCGTGCAGCCGCGGCGCGAGCGGGAACCGCTGCCCGGCACCCGGGCGCCCGCGACGACACCCCCCATCCCATCTGTCGCGCCTTCGAGAACGTTGCCGGAGGGCTTCCGCAGCCGTGGCTCGACCGACCCCGCGCCGGCTGCTGCGGGTGATCCCTCCCGCGACTTGAGTAGCCGCGCCCGGATTCTGCCCAACGGCGCCGCTGTGCCGCAGCCTGCGGGCCGGCAGCCGCTGCCGCCGCCGCAGCTCGCGCCGCGGCCCGGCATCATCGCGGGCGGTGCGCGGCCGACGGCTCCAACGGGCCGGTCCTTGATGGCGGGGCAGCCACAGGATCTCAACGCCGGCCGGCTGCCCGCCGGCCTGCCGCAGACCCGTGGCGTCGTGCCCGGCGCCACCGCTTCCGGCCCTCCATCAGCGCCGCGGATCCCCGGCCAGCCGCTGGGCGGCGGGCCGGGCGGCACGCGCGGCGGATATCCTTCGGCGGGCATGGCGTCTCCCGGAGCATCACCGCCGCGGAGCGTGCCTCAATCGCAGTATCCGGCAGCGGGAGCAGCGGCTTCCTCACGGGCTGGAGGCCGGGCTCCGGTCGCGCAACCGACCGTGCCGCCGCGGTCCACCACTCCGGCCGTGCCGCGTCCGCCCCGCGTCGGCCCCCAGGATTTCTACGGCCGGTAGAGCAGAGCAGATTCGGCTGTCCACCAGCGTCGGTAGGGGCATGCGATGAGCCGAGGCGAAGAGAGGGGCATGCTCACCGTCTTTTGTTCTCCCTTGCGTTACGTGCAGGGCCCCGGCGCGATGGCCCGGCTCGGCGAGGAGATGCGAGCGGTCGCCCTCGAAGGCCCGTGCCTGATCGTCGCGGGATCCTCGGCCGTGGCGTGTCTGGCGCCGATCTGGGCCGCCACGCTGGATGCCGCGGGGATCGTCTTTCGCGTCCGGCTGTTCGGAGGGGAATCGAGCCATCGCGAGATCGCGGCGATCGTGGAGGAAGCACGCAGCGCTGCCGCCCGCACGCTGCTGGGCGCCGGGGGGGGGAAGGTGCTCGACGCCACCCGCGCCGCCGCGGCGGAACTCGGTCTGCCCTTCGTGTCATGCCCTACGGTCTGCTCGACGGACGCGCCGACCAGCGCGCTCTCGGTCATCTATCACGACACCGGTCCGCACCGCGGTGCGGTCGAGGCCTATCGGATCCACCGTCGGTCTCCCGATCTTGTGCTCGTCGACACGCAGGTCATCGCCGAAAGTCCACCGCGGCTGCTCGCCGCCGGCATCGGCGACGCGATGAGCACCTGGTACGAGGGGCGGGCGGCTGCCGCGGCGGACAAACCGAACATGCGGGGTGGACGGGCCACGCTTGCGGCGGTTTCGCTGGCGAGGCTCTGCCGCGACACCGTGCTTGCCGACGGCGAGGCGGCGCTCGCGGCGTGTCGGGAGCGTCGCTCGACGCCCGCGCTCGAGCGGGTCGTGGAGGCGGCCACGCTGCTCTCTGGCGTGGGCTTCGAGTCGGCCGGGCTGGCGGCGGCGCACGCCGTGCACAACGGGCTGACCGACCTGCCCGAAACGCACGAGATGCGGCACGGAGAGAAAGTAGCCTTCGGCACGCTCGTGCACCTGCTGCTGGAGGCCGAGGCGGCCAATACCGCCGTGCTGCGCAACGAGGCCGGTGACGAGGCCCGCAAGATAGCGGCGTTCTTCGTGCGGATCGGGCTGCCGGTGACGCTCGAACAGCTCGGCGTGCACGACGCCGGCGCGGGGCCGCCCGCCGCCGCCGTGCGCCGGATCGCCGTGCGGGCGACCGTGGCCGGCGAGACGATCCACAACATGCCGTTTCCGATCGATGCGGATCGTGTGGCCAGGGCCATAGCCGCCGCCGACGCAGTCGGCCGAGCCACGCTCGAGACCGGGTCGCGAGCCGATTGAGCCGCGGTCCGGAGGGACCTAGAATCGACCGAAAGCGTCAGGTCTTCACGCACGTTTTTGCGCCCGCCCAGGAGCCATCATGCCGCTGTTCGATCGCCTGTCGTCGCCCGGTCGCCGCCGGTTCCTCCTGCTCGCGTCACTGTGCATGATCCAGGCGGCGGCGGTGTCCGCCCGGGGCGATCTGCCACCCGTCGACGCCTCGGCGTCCGATCCGCAGCGGGTGTTCGTGGCCGGCGTGACCGGCGCGTTCGACAAGGTCAGGCAGGCGATCGAGAAGGCCAAGCTCGAGAGTGGACGCGATTACCGCGTGATCGTCGTGGGTGACGCCGGCGGCGATCGCGACGCGTCGAGCCGGCTGCTGGAGAGCCTGATCGAGCGGTGGCGGCAGGAGTCGGCCGAGGGTCGCCCCGGCGGACGCCCGGGGGCGTTCGATCCCGCCCGCGACGTGACGATCGTGCTCGACGTCAAGGATCGGCAGATCGCGATGCGGGCTCCGTGGGGCCTCGAGGTTTCGAGCGGGCTCGATCCCGAGACCATCAAGACGGAGCTGATCGACAAGGTATTCGTCCCCTGCGCCAAGGACGAGCGATATGACGAGGGACTCGCCGATCTGGTGAACGCGACCGAGCGCTGGGTGAAGGCGAAGGAGGACCGCACGCGGGCCCGCGCGGAAGCGGTGCGAGTCTTTCGCACGCGGACACTGCCGCTGGGCCTCGCGTCGCTGCTCGGCCTGGGCCTGCTCGGGACGCTCTTGGCGCGGTGGGCGCGGCACGAACGCCGCCTCGCCGAGGCCCGCCGCAAGCTGGCGGCCTTCAAGGGCGAGGTGGTGGCCCTCTCCGATCTGCTCGACAGCCAGCAGGAGCGGCACCGCATGCTGCCGCACAGCGACCCCGACTTCCGCACGCCCATGCAGGGGCTCACCCGTTCGGCCTACGACAACGTGCAGGGTGCGCTGCGCCGCTACCGCGAGCGCTGGCTGTCGCTGATGGAGGTGTGGGAGAAGGCGCAGGAGAAGATCGGCAAGGAGACGTTCCTGGGCACCGCGCAGGTCGACGAAGCGATCAAGCTGCTCGATTCCGCGGAGGCCCGGCCGCCGCTGGCGGACGTGGCCGGTGAGTGCAGTGCGCCGCTCGACGCCCTCGAAGTGGCGCACGAAAAGGCGCGAGAACTGGCCACCACGCTCGAAGGCGATGTCGCCAACGCCGCGCAGCGGCTGGAGAAGCTGGCCGGCCGGGGGCGTTCGAACGCGACCTTCCAGGCGCCGATGGCCGACGTGCAGCGCGGCCTCGGTCTCGCCCGACAGGACGTGGAGAGCGATCCGGTGGCCGCCCGAGGACGGCTGGAGGAGCATGCCGCGGCGCTGGCCCGCACGCTGGAGAGGATCGACTCGCTCGAGGCGGCCGACGATCGGCGGCTCAAGGCGTCGGCGAGCGCCGACGAGGTGGCGCAGAGGGTGCGGGCGAAGCGGGCCGAAGGCTGGCTGCTCGCCGAGCCGGGCGCCAATCCCGACGAACTCGTCGCCGCGGGCCGACGGGAGCTGGATCTCGCGGCCCAGCTGCTCGACGCTGGCGAGACGGCCGGCGCGCAGGCGCACGTGGAGCGTGCCGAGAAAGCCAATGCCGAGGCGCTCGCCATGCTCGAGAACATCATCGCCGCCAAGGCCAAGGTGGAGGACCTCCTGCCCGCCTGCATCGCCAGGCTCGAGGCGCTCACCAGCCGTCGCGGTCAGGCCGTGCGGGCACTCGAGGAGATCGCCGGCAGCTACGCGGAGAGTTCCTGGGCCGACGTGGCAGACAACGTGGCCCGGGCCGACGAGGGGCTCGCTCGCGTCCGGGCGCTCGTGGCGGAGACGCAGGTGGCCGCCGATCATTCTCGGCAGCACTACTTCCGCGCCGTGGCCCTGGTAGAGGAGGCGGTGCGGCAGGAGGATTGGGTGGAGGGGCTCTACGGAGCCATCGCCGATCGCCGCGCGGAGCTCGACGAGCTGCGGGCCAGTCTGCCCCAGCGGCACGACGCGGTGCGGACCCGCGTGGGCGCGCTCGTGCACGGCCTCGAGCAGCAGCGGACGGATCGCGTGCGGGCCAACGAGCGGGCCCGCGAGGCTGGCCGGTTGCTCGAGGTGGCCGAGCAGGGATTCCAGGTGCAGCGGCCGGACCTGCGGCAGGTGGGGCAGGTGCTCGAGGCCGCGGACACGGCGGCGGCCCGCGGCGAGGAGCTGGCGGCCGAAGACGACCGTCTGGCCCGGCAGGCCTACGAAGATCTCGAGGAAGCCGACGGCCTCGTGCGTCGCGTCGCCGCCTGGTATGGCGAAGGAGTGTCGCCCGACGTGCGGCCCGCGGCCGCCGCGATCGAGGCGGCGAAGTCGCTGCTCACCCGCCAGCGCTACGAAGATTCGCTGAAGAGCTCCTCCGAAGCGGCGCGGCTGGCACGGGAGTCCTACGCCTCGGCGACGGCCGAGGCCGAGCGACGGCGCCGGCGGCGGATGGCACAGATCCAACAGCGGCAGCTCGAGGAGTCGTTCTCGCGGATGTCGCGAGGCTTCGGCCCCTGGGTGATCCAGCTGCCTGGCGGCACGTTCAGCGGCCCCGATCCCTGGCGGACCGTGCATGGCCCATCCGTCGCGCACGCGCCGCCGCGGTCCGCCGACTCCAGTTGGTCGAGCAACACGGCGCAGGGGGGCTGGTAGCGGGAACCGCATCCGAGACCGCGTTCCGCCGACGTGCAGCACCGGCTCCGGGACGGCAGAAGACTCCTCGCTGTGGCCGCGGCGGCCAAACGCTCGTCGAGCTTCCGCCGATCCCTTCGCCTACGTCCCCTGGTTTACCGGGGCATCGCTAGAGCGAAGACGGACGCGCTCGAGACCGCATCCGGGGTGTCGTGCAGAAGAAGGAGGTGCGTCAGCGGATCTCGATCGGCGGCACGTCGAGCCGGCCGATCTCGGCGGCGGGCGGCCGCGACGTCGCTTCGAGCGACCGTTCCATCTCCTCGACCCGCTGCAGCACTGCCGCGGGGATCAGCGCGTGGCCCTCGGGTGAATCGATTTCCTGGTCGAACAGCACACGGCCGCGCGTGTCGGTGACGACGAGCCGCGTCTCGGCGCCCCGCGAAAGGCGGATGCTGCAGTCCGGATCCTGGCGGAGCAGCGTCTCCGCATCGGCACCCTTCTCGCGCGACGAGGGGGCGGCCGAGGCCAGCTGCTTGGGCTGCACGAGCGACAGTGCGGATGCCGCGGGCCGCAGCCGCGACTGCGTGGAGGGCTTGGCGGCCGTCTGCCGCACCGCTGCCGGTGGCTCGACCGCCGGCGTCGGGAGGGGGCCGGAGACGGGCTGGCCGGAAGCCGCCGCCCGTCGTGAGATCCGAGGCTGCGTCACCTGGCCCGGCTGCGCCAGCGGGATCGTCACCTTCACGCCGCCCCGCAGGAGCGTGCACTCTGGGGCCGTGCCGCTGTCGGAGGCCTCGAGGAGCGCGGCGAGCTGCTCGGGCAGCAGCAGCATCTGGTCGTCCAGTAGCACGAGCACGTCGTAGCGCTTGAAGCCGGCCTTGTCGGCGACGGATCCCTCGATCACCTCCTCCACCACGAGTCCCGCACCGCGGGCCAGCGCCAGTTGCTGCCGGAGCACCTCGGAGGCGCGGACGAGCCGCAGGCCGAGCGTGTCTGTGTTGCGGGTCGCGGCAGCCATCTCGCCGACCGGCTGGATGTGCGAGCGGCGGGGGCCGGCGGACGCTTCGGCAGTGGCCTCGGACCCTTGGCCTCCAGCCGCGTCGGCGGCATGGCAGGCGGGCGAAGCGATGCACGCGGCCAGCGCCGCTGCGAGGAGGCCGCGCGAGAGAGCCATGGATGAAGCTCGGAATGCGTTCATGATTGGTGTCGGCGTGGACCGCTGGAAGGGGTGCCGGGAAGGTATGTGACGATTTCAAGGCGTTCGTGCCAGATGACCTTTTCACGCGGAGACTGCGGCGCGAAAGCTGGGCAAGACGCGCGGGGCGGGGTGTGGGGCGGAGCGGGGCAGGCGGGATGGCCGCGGCAGAAGAGCGGCGATGCCCCTGCCGGCGTCGGCTTCGCTCCCCTGCGGTTCCATCTCCCGCCGATATCCCCGCTCGGGGACCGCAGCATTCCTCCGCACGACGGGAGACCATCATGTCGATACGCACGTTTCTGGCGGCCGCCGGCGCCATCGCCTGCCTGGGAGGGATGCCATTCGAACTGCGGCTGGCGGCGGCCGACGAGAGCGTCGCGGACGTGACGACGGACACCGCCACGGCCTCCGCCACGGAGCCGGCCGATCCCACGGTCGACGTCGAGTCCGCGGCCGCGACGGAAACGGCCACTGCGGAAAAGGCCGTGACGGAAACGGCCGCCGCGGCTGCGACACCGGCCGCACCGGTGGCTCCCGCGCCGGCCCCGGTACCCGCGCGTCCCGCCAAGAAACCCGTGCTCATCCCGGGAACGGGCAGCCTCGTCAAGGGAGTCGGTGACGACTTCGAGGACGAGGCCTGGAAGTGGAACTACAACCACCCCAAGAGCTCCGAGGAACAGGACAAGCGGATGCGCGGCCCGATGGGCCGCAGCGTGAACGGCCGCTGGTTCGAGGGGCCGAAGCGGGGCACGCCCGACGTCGTCAAGCGGATCGAGCTGCCTTCGCCCGGCCTGGAGGGGAGCACGCACGGCATGCTCATCGCCACCCTGCACGCGGGCATCCCCGGGCGGACGACCTACCAGATGCAGCAGGACGACCTGATCTACAACATGCAGAAGGTGACCGGCCGGGGCAT
>Ga0075471_10000695_pt1 | contig 20705 bp, 14 predicted proteins | sample DEB19_08_DNA_2_FD_74787 | JGI IMG/M metagenome (GOLD analysis project Ga0075471, IMG submission 74787) | Aqueous microbial communities from the Delaware River and Bay under freshwater to marine salinity gradient to study organic matter... | ecosystem: Environmental > Aquatic > Marine > Coastal ... | reverse complement strand
CCGGGAAACTCCTTGGCCGTGCGGGCGCCGGGCACGCGGGTCTCCTTGAACACGAAGACGGCGATGATCAGTGCCACGAAGGAGAGTGCCGATGCGAGCGCCCCCACGCCTCCCGGCCGCTGCCGAAAGATGGCCAGCCCGAAGTAGGCGATCAGCGGCCCGAGCGTGAACCCCGCGCCGAAGGCGATGCCGATGAGAGCCATGCCGCGGGCGCGGTTCTGCGGGGAGGTGCAGTCGGCGATCACCGCCGCGGCCGTACCGACGCTCGCGCCCGCGATGCCCGCGCCGATCCTCGAGAGCAGCATGAGCCCCAGAGCCAGGGACGCCCGCTCCGGCGGGAGCATGACGGCCAGCCCGTAGACCGCGTAGAAGACGACCGACCCAAGCAGGCTGAGGATCAGCATCGGCCGCCGGCCGATGCGGTCGGAGATCCTGCCCCACAGCGGGCTGAAGACGAACTGCATGAGAGAGAAGACGGAGAAGAGCACGCCGATCGCGGCGCCGGAGGCGACGGGCGAGAACCCTAGGGCGTCGAGGTAGGGCTCGGACTGCCGCGGCATCACCGGAAGCACGATCCCGAAGCCCAGGAGGTCGATGAACACTGTCAGAAAGACGACGAGCAGCGCCGCCCGCCGGGCGGCCTCGGGGACCGCGGCCGCCTCGTGTCCACCGGGCGATGCTGTCGAGGGGTGGGCGGTTGGCATGCGCGGTACACTCTCGCCGATCCGGAACGGGATGGAATCTTTTTCGGAACGGCCGCCGTGGCCCGGTCGGGGAGGCCTTCCTTCCGGCCGGGGACCGCCGACCGCATCCCTCGCGAGGCCGCATGAGGAAGACCGCCACATCCGACGATCCGCCGGACGCCGATGTCCGCTCCGCGCGCTCCGAGGCCATGAGCGTGTCGGAGGTGACGGCCCGCGTCAAGGAGCACCTCGAGTCGCGGTTCGCCGACGTGTGGGTCAGCGGCGAGATCAGCAACATGGTCCGCGCTTCTTCGGGCCACGTCTACCTGTCGCTCAAGGACGACGCCGCCCTCCTCCGGGCGGTCGTTTGGCGGGGCACGCTGCCGCAGCTGGCGATCGAGCCAGCGGACGGCATGGAGGTGGTCTGCCACGGCCGCATCGAGCTCTACCCGCCGCGGGGCACCTACCAGCTCACGATCGACCGGCTCCATGCCGTGGGCACCGGCGCCCTCGAGGCGCGGCTGCGAAAGCTCCATACGGCCCTCGAAGCCGAGGGGCTCTTCGCGGCGGCCCGCAAGCGGCCGATTCCGCCATACCCCCGCCGGATCGCCGTCGTGACGAGCCCCACGGGCGCGGCGATCGCCGACTTTCTGCAGACGCTCCTTTCCCGCTGGCAGTGCGCGGAGGTGATCGTGGTGCCCTCGCGGGTGCAGGGCGCCGGTGCCGCCGAGGAGGTGGCCGCCGCGCTCGCAACCGCCGCGCGGCTCGTGCCGGCCGTCGACGTGATCGCGCTGGTCCGCGGCGGCGGCAGCCTCGAGGACCTCTGGAGCTTCAACGAGGAGACCCTCGTACGGGCGATCGCTACGTCCCCGATCCCGGTCGTGTCGGGCGTGGGGCACGAGATCGACGTGACGCTGGCCGACCTCGCGGCGGACCTGCGGGCCCTCACGCCGACCGACGCGGCCGTGCGGGTGTCGCCCGATGGCCGCCAGATAGCCGAGACGCTCGGCGTACTGGCCGAGCGCCTGCAGGGAGGGCTGCTCCGCAGGATCGACCTGGCCCGCGATCGCATCGGTCTCGTGGCGCGATCGCGAATCTTCTCCGATCCACAGATCCTCGTTCGCGATCGCACGGCCGTCGTCGAGCAGCAGGCGGCGCGGCTGCACCGGCTGGCCACGGCGGCGGTCGCTCGCGGCCGCGAGAGGCTGGCCGCCGCCGCCGCCCGTCTGGAAGCGGGCAGTCCGCTCAAGCTGCTCTCCCGCGGCTGGTCGGTCACGTGGCGGGATCAGAGCGAAGGCCCGCAGGCCGGACGCGAGCCGCTCCGTTCGGTTGGCGGCGTCTCCCCGGCGAACCTGCTCGTTACCCAGCTGGCCGACGGAAGAATCTGGAGTCGAGTGGAAAGGATCACCAACGATGACTGCCGACACTGATAGCGGCGCCGGACATTCCCCGAAGACCACGCCGCCCCCCCAGACGGCACAGCCGACGTTCGAGGCGGCGCTCGCCGAGCTCGCGGAACTGGTGGGCAGACTCGAATCGGGCGGGCTCGGCCTTTCGGAGTCGATCGGCGCGTATGAACGGGGCGTGGCACTGCTCCGCGGCCTGCACGGCCAGTTGGCGGCGGTCGAGGAACGGGTGAAGATGCTGGTGCGCGTCGACGAACAGGGCCGTCCCATCCTCGAGACGCCTGATCTGGTGGCCCCCGGCGGGGAGAAGCCTGGAGCGGAGCGGCCGGCACGAACGGCCCGGGCAGGTCGGACGAAACGGCTGCCCGGGATGGACGATGCCGAAAGCCGCCCTTAGTATTTTCGAGCAGTGCGGCTCTGGTACGGGCGTGTCCCTCCAGATCGACGTTTCGGATCAACGGGGGATGGACCTCATCATGGAAATTCGCCCGGACCGGCAGCCAGGTGCCGCCGCGACGGTGGCCCGGAGCCACGTCAGCGGAGCCCCGATGACCAGCCCGATCGATCCCGCCGAGCTCGACGCCACCGTGATGCGGGGCCTCGATCGCGTTCGTTCCTTCATCGACCCGCGGCTCGCAGCGGCGGTGCGGCTGTCGCCCGCAGCGTCCCCGCGGCTGCTCGACTCGATGCGGTACGCGCTGCTGGCACCGGGGAAACGTCTCCGGCCGGCGCTGGTGCTGTGGGCGGCCGCCGCCTGCACGGACGCCAACGACGACGCCGGCGATTGCGCGGCGGGCGCCGAACAGCAGGCGTGGGAGGCCGCCGCTCCGGCCGCCGTGGCCGTCGAAATGATGCACGCCTATTCGCTCGTGCACGACGACCTGCCGGCCATGGATGACGACGACCTGCGTCGCGGCCGGCCGACCTGCCATCGGGCGTTCGACGAGGCGACCGCGATCCTCTGCGGCGATGCACTCCAGGCGCTCGCGTTCGAGACTCTCGCCCGAGGCCTGCCGGCCGGAGTCGCGGCGCGAGGGTGTGCTGTGCTCGCCCGTGCCGCCGGCGCCGAAGCACTCGTCGGTGGACAGGCCGACGACCTGGCGACGGAGCGGGGCTGGATTCCCTCCATGGCGACCGCGCCGCCACGCGACCAGGTGGCATGGCTCGAGCGGGTTCATCGGCGCAAGACCGGCGCCCTCTTCCTGGCCTGCCTCGAACTGGGGGGGCTGTCGGCCGCCGCGAACTCGCGGCAGCTCGCCATGCTCGAAGCCTACGGCAGGGCCTTCGGCCTGGCGTTCCAGATCGCCGACGACATCCTCGACGCGGAGGGGACGGAGGAGGCGGTCGGGAAACGGGTAGGCAAGGATATCGAGCGGGGAAAAATGACGTTTCCGTCCGTCATCGGCCTGGAGGAGAGCCGCAGCCGGGCCACGTCGCTCGCCCGGGAAGCGGTCCAGGCCATCGCCGGACTCGGCGAACCGGCCGGCGACCTCGCCAGGTTGGCGGGCTGGATCGTCGGCCGGAACCACTGAAATTTCCCGAGGAACACGCCGCCAGTTCGGCCCGGATGGGTATAACACCTTCGTCAGGACGCTCCAGATCCCCAGGACGGGAACAGGATGTTCCCTCGAGTCATGGCCGAGATCCTTCCAGCCATCATGTCGCCCCGCGATCTGCAGGGCCTTTCCACGGACCAGCTCGAGCAGCTCGCCAGCGAGATGCGGAAGGCGCTCTGTGAGGTGGCGGCCAGCCGGACGGCGCACTTCGCATCGAACCTCGGCGTCGTGGAACTCTGCCTGGCCCTCCACCGGGTCTTCGATTTCAGTCGCGACCGCCTGATCTGGGACACCGGGCACCAGATCTACCCCCACAAGCTCATCACCGGCCGGTTCGCCAGGTTTGGCACCATGCGAACCAAGGGCGGCCTGATGGGCTACCCTAACCCGGACGAGAGCCCGTACGACCTGTTCATGACCGGGCACGCCGGCTGCAGCGTGTCGACCGCCCTGGGTCTCGCGAGCGGCGACGATCTCTGCGGCCGGGGAGACCGCCGGGCGGTGGCGGTGATCGGCGACGGCGCGCTCCCCTCGGGCATCGTCTTCGAGGCGCTCAACAACGCCGGTTTCCTGAAGAAGCGGCTGATCGTGATCCTCAACGACAACCGCATGTCGATCTGCCCGCGGGTCGGGGCGCTGGCCGAATACCTCGACGTCATCCGCACCAATCCCTGGTACCGCGGCATCCGCGACCAGGCGCAGGGCCTGATCAAGGGCGTGCCGATGGTGGGCGGGCCCATGGAACGGATGCTCTCCAACGTGAAGGATTCGCTGAAGGCGACCCTCCACGGCGGCATGCTCTTCGAGTCGCTGGGGGTGCGCTACTTCGGCCCGGTGGAGGGACACTCGCTGCCGAACCTCATCCGCTACCTCGAGCTGGTCAAGGACGAGGAGGGACCGATCCTCCTGCACGTCCTCACCGAAAAGGGCCACGGTTTCAAGCCCGCCGAGGACGATCCCGTCTTCTTCCATACGCCGGCGCCCTTCGAGTGTGACGACGACGACTGCATCATCGCGATCAAGAAGTCATCGACGCCGGCGTACACCGACGTCGCCAGCGCCGCGATCGGCGGCTGCATGCGGCGCGACTCCCGAGTCACCGTACTGACCGCCGCGATGTGCCAGGGCAACAAGCTGGAGAAGGTCCGCGCGGAGTTTCCGGATCGATTCTTCGACGTCGGCATCTGCGAATCCCACGCCGTGGCGTTCGCGGCGGGGCAGGCGAAGGTCGGCTGCCGGCCGATCGTCGACATCTACAGCACGTTCCTGCAGCGGTCGTTCGACCAGATCTTCCAGGAGGTCTGCCTGCAGAACCTTCCGGTGGTGTTCATGCTCGACCGCGCCGGCCTGACGGGACCGGACGGCCCCACGCACCACGGGGCCTTCGACCTGGGATACCTGCGGCTCTTTCCCAATCTCGCCGTGCTGGCTCCCGGCGATGAGCACGACCTCGTCGCGATGCTCGACTGGGCACTGACCATGAGCGGGCCGGTAGCGATCCGCTACCCGAAGGCGGCGGCGGAGCGACACCCGGGCGACCGGCAGCCGATCGAGATGGGCCGGGCAGAGCCGATGACGGAAGGGGCCGACGGGCTGATCGTCGCCTGCGGCACACTGCTCTCCGCGGCCCTCGAGGCGGCGGCGACGCTGCGTGACGAAGGGCTGTCCGTGGGTGTCGTGAACGCCCGCTTCGTCAAGCCGCTCGACCCGCGGATCCCCGATTGGATCGAATCCGCTCCGTGGACCATCACCCTCGAGGAAAATGCCCTGCAGACCGGCTTCGGCAGCGCCGTGCTGGAGGCCGTCAACACGGCTGGCGTGCAGCCCGGCCCGCTTCTCCGCCTGGGGCTGCCCGACAGGTTTGTGGAGCACGGCGAACGCGGCGAACTGCTCGCCGAACTGGGGCTCGATGCCGCGGGCATCGCCGCCGCATGCCGCCGCCTCGCGGGCCGCGAAGCAGTCGCCGATCGCGCCGCGGCGGACGCCGCCCCGACACACAGGTGAGACGGCTCGGCCGGTCCCGGCCGGCCTGCAGCCCCTGACGCCAGGATGGCACCAGTCTCCATGACAGCGTTTTCCCGACTGCAGCCGCAGCACCCAGCCCCCGCGTCGTTGCGCGTGACGATCGTCGGCCCCAGCGGCATGCCCCCGGTCGCAGCCGAAGCGGCGCGGCTTCGCGGCCACCTCGAGCGATCTGGACATGACGTCTCGTGTCGTCTTGTCGACCGCGCAGCCTGGGGCGAGGGGCGATTTCACAGTGAGCAGGGCCCCCGCACCGACCTCGTCATCGTCCTCGGCGGCGACGGCACGATCCTGCGGACGGCCCGCTGGCTGGGCTACGAACAGGTCCCGGTGCTCGGCTTCAATCTGGGCACGCTCGGTTTTCTCGCCGATTTCTCCAGCGCCGAGGCGGAGACGGTGATCGACGACATCGCGGCCGGTCATTTTCGCCTCGTGGATCACCTCATGTTCGAGACGGAGGTCCTCCGGGATGGCGTCACGATCCGCCGCGAGCTGGGACTCAACGAAACCTCGATTCTGGCCGGCCCACCGTTCTCCATGATCGACATCTGCCTCTTCGTGGACGACGAGGTCGCCACGACGTACCGCAGCGATGGCCTCATCGTCAGCACCCCCGTGGGGTCGACGGCCTACAACCTCTCGGCTGGCGGGCCGATCGTCCGCAAGGACATCGACGCCTTCGTCTTCACCCCGCTCAATCCCCACACGCTGACCAATAGGACGGTCGTCGATTCGGCGGACCGGCACTACGAACTGCTCCTGCCCCGGCCGAACGAGGGCTCCGCCTGCGTGGTCGACGGCAGCGTGGTGGCCGGCCTCGAAGCCGCCGACCGGGTGCGGATCCGCCGCGCCACACCGCGGTTCACGCTCGTCGAGACCCGCAGCCACGGCTACTACCGCACGCTCCGTGACAAGCTGCAGTGGGGTGGAGGCATGCGCACGGCGGCACGAGCTCCCACGGGAGGCTCACAGTGACGGCATTGTCACTGAATCGCGGGCCCGGCCGACGCTGGCCGCGCGCCGCCGTCGTCTGGCTGCTCGCCGGCGGGTGGCCGGGCGCCGGCCTGCCGGCGGCGGAGACCGGGCGGCCGACGGTGCGGCTGGAGTACCGATTCCGGGAGGGTGAGAAACTCGACATGGAGGTGTCGCACAGAGCGTTGACGGAGACGACCGTCGGCGCCACGGCACAATCGACCGAGACGGCGACCGATTCCCGGAAGACCTGGAAGGTGGTCTCCGTCGACGCACAAGGAAACGCGACGCTCGAGCATTCCGTGGACGACGTGACGATGACGTCGCGGACCAGCGACCGCGGCCAGGTGCGATGGAGCAGTTCCGGCGACGAGTCGGCACCGCCCGGATACGAGCAGGTGAAGGCGAATCTCGGCGTGCCGCTGTCGCAACTCGTCGTGGACCGCAGCGGTCGTATCCTGGAACGCCGCGACTTCCGCCCGTGCCCGCCGTCGAGCACCGGGGACCTCGTCGTGGTGCCGTTGCCTGCGGAGCCCGTGGCCGAGGGGGCGGAATGGATCGTGCCGCAGGAGGTCGTCGTGGATCTTCCCGGCAAGGCACGGAAGGCGGTGCGAACGCGGCTGCGATACCGCCTCGAGAGCCTGCGTGACGGCATCGCCACGATCAGCGTCGACACGACGGTGCTGACGCCGGTCGATGACCCGAGGTTCGAAGCGCGGCTGCTCGAACGCATCTGGAACGGGTCGGTCGAGTTCGACGTCGAGCACGGACGCGTCGTCAGGAGGGCCACCGGCATCGATCGGCGCGTCGTCGGCTTCGAGGGCCCCGAGTCGAGCGTGCGGTACAAGTCGAATCTCGAGGAACGCCTCGTCGACCGCGGCGTCGAAGCGGGCCGCTGAACGTCAGGCTCGCGACTCGGACCAGCCTCTTCTGCAGCGGCCGTCACCCCGCCCGCAGCACGTCCTCGACGCGACGGATGGCCTCCTCGACGTCCCACGTGGCGTCGGCGAGCACGATCTTGGTTCTCCGCGCCACCCACTCGTCGACGGCCTTCTGGGCGGCGATCACCGTCGAGTGGCTGCGGCGACCGAAGTAGGAACCGATCTCCGCGAGGGCCGAACTCGTGTGCCGACGCGCCAAGAACATCGCCAGCATCCGCGGATGGTTCACCGTTCTGGCCCTCCGCGCCGACTGGAGGGAGCCCGCTTCGATGCCGAACGCGGAGCAGACGGCCCGCTCGATGTCGGCCAGCCGCACGCTGCGGGAACTCGACCGCACGAGATCAGCCAGCGCTTCCTCCGCCATGTCCAACGTGATCGGCACGCCCAGCATGTGACTGGTCGCCTCGAGCCGGTTGATGGCGCCGATGAGTTCCCGGGCGTGCCGGGTCATGTGCGTGGCGATGTAATGAAAGACATCGTCAGGCACGGTGATCCCGCGGCGGGCCGCGACCGCCACCACGATGCCCCGGCGAACGTCGTAATCCGGTGGATCGATCCGGGCTGTCATGCCGCCCCGGAGCCGAGTGATGAGATCGGGGCCGAGACAGTCGAGCATGCCCAGGTCGCGGTCGGCGGCGAACACGATCTGACGCCCCTGCCGATGGTAGGCGTCGACGGTTTGCTGCAACTCCACGACCGTCGCCCGCTTCCCGGCGAAGAACTGCAGATCGTCGATCACCAAAAGGTCGGCATGACGGCACAGCCGCCGGAATCCGGGCAGCCCTCCACTGTGCAGGGCCTGCAGGAATCCGGTCGTGAACTGCTCGGCGGAGAGGAACAGGCACGTCGCGCCCGGCCGCAGCCCGCGGAAACGGCCGCAGATCCCTTCCAGCAGATGCGTCTTGCCGACGCCACTGACCCCGTGGATCAGCAACGGGGACATCTCTCCCGGACGGGTCGCCGCCAGCTCCAAGGCCGCAAACGCCATCCGGTTGCTCGGGCCCACCACGAAACCTTCCAGCCCCGCGATCGGGCGTTTCGCTGCCGCGGAGCCGGCCGTGGACACCGCCGCATGCGCCGAGCCCGCAAGTGAAGTCGACTCGACCTCGGGGACGGCAACGCGTCGCTGACGTGCCAGGGCTGTCCGGGAGTGGCCGTCGGGGTCGGTCGCTCGTTTCGCACGTCGCCCGGCGGGTGCGGCCTGCCCGCGGCGACCCGCCATGGCCGCGATCGCATGCCCTCCCTCGACGCTCGGATTTCCTCCGGCTGCGGCCGGCGAAACGGCCGCAGCGTCGGTCACCACGGACAAACCCTCGCCCGTCCGCCACGCCACCGTCGCTCCTCCGCCGCAGACGGCCTCGGCGACCGCCTCGAGATCCACCCGAAAGGTCCGCCGCAGCCACTCTTGGGCGAAGGCGTTCCCGGCGGACACGACGACGCTGCGGCCCCCGCCGACCGGTGCGGCCGCATCGATGTCGACGGTGATGGACACCCCTTCACCGAACCACACCGCATACCGTTCCTCCCCCAGCCGGTCCCGCAGCGCCTCCTCCACGAGGCGGGTCAGGGACCGGCCGGTGCCGGCGGCAGGCGGCCCCTTCGTCTGCTTGTACCCCGGTGCTTTCGCCATGGTCTTCCTTCACCAGGCAACGGCTTCGGCCAGCCGCCACCCCGCGTTCATCCTGGCACGCGCTCGTCCGTGATTCATGCGGATCCCGCTCGTGGGATCCGGGCGGCGAGTATAGGTGTGACAGCAGTGCTGTCAAACCTCGGCGCGGCTCTCCCGCACAAACCACGACGGCGACGCGCACGCCATGCAGTCGTCGCGTCGATGCTCTTCTGCGCCGACCTTCATTCCGTGAGACGCGGGCCGTGCATAACCTGTGCGAAACGCAAAATCCTCGGTGAAAAACGAGGCCAGCACGAATCACGAATTTTTTCTATACTTTTGGCTTCGACGGTTAAGGATCGTCGGTCCTTCGACATCATTCGACGAGCGTGGCCCATCCGGCCTGGATGCCCGTCGATGGCAGCCTGATTCCGCCGGCCCTCTGGCGACACGCGACAATGGATCATGCAGCATGAAGTTCGCTCGCCGGTGGCGTCTCCCGTTCAGCGTCGTCGGACGGACCAGTGACAGCGCCCGTCGCTCGTCCGCCCGGGAAACGGCGGGACGACGGCGGCCGTGCCACGGCGTTCTCGCTCGGCTCTCGCCGGTGGTGATCGGGATGGCGGCCTGTCTGCCCGATGTCGGTGGCCGCGCTGGCTTGGCCGCCGACGACGTCCCGGCCGCCCTTCCGCCTTCGGTCCCGGCCTTCCAAGCCCAGGAGCTCTCGATCGGCGAGCCCATCTCCCTGCCGACTGCAGCCCCGCTGCCGCCGGCCTCACTCCCCCCCTCGCCCCCCGCTGCCATGCCCTCCACCAGCCAGGCGACGGCTCCGGTGGCAGCCGCTGCCGCTGGCAGCGGGTGGCTCGGTATCGCCGTGGACGACACTCTCCTCACCGGACGCCTCGTGGTGGTGGAAGTGGCGCCCGACAGCCCCGCCGCGAAGGCCGGCGTGCGGCAGCAGGACGTCTTGCTGGCCATCAATGGCACCCAGCTGCGGACGGCCGACGAGATGGCGGCCGCCCTGGCGGCAATCGCGCCGGGACAGATCGTGAAGACCGCCATCGGCCGTGACAACAAGGTCGAGGACATCGCGATGACGGCCGCCCAGCGGCCGACGGATGCCATGACCCGCAACTGGCAATCCGCGGGCGGGGCGGCTGCGGCTCCACCGCGGCCGGCTCCGGCTGCTGCGGATGCCCCCCGGGCGAACGTGACGCCGCCGTTGGCTGCCCTCGAGCCTCGGCCGCCCGCGGTCTCGGCACCGCCCCCGGTTTCGGCGCCGACCCCGTTCCAGCCGACGCCCCCCCCCGTGACCGTGCCGCCCACAGCGGCGACGGCCACGCCCTCTTTGCCACTTGCCAGATCGATGCCGCCCGCACCGCTCGCGGCTTCAGTGCCGGCCGCTGCGCCCATGGCGGGCCATCTCCAGACGGGCGGACGTGTCGCCCTCGGCGTGCGCACCGTTCCCGTTGATCCTGCCGTGCAATCGCGGTTTCAGCTCGCCGACTCGCAGGGTGCGTTCGTGATCGGCGTGGTGCATGACCTTCCCGCGGCGAAGGCCGGCGTGCCTCCCGGAAGCGTGATCGTGGCCCTCGACCAACAGCCGGTCCGATCGCCGCAGGAGCTGACGCGGCTGGTGACGCACGGCCCCGTGGGCACTCCGGTGACGCTCCGCTACATCCTGCCGGGCGGCCAGTCGCGGCAGGCCGACGTCATCCTCCAATCGCTCGACCAGCCGCTGGAGCGGGCACTTGTCGGCGGCGAGACCGAGTCGCGCACCGCCGCGCCTCCGGCCCTCGAACCGGCCCCGCAGACGGCCCGAAGGGTGTCGCCGACGACGTCACTGCAGCCGGCAGACACCGGACCGCTCACGCGGCTGGAGGAGATGCTGCGTCGCATGACGACACGTCTTGAGCAGATCGATCGCCGGCTCGAACGGCTGGAGTCGGGACAACGCTGACGGCGGATGCGGTCTCGAGCGCATCTCGTTTTGCTGGAGCGACGGCTTGGAAGTCTGGGGAAGGCAGGCGAGGGGGTCGGCGAACGCTCGACGAGCGTGTGGCCGCCTCGGCCTCGAGCGAGGAGACTTTTGCCGCCCCCGAGCCGGTGCCACACCAGAGTCGAATGCGGTCTAGGCAGCCGGCCGATCGCATCGGTGATCGACCGGCGCGAGGCTGAACCGGGCCAATTCATCTTCCAGCGACACGCCGTCAGGCCCGCGCAGCAGCGCGGCACGGCGCGCATGCCGTGAAGGTTCCTTTCGCACGATCTCTTCTCCCACGCGCCGCCCGCCTGCCGTGGCCCACTGTTCCGCATCGTCGGACAGGTGCACAAGCAGCCGCTCGATGCCCGACCGATACCGCTCGATCCCGTCGCGATCGAGGTTCGCGGGCACGCGTATGGCCCGGGTGACGACCGCGCGGGCCCGCGACCACGGACGCGGGATGGCGAATCGATCCCAGGTGCCGAGCCGCCACGGCCTGTCATATCCGAGCCCCATTGCCACGATCGGCATGCCCATCATGCTCGCCAGGAACACGCACCCCGGGGCCAGCCGCCGGCGGGGACCGCGGGGTCCGTCGGGCGTGATCGTGAGGTTCTCGCTGACCGCCCTGTCCGCCAGCTCACGCAGCGCCACAGATCCTCCCTTGAACGTGCTGCCCCGCACCACGCCAAACCCCATCATCCGCGCGACCCGCGCGAGAATGTCGGCGTCGGAGTGTCGCGACAAGAGCATGGCGATGTTGGAGTGTCCGCGCAGGTACAGCGGCATCAGAATGTTCTCGTGCCAGAAGATGTAGATCTTCGTGCCACGGCAGGCGGCGTGGACGGGATCGACCGTCGGGTCGCCGAAGTCGGCACGATAGTCGAGCGTGCCCATCCACTGCCGGACGGCGGCGGTGGCGGCCAGCGACGATGCACCGATCGCCAGCGGAGATTGGAGTTTCACGGCGCTGCTGTCCTTCCTTGGTTCGTTTGCCGGCCTTCCCGGATTCGGCCTTCCCTGGATTGTCGATCGTTCGACCGGTCAGGCTTGAGGCCAGATGCCCTCGAAGACCTCCTCGGCCGGCCCCGTCATGAACACGTGCCCCGAGGCTTCCCAGTCCAATTCGAGCGTGCCACCCGGCAGTTCCGCCACGATCCGCCGGGACGTCCGGCCGGTGAGTGCCCCGGCCACGCAGACGGCCGACGCACCGGTTCCGCACGCCATCGTGATCCCACTGCCCCGTTCCCAGGTGCGCATCCGGACCCGGCCGGGCCCCTGCACCTCGACGAAATGGACGTTGACGCGTCGCGGAAATATGGCGTGCGTCTCCAGCCGCGGCCCCACGGACTCCAGCGGCACCCGTGCGACGTCGCGGCAGAAAAAGACCGCGTGCGGGTTGCCCATCGAGACGCACGTCATCCGGGGATCGAGCCCCGACTCGCGCCACCATGCCTCCGGCTGGCCCAGCGCGGGGCACTCGACGTCCAACACGCTGACGGTAGGGGCACCGGCGACATCCACGGGGATGTCGGCTGCCGCGAGCATCGGCTCGCCCATATCGACTCGCACGCTCGAACGACGCGGACCCTTCGGGGAAACCACCAGCGCGAGGATACCCCGGCCCGTCTCGATCGTCACCGCTCCGGGGGCGGCCCTTCCGCGGGCGACGACCAGGTGGGCCACGCAACGCACACCGTTGCCACACATCTCCGACTCGCTTCCGTCGGCGTTGAACATCCGCATTCGCGCCATCGCCACCGCCGACGGCATCACCAGCACCAGCCCGTCGCCACCGACGCCGAAGTGACGGTCGGCGATGCGAGGGGCCAGCGCCGCCGGGTCGGCAGGCGTCGGCTCGACGAAACAGTCGATGTAGACGTAGTCGTTTCCCGCGCCCTGCATCTTCACGAATTTGATCTGTCGCTCTGGCATCGGATTTCCTCGTGTGTCGTACTGTCCCGCGGATCCGCGGCCGCAACGGTGCTCGCGGGCTCCCGCTCGTCTTCCAGTATCACACTCCACGCCGCCCTTCACTCAACGTTGATTCTCCCGTCGTCCGGACGCGCTGCGCAGCGGATCCGGCTCGGCACGCTGCGCCTGCAGCTTCTGGATCGCCGCGGCGAGCGTGGGAAACGCCTCGCTGGTCATCTCCGGATGGGCCAGCGTGCCATCGACGTGGATGAGCATAAACTGGCCGCTCGCCCCGCCGAGCACCCGCTTCATCGCCGGCAGCTGCGTCGCCGAGTCGCCCATGATCGACCGGAAGGTCATGTGTACGTTGGAGTCGAAATCGACCTCGCCGTTGCCCACGAGGCTGATCGCGTCGCCCGAGAGCTCGATGTTGTCGAGGTAGGCGCGCGGGCCCTCGATGCGGAAGTCGACGACACTCGACCCGAAGGCGTTGCGGTCGGGCGCCTTGACCCGCAGCACCTTGAGAAGGGCCACGACGAGCGGCAACTCATAGATGTCGGCATCTCGCAGCCGCACCTGCCCGCGTCCGGCGAGCGAGTGGGTGCCGGCGCGGGATCCGCTCACCTCCAGGCTGCCAAACACTCGACCGCGGTAGGGATGGGCCGCGGCCAGCGTGTCGCCGGCGAGTCGCTCGAGATCCGCCTCGGCGAGCGACGCCGCCACGGCGAACCCGCCGCCGTCGCCGGCCGCGACGCTGCCGTCGACCAAAAGCGTGCCGCCTGCCACGCGGGCCGTCACCCGCCGCACCGCGCCGGCCTCGCCGGCCCGCACCGCCGTGGCACCAAACCGCACGCCGCCGGCGTCCATCGTCAGCGGCCCCTTTATTCCGGTCAGCTGCAGGCCCCGCCAGGTGGCGCTGTCGATGGCCATGTCGCCCACCGTCTGCCAGGCGCGCCCGTCGGACTGCCCGCGAAGGCGGATGCCACCATGCACGTGCTCGATCGGTGTGCCGACGTCGATTGCACCCTGCTCCACGTCGAGGTGCATGTCCCACGAGGCCGCCGGGGAAGCCGTGGTGGAATGGATGTCGAGCGATCCTGACATCGACAGCAGGCCGCGCAGGCGGACCGCGGCGATCGCTCGCTGCAGGCCGGGGGGGAGCGCCTGCAGCACGTCGTGGTCGGCGCGAAACCGATCCGCGGAAAGCTTCTCGAACGAGACGTGCCAGCCGCCGCCGGCCGCGAACCGGCAGACGCCTTCGGCCGTGACGACGGTGCGGGCATGGGTGCCGCGCACCCGCTCGAACCGCAACTGGCCGTCCTTCCAGGAGAGCTGCCCGCGGAGGCTCTCCAGCCGGTAGGGAAACCAGGCCGGTTCGATCGACACGGTGTCCCCCTGGGGCGTCGCCCGCACCTCGACGTCGGTCCGCCGCGTCTTCACGCGGTGCCGTACCGTCGCCGAAAACTCCGCGTTGCCGCGCGGATCGACGTCGTCCCAGATCTGCCGCATGGCGACCGGCAGCGCATCGCGCAACTCGCGTTCGAGCACCACGCCAGTGCCGACCAGGTTGAGCGTGAGTTCGCCGTCGTCCTCCCCGACGGGCACGAGCATGCCGGAGCAGCGCACGACGCCGGTATCGTTCGAGCCCGTGATGTCGCGAATCGTCCAGTGCCCGCGGTCCATGCGCAGGCTGCCGGACACGTTCGACAGCGGATAGGGAAACCCGGCATAGGCCATGCTGCACTGCGAGAGCCGGATGCCGAGCGAGTTGGCATGGCCGCCTGGCAGTTCCGGCGACCGGTCGTGGCGGAACACGAAATCGAACATGCCGGCGGCCCGCAGCGTGCGCACGATGTCGGCGCTGCGCGGAGGCATCGCGGCGAGCAGCGCGTCGTCAATCCGCATCCCATCGCCGCGGACCTCCAGCGAGCCGACGGTGCCGCCTGTCGGAGCAGGTTCGGTGCGAAACGATCCCTGTACCTGGACCGGGTGCCCCCCGGCCTGGCCGGCGAGATGGATCGACAGCACGCCATCCTGCAAGACGACGGTGCCGACGGTCCGGTCGAGGCGGTACGGAAACCGGTAATGCGTCAGCGACACGTTGCGGCAGCGAACGGACACGTCGGGGGCGATCACGCCCCGACGTCTGGCAACCTGCGCCCGCAGATCGATCTCCCCCGCCGGCAGCAGCTTGCTCCAGTACGCCGCCACCGGCTCGGGCAGGAGTCCCTCCCAGTGCCGCCCCACGAGCAGGCGCTCCGCCTCCAGCAGCAGGTCGAAATCGGCCGCGGCGTTCCAGCCCGCGTAACGGCCGCTGCCCCGCAGCAGCGTCGATCCCGCATGCGCCTCGAGCTGCTCGAACTGCATGCCCTCGCGATCCGCCTTGAAGGCGAGCGTGACGTCGCTCATGGCGAAGGGCAGTGCCGGGTGCTCGAACCGGCCCGACTCCAGCCGGCCAGCCAGCGCGAACGCGGTGTCCTGGACCGCGGCCGCGTTGCCGGCGACCTGCCACTCGAGTCCGATGCGGCCCCGCAGCCCGGACACCTCGCGACGCAGCGCTGCCGCGGCCTGCGCGGGCGCCGCCGTGCAGAGCACGTCGACCAGCTTCGGCGTCACATCCAGCGACTGGACGGCTCCGCGCAGCTCGAAGCCTCCCGTGGCGATCGCCGCTCGGCCGCCGAAAGACAGTCTCTCGAAGGCGTCGCTGGTGGCGGTGCCTTGCACGGCGGCCCACCCGTCGCCCGCCGCCTCGGCTCCGGGGAGGACTTCCATGGCGATCTGCCTGATCATGACCCGCGCCTGTCGCGGCACGTCGTCGACCAGCAGCGTGGCGTCCTCGATCGCGACGGGCACCATGCCGCCGCTCCCCGGCTGGCGTCGCAGGAGGGGGGCCGGCGTCCAGCCGCCATCCTGCCTTCGCACGGCGTGCACGACGGGCCGGCGCAGCCTCACGGATCTGATGCGCGGCTCCTGTGTGACGAGTTCGGAGAGGTCGGTGCTGCAGGCGAGCCGTACTTCGTCGACCCGGAACACCTGCTGCCATTCGCGCGGAAGCGACGGATCGATGATCGAAACGCCCCGCAGGACGATCCCTTCGCCGTCGACCAGGCTGGCGGCCTGGACCTGTACGACGTGCCCGGGGAATTCCCGGGCCAGCCGCTGTTGCACGCGGCTGCGCACCTCCTCGCCGAGCCGGCTCGATCCGATGGCGCCGGCGGCGATCACGCCCGCCACCGTCACCGGCAGCGCCCAACGCACCAGCATCCAGAGCGTGTCGGAGAGCGGTTTCACGGCATCCTGCCAGGTGGCGTCGGCGCGCACGTGCGGCGCGGCTGCGGGGGGCGGGAAAGTACGTCGGCGGCCGACGGTGAATCAAGCCGCCGTGGGGCCCTCGGCTTCCCAGAAAACTGCGGCAATACCGCCGTTTCCCCACCCTCCTGCCCCCTGCTATAGTGCCGACCTTGTCACCGGGCCGCCCCGGCATCCCGATCGTCATGTCGCCGCGGATACGGGAACGTGTCCCGCTGCCGCGATGGCTCCTCTTCTTCCCTGGGGACTCCGCATGAACGCGAACCACGAGATTTCCGACCGCGGCACGGGCCTCAACCCCCAGCGGCTCCTCTGGGCTGGATTCATGGCGATCCTCGCCGCCGGCGTCGGATTCTCGATCCGCGCCGGCATCCTGGGGCAGTGGGCGGAACAGTATGGCTTCACGCAGACGGAACTGGGGGCCATCACCGGCGGTGGACTCACCGGTTTTGGCATCATCATCCTGCTCTCGAGCCTGATCGCCGACCGCATCGGCTTCGGACCGCTCATGTTCGCGGCCTTCGTCATGCACCTGGTGTCTGCGGCACTCACGCTCGCCACCGGCGCCGCCTTCGCGGCGGGCGGCAAGCCTCTCGCCTTCCAGTGCCTCTTCTGGGGCATGTTTCTCTTCGCCATCGGTAACGGCATCGCCGAAGCCGTGGTGAACCCGCTCGTCGCCACGCTCTTTCCGAAGAACAAGACTCACTACCTCAACATCCTCCACGCCGGCTGGCCCGGCGGCCTGATCCTCGGCGGCCTCGCCAGCTACTTCATGGCGGGAGGCGTGAACGGAAAGCCCGTCCCTTGGCAGTTTCAGATCTCGCTCTTCCTGGCCCCCGTGGTGCTCTACGGGCTGATGATGCTCGGCCAGCGGTTCCCCAGAAGCGAGGCCAGCAGTTCCGGCGTGAGCTACCGCGACATGCTCGGTGAGCTCGGTCTTGTCGGAGCGGCGGTGATCTGCGGCCTGCTGGCGCTCTTCTTCAAGAGCGACCTGGGCCTGCCCCCGCTGATCGCCGGCGGGATCGCGGCCGCGCTGCTCGTGGCTTTCGGCGCGGCGACGGGCTTCCGGTTCGGCCACCTGCTGCTGGCGGCACTGCTGCTGGTCCACGCGATGGTGGGCTACGTCGAGCTCGGCACGGACTCCTGGATTTCCAAGATCACGGGCACGATCATGAACAGCCCGGCCAACGGTCTCCTGTTGTTCGTCTACACGTCAGGACTGATGTTCATCCTGCGGTTCTTCGCGGGGCCGATCGTGGAGCGGATCTCGCCCCTTGGTCTGCTGGCCGCCTCCGCTCTCTTCGGAGCGATCGGCCTGACGCTCCTGGGCAACGCGCAGGGCGCGCTAATGTGCGTCGTCGCCGCCACCGTCTACGGCATCGGCAAGACGTTCCTCTGGCCCACCATGCTCGCCGTCGTGAGCGAGCAGTTCCCCAAGGGCGGGGCGATCACGATCGGCGCTGCTGGAGGCGTGGGGATGCTGGCCGCCGGCCTGCTCGGCGGCCCCGGCATCGGGTTCCTGCAGGACCAGAATGCATCCGCCAAACTGCGTGAATCGAGCGTCGCCGTCTACGATCGCTACAAGGCTCCCAAGGAGAATGAGTTCCTCTGGATGAAGACCGTCGGACTCGACGGGGCCAAGGTGGGCGTGCTCGAGGATGGCGGCAAGGAGGCCCAGCGGGCGCTGGATCTAATGCAGCGTGAGCACGCCAAGCCGGAGGCGATCTCGGCACAGAAGGCGCTGGTGGACTGGTGGACATCGTCCGCCGGACCGACCGCCGCGGCCGACAAACCGCTGGTCGAGGAAGCCGGGCTCTACGGTGGCCGACAGGCGCTGAAGCTCACGGCCTTCGTCCCGGCGACGATGTTCGCCTGTTACGCGCTCCTGCTGGCATGGTTCGCCACCCGCGGAGGCTACAAGGCCCGCGGCATGCACCACTAGGGTGCATCTGGTGTTGCTGTAGCGACGGCCTGGAAGCCTGGAGCCTAGAGGGGTCGGCGAACGCTCGACGAGCGTGTTGCCGCTGCGGCCTCGAGCGAGGAGACTTTTGCCGCCCCCGAGCCGGCGCCGCACCAACGACGGACGCGCTCCAGGTTTTGCCTGAACACTCAGACCGAGTGGCCACGCCGCGGATTTTTGAGCGGATCGAGGCGGCTGCGTCCAGACGTATCAAGACGTATCACGACGATACGGCAGGCAAGGCCAATGTCGAGTCGCTTCCAAAGACCACGCCTACGGCTGAGCGGACGCGGTCCTGCAATACGGCCGTCCGCGGCAGCCGGTCACGATGCCTCGGGACCGTCGATCCTGACCAACCCGTCCGGGCAGCGACGGACGCGAATGCCTCCGGGCAGGTCGACGGCGAGCGGAATACCGGCCTTGTCCGCGGCGGCCGCCATCTCCGCCAGCTGCGCGTAGTGACGGGCCGTCATGTCCCGTCGCGGCCACGCCTGCCTCTCCCACAGGGCCACGAAGATCTCGGCGACGAGATGCCGGTCGAGCATCCCGAGGGCGGCCCCCCGGATCACGATGGAGCCGTCGGGTTGCCGCCGTGAGAGCGACTGAAGCAGGTGTTCGGCGGCGCTGCGGATCGCTCCGGCCAGTGCGGCCGCTTGGCTACCGAGCCGCACGAGCCCCGTCGTCGCGACCGGATACGGGCCCGCGTGGCACCGAGGCAGGATCTCCTGTCGCAGGAAATTTCGCGCGTAGCGCGTATCCGCGTTCGACTCGTCCTCGCACCACGGCTCGCCCAGCGCGGCCAGGTACTCTCGGACAGCGTGCCGGGAGACGGTGAGCAGCGGCCGCATGAGGGCGACGCCGTGACAGAGCTCACGGGATGCCGCCATGCCGCGCAGCCCGGCCGGCCCAGTGCCGCGGAGAATCCTGTGCAGGATCGTCTCTGCCTGATCGTCCGCCGTGTGGGCGACCACGACGTGACGAGCGCCGCGCTCGCACGCCACCTCGGCGAAGATCTTCAAGCGGCCACGTCGCGCCAGCGCCTCGACTCCCTCGCCGCGGTCCCGGACGCCTCGCACGACGAGCTCCTTGACGACGCACGGCAGTGCCATGCGGGCGGCGAGATCGGCCACGAACACCGCGTCATCCGCGGCGCGTTCCCGCAGGTCGTGCCGCACATGGCACACGACGATCCGCGACGAAGAGGATTCGCGGACCGCCGCGGCGCGAAGTGCCAGCAACAGCCCCACGCTATCGGCACCGCCCGAAACGGCCGCGACGATCGGCGCCGACCAGAACCCCTGCCGCGGCAGGGCGGCGGCGAGCGCTCCGGGCAGGTCGGCTTCGTGCGGCCGTGCGGCCGCGGCTGGCGTGGACATGGCCCCGATTGTGACCGCCAGGGCCCGATGGACAAACCGGGCCGCCCCCTCCGGCTGCGGGCACCCGCGACCGAGCCGGGTTTCCCTGCAGGGAAGCGGCATTGAGCGGGCACCAGCCGGCCGCTACCCTCCCCGCCTCTGGCGACACAAATCCGCCGCCGTCCGTGGGCGACGGCCGATGCACGAAGGAACACCGCATGCGCCCCAGGACCGCACGAGCACTGCAGAGGTGCCTGCTGGCACTTCTGATCCCGTTTCTCTGTGGTGGCTGCTCGATGATCACCACCGCCGCCTACCTGATGCGTCCCGAAAACGACGCCCCCGCCGAGTTCAAGGGGCTGCGTGGCAAGCACGTCGCCGTGGTCTGCAAGCCCATCGTGGAGCTGGAGTTCAGCGACGCCAGTTCCGCCCGTGAGCTCGCCACCCTCGTGGGATCGCAGCTGGCCGGCAACGTTCGCAAGGCCCGCCTGATCGACCAGCGCGAGGTTGCCCGCTGGATCGACGAGAACGCGTGGGTCGACTACCCGACGCTGGGCAAGTCTCTCGACGCCGACATCGTCGTCGGCATCGACCTGGAGGAATTCCGCATGCACGAAGGCTCGACGCTCTACCGTGGCCGGGCCACCGCCAACATCCGGGTCTACGACGTCGCGGAACGCAAGGTGCTCTTCGACAAGCGGATCGACAACTTCGTCTTTCCCGGAGACAGCGCGGTGCCCTCGGGCGACCAGTCGGAGAGCCAGTTCCGCGCACTGTTCCTCAAGGTGCTTGCCGGACGCATCGCCCGGACGTTCCACGCCTATGACAGCCGCGCGACGTTCGCCGAGGAGAACCTGACGTTCTGACGAGCCGCCGGTCCGCAGCGATACTGCCGGACTGCTGCGAGAGCGGATTTCGTTTTGCCGTAGCGACGCCGGTGGTCTGGTGCAGGAAGGCGAAGGGGTCGGCGAACGCTCGACGGGCGTGTGGCCGC
>Ga0075471_10000692_pt1 | contig 20750 bp, 19 predicted proteins | sample DEB19_08_DNA_2_FD_74787 | JGI IMG/M metagenome (GOLD analysis project Ga0075471, IMG submission 74787) | Aqueous microbial communities from the Delaware River and Bay under freshwater to marine salinity gradient to study organic matter... | ecosystem: Environmental > Aquatic > Marine > Coastal ... | reverse complement strand
CGCCAGGTTGGCGCAGGAAGAGATCATCTTCAAGTCAAAGACGGCCGGCTTCCTCGACCACGACGCGCGCCAGGTGCTCGAGGAGAACTACCGCCGCGACATCGAGCGGCTCAATCACGAGCGGGATCGGAAGATCGAGAAGATCCGCGAGCGATAGACGCCACCGCGCACATCGTCAGGGCGCAGCCGGCGCCAAGCAAGTGCACCGAGAATCGACCCGCGTACGCCACGCCGCGCGCCGCCAGCGCCCCTGAGCACGCCACGAGAAAAAACAGCGCCAGCGGCAATGGCACCCGCAGCCGCGGCACGCCCAGCAGGGCGGCAATGGCCACCGCGAAACCAGCCAGCAACGGTAGCGCGTACCAGGAAAACCGCGGCGGATCATTGAAGGTCAACACCATCATCAGGCTGCTGAGCATTGCCTGAAGATTCTGCGCAGCCGAGTGCCCCGCCTGCCACAGGGCATGGTTGCCCCACGTGGTGCCGTGGAAAAACGAGAACACGCCGGTGTAGTGGTAGGTGCGAAGCGTGAACAGCAGCACGGCGAGCGCGATCATCACGATCACGCCGGTCACCGCGTTCCAGGAGATGTGCGGCCACCATCGCGTCACACGCCACCAGCCGGCGGTTGTGACGGTCATCGGGATGGCAAATGCACACACCGCCAACGCCATCGGCAGGTTGTTGAGGCGCGTGTAGAAACCGATCGCACCGAGCAGACCGGCGGCCATTGCGGCCGTGATGCGCACGTCACCGCGTTGCCGGGCCGAGGCCAGCAGCAGCGCCGACATGTAAATGGATCCCGCCGACGCCATGTCGGAGAGTCCAAGACCGATGAACGTCCACGTCGGGCTGTGCATCACGATCGTCAACGCCAGCACCGCGGCCGCGAGCCCCCATCGAAATCCAAACAGCGCAGCCACCGTCAGGTGCGCAAACACGGCTGACGCCAGCACCCCCGCGGCGTCCCACCAGAACTCCCCCATGCTCGAATCGCCATACAGCAGATGCCAGGCGCCGGCGATCCAGCGATAGAACGGCTGAAACCAGAACGTCGGCTCGCCGCCCTGCAGCCAATAGCCCTGCAGGTAGATGCGATAGGCGAACCGCTGGAACATCCACATGTCGTCGCCGGCCGCGTAGAGCGAAAATCGGCCGACATGGTGAATCTGCACGGCGGTCACAAACGCGAGCCATGGCAGGCCGATCAACACGAACGCGGTGCGCAGGTGCTGGAGTCGCTCCGGCACATTCACCAGGATCGCGGCGCCGAGCGCCGTTACAGCGCCGATCGCCCAGGGCGTCAGCTTGAAGTCGGCGTTCGGCGATCCGAGCCAGGCCAGCAGCGCGGCCGCGCCGATCCCGAACGCCAGCGTCGCGCGATCCCAGCACCACACCAACGACGCCAGCCACCCGACGATCAGCGCGCCGGCGATCCACTGGGTCAGCAGCGCGAGCAGGCCGCGAAGACGCGCGTCGACAGCCCAGGGGGCCGTCACCGTCGCCGACGCAAAGCCTGATGAGCCAATTGGCGATCCATTCCAGAGCGGCACGAACGACCAGCGGCTGTTGGTGAGGTGCGACTTGATCTGCACGAAGTGACGGCCCGGCTCGAGCACCACCTGGCTGCGCGACGGACTCACCGGAGCGACGCTCGATCCGTCGACCACAAGACCGGTCGTCATCGTGTCGCCGCTCTCCACGATCAACTCGCCCCGGTCGTCGGCGTGCAGGTACCCGGAGACCGTCATGTCGAACTCTGCGAACGGCGGGCGATCCTCCAGTTGCGGCAGGTTGGCATCGGTAGGCGGCATGTTGAAGAACCACGCCGGGAACTCGCGATACTCGCGGTACGGCCGCGTCATGATCGCCGAGCATCGCGGATCGTCACTGAGCCAGTCTGCCCTGACGTCCCAGGTGTGCACGCGCCCGGTGGCATCGGCGACCAGCGGTCGCGGCGTATCGAACTGGACACACCAGCCATCCTGCGCGAGCGGCAATGCGGCGACCTTCGCCAGGATCAGTGACGCAATCAGCGCGCGGGAAATCCGGTGACGGAGGAATGACGGGTGAAGCCACCACAGCACCGGCACGGCCAGGCCGACCAGAATGGCTTCGACAACGCGATCGAGAGGGGCGCCGTCCAGCGGACCGGCGAGATGACCCGGCCACGCCAGCGCCGCCACCGCGGCGAGGCCCCAGGCGCCGGTGGCCCACCCGCCGGACGCGGGTGACGACGCACTAGCCAAAGAGACTCTTGGCCACGAACCAGACGTTCGCCGGCCGCTCAGCCAGGCGGCGCATGTACCACGGGAACCAGTAGTCGCCGTAGGCGATCAGCACGCGCACGTGCGCGCCGTCCTGCACGAGCTTCAACTGCGCGGCCTTCTGAATGCCGTACAGCATGTGGATCTCGAAGTCAGCCGGCTTCACGCCGCTCGCCTGGGCGTGCTGGCGAATCGACTGGATCAATTGCAGGTCGTGCGTCCCGAAGACGGGACGCGCCCCCGCGGCCCTCGGCCCAGGGCCGAGCATGGCCTGCGCGAGCGCGAAGTAGTTCGCGTCCACGTCGCTCTTCTTCGGAAACGCCACCGTTGCCGGCTCGGCGTACGCGCCCTTGACCAGGCGCACGCCAATCCCCTTCGACATCACGTCTTCCAGGTCTTCGCGCGTCCGGAACAAGTACGCCTGCAGGCACACACCGACGCGCGGGAACTCCTCGCGCAGCCGTTTCGTCAGCGTGAGCGTCACGTCGACATAGGGGGACTGCTCCATGTCGATCCACAGGTAGCTGCCGGCGGCGTGCGCGCGCGCGGCCAGGTCGCGCAGATGGCCGTAGGCCAGCTCGCGATCGATATCGAGTCCGAGTTGCGTCAGCTTGATCGACGGCTCGCATTCGAGCTTCATCGCCGCAATGCGATCGATGCCTTCGAGGTAGTGCTGCGCGACACCGTCGGCTTCCGCAAGGTCCTTGACGTTCTCGCCCAGGCGGGTGAACACCGCCTGGATGCCTTCTCCCGCCGTGACCTTGGCGGCGCCAAGCATGTCGTCGAACGATTCGCCGGGCATGAACTTCGTGACCGCGCGGCGAATGAACGGCACACTGGTGCCGTTGGCACGAAGCCACTGGTTATCGGAAACCTTCAACAAGATGGTGCGCGCGACGCTCATGCGCCTACCATCCTAATCCACCTTCGTCGCCGCAATCGCAGACGAGGCATCGTCTGCAGGCTTGAGCGTGTGCAGCGGTCCGATGCGCGACAATTCGGGCCAGATGGCCCGCACCATCAATACGACTATAAGCGTCGCGAATCCGCCGCCGGCCACCGACGCAATCGGGCCGAACAGTGCCGCCGTCGCGCCGCTCTCGAACGCGCCGAACTCGTTCGAGAATCCGATGAACACGTAATTGATGGCCGACACGCGCCCGCGCAAGTGATCCGGCGTGATGGTCTGTTCGAGCGTGAGGCGGATGACGACGCTGATGTTGTCGAACACGCCGGTGAAGAACAAGCAGACCAGCGACAACGCGAACGAGTTCGAGAGACCGAAGCCGATCGTCGCGGCGCCGAACCCCGCCACCGTCCACAGCATCGTCAGTCCGGGGCGAGGCCACGGCCGCAACCTCGTGGTCAGTAGCGCCATGCTCATCGCGCCGAGGCCAGGCGCGGCGCGCAGCCAGCCAAGACCGGCAGGCCCAACGTGCAAGATATCTTTCGCAAACACCGGCAGTAACGCGACAGCGCCACCAAACAGCACGCCAAACAGGTCGAGCGTGATCGCCGACAGGAACAGCCGATTGGCGCGCACGAACCGAAACCCGGCAAAGACATCGCTCGCCGTGCGCCGGGCTGAACTGACCGGCGCCGCGATCGGCATGGTGCGCAACATCGCGATCATCAGGAACTGGAAGGCCGCCGCCAGCGCGAACGGGACGGTGGCGGTGCCGGTGGCCGCGATGATGAAGCCACACGCCGCGGGGCCGGTGATCACCGCCAGTTGGAACGTCGACGACAGCCAGGCGTTGACGTTGGCAAACTCCGCAGGCGGCAGCAGTTGCGGGAGGATCGTGTTGACCGACGGCGCGGAGAACGCGCGTGATGCCCCAACCAGGAATAGCAGCGCGTAGATGCCCCAGGTCGGACCGTCCAGCCACGACAGCAGCGTCAGCCCGATCGCGGCGATCGACAGCACCGTGTGCGCGAAAATGCCGACGTTACGGCGCGGATAGCGATCGGCCACGTTGCCGGCCACCACCATAAACAGCAACACTGGCGCCAGTTCGGCGACGCCGACCAGGCCCAGCGCCCACGGGTTGCCGGCGCGCTCGTAGAGGAGCCAGCCGACGGCGACGTTGATCATCTGCCAGCCGGCGATCGCGGCAAAGCGGCCGATGGCAAACGATCGGACGAAGGGATGACGGAGACCGGCGTACGCGTCGGAAGCCAGAACTCCCGTATTGTACGGTGATCAGGAATCAGGCACAGGGACCAGGCATGCGAATCGGGATTCAGACGTGGGGCAGCGAAGGCGACATCCGGCCGTTCGTCGCACTTGGTGCGGCGCTCGCCAGGCGCGGGCACACGGTCGAGATGCTCTACACCGAGATCTCCTCACGGCGTTACGAACACGTCGCCGAGGCATTGGGGTTCACGGCGCGCGCCGTCGCCTCGCCGGTCATCGCGACCCGCGAGAAGGAATACGAGATCGGCCTGGCGGCGATCGGGTCGAGAGACGAGTTTTCACAGAGCTTGTTGATCTTCCGCGAGTTGCTCGATCCAGTGGAACAGCAGATCTGGGAAGCCGGACTCGAGCTGTGTTCACGCTCCGACCTGTTGATCCAGCACTTCATCCTGCATCCGGCGCGCGCCGCTGCCGAGAAGGCGGGTATTCCGCACATTACCGTCGCGTTCGCACACCTGCTGTCGCCGTCACGCGACATCCGCCCGTCTGGCATGCCTGATCTCGGCGCGTGGGCCAACAACCTGGAGTGGGCAATCGCGCGATTTGCGCTCAACCAGACGCTGCTGAAAAAAGTGAATAGGTTTCGGCGCGACAGGGGCCTTCCGCCGCTCAAAGACCTGCTGAAGGAGGCGTGGCCGTCTCCCGACCTGCACTTGCTGGCCTCGAGCCCGGCGTTCATGCCTCGTCCGGCGGACTGGCCGGCGTCGCACCAGATGTGCGGGTTCCTGGAACTGCCCCCGCACGAACACGAATCGCTCGCACCCGAAGTCGACGCGTTCCTCGCGAACGGACCGGCGCCGGTCTACATGGGGTTCGGCAGCCTGATGCCAATGGACGGCACGCACCTGGTTGAGACCGTTGCGATGTTCGAGGAAGCTGCGGCCCGTGCGAACTGCCGCGCGATCATTCAATCCACCGTCGAGCGGCCCTCGACGCCTCAGACGCTGTTCATCCAGCGATCGCCGCACAACATCGTCTTCCCGCGGTGCGCCGCGGTCGTGCACCACGCCGGCGCAGGCACCACGCACTCCACCCTGCGCGCCGGCACGCCCTCCGTGCCCGTCCCCCACGTGTCGGATCAGTTCCTGTGGTCGAATGAGTTGCATCGTCTCGGTGTCGCCCCGAAGCCGCTGCGGCGGGCACAGTGGTCCGCGCGCGCCCTCGCCGACCGACTGGCGCAGACGGTCGGGAACCCGGCGATGAAACAGGCGGCCCTCGCCATGCGCGACCGGATGAAGGGCGACAACGGTCCCGAGACCGCCGCGAACCTGATCGAAGCCCTGGCCGGTCAACACGCCAGGTCGGCACCAACTTTGAAGTAGGCCCACAGAGGTCTCTGTATGGTCCTGAGAAGTGGACGTCGTCTGGCGTTAGCCGGTGTGGTTTGCGCTGTTTTCATGTCACTCGCAAGTCCCGCGGCGGCGCAGTCCTCCATCAACTTCAACGCCGGCGCGTCGATCGACCCGACCCAGGTCTACGGCGGCGTGTTGTGGGAATCCCGCGACATCGGCGGCCGATTCCGGATTCGCCCGGGCATTGAGGGCGGCATCGGTGACGGGCTGCGGCTTGGCATGATCAATCTCGATCTCGTGGCCAAGTTTCCGCTCGGCGGATCAGGCTGGTCGTTGATCCAGGGTGGCGGCCCGGTCATTTCCTTGTCGAAGTTCGCCGAGCCGTTCGACGACGAATCGCTCGAAGTGCACGCCGGCGCCAGCTACCTGCTCGGCTTCCAACACGACAGCGGCTTCTTCACCGAAGCCCGCTTGTCGGGAGGCGGTGCGTTTGTCCCGCAACTGAAGCTGGGCGTCGGATGGTCGGTGAAGATGAAGTAGCCAGCAGCCAGTAGCCAGTAGCCAGTAGCCAGTAGCCAGAAGAGGATCCTGCATTTCTGGCTACCGGCTACTGGATACTGGCTACTATCAGTTCGTGACCAGACAACGCACCTTCGACTGGGAAGAACCCACGCCGTTCAGGCATCGCGCTGAGGGCAAACCGGGACTCGAGTTGCTACAGCGGGCGATCGCCGGAGAGTTTCCGCCACCGCCGATGGCGAAGCTGATGGACATTCGCCTCTGCGAAGTCGAGCGCGGACGCGCGGTCTTCGTCGGCACACCGCAGAAGTTTCACTACAATCCGCTCGGCACCGTGCACGGCGGCTACGGCGCCACGCTGCTCGACTCGGCCATGGGCTGCGCCGTGCACACCACGCTGGATGCCGGCGACATCTACACGACGCTCGAATTCAAGATCAACTTCATCCGCGCGCTGACGCACGAGACCGGCGAGGTTCGGGGAATTGGGAAAGTGCTGAGCGAGACGCGGACGACGGCGATTGCCGAGGGAAGAATTGAGGACGCCGGCGGCAACCTCTACGCACTGGCGACGACGACGTGCGTGATCAGGAGAGCCAGTAGCCGGTAGCCAGATGCCAGTAGCCAGAAAGGCTGCTGAGTTTGCTGGCTACCGGCTACCGGCTAGTGGCTTACTTCTTGACGTAGCGCTGCAACTTGCGCGGGCCGACTTCGGCGCCGTAGATGTTGCCTTGCGCATCGACCGCAACGCCTTCAGCCGCGAGCGTGCCCGTTGGCGGCTTCTTCGTCGGGTCGGCCATCGTCGGCACCACCTTGCCGTCCTTTTCGACGTAGGTCAGCCCTTCGTGCGACGGATCGGGGATGAAGCCGGTGATCTTGCCGTCCCGCGCGCTGCCGACGCGGATGCCGCGCATCCACATGTGGTGCGGCGGGCTCACCGAACCCGATTCGGAGTCGGCGCCATAAATGATGTCGTCCTTGATGAAGATCCCGCTCAGGCGGCTGAACTGGTACCAGGTGTCCAGCGTCTTGAAGGTCTGCGCGTCAAGGATCTGGATGCGGTTGTTCGAGCGATCGGCCACGAACAGGCGCCCCTTCGAATCAAACGCCAGGCTGTGCGGCTGCATGAACTCGCCTTCGAGCGCAGAGCCCATCTTGCCGTATTCCCGGATGAACTTGCCGGTGCGATCGAAGCGGATCAAACGCGCGGTTGCGGGTGGCGCGTTGCCGTGTCCTTCAGCGACCAGGATGTCGCCGTTTGGATAGGTGATGACGTCGTTCGGCTGATAGAAGGACGCCGGATCGGCCGGCTGCCCTGGCTGATTGCCGCCCGGCTTGCCGAGCGTCAGCAGCACCTTGCCCTCAGGGCTGAACTTGATCACCTGATGACCCACGACCTTTGCCGGCGCGGGCGGGAGTGGCGCATCCGCGGGCGATCCCGGCAGACGCCGCGGCAGGTTGTCGTTGCCGTCCGTCACCCAGATGTTGCCGTCACGATCGACGTGAATACCGTGAGGGAACACGAACAGGCCCTGGCCGAAGCTGGTGACCATCTTGCCGCTCGCGTCGAACTTGAAGACGGTGTTGAGCGGCGACATCTGCTGCGCCTTGGCGTCCCAGCAGCTGTTTGCCTGGCAGCGTTCGGCCACCCACACACTGCGGCCGTCCTTGTCGATGTCGACCGCGCTGGTCGATCCCCACGTGCGGCCTTCGGGCAACTTCGCCCAGCCCTCAATCGTGTTGTACGGATTTGGCGCGTCATTGGTCGGCGTCGCCGACCGCCACGCCTCCGCCTGCGCCGCCGGCGCCTGCGCGAACATCCCGCTGCCCAACATGCCAATCGCCGCCACACCGGCAGCGGTCAAACCCACTCGCATTCCAAATCTCATCGGAAAGCCTCCCCCAGAGGGAGAGATATTACAGGCCAAGGGGCTATCAGGCCAACAGGCGGCCCAGACGACCACGTCAAATCCACCGGACGCGGAGCGTCCGGAGTAAAATCAGGGGGCTATGCCGATCTTCGAATATCAGTGCAAAGGCTGCGGCAAGGAGTTTGAGGCGTTGGTACTCCCGACGACGGGGGCGCCGGCCTGCCCGGCGTGCCAGAGCACCGAGCTCGAGAAACTGATCTCGCGCCCGGCGATCAAGTCCGAAACCACCCATGGACTCGCCATGAAGGCCGCCAGGAAGCGCGACAAGATCGCCGGATCCGAGAAGGCCCGCGAGCAGCGCGAGTACGAGCTTCATCACAACGACTAGACAGGCCAGCCGGCCAGCAGGGAACGACATGCCGATCGAAACCGCCTCCGGGCAGGCGCAGTGCCCCGAATGTTTTGCCGACGTCACGCTCACCAAAGTGATGCAGAACGAGATCACGCAGTGCCCCGGCTGTGGCGCTGAACTGGAGATCACGGCGCTTGCGCCGCTGACCCTGGCGCTTGCCCCCCAGGAAGAGGAAGACTGGGGTGAATAGCCACACTGGCAAAGCGCCGAAGGTCGGCGTGCTCTATAGCCGCGTCCGCGTCGAAGAAAAGCTGCTGTTCGAAGCGTTCGAGGCGCGTGGCGTCGCGCTGGACCTGCTCGACGATCAAAAACTGATCTTCGACATTACCGACGTCGACAACCACCCCTACAAGGATTACGACGTCATCGTCGAGCGCTGCATCAATCACAGCCGCGCGCTCTACAGCCTGAAGATCCTGAACGACCAGGGCGTCAAGACCGTCAATACCGCGCTTTGCGCGGACATCTGCGGCAACAAGCTGATGACGACGAGCGCGCTGGCAGCGGCGCGCGTACCCCAGCCTAAGGCGCTGGTCGCCTACACCGCGGAAAGCGCGCTTGAAGCCATCGAGCAGCTTGGCTACCCGGTGGTGCTCAAGCCGACCGTCGGGTCGTGGGGACGCTTGCTGAGCAAGATCAACGACCGCGACGCGGCCGAAACGATCCTCGAGCACAAGGAAACGCTCGGCAGCTACCACCACAGCATCTTCTACATCCAGGAATACGTGAAGAAGCCGGGACGCGACATTCGCGCATTCCAGGTCGGCCCGGACACGATCTGCGCGATCTACCGCACGTCGCCGAACTGGATCACCAACACGGCGCGCGGCGGCTCGTCGAGCAACTGCCCGATCACGCCGGAGCTCGCCGACATCTGCACCCGCGCGGCCAAGGCGTGTGGCGGCGGCGTCGTCGCGCTCGATCTGTTCGAAGACCCGGATCGCGGCCTGCTGGTGAACGAAGTAAACTACACGATGGAGTTCCGCAACAGCATCGCGCCGACCGGCGTGAACATCCCCGATCGCATGGTGGACTTCTGTCTCGACGTCGCCAGGCGCGGGTGGAACGCCGCCAACGGCTGGAAAGAAGGCGAAGGCCCGAACCTCGCGGCCATCTCGCTCGCTGAAGGCGCGTCGGCGTAATGCTGACCGCATCGATCATCGGCGCCTCCGGGTATACCGGGGGCGAACTGCTCCGCCTCTGCCTGTCGCATCCCGAGATCGAGGTGAAGCAGGTCACGAGCGAACGCCTCGACGGGCAGTTCGTGCACTTCACGCATCCCAACCTGCGCAAGCGCACCCAGCTGAAGTTCGTGCGCGCCGAAGCGGTTGAGAAATGCGACCTGCTGTTTCTGGGCCTGCCGCACGGCAGTGCGATGTCGCGGATCGAGCACCTGTCGACCCTCGCGGACCGGATCGTCGACTTGAGCGCCGACTTCCGCCTGCGTGACGCCTCGGGTTACGACACCTGGTACGGCAAGCCACACGCCAACAAGGAATGGCTGGCGAAGTTCGTCTACGGCCTTCCTGAACTGCATCGCGCCGAATTGAAGACCGCGAAGTACGTGAGCGGCGTTGGCTGCAACGCCACCGCCACGACGCTGGCGATCTGGCCGCTGGCGGCGGCGGGACTCATCGACACGTCGCGCGGGGTGATCTGCGAAGTCAAGGTCGGCAGCAGCGAAGGCGGCGCCGCTTCCGCGGATTCCACGCATCACCCCGAGCGCGCCGGCGTCATGCGCAGCTTCGCGCCAACCGGTCACCGTCATACGGCGGAAGTGCTGCAGGCCCTGGCCTTGAAGAACGTCGTCACCGACGTGCACTTGAGCGCGACCGCGGTCGACAACGTCCGGGGCGTGCTTGCGACCGCGCACGTGTTCGTCAAGCCCGGCACGGCGGAGAAGGACGTGTGGAAGGCGTTCCGCGAGGCCTACAACAACGAGCCGTTCGTGAGGATCGTCAAGGAGAAGACGGGGCTCTATCGCTACCCCGAGCCGAAGATCCTTTCGGGCACCAACTACGCCGACGTCGGCTTCGAGTTCGATCCGAAGACCAACCGCGTCGTGGCGCTCTGCGCGATCGACAACCTGATGAAGGGCGCCGCCGGCACGGCGTTGCAATGCACGAATGTGATGATGGGCTGGGAAGAAACGCTCGGCCTGGAGTTCCCCGGACTACATCCGATTTAAGGCCTCAGGACCTGAAGACCTCATGATCGTCGTAAAAGTGGGCGGAGGCACGTCGCTGAACATCGACGCGGTCGTCGCAGATATCGTTTCTCTTCGGGCGCAGGGCACTGAATTGCTGCTCGTTCATGGTGGCGCACAGACGACCAACGCGGTCGCCGAGGCTCTCGGACATCCTCCCGAATTCGTCACCAGCGAAACCGGTCACGTCAGCCGCCGCACCGATCGGCGCACACTCGAAATCTTCGAGATGGTGTACTGCGGCCAACTGAACAAGATGTGGGTCGAAAAGCTCCAGACCAAAGGCATCAATGCCGTCGGTCTGTCTGGCCTCGACGGCCGCGTGTTCGAAGGCACCCGCAAGGACACGCTGCGCATCCGCGTCGACGGGCGCCGCATGGTGCTGCGCGACGACTGGACCGGCACGGTTGAGAAGGTGAACGTCGATCTCCTGAAGCTGTTGATGGGTGGCGGCTACTTCCCTGTGCTCACGCCGCCGGGATCCTCGACAGCCGGCGAGGCGATCAACGTGGACGGCGATCGTGCCGCGGCCATGGTCGCCGGGGCATTCGACGCGGAGGCCCTGGTCATCCTCACCGACCAGGTCGGGCTGCTGAAGAAATTTCCGGATGAATCGACGCTGATCTCGCAGATTCCCAAAAGCCAGGCCGACAAGTTCATGGAGTTTGCCGAGGGCCGCATGAAGAAGAAGGTCATGGGCGCGGTCGAAGCGATCGAGGCTGGCGTTGGCAAGGTCATCTTTGCTGACGGCCGCGTCGATGACCCGATCACCAAGGCCATGGCCGGAGCGGGAACCCACATTGGCTAAGCAAAAGGCCAACGGGCCTACAGGCGAACAGGCGAACCGAAAGACGGGGCAACAGGCCCTCAACCTTTCGAAGATGACCAATGCCGACATCGAGGAGATGATCCTCGGTGGCACCACCGCGCGACGTGGCGACGTCGTCATCGTGCGCGGTGAAGGCTCGTGGCTGTGGGACGAGAACGGCAACAAGTATCTCGATCTCGGATCCGCCCAGGGCGTGGCGATGCTTGGCCACTGCCACCCGGGCGTCACCGCGGCGATCCAGGAGCAGGCCGCAAGGCTGACGCTCTGCCCGTCCTACCTCTATAACGACAAGCGCGCGGAGTTCGCGAAGGCGCTCGCTGGCGTCCTGCCCAAGTACCTGCCGCACGTGTTTCTGGCCAACAGCGGCGCCGAGGCCATGGATGGCGCGCTGAAGTTCGCGCGGCTGGCGACGAAGCGTTCGGCTTTCGTGGCGACCACCAAGGGCTTTCACGGGCGGACCATGGGCGCCCTCTCGGTCACATGGGAGCCCAAGTATCGGGAAGGCTTTGGCCCGTTGCTCGAGTCCGCACACGTGCAATTCAACGACGCTGCCGCGCTCGAACAGGCGGTGACCGACCAGACGGCAGCCGTCGTCCTCGAGGTGGTGCAGGGCGAGAGCGGCGTCAACGTCGGCACGCCGGATTTCCTGAAGACCGCGCAGAAGGTGTGTCGTGAACGCGGCGCGCTGTTGATCGTCGATGAGATCCAGACTGGTTTTGGCCGCACCGGGAAGTGGTTCGCCATCGAGCACGCCGGCATCGAGCCGGACATCATGTGTCTGGCCAAAGGCCTCGGCGGCGGATTCCCGATGGGCGCCTTCGCTTACACCAAGGCCGTTCGCGACGTCCTCACGCCCGGCGCGCATGGCAGCACCTTCGGCGGGTCGCCGCTGGCGTGTGCGGCGGGCCTGGCGGCGATCGAGGCCTACAAGAACGAAGAGCTGATCAAGCGCAGCGGCATTCTCGGCGCCGACATGCGCAACCAGTTGCGCGGCGCGCTCGAAGGCCAGCCGATGGTGCGCGACATCCGCGGCCTCGGCCTGATGATCGCCGTGGAACTGCGCACCAAGGTCGCACCGGTCCTGAAGAGCCTGATGCTCGAGCACGGGATCATCGCGCTGCCCGCGGGTCCGACGGTACTGCGACTGCTGCCGCCGCTGGTCATTACCGAGCGCGAGATCAGCATCGGCGTGCAGGCCATCGCCAAGGCCATCAAGGAATTGAAGGCCTGATGGATCGCGCTGCTGCGATCGAACTCGTCCGCGGCCTCGTCGCGATTCCGTCGACATCGCGCAACGAGCAAGCCGCGTCGACGTGGCTTGCCGAACAGATGCGCGGCGCCGGCTACGATCGCGCGTTTGTCGATGACGCCGGCAATGCCGTCGGTGAACTTGGCGAACCAAACGCGTCACGCACCATCGTCTTGCTCGGCCACATCGACACCGTCCCGGGCAACATTCCAGTCCGCATCGAGAACGGCCTGCTCTACGGGCGAGGCAGCGTGGATGCCAAAGGCCCACTGGCGACGTTTGCGGCCGGGGCGGCGCGATTTGGATCGGCGGCGGCGAAGGCGGCAAACATTCGGGTGGTGGTGGTCGGCGCCGTCGAGGAGGAAGCTGCCACCAGCAAGGGCGCGCGCTTCATCGCCTCGCGCTTCAACGGCACGACCGACGTGATTCCACACGCCTGCATCATCGGCGAGCCCAGCCACTGGAATCGGGTCACGCTCGGCTACAAGGGCCGACTGCTGATGGACTTCACGGCCGACCAGCCAATGGCGCACACCGCCGGCCCCGAGGCCAGCATTGCCTCGGTCGTATGCGACTACTGGAACTGGGTCACCGCGCACGCCGTGGCGTTCAACGCGGGCAAGGACAAGGTGTTCGATCAGCTGATGCCGAGCCTGCGCCGTTTCATCACGTCCACGAACGAACAGATGCACGACACCGTGGACGGCCAGTTTGCATGGCGGCTGCCGCTTGGATTCGACGCCGAAGGATTTCAGCGCGAACTACGGGATGCGGCGATCGGCCTCAGCACCAACACCACCTTTGCCCTGCGCTTCAAGGGACACGAACACGCCTGGCGAGGCGACCGGAACAACACCCTCGTCCGTAGCTTTCTTGCCGGCCTGCGCTCCGTCGAGGCATCCGAGAAGCTCGGCTTCGTCGTCAAGACCGGCACCAGCGACATGAACGTCGTCGGTCCAGTCTGGCAATGCCCGATCGTCGCCTACGGTCCTGGCGACAGCGCGCTCGATCACACCCCGAACGAACACCTGCCGGTCGAGGAGTACTGGAAGGCCGTCAACGTCATCGAGCAGACGTTGGTCGCCTTCAGCGCGACATCGTAACGAGCGCGGCAAAGATGTCGATCGCTTCCCACAAGTGACCGACGCGCAGGTTCTCGTTAATGGCGTGCTGGTTGTTGTCGAAATTCACCACCGCCAACCCGATCGTCGGCAGATTCAGCGCGCTGCTGAACGTTGAAAACGGCAGCGAGCCGCCGATCGTCGGCATCTGCACCAGCCGCTGATCGAGTGAGCGAATCGCGTTCGCGGCCATCAGCGTGCGCGGGTCATCCATATTGCCCTTGCCGATCGGGAACCCGCCCCCCTGCGTCGTCACGCGCGCAATCTTCGGGTACTTCCGGCGGGTCGCCATATCAGGCGGCGCCGTGACGACGTGATACCCCTGCTCGCGAATGTGCGCGATCAGCCGCTCACCCTGCGTCTGCGCGTTCAGGCCGTTCACCATTCGGACCTCGACGCGGCCGGTCGCCTGCCCTGAGATCGCGTTGCGCGCACCAGGCCCCACGGTCCCGGAAGACAGTCCGACGACGCTGAGGGTTGGGCGATTGTGTTGCAGCTCGATCCGGCTGTCCGGGAACATCGCCTGCGCGACGCCGAACTGTTCGAGCAGTTTCTGGTCGACGTTGGGAATCTCGTCGATGGCGCGACGTTCGCTCACGGTAAGCGGCACGACGCCATCATAGAAGTTCTTGATGACGACGTTGCCCGCGTCGTCCTTCATCGATGCGAAGAGCTTGGTGAGCGCCATCGCAGGATCGGGCACGAAGTTGCCGTAGTTGCCGCTATGCAGATCGCCCGTCGCACCGTAGATGGTGATCTCCGCGCCGGTGACGCCGCGGCTGCCATAGAACACGGTCGGCAGATTGCTCGGGTGCCGTGGGCTGTCGACGATGATCGCGAGATCGGACTTGACGGCAGCCGCGTTGGCCGTCATCGCCGCCTCGAAGTTTGGCGAGCCGGCCTCTTCTTCACCGTCGAGCACCACTCGCAAAGTCCAAGGCAACGCCGCCTTCGACGCGATCAGTCCGTCGATCGCCGCCAGGAACGCAACGATCGGCCCTTTGTCGTCCGCCACCGCCCGTGCGTAAATGCGCGTATCTGGATCGATGGCGGCGTCGGTTGCCAGATCGACGCGCGTGGTGCCGCGCATGGCGACCGGCGCGAACGGCTGGCCGATAGTCCAGTCCTTGGCCTCGGTCGGCTGACCGTCGTAATGGAAGTAGAACGTGAGCGCGCCGCGCGCGTTCTGCGCCACTCGCTCCGCGTAGACGACCGGCGAACCTGGCGTGGCGATCCGCCTGACGGCAAATCCGCGCCGTTCGAACAGCGTCGTCAGCAGATCCGCGTTCTTCGCGATATCGGCTTTGTTCGACGCGATGTTGGGCAACGACACGAGCTGAATCAGCTCGGCGAGGATCTGCCGCTCATTCTTCGCCCGCCACTCGCGGACCCGGATGACGTCTTGTGAAGGCGCCGCCGTGATCGTAACGCCCAGGAGCAGTGTGGCCAACAGCTTGCCGGTAATTCGCATGGTCTAGAGAATTAGCACAGTTTTCGAAAGCGCTCCGGACACATAATCGGCGGATCGGATGACCGGATTGTTCTATGCCCTGCCGTCGCTGGCCGGGACCGCGCTGAGTTTGTACATGGCCCGCTACGCGGTGATCCACCGCCTGGGGCCCGCGTGGCGGTATCTGGTGGCCTTTGCGATCGTCAGCGCCTGGTGGTGCGCGGGGCAGTGGGCGTTACTGTTCTCCGACGATCTCGACGTTCGGTTCAGGATCGTTCAGCTTCAATTTCTCGCCAAGTGTGCCAATCCGGTGCTCTGGCTCCAGATCGGACTCGTCTACTCGGGGCGTCGCCGCTGGTTGAAACTGCCGTGGCCGGGTGCGCTGCTTTGGGTCATCCCGGCCATCACCATCGTGCTGGTCGCCACCGGCGGGCGTCACCATCTCATCTGGGAGCGCTTCGAGTCGGTGGCCGGAGCCCCGCGTGTGCTGGAAACCTACGGTTCCTGGTTCTGGGTCCATGTCGCCTATGGCTACACGGCGGTCGTCACCGGCACCCTGTTGCTCGGCTTCCGCTTTGCCGGCTCTCCGCTCTACCGTCGATCGTCGGTCGCCATCATCCTGGCGCCGGGCATCGTATTTGTTGCCAACGTGGTGCACGTGACGGCGCGGAATTGGCTTCCTCTCGATCCGACTCCTACCGCGCTCGTGCTGTCGTTCGCGATGATCGCGGCGACACTCCGCCGCGATCAATTCCTGTCGCTGCTGCCACTCGCAAGAGGCGTGACCGTCGAGACCCTGCACGAAGGCGTAGTGGTCATCGGATCCGGGGATCGCGTTGTCGACGTGAACCCGGCCGCGCGCGCGCTGCTTGGCCGCCTGGAACTGGGAAGCCCACTGGCGGCCGCTCTTCCCAGCGGAACCTCGCTTCGCCCAGGACCCGCTCGCGAGGTGCGCCTGCCTTCCGGGCGGCGCATCGACGTGACGATCACGGCGGTGTCCGCGGATGAGGGGGCCGCCGAAGGACGAGTGGTCCTGCTCCGCGACGTCACCGACGAACGCGACGCCCAGGATCGGCTGCTCAAGGCCCAGGAAGAGTTGCAGGAACTCAACCGCGAACTGGAGCGGCTCGCGCACACCGATACGCTGACCGGCCTCGCCAACCGCCGGCGGCTGATGGCCCGGCTGGACGAAGAATGGGCGCGGTGCCGGCGCTATCGCCATCCGCTCGCCCTGTTGATCGTGGACCTCGATCATTTCAAACACGTGAACGATCACATGGGCCACCTGGTCGGTGACCGGGTGCTCGAGGCCGTTGGCGGCGCCCTGGCAGGCGCGGTCCGCTCGGCAGACGTGGCCGCTCGCTACGGCGGCGAAGAGTTCGCGGTACTGCTTCCGGAAAGCGGCCTGGCCGGCGCCACGGAACTAGCCGGCCGCGTGTGCCGGACACTGCGCGATCTCGACCATCGCAACGAGCAAGGCGCCTCGTTCAGAGCGCCGGCCAGCATCGGCGTGGCCGCCTTGCTCGACAGCGATCAAGTACCCGCGGACCTGCTCGCGCGGGCGGATGCCGCGCTGTACCACATCAAGCAGTCAGGGCGGAACGGCGTCAGCGTGTTCGAGGGCGGTAAGCCCCGCCGCCTCGACGTCTGACGCCCCCAAGCATCCGCACGAGATGCCGCCCTCAGGCGTTGACGGTCGGTGTCGTATGATGCAGCACCATGTCCTCCGCTGAACGCGCCGTCAACATCGCCGACCTCCGACTGATGGCGCAGCGGCGCCTGCCGAAAATGGTGTTCGACTACATCGATGGCGGCGCCGAGCGCGAGTGGACGCTGCGCGAGAATACGCGGGCGTTCGAGGACGTGCTGTTCAGGCCACGATCCGCGGTCGCGACCGCGACGTGCGACCTCTCCACCACGGTGCTCGGCCTGCCGATCTCGATGCCGCTGATCCTGGCGCCGGTGGGCAGCAGTCGCATGTTCTTCCCACGCGGCGAAGAGGAGGCTGCGGCCGCGGCCGGCGAAGCCGGGACGATCTACACGCTGTCCACCCTCTCGGGCTGCCGCCTGGAGGACGTGAAGGCCGCAACCACCGGGCCCGCGTGGTATCAGCTTTACCTCTGCGGCGGACGCGACGTCGCCCTGAGCGCGATCGCGCGCGCAAAACAGGCCGGCTACAAGGCGCTGGTGGTGACGATCGACACGCCGGTCGCCGGCATGCGCGAGCGCGATCCTCGCAACGGCGTCAAAGAACTGCTCGCCTTCAACTTGTCGTCGGTGCCCCACCTCGGCCAGATGCTCGTGAAGCCAGGCTGGCTGCGCGCATTCTTCGCCGACGGCGGCCTCATGAATTTCCCGAACATCGTTATCAATGGCGAGCCGATGGGCTATACCGACGTCGGCGCCGCGCTCGAAGCGTCGATGACGTCGTGGGAGGATTTCAAGTGGATTCGCGACGCCTGGGGCGGCCCCATTGTCGCCAAGGGCGTGCACACGGCCGACGATGCGCGGCAAGCCGTTGACGCGGGCGCGGCCGCAATCGTCGTCTCCAATCACGGCGCGCGCCAGCTCGATGGCGTGGCGCCAACAATTCGCGTGCTGCCTGAGGTGATCCAGGCCGTCCAGGGCCAGACGGAGATCCTGCTCGACGGCGGCATCCGACGCGGCAGCGACATCGTCAAGGCGCTCTGCATGGGCGCGCGCGGCGTGCTGATCGGCCGCGCCTACGCCTACGGGCTCGGCGCCGGCGGCTATGCCGGCGTCGAACGCGCGCTCCAGATCCTGAAGACCGACGTCGTCCGCACCATGAAACTCCTGGGGGTCGGCGCCATCAAAGACCTAGACGGGTCGTTCGTGGATATCCCGTCGGATTGGACCGCTCGCCTGCCGCGGTAGGCCTTCAATGGCCTCATAAAGACAATCAATAACCATTCAGTGCAACGGCAGGCCTATACTTTCCGGAGTTCGACTATGTCCCTCAGGCCTGTGAAGAACGTCGTTCAAGCGTCGCCGACCATGGAAGGCGCGGGCGTCAAGCTGCACCGCGGATTCGGGTTCGGCGCGACCAACGAGTTCGACCCGTTCCTGCTGTTCGACGATTTCCGCAACGAGCGCCCCGACGATTACCTCGCCGGGTTTCCGTGGCACCCGCATCGCGGCATTGAAACGATCACCTACGTGCTGGCTGGCACGGTCGATCACGGCGACAGCCTTGGCAATCGCGGCTCGCTTGGCGCCGGTGACGTGCAGTGGATGACCGCCGGCAGCGGCATCATGCACCAGGAGATGCCGAAGGGCGACGCGCAGGGGCGGATGCACGGCTTCCAGCTCTGGGCCAACCTGCCGAAGTCGCTGAAGATGACCGATCCGCGTTACCAGGACATCCTCGCGAAGGACATTCCCGAAGTGACCGATGACGACGGCACGAAGGCGCGCATCGTGGTGGGCGACTTCTGGGGCCAGCGCGGACCCGTTGAAGGCGTTGCCGCCGATCCGCGGTATGTGGACATTTCCGTTCCGCCCAATCGCACCAAGCGAATCCCGGTGGAGTCCTCGCGCCATGCGTTTGCGTACGTGTTTGCAGGCTCGGGCACGTTCCGTGACTCGTCGAAGCCGCTGCCCGTACAGACGGAGCTTGTCGGCGTCTCCGATGATCCGACACCGTCGATGCTTGGCAATCGATCGCTGGTGCTGTTCGACAGCGGCGACGAGATCACCGTCACGGCTGGTGACGAGGGCATTCGCTTCCTGCTAATCTCGGGCCGTCCGCTCGAGGAGCCGGTCGCCTGGTACGGGCCGATCGTGATGAACACGCGCGCGGAGATCCAGCAGGCGTTCTCCGAATTGCAGAACGGCACGTTTATCAAGCACCGGTAAGGCGCAACGTCCGCCGGAGGCGGGCACCGCCACACTGCCAATCCGTGGCGAGCGTGCCATGGGTATTAGAGAGGCTCGATCGTCATGGACCTGTTGCAGCTCGAACACTTTCTGGCCGTCGCTGAAGAGGGCACATTCACGAGGGCGGCAGAACGGGTCGGGCGCACGCAACCGGCGATCAGCCAGAGCATCAAGAAGCTCGAGGACGAGCTGGGCATGCCGCTGTTTGCGCGTGACCTGCACGAGGTCTCACTGACCGAGGCCGGCAAGGCGCTGGTGGAGTACGCGCGCAAGATGATCAAGGCGCGCAACGACGCCTTGCGGCGGCTCGGCTCCCTCAAGCACCTCTCGGCGGGCACGCTGAACATCGCCGCGCACGAATCCGCCGCCGTCTACCTCCTCCCCGGCGCGCTCCGCCACTACTTGCGCAAGTTCCCCGACATCAAGGTCGGCATCTATCGCAGCCGCCTCGCGGACATCCCGCGCCAGGTCGTCGATCGCGAAATGCACGTCGGCTTCGTGAAAGAAATCCCGCCCTTCAAGGAACTGACGTGCGTGCCGGTGCATGCCGATGAAATGGTGCTGGTCGCCAGTCCCGGGCACCCCTTGACGACGCGCGGCGACGTGACGATCAAGGACCTCGAGGGCGAGCCGTTCATCCTGCACCGGCTGTGCAGCACCACCGAGCAGAAGATTCTTCGGCTGTTTGCCGAGCACAATACCCGCTGCCGCATCGTGGCAGAGGTGCGGAGCTTCGAGAACATCAAGCAGCTGGTCGAGGAAGACGTCGGCCTGGCGATCGTGCCGAACGTGACCGTCAAGCAGGAGATTGCGGCCGGCACGCTGGTGCGGGTCAAGATGCCTGAACTCAACATCCCGCGGCAGACGTTTATGATCTCCCGCGATCAAGGGCAGCATTCGGATGCGGCACGCGAGCTGATCTCCGTGGTCCGCAGCTTCAACTGGGAAACCGCAGGCGGGCCACGCGTCCGTCCCATTCGGAAGAGGGCGTAAATGGATCGACGGACGTTTATTCAGACAGGTACGGTCGCGGGATTGGGTGCCGGGTTGACGGCGTGCAGTTCGGCGACACCGGCAACGACGGCGCCACCGGCCGCGCAGAGCGCACCGGCGGGAGGGCCGCACCCGGCCATTGCCGCCCTGAAGTCGATGACGGCAGATGTCAAGCCGATCACGATGGAGGAACGTGCCGCCCGCGTCGCCAAGGCGCAGCAGCTGATGCAGCAGAACAAGATGGCGGCGATCTTTCTCGAAGGTGGATCGAGCATGTTCTACTTCACGGGTGTCCGCTGGGGATTGAGCGAGCGGCCGTTCGTGTGCGTGATTCCAGCCAGGGGTGAACTGGCGTGGGTGTGTCCGGGATTCGAAGAGGAGCGCGCGCGCGAACTCGTATCGAAGACCGCGGAAGTGCGCGTGTGGCAGGAAGACGAGAGCCCGTAC
>Ga0075471_10000691_pt1 | contig 20761 bp, 10 predicted proteins | sample DEB19_08_DNA_2_FD_74787 | JGI IMG/M metagenome (GOLD analysis project Ga0075471, IMG submission 74787) | Aqueous microbial communities from the Delaware River and Bay under freshwater to marine salinity gradient to study organic matter... | ecosystem: Environmental > Aquatic > Marine > Coastal ... | reverse complement strand
TTCAAACCAGAAACACTGTCACCAGCGCCGCGCGCGCGGTCCACCGCTTCGCGGATCGGACCCTCGGTTGAGCCCCAGCCGACGAGCAACACGTTGCCTTCCGGCGGGCCGTAAATCTTGGGCGTCCCGACCTCCGCAGCGAGGACTTGTAGCTTCTTGCGGCGCTTGGCGGTCATTTGGGCATGCAACTTCGGGCTGCCGGTGGGATGACCCATTTCGTCGTGCTCCAAACCGGTGGCGACGGGATATTTTCCGCTCGCAATCTTTGTTCCCGGCACGATGCGCTTCACGTAGCCGTTGGCTGCACTCAGGTCGTAGGGTTTGTGGTCCTGAACGGGCGAGAGGTCCGGTGTGATGTCCTGCCATACCTTTTGCAAGTCAGGCTCAGGGAAGGCCTCGATGCGCGTGGCGATGGCTTGATCGCTCAGAATGAACACGGGCACGTTGTATTTGGTGGCGATATTGACGGCCTCAATGGCGGTGTAGAAGCAATCTTCCACATTCGAGGGCGCCAGCACGACGCGCGGGGCATCGCCATGGCTGCCGTAACAGGCGATGTTCAAATCGGATTGCTCCACGTTGGTGGGCATGCCGGTCGAGGGGCCGCCTCGTTGAATGTCCACCACGATCAGGGGCACTTCCGCCATGATACCCCATCCCAGACATTCCATCTTCAACGCGATACCAGGTCCGCTGGAACCTGTTACGGCGACACGTCCCGCATAGCTCGCTCCAAGCGCCATCGCAGCCGAGGCGATTTCGTCTTCGCACTGGATGAACATGCCGCCGTATTTGGGCAATTCGCGGCGTAATGCCTCCATGATGTCCGACCACGGTGTGATCGGATAACCCGCGCCGAAGCGGACGCCAGCGGCAATCAAACCATACGCAAGGGCCTCGTTGCCGTTCATCACGACCTGCGTGCGGCCTTGCTGCTGGCTCTCTGTGAATTGGAAGAGGTCAGTGAGGCTGCCGAAGGAGTAACCATAGCCCGCGTGGAACGCCGCCAAGGCATTCTTGACGATGCTCTCGTCCTTTCCGGCGAAACGCTCAGAAATCAACTTCTCCAGCTTGGTGATGTTCAGATCGAACATGCGGGCGACGAGGCCCAGGGAGAAGATGTTCTTGCCCTTGTCCTTCGCGGTGCCGCCGATGGCCTCGACGGTCAGGCTGGAAATCTTCACGCCCACATGGCGGTAATCCTTCTCGAATTCCGGCTTGGGGGTGACGTGGTCGGCGTCGAACAACACGATGCCGCCCTTCCGCAGGGAATTGATGTGACCTTCGTACGAGTGCTGGTAGAAGCACAGCAGCACATCCGCTTCGTCACCCGCGCTCAACACTTCGCCGGAGCCGATGCGCACTTGGAAGATGGAGGGACCGCCAGAAATGGTGGACGGGATGGTCATGAATGTCATGACTTCTTGCTCACTCCGGCCCGCGAGGCGGGCCAAGAATCCGCCAATGGCCTGGATTCCGTCCTGTGAATTCCCCGCGATGCGTATGACCGCCTCGGAGATCTTGCTAACTTTCGGGGCCTCGCCCGATGCAGGGGCGGAAGGCGCAGTTGAACTCATAAATGTTAATAATCCAATTCGGCGCGGGCCACAGGTTGGTTCGTTATTCTGTTTGTCCTGCGGGGACACGCTCAGGGGTCACACGATAGCAGTACCAGCGCTGCGCGAAAGTCTATTCTGGATTCATATTATGTTTGATATCATGTGGATATGCAAATTGAATGCGCCCGCGGGAGGCGGCTTAAGCTGGTGATTAGGTGTGCTGCTTCTCTATTATTCGTGATTCAAATCCCTCCTTTGTGGGCACCAAGGAAGAAATTCAGCGCTTCAAGCACGCCGAAACCGTGCGTTTGACGACAAAGGTAGCCGCTCGCGTCACGCACAGCAGCGAGAGTTTCGGGGACCGAATTGCCCGGCGCGGCCAGATGTGCAGCGTGTTTCCGCTGCAACATGGGCAGGTCATTCAAGTGATCCCCGATCGCAAAGACAACGGATGAATCCAACCCCAAACACCGCGTGATTTCAGAGAGTGCCGTGCCCTTGTCGTAGTTCACATGACTGAAACGGGCATACACGTCATTCCGCACGACCGTTAGGTTCGGCACCGACTTGCAATACTCATCCAGCTTGGCGTTGATCTCATCCATGTCGCCATTATTGGCCGCGATTACGCAAAGAGGGGAATGCGGGTCTTCGTAAACTGTTGCCTGAAACCGCTCGCTGATCCAGCGCTCCAACTCCGGCACGTCAGGTTGCACCCGGGCGAACAATGCGGCGTGGTCGGTCGCGCAGGCCTCATTCCACTCCGCCACCGGGGCATAGCGTCCATCGCGATGTTCGAAAATTTCTCGCTCCACCAGCACCAGATAATCGGGCTGCACCGGTATCCTTGCCCGCCCGAGCGACTCCATCAAACTGGCCATGTCGCGTCCGGTGTTGATGACCCACTTTGCTCCATGCCGTTGAAGCCGGCCAATCAGGGCCGTCAGCGGTTCAGGGATCGGCGGCGTTTCAAATTCTGCAAACAGTGTCCCGTCAAAGTCCGTTGAGATAAGTTTAATCGGCAAATCCATGTTACTAGGGTGTGACCCCGGCTTGCGTCGCGCGCCATCTGCGTTCACCGTGAGGCAGCATGACACCGCAAGAGCGCTACGACGACGCCATGTTCGACTTCAGCCAGGCGAACTATGATTCCACCATCGCCAAGCTGACCGCGCTGCTCGCGGAGGACTCGAACTTTTTTGACGCGCAGCTCTCGTTGGGCGTGGCGTATTACCGTCAGGGCGACTACGCCACCGCCATCGCCGAAGGCCACAAGGCGGAAAAGCTACGGCCCAAGGAACAGCTCGTCCACACCAACCTCTCGTTGTTTTACATGAAAGCTGGCAACAAGGCGACCGCCGAACATCACGGTTTGCAGGCGCGCATCGCGGGCTGGCGGGAAGATCCCAACGCCGACGCTCTCAAGAATCAGAATCCAGATCTGCAGATGGCCCGCCCATCAACCCCGCCTCCGCCGCCCGCCAAGTTTCCCGACATGCCGTGGAAGAAGAAGCCACCGCTGAGTTCGGGGTCAACGTGAGTTCAGTGGTGGCACCGGCCTCTGGCCGGTTTTGTGGGGCGTCCTGCCCAACACCGGCATGGCGTGTGATTTCTGCTGGTGCGGTGCTCTTCTATCATCAACGCCATCGAATGGAATCCGGCAGACGCCGGATCTGGCAGGCTGGAGCTCTGCGCCGCCACCGGCAACCGCAACCTCCAATTCGTTTTCGTGTCTTTCGATCGTTTCGTGTTTAATCTCTGCGGCTCATGGCTGACCGCCTTCCCATTTACGAGATTGAGCAGGAGCTGGTCGCGCGGTTGCGCGCGCGGCGCCGACTGATCATTTCCGCGCCCACAGGCTCGGGCAAATCCACGCAGGTGCCGCAGATGTTGCTCGACCACGGCTTGCTCGGTGATGGACAGGTCGTCGTGTTGCAACCGCGTCGGTTGGCAACGCGCATGTTGGCGGCACGCGTGGCGTCTGAACGCAAGGCCGAGCTCGGGCGCGAAGTGGGCTACCAGATCCGCCTGGAAAATGTGACCAGCGAGGCGACGCGCATTCGCTTTGTGACGGAGGGGGTGTTGCTGCGGCAGATGGTGAATGACCGCGCCCTGCGCGGCGTGTCGGCCCTCGTGTTCGATGAGTTCCACGAACGCCATCTCTACGGCGACATCACTTTGGCGCAGGCGCTGGATTTGCAGGAATCAGCCCGGCCCGATTTGTTGATCATCGTGATGAGCGCCACGCTGGATGCGGAGGCGTTGGGAAAATACATGAATCAACGGGGTGATGGTAGGGCGGGCAGTCCTTCGCCCGCCGCTGCCTTGCAAGCCGATGTCGGCACCCAGGGGACTGCGCGACCTGCCCATTCAGACCCATTCAAGTGCTCCTTCCTTCAATCCGAGGGCCGCACGTTTCCGGTGGATGTCCAATACGCCGACTCGCCGAGCTACACCGACAGGCGACCTGTCTGGGAGCAGGCAGCGGATGCCTTCATTCACTTCGTGCAGTCGGGCGGGCAAGGCGATGTGCTGGTGTTCATGCCGGGTGGCTTCGAGATTTCGCAAACCATTCAAACCATCCGCAACTGCGACCAGTCACGCGGGTGGGTGTTGTTGCCGCTGCACGGGGAATTGCCACCGCGCGATCAAGACGCTGCCGTGGCACGCTACGAACAACGCAAGGTTGTCGTGGCCACGAACGTGGCCGAGACCTCCCTCACCATCGATGGCGTGCGTTGCGTCATTGACGGCGGGCTCGCCCGCGTCTCGCGTTACGATTCGCAACGCGGCATCAACACATTGCTCATCGAGAAGATCAGTCGTGCGTCAGCGGACCAAAGGGCAGGCCGCGCGGGTCGCACTGCGCCGGGCGTGTGTTTGCGGCTTTGGTCGCAGGATGAGCACACGCACCGTGCCGCACAGGAATTGCCGGAGGTGAAGCGGCTCGATCTGTCGGAGGTCGTCCTCACCCTCAAAGCGTCGGGCGTGGAAGACTTGCGAAAGTTCCGCTGGCTGGAGCCGCCGGAGGAACAGGCGCTCGCGCACGCGGAAGAACTGCTCACGGATTTGGGGGCATTGCATGCGACGGGGCAGCCCCTCACCCCGGCCCTCTCCCCTTCCGAAGGGGCGAGGGAGACCAGTGCAGGCGCTCTCGCTTCGGAACAAGAAACACCCAACACTAAACTTGCTTCCATCACCCCCATCGGTCGCAAGATGCTCGCGTTCCCAATTCACCCGCGTTATGCACGGATGCTGCTCGCCGCGCAGGAGTTTGGCTGCGTGCAGCAAGCTTGCTTGGTGGCCGCGCTGACTCAGGGGCGCGACTTGCTCCTGCGCAATGTGGACCGCGCCACCTCCGACTACCGCGAGGGCTTGTTGGGTGATCGGGCGGCGAGCGACTTCTTCATTTTGATGCGTGCCTGGAATTACGCCGCAAAGAATGATTTCCGCATGGACGCCTGCCGTCGCATGGGTGTCCACATGGTCACGGCGAAGCAGGTCGGGCCGTTGTTCCAGCAGTTCCTCGACATTGCCAAGCGTGAAAAGCTCGACGTCGCACCACGCGAAGTTCCCGACGAGGCGTTGCAAAAATGTTTGCTGATTGGTTTCAGCGATCGCGTGGCGCGGCGGCTGGATTCGGGCACGTTGCGCTGTGAACTCGTTCACGGGCGTCGCGGCGTGCTGGCGCGCGAGAGCACGGTGCAGAAGGCGCAACTTTTCGTCGCGGCGGAAATCCGCGAAGTCGGCGGACGCGATGGTGAGGTGAACACCATCCTCTCGCTGGCCACCGCCATCGAGGAGGGATGGTTGCGCGAGTTCTTCCCTGACGATCTGCAGCGCGAATTGCACACGCAGTTTGACGCCACGCAAAAGCGCGTGATGGCGGCCGAGTTGATCAAGTTCCGCGGCCTGGCCATGTCCGCCAGGCGCGTGGAGCCGCCCCCCGCGGATGCCGCGGCGCGTTTGCTCACGGATGAAGTGATGGCGGGTCGCTTGAAGCTGGCGGAGTGGGATGAATCCGTGGACCAATGGATTCAACGGCTGGCGTTGCTGGCGCAGCATTGCCCGGAACTCCAGCTCACGCCGATTGCCGACGAAGATCGTCGTTCCATCGTCGAGCAGGTCTGCCTTGGTGCGGTGGGTTACAAGGATATCAAGGACCAGCCGGTGAAACCGGTCGTGCAAAGCTGGTTGAGCCACGCACAGCGCGAGCTGCTGGACAGGCACGCGCCGGAGCGCTTGAACTTGCCGAACGGTAAGACGCCGAAGGTCACTTATGAGCCGGGCCGCGCGCCGTTTGTATCGATGCGTATCCAGGAACTCTACGGCGTGACGCAGACGCCCAAGATCGCGATGGGTCGGGTGCCGGTGGTCGTCCACATCCTGACGCCAGGCTTCAAGCCGGTGCAGGTCACGCAAGACCTCGGCGGCTTCTGGCGCGAGCATTACCCGAAGCTGAAATCGGAATTACAGCGGCGCTATCCCAAGCACGAGTGGCGGTGACTTGGCAATGCGTCAGGCAGCCGGTCACAAGCCGTTTTGCCTCTGATGGTCGGCAATTAGTTTTTGCTGCCGCGCATGAGGCAGGCCTGAGGAGCCGAGCCATTTGGCTGCCGCTTCGGGATCCTGTCGGAGCCAGTTGCGCGCGATGTTTTCCAATGAACTGTTCCGCTGCCGTTCATCGGTGATGGCTTCGGCAAAGGGCGCGGCGTATTCCGGATATTGGTGCGACATCGAACCGATGAAACTGTTGATGGCACTTTCGCGTGACTTGCCCGCGGGCAGGTTGGCGAGCCAAAGGCTGGAAGCTTCCGGATCACTCGAGGCCCAATTGGAGATCAGCCCCTTGAGCGCCTGTTCGCGCGCCTGGCCTTCGGGAAAAGTCGAAGCCCACTGGGCCGCTGCTGCCGGGTCGTTCTGGGCCCAGCTGGAGATCACAATGGAGGCGGCGCTGTTTTGCGCGTCGCCGGGTGGCATCAATGCCGCGTAGCGAGCGGCATCCTCGGGTGAATTCTGAGCGAGCCCGGAGACGAAGCTGCTGAGTGCAGTCGTGCGCGCTGGGCCTTCCGCTAACGTGTTGAACCAAGCCGTGGCGGCTTGCGGATCGTTTTGTGCCCATTGGCTGGCGAGGGAGGAAAGCATGCGGCTTTGTTCGGCACCGGGTTGAAGCGACTGTGCGTAGGCCGCGAGTCCAGCCGGGTCGGATTCTGCCCATTGGCGGCTGAGTTTGCCCATCGCATTTTGGCGGGCCGTGCCCGCGGGCAACTGTTGTGCCCAGACAAGGGCACCTTCGAGATCATTGTTCCCCCACGAACTGGCGAGCTGGCTGATGAAGTTATTCCGCGCCTCGCCCGGCGGCAGGTTGTTGACGAATTCCGCTGCCTGCTTGGGATCACCTTCTCCCATGCGATACGAAATGTTTTGAATGGCGTTATTCTTGGCGCGGCCTTCGGGCAGGGTCTTGATCCAGTCAAGCGCGCCCTGGATGTCGTTTTGCGCCCAGGCGCTGGCGATGCTGCTGATGGCATTGTTGCGGGCGGAGCCAGCGGGCAGACTGGCCAGCATCACCGCTGCACGCTGAGGGTCTTGATGGCTGGTGGAGCTGATCAGGGATTGGATGGCGTCGGTGCGGCTCTTTCCGGTGGGCAATTGTTGGACGTAATTCCATGCACCTTCGGGGTCGCCATCGTTTATGCGCGATAGCAGATTCCGCAGGAAGTTCCGTTTGGTTTGACCCTCAGGCATTGTCTGGAGATACGCAAAGGCTCCTTCTTGATCGGTTTCAGCCCACTGATAGGCCATCTGACTGAGCGCGTTATTGCGGGTTTGGCCAGCGGGCAAGCTTTCGACCCAAGCCTTGGCGGCGGGCAGGTCTTGCGATGCCCAATTTTGCGCGATGTTGCCGAGTGCATTGTTCCTTGCTGAGCCTACGGGCAAAGTCATCACATAAGCCGCTGCGGCGCTGGGATCTTGCGAGGCCCACTGACCCACTACCTGACTGAGGGCGTTACGCTTCTGGTTGCTTTCGGGCAAAGTGGTCACCCAGTCCATCGCGGCCTTGGGGTCCTGATTGGCCCACTGCCACGCCAGATTGTGGATCGCATTGTTCCGCGCTTGGCCAAGGGGGATTTGATCAAAGAATTCTGCCGCCCGCTGTGGGTCCTGATAGGTCATTGCCTGCACCACGGAGCTCATCGCGTCGTCACGCGAACGGCCTTTCGGCAGGGTTTGAATCCACTTCCACGCGGCATCAGGATCGCTTTGCGCGAATTGTGACATGACATTGCGAACGAAATTCCGCTTGGCATTGCCTTCGGGCAGGGATTGCGCATAGGTCATGGCACCTTCGGGATCGGTGCTCGCCCATTGATAGGAGATGCTGCTCAACGCATTCTCACGCACCCGACCGGCAGGCAATTGTTGCACCCACGCCAGCGCGGCAGGCACATCGCGTTGGGCCCAAGACGAGGCGACGCTGTTGATGGCCTCGTTGCGGCCCTGACTGGTGGGCAGCGCCAAAGCGTAGGCCGCCGCCGCCGACGGATCTTGTTCCGCCCAACTGGCGATAACGGCATTGATGGCTTGCTGACGGGAGGAACCGGCGGGCAGCGTCACGGCTTTGGCCATGGCGGCTTGCGGATCTTGCGTGGCCCAAACGTTGAACACTGACCAGAACGCGCCGCCAAAATTTCGATTGGAGGATCCCAGTGTCTGAGCCAGTTCCAGCGCTGCTGCTGGATCGCGCATGGCGAGTTGTTGTATCGCGGTATCGAGTGCGCGCTGACGGAGTGGTCCATTGGGCAGTTCTTTCGCCCAAGCGACGGCGCCGTCGGGATCGCTTTCCGCCCAGACACTCAGCACGCCCACAACCGCATTGATGCGCTCTTGAACGCCAGAAGTTTTGTCTGCCGTTGTCATGGCCGAACGGAGGTCAGTCCGTGCCCACTCAGCAAGCAGGAAGCTTCGCAGGTGGTTTCGCATCAAACTGGGCGACATCGTTTCCGCCAATGGGATGAACTCACTCAGCAGTGCGGGGTCAATATCACGGGCAAAGTCGCGCAGCTTTTCCCAGCGGCGCATTTGCGGCAGTCGTTCCAGTTCGCGTAATCCGGCCTGCGCTTGTTCCAGTGTGGTGATGGTGAACTTGCCTTTGCGCTCGTTGACGATGGCTTGAGAAGCAGAAGTCGGCAGGTCGGGCAGGTCGGCGGTATGGTTTGCGGTTGTTGGGGTTTTCTTTGCGGACGGTTTGCGGCCATACCATACGCCGCTGCTAAAAGCGGCTGCCGCGACAACGGCTGCCAGTAGAATTGCCGACCATTTCATGCCACACACCTTTCTAGTTTGATTTCTAGGGAGTGTGCATGCGTCAGGCAGCACACCTGCAAAGCCCATCCCTGCGGTTTGACGGCGTGATAGCACAAGTGCTCCTGAAAAGAAGCTGAATTCAGGGGGAGACATGAGGAGCAATTTTTGAATTCTCAGGCCAACGTCATTGGCTGGCATGTCTTTAGTCAGGTTGATGCATCGAATTCACACCTCAAATAATGTGCGGAAGAGTGCTCCAAACGGGCGGTTCGTGGCCTTGGAAACTCTTCGGACGGGCAGAGGACAGGGCTGCCCAAAAACCGACCACCCGGGCTGCTTCTCAAATCTGAATTCGGATTTGCCTGAATCCTTCGCAAAGGTGATTCGCCGCTTTGGACGCGCTGGGTGCCTGGTTTTGACCATTGATTGGCGGGCGTTTGCTGAGAACAGCCTCGGGGGCGGAAATTCGCGTCCGGGCGAAATGGCAAATTCACCGTTCCCCACCTCTCCCGTGGCACATCCCCTGCAAAAGGGGGCATTGGACCTTCAGACCAACCGACTAGAGGGTCCGTCGCAGCAATGACATTTACTCGAATTTTGAACTGGAAGTTCCCGCGGGTGGCCTCGCTGGTAACTTTTTTAACCATTCTTTCTTCGTTCAGTGCCTTCGCGACCACCAATTACGTTGTGCTGGGGTGGGACGCGAACACGGAAACCAATCTTTCAGGCTATGCCGTCTATTACGGCACCGCTTCACGGAATTATTCTGCGTCAAAGGACGTCAGCAGCGCGTTCACCAGCACCACGATCACCAATCTGCAACCGGGCACGAACTATTACTTCGCGGTTACCGCCAAGAACACCCTGGGGCTGGAGAGTGGCTATTCTCCAGAGGTTTCCTGCCTGGTCCCTGTTGCGGTGAATAATCCTCCGGTGGCCAACGCTCAGAGCATCGCCGCGGTCGAGGATACCGCCAAGGCGATCACGTTGACCGGCTCAGATGCGGATGGAAACGCGCTGACCTACACGATCGTGTCCAATCCAACCAGGGGAACGCTCGGCGGTTCGGGAGCCAGTCGCACCTACACTCCGGCGGCGAATTACAACGGCAGTGACAGCTTCACGTTCAAGGTCAACGACGGCACGGCGGATTCCGCCACGGCCACCGTGACCATCTCCATTGCTCCGGTGAATGACGTTCCCATGGCCAACGCCCAGACAGTGGCGGTGGTGGAAGACACGGCCAAGGCAATCACTCTTGCCGGCACTGACATTGACGGTGACGCCCTCACATTCCAAGTAGTGACCAGTCCCACGAAAGGATCATTGTCCGGCACAGCGCCCAATCTGACCTATACGCCCAACGCCAATGTGAATGGCAGCGATAGCTTGACTTTCCGCGCTTATGACGGCGTCGCTTATTCTGCCGCAGTCACGGTGACCATCTCCATTGCCGCCGTAAACGACGCGCCGGTGGCCATCAACCAGAATGTGGCGGCAGTCGAAGACACCGCCAAGGCCATCACCCTCACGGGCAGCGACGTGGACGGCAACACGCTCACCTACTCCATCGTCAGTTCGCCCGCGAACGGCATTCTCAGCGGGAGCGCGCCGAATCTCACTTATACGCCGGCTGCGAATTTCAGCGGCAACGACACGTTCACCTTTCGCGTGAGCGATGGTACTGCCAGTTCGCCTGATGCGACCGTTTATGTCTCCGTTGCAGCGGTGAACGATGCGCCCATCGCCAATGCGCAGAGCATTGCGGTTTTGGAAGACACCGCCAAGGCCCTCACCCTCACGGGCAGCGATGTGGAAGGAAGCGCGTTGACCTTCACTGTTGCCAGTCAGCCCACGAAGGGCACCTTGAGCGGCACGGCACCCAACCTGACCTATCTTTCCAATACAAATTACTTCGGTAGCGACAGTTTCACTTTCACTGTCAGCGATGGCGTGTCGAACTCGGCCCCGGCCACCATCACGCTGAACATCGCCCAGGTGAACCAGACGCCCGTCGCCAACGCCCAATCTGTCACCACCCTCGAGGACACCGCGAAGAGCATCACGCTGGCAGGCTCTGACCCAGACAACAATCCGCTCACCTACGTCATTGTGACCGCGCCGACTCAAGGTGCCCTGAGCGGGGTCGCGCCCGCGCTCACATACACTCCGGCGGCGAATTACTCCGGCAGTGACAGCTTCACCTTCAAGGTGAATGACGGTAAAGCCGACTCATCCGTGGCCACGGTCAGCGTCAGCGTAACTGCCGTGAATGACGTGCCGGTGGCGAATGGCCAAAGCGTCGCGGTGGTTGAGGACACGGCCAAGCCCATCACGCTTGTCGGCAGCGACGTCGAAGGGAGCACGTTGTCCTACACCATATTGACCGCGCCCTCCAAGGGCACCCTCTCAGGGGTCGCGCCGAGCCTGATTTACACGCCCGCCGCCAATTTAACGGGTGCTGACGGCTTCACCTTCAGGGTAAACGACGGCACGGCGGACTCCCCGGCCGCCACCGTTTCGATCAACATCTCACCCCTGAACGATGCGCCCATCGCGCAGTCACAAGCAGTTTCCACCCTGGAGGACATTGCCAAGTCCATCACACTCGCCGCCTCGGATGTTGACGGCGACGCGCTGACCTACACCGTCGTCGCGGCGCCGGTCAATGGCACCCTTACGGGCACAGCTCCCAACCTCACGTATCGTCCGGCCACCAATTTCAATGGTAACGACAGCTTCACGTTCAAGGCGAACGACGGCACCGTGGATTCTGGGAACGCGACCGTTTTGATTTCCATCGGTGCGGTGAATGATGCCCCCACCGCTATCGCGCAGTCGGTGGGAACGGACCGCAACGTGGCTGCGCCCGTCACCCTGAGCGGCGCTGATGTTGATGGCGACCGGCTGACGTTCGCCGTCGCCACCCAGCCGACAAAGGGCACGCTGAGCGGCACCGCACCAAATCTCACCTATACGCCAAACAACAACGTTACGGGAACGGATTCATTCACGTTCACCACCAGCGACGGCAGCCTGACCAGTGTGGCGGTAACCATTTCCATCAACATCGCTCAAGGCCCGAACACCATTCCGGTGGCCATCGCCCAATCAGTCGGCACAGCCGAAGATACAGCGAAGGCCATCACGCTGACGGGTTCCGATGCCGACGACAATGCACTCACCTTTGCGGTAGTGGCCGCACCCACGAAAGGCACGCTCAACGGAACCGCGCCGAATCTCACTTACACGCCGGTGGCAAACTACAACGGCAGCGACAGCTTTACCTTCAAGGTGAACGACGGAGCTGCTGACTCTGCGACAGCCACGGTGTCATTGACCGTCTCGCCTGTGAATGATGCCCCGGTTGCAGGTGCGCAGAGCGTGACCACAATCGAGGACACGGCGAAAGCAATCCAACTGGCGGGCAGCGATGTGGACGGCGACAACTTGAGCTTTGCGGTGATGTCGCAGCCCTCCAAAGGCACGTTGAGCGGAGTCGCGCCGGCTTTGACCTATACGCCGAATGCCGACGTGAATGGTGCAGACTCCTTCATGTTCCGTGTCAGTGATGGCACGACCAACAGCGCCACCGCTACGGTTTCCATCAGCATCACTCCGGCGAACGATCTCCCGTCGGCCATCGCGCAAAGTGTGGCCACGGTGGAAGACACCGCCAAGAGCATCACGCTCGCCGGCACCGATATTGACGGCAATACACTTACCTACGCCATCGTGAGCGCGCCGACTCGCGGCACGCTGACCGGCACGGGCGCGACGCGTACTTACACTCCCGCGGCGAATTTCAGCGGCGACGACAGCTTCACGTTCAAGGTGAACGATGGCACGGCGGATTCGACGCCTGCCACTGTCAGCATCACGGTCACGCCTGCGAACGACACGCCGATTGCCGACGCGCAAAGCGTGACGACCCAGGAAGACGCCGCCAAGGTCATCACGCTCACCGGCTCCGATCCCGATGGCGACACGCTCACCTTCGCCTTGGTCACTTCGCCGGCGAAAGGCATGCTCAGCGGCACCGCGCCGAACCTGACTTATCTGCCCGGCACCAACTACCAAGGCGCGGACAGCTTCACCTTCCGCGTCAACGACGGCACCACGAACTCTGCCACCGCAACTGTTTCAATCACGGTCACGCCCTCGAATGACCAGCCGGTGGCCATCGATCAGTCTTTGACTACTGCGGAAGATACCGCCGAGGCCATCATGCTTTCGGCCACCGATGCAGACGGCGATGCGCTGACTTACACCGTGGTCACTCCGCCCGCCAACGGAACCTTGAGCGGCACGGGCGCGAGCCGCACTTACACACCCAACGCCAACTTCAACGGCTCCGACAGTTTCTGGTTCAAAGCCAGCGATCCCACGTCGGACTCGGCGCTCGTCGTGGTGAACATCACTGTGACGCCGGTGAACGACATCCCGACAGCCGCACCCATCGCGGTGGCCACCGAAAAGAACGTTCCAAAAGTGATTGCCCTGACTGGCTCTGATCTGGATGGCGACGCGTTGACTTTTAACTACACCCAGCCTTCCAAGGGTGTTCTCAGCGGCACGCCCCCCGGCCTGACTTACACGCCGAACAATAATGTCACCGGGGCGGACTCCTTTACCTTTACTGCCAAAGATGCCAGCGCGACCAGCCCGGCGGCCACGGTGAGCATCACCATCGCGCCCGGACCGAACACCGTGCCGGCTGCGATTGCTCAATCCATCTCCACGGCGGAGGATGCGACCACGGCGATTACGCTGACCGGCTCGGATGTGGACGGCGACACGCTCTCCTTCACGGTGACGGCCGCGCCGATGCACGGCACGCTGACGGGCACGGCGCCCAACCTGGTTTACAAACCCGCCACGAATTACTTCGGTGAAGACACGCTGTGGTTCAAGGTGAACGACGGCACGGTGGATTCATCGCTCGCGGTGATTTCGCTGACGGTGACGCCGGTGAATGATGCCCCGGTGGCGAATGCGCAAAGCGTCGCGGCCGTTGAGAATGTTGCCAAAGCCGTCGTGCTCACGGGTTCCGATGTCGAAGCCAGCCCGCTTACGTTCAGCGTGGTGACTTCCCCCGCGCACGGCACGCTGACGGGCACAGCGCCGAATTTGACCTACACGGCGACGAAGGGTTATTCGGGGGCGGACAGCCTCACGTTCCGGGTGAACGACGGCACGACCGACAGCGCCACGGCCACGGTCTCCATAACCGTCAGCCCCGCGCCCAACATCGTTCCGGTTGCCGTCGCGCAAACCATCAGCGCGGCGGAGGATGCTGCGGCCACCATCACCCTCGCGGGCACCGATGCCGATGAGGATCCGCTGACTTACAGTGTCGTCACCGCTCCAACCAAGGGCACGCTTTCCGGCACGGCACCGAATCTCACTTACACGCCCTCGACGAATTATTCGGGTGGCGACAGTTTCACCTTCCGCGTGAACGATGGCGAAGCAAACAGCCCGACCGCCACTGTGTCCATCACGGTCACCCCGGTGAACGACACCCCCCTTCTGAATGCGGTTGCTGATGTGAGGGTAAGCGAAGGCTCGGCAGCCAAGTCGGTCGCGCTCTCCGGCATCGCGGCGGGTGGCGGCGAATCACAAGCGTTGGTTGTCACCGCGACATCCAGCAATCCGTCGCTGATTCCGATACCGGCGATCAGCTATGCCAGTCCCTCGGCCACGGGCACGCTCACCTTCACGCCGGTCGCGACTGGCGTCGGTAGCTCAGTTATCACTGTGACCGTCAACGACGGCCAGTCGCAGAACAACACCGTCAGCCAGTCGTTCACGGTGACGGTCGAAAAAGTGGTGCCCCCGCTCACGATCGATCCGATCGCCGACATCACCATTGACGAATCCGCTCCGCAACAAACGGTGGCCTTGACGGGTATCACCTCGAAAGAAGTGGCGTCCACCTCCGACTCGTGGTTCCAGAACACGTTGAACCGACTCGGCGCGAAGGCTACGCCGGCTATCGTTGTCACTGCGGCGACCAGCGATCCCAATCTGATTCCGACACCGGTGGTCGCCTACACCAGCCCAAATGACAACGGCACCCTGTCCTTCGCTCCGGTCGCGGGTAAGTCTGGTTCAGCCAATTTGTCGGTAACGGTGGCTGACGGCGTGAACACGCCGGTGACGCGGACCTTCAAAATGATTGTGCGCGACATCAATCAGGCGCCTGCACTCGATGTGCTGCCCAACCTGACCGTTGCCAAGAACTCCGGCAATCGTTCCGTGCCGTTCGGCGGCATCAGCGCCGGGGCGGGCGAATCACAAACACTGGTGGTCACCGTCACCTCCAGCAATCCCGGTCTCATCCCGCAGCCGACCGTCAGTTACACCAGTCCGTCGGCGAACGGTTCCCTCACCCTCGCACCCGTCAAGGATGCCTCCGGCAGCGCCGTTATCACGGTTCGCGTCGATGACGGTGGCACGGAGAACAACATCACTTCCCGCTCGTTTACCGTCACGGTGCCCTCGGAGACCACCGCGCCTTCCCTCGTGCTGACCCAGCCCACCGTGGGTGGCAGCTACACTGCGCCGGGCACCATCACGATCGAAGCCAGCGTGACCGACAACGCCCACACGATTGACAAAGTTCAGTTCTTTTCCAGCGCAACATTGCTCGGCGAGGCTACGGCGGCTCCCTACAAATGTGTTTGGGACTGCGACACGGCTGCGACTTATAGCTTGGTGGCGCGCGCTACCTACGATGGCGGTCTTACGATTGATTCGCCTACGGTCAGCATCACGGTTGCGGAAAGCGGTCTGCCGCAACCTTGGGATGCTGGCGACATCGGCGCGCTCTCCGCGTCTGGCAAAGTCAAGGTGCAACAGGATCGTTACACCGTGGAGGGTGCTGGCAGGGTGGGTGGCACGGATGACAGTTGTAGCTTTGTGCATCAGCCGCTCACTGCCGACGGCGAAATCTGGGTCAACCTCGCCAACCTGCCCAGTACAGGCGACGGCTCCAGCGCGGGCATCATGATCCGCGAGAGCCTGAGCAGCGCTTCACGGTTCGTTTACCTGGCCAAGTTGCCGGACGGAAACCTCCAGATCTGCTCGCGCTCCAGCACGGGCGGTTCGACCACGACCAGCCTGATTTCCGGCGGAAAACCAGCCGACTGGATCCGGCTTGTGCGCAAGGGTGACTTGTTTGTCGCGGGTTATGGCAAGAAGGCGGGCAGTTGGTCCGCAGGCTCGATGATCAACGTGGGCATGGCTCCGAACATCTACGTTGGCTTGGCCGTGACCTCGGGTGACCCGGGCACGTTGAGCCAGGTTACCTTCGTGGCCCCTGCGGTCAACCCTTAGGCATCAGGGATGAATCGCAAATTCTTCATCGTTCTTGGCGCAGTAGTGGTGGGCAGCCTGCTCTCGGCGGCGATCCCCGGCCAGCGGGTGAATGCCCGGATGACCTCCGCGTTGGACTTGCTGGCTGCTCCTGAAGCTGAATCCATCGTCTCCCCCGGACCAAACTCCGCTCACGCCGCTGCTGCTGATTCTGAACCTGCCGAACTGCCGAAACTCGAACTCAGCCAGTTGCCTGCCGCACAAAAGTTGAATCGAGCGTTGCGCTTCTCCGGCTCCCTCGGCGTGGCGTGGTCTGAAGAAACCTTGAACCGCTGGATGGAACTGGATTTGGCCGGGGCCGCACAGTGGGCAGCGCAGCTTAAGCCCGGCCCGGGCGTCTCGTCTGTTCAACGCAAGATCGCGCTCGCCTTGGCTAACCGTGATCTGACGAGTGCTGCCAATTGGATCAATGCCTTGCCCGACAACCCGGCCAAGCAGGCCATGGCAATTGACGTGGCCTATGAGCTTTCCCGTGCGCAACCGCTCGCCGCGTTGCAGATGGCCAGTCCGCTTCCCGCTTCTCGCGAGCGCGACGCTTTGCTTCTGCACGCCACGAGCCAGTGGGCTTTGACCGACGCCAACGCCGCCGCCGCCTGGGCGGGCAAGGTGCCGGATACCAGGCTGCGCGAAAGCCTGCTGGCCACCATTTCCATCGGGCTCGCCAATCAAGATGGCGCTGCTGCTGCCGCCTTCGTGGCGAATTATCTTTCACCCGGTCCCGAACAAAGCCGGGCTGCGGTCTCAATTGTGCAGCGCTGGGCGCAGAAAGATCCACCGGCCGCCGCCAAGTGGGTGGTGCAATTCCCCGATTCGCCCGCGCGCAGCTCAGCGGTGGAAGGATTGGTCACCGCATGGGCTAAGGATGACGCCGACGGCGCATCAAGCTGGCTTGCGGCGCTCTCACCCGGTTCCCTGCGCGATGCCGGCTTGGCGGCCTTTAATGCGGTTGCCCAAGCCCAAGCCGCTTCCGCTGCAGAGTTCTGAGCGGCCCCAGTTCCCGGAGCCCACCCCCCAATTCCCACTTCCTGCTTTTCCGTGACGGGCGATTCCCTATCTTCGCCGCACATGATTTCAGAGATTCGTTCGGTTCACTTTGTCGGCATCTGCGGCACCGCCATGGCGTCCGCCGCCGCCGCCTTGAAGGAAAAGGGCTATCAGGTGACGGGTTCAGACCAGAATGTCTATCCGCCGATGTCCACGTTCCTCGAACAAAGGCAAATTCCCATCTTCAACGGCTACGCCGAGGCCAATCTCGCGCACAAGCCCGACCTCGTCGTCATTGGCAACGCCATCTCTCGTGGTAATCCTGAGGCGGAATACGCGCTCGACCACAAATTGAAGTTCTGTTCATTGCCGGAACTCTTGCGGGAGTTTTTCATCCGTGGCAAACGCTGCCTCGTAGTTGCGGGCACGCACGGCAAGACCACCACCGCCAGCCTGCTGACCTGGGTGTTCGAGCATGCAGGATTGAATCCCAGCTATCTCATCGGCGGTATTCCCACTAACCTCGGGCAGGGTGCGCGCTTCACTGACAGCGAATGGTTCATCATCGAGGGCGACGAATACGACACCGCGTTCTTCGACAAGCGCAGCAAGTTCATCCACTACCTGCCCGAGGTCGCCATCATCAACAATCTTGAATTCGACCATGCCGACATCTTTGACGATCTGGCGTCCGTGCAGAAAACCTTCTCGCACATGATCCGCACTGTGCCACGCAACGGCCTGCTGCTGGGCAACGGCGACGACCCGAACCTTGCCCCGTTGTTGAATGTGAACTTCTGTCCGGTCAAGCGCTTCGGGCTGGGACCGCATAATGCCGTTCGTGCCACCAATCTTCGCCTCGGGCCGACCGCGAGCGAATTTGAAATCCCCAGCGCCAAGTTTCATCTCAACCTTGTCGGCGAACTGAATGTGCGGAACGCGTTGGCGGTCGTCGCTGCCGCCAAACACTGCGGTCTCACCAACAAACAAATCCAGTCCGCATTCGACACCTTCAAGGGCATCAAGCGGCGCATGGAAGTGCGCGGCATCGCAGGCGGCGTGACGATCATTGATGACTTCGGCCATCACCCGACCGCCATTCGTGAAACGTTGCGAGCGCTGCGCATCAAATATCCGACTGAAAAGATTTGGGCGGTGTTCGAGCCCCGCAGCAACACCACGCGGCGGAATGTGTTTCAACAGGATCTCGCGGATTCGTTCGCGGATGCCAATGCCGTGATCGTCTCGCAGGTGGCGCGATTGGAGCAGCTTAAGATCGATGAGCGACTCAACCCGGAGCGGCTCATGAGTGACATCCGCGCCAGCGGCAAGGACGCGGAATATCTGGCGGATGCCGACAGCATCGTGGCGCACTTGGCCAAGCATGCACGTGGCGGTGATGTCATCTGCGTCCTAAGCAACGGCGGCTTTGGTGGAATCCACGGAAAGCTGCTTGCAACCTTGGGGCGTTGAGATAAGTGACTCGTCGGCACAACAGCTGTTTGGCGCCCCGCCTCGTTGGCCTCGGGGTGCTTCTGAGTGCGCTGGCAATCACGGTAAGACCTGCGAATAGCCAAGTCGTCACCCCTACCCAGGCAAGGCAGATCAACAACGACTTGGCCAACAACGCTGTGGCAGCGGTCGAAGTATTTTCCGCTGGCAAGCTGGTCGCAACAGGGAGTTTTGATTACGACAACACCGCCACTCCGGACGTCAAGTTTCACACCTACAAGCTGCCCTTGTCACATATGCTCGGGGCGCGATCAAACAGTGTCCGCCCGTTCCTCGAAGGTTACCTCGGCTACTTCGATTTGAACCAGCCACTGAGTACTTTGAATCCGAGTTGGGGTTCCTTGGAGGTGTTGAGCGGCACCGCCACTTTGGGCGGCGGAGTGGAAGTGGACTTGGAAGACTGGGCGACGTTGGTTCCGCGGCTCCAATTTGCCTACAGCCACGTCGAGATGACCTTGGAAGGTTTGCCGCCCTCGCCACTGGATCAAATCCTGGCCTCGTGGCGGGCGGATGCGTTGACGGTATTGCCGTCACTTGAACTGCGCGCGCATCGTACTTGGGGCCGCTGGGATGTATTGTTCAGCTCGCACTACTCCTACCTGCGCGTGATGGGTATCGATGACTCGAGTGACCTCATCGAGCTCGATTCAGAAACACACCTTTGGCGGAATGAAATTTCCACGCGGTTTCATTCACCGTGGCGGACGTTCGGGCTGCCTCTTGATTTTGGGGCTTTGTTCGCCCGGCATGACGTGGAGGGGCAGATCCGCCAGTCCGACTTCGTTTCCCACTTTTATGAGGCGCGTGGCACCGTGTTCTGGAAGCTGCCCAGCCGGTTTGAACCCGTTTCAGAGATTTCCCTCAGTGGCGCCTACTATTTCCAAGGCCCGCTGACGGGTTACAGCGTCGGGCTCAGTTTGGCGTTCTAGCTCGTCCGCAACGCCGTTGACGCCGCACCCGCCGCAGACCAAACTTTTGCCCCCCAACCATCAAAGGCTGACTCGCAAAAAGGAACACCATGAGCGCTGCACGCACACTGATTTGTCTCTCATTTTTGATGCTCCTCGCCAGTTGGGCACACGCGGACTCCAACCAGGTGGCTGGAGTCGTTACGGGCACTGCGGCTGAACTCAAATTGTTGGGCCGCGAGGTCATAGTCTTTCGTGCTACGTATGGTCCTTACACGCCGGATTAACGTGAGGCTGCGGCGAATGAATTGATACAGGAGCTGCTGCGAAAGGGTTCGGAGTTCAAAGTGGACTGCCTCGTGGAAGGCGAAGTCGCCCGAATCCGAGTCAACGGCAAGTTGGTGTTCGCCGTGACTCCTGACGATGTCGCCACGCTGGAAGGGGAGACGCAGGCAACGCTTTCTGAACAGGTGTTCAGCGGCTTCAAATGGTTTTGCGCGAGGCGAGTGAGTTGCGTGCTCGCCGCAATTTGGTGATGGCACTGGTGAAGTTCGTGGTTTTCACCATCTTGTGGGTTGGTTTGGTTTGGGTTCTGGCTTGCAACCGTCGCCGCGTGGACAGCGCCCTCTTACGTGTGACCGTTTCCAAGACCGGGGAAATCAAATCCCAGACGCTGCGCTTGGTGGGGCGACAGAACTTGGCGCCGCTGCTGCGCAGAATGACCGCTACGCTGTTCTGGTTATTGGTCGGCGTGACGACATTTCTGTGGGTCGAGTTTGTGCTTCGACTCTTTCCGCACACGCGGGCATTCGGCGAGCAATTGAGTGACAAGTTTCTGGGCATGCTGGCAGGTTTCGGTCAAAGTATGTTGCAAGCGCTGCCCGGGCTGGGTGTGGTGTTCATTGTCTGGATGGGTGCGCGCTTTGCCATCTCCGCGGCCAAGCGCTTCTTCAATTGCATCGTCCAGGGCCGGATCGAGTCCGCCCATTTTGACGCCACTTCGGCGCAGATCACGTTGCGCTTGTGCATCCTGATCATCTGGTTGGCAGCCATCATCATCGCGTTCCCTTACATTCCGGGTAGTCACTCACCAGCATTTCAAGGAATCGG
>Ga0075471_10000690_pt1 | contig 20765 bp, 17 predicted proteins | sample DEB19_08_DNA_2_FD_74787 | JGI IMG/M metagenome (GOLD analysis project Ga0075471, IMG submission 74787) | Aqueous microbial communities from the Delaware River and Bay under freshwater to marine salinity gradient to study organic matter... | ecosystem: Environmental > Aquatic > Marine > Coastal ... | reverse complement strand
TGTGGACGGTCGTGCCGGAGGGCAGCGCCAGGTACACGTTGGCACCCGTGTCCTGGGCGCCGTTCGTGAGACCCGAGATCGCGTACGTGGTGTTCCCGGAGGACTTGCGCACCAGCGTGAGTGTTCCCGCCGCCGGAATGCTCACAGGGGCGACCGCCTCCTTGAACGTGACCGAGAACGTGTCGACGCCGATCTCGACCCGGAAGTTCTTGTTCGTGACCGCGGCGGTCGACACGGCGAGGGCTGCGGTGTCGTAGGTGAAGGTCGTCGCCGCCACACCGGACAAGCCCAGGGCGTCGACCGAGGTCACGGTGATGATGTAGCTCTGGCCGTTCGCAATGACCTTCGAGGTCAGCTTGTCGTACGTCCACGACGTCGTGCCAACAGCCGTGAGTGTCCGACTACTCCCCCAGTTCGAGCCACCGTCGAAGAACTTGCCGTCGGAGACGCGCTTGACGGTGAGCGTCACCTTCGCGACGCCACTCGGATCCGCCGCGGTACCGCAGATCCGGCCGACCGTGGACCCGCACTGTGCGTTCCACTTCGTCGAGTTGTACACGCCGCCGGTCACCGGACTCGTGATCGTCACCACGGGACCACCGGTGTCGAGGGTGATGACCGTGGATGCGGTCTGGATCGGCTCGGCGTTGCCGGCGAGGTCCGTGGAGAAGTACTTGATCGCGTACCGACCGCTCATGGACAGCACGACCGAGGTCCCGGTGGCCGAGGTCGTCGTCGGATCCGTGCCGTCGACCGTGTAGTACGTCGTCCCCACACCGGAGCCCCCGGTGTCGGTCGGGGTGAACCGGATCCTCTGCGCCGGCGACGATGCGACGCAGCGTGAGACGCACGCCCCCCGAGCACTGCACTCCGAACCCGCCCATCACCCTCGTGCCTCGACCCGCCGTACGCCGGCGACTGCGGACCGGCACCGGACGATCCGTGCGACCGCCGCGCTCGTCTGCATTCCAGACGGAACCGGACACCATCCAGATTGCCACCCTCCGTGGTAAGCGGATTGTGCGTTCCGTGGCAAGCGGATGGTGCGTTCCGTGGCAAGCGGATGGTGCGTTCCGTGGCAATCCTCCGGACGGAGTCGGCCATCGGTGTGCGATACTCCCCCGCGTGGTGACCGAGCCGACACTCAGCGTGGTCATCTGCACGCACAACCGTCCGGAGCTCCTGCGTCGCGCCATCGCCGCGATCGCAGCCCAGGACCTCGACGACACGATCGAGACGATCGTGGTCTTCGATCGCGAGACCCCCGACCACTCCCTCGAGGTCGTCGGCGGCACGCGGCCGGTGCGGGTCGTGGCGAACCGGACCCCGGGGCTGCCGGGTGGGCGCAACACCGGCGCCGAGGAGGCCCGCGGCGCCGTCATCGGCTTCTGCGACGACGACGACCGATGGCTGCCGTCGAAGGCACGACGCCAACTCGCCGTCCTCGACGCGCGCACGGACCGCGACGTCGTGGTGTGCGGCATGCGACTCGTGCGGGGCGAGGACCGCATCGACCGGCCGATCGACCTGCCCGAGGTGACCCTCGCCGACCTCATCCACACCCGGGTGTTCCAGGCCTGCTTCACGACGGCGGTAGTGCGGCGCGACGCGTGGTTCGGGGCGATCGGACCCGCGGATCCCGACATCCCCGGCGGGTTCGCCGAGGACTACGAGTGGATGCTGCGGGCCGCACGGCGCGCCCCGATCGCCGTGATCGGCGAACCGCTCATGGAGTACGACTGGAACGGGCGGTCCTACTTCGCCGACCGCTGGCCGATGATCGTCGAGGCCCTCGGCTACCTCCTCGACCGGTTCCCCGAGTTTCGGACCGACCGACGCGGATGGGCCCGTATCCGCGGCCAACGCGCCTTCGCGATGGCCGCGTCCGGCCGGCGCGGACCGGCCCTCCGGGAGGTCGGCGCGGTGCTGCGGCTCGATCCGACCCAGCCGCGTGCCCACCTCGCCGCAATCGTCGCGCTCGGCCTCGTGCGTCCCGAGACCATCGTGCGCAGCGTCAACGATCGCGGACGGGGGATCTGAACGCGAACGCCGGAGCGACGGGTCCACTCGGCCCGCGGCCGTCGACCTCGCCGCTCCGTCTCAGCCCCAGGGCAGGGAGCGGCCGAGCACCGCTTCGGTGGCGCGGATGTCCGGCTCGAGCAGTCCGGCGAGGTGCGCCCGCAGTTCGGGATCGAGGTCCGGCGACGGCTCCGCGTTGTGGGCCACCGGATCCGCGAGTTCGTGCCGGGCCAACCCGAGGTGATCGGTCACGCGGTCGAAGGTGGCCTGGGGTGCCGCGTACATCTCCTCGCTGATCTCGACGTGCACGCCGTCACGCCCGAACGCGGCGAACCATCGCTCGAGCATCGGGGCGTACCGACCCTGATCGACGTAGGACCAGTGCCGGTGCGCGACGCTCACCGCGTGCGGGTCGGCGACGAGGCGCGCCTCCTCGCCGGCGAGCCGGATCGGCTCGGCCTCGAGGGCCGCCGCGAAGTCGAGGGGGTCCCCGTCGTTGCTCCGGCGCTCCTTCCAGTGCGAGTACGCCCGCTCGACCGGATCGCGCAGCACCACGAGGACGCGGGCTTCGGGCACGTCGGCTGCGGCGCGCCGAGGCGCGAGGGGGTGGTACAGGTAGTACGGCGTCGCCTCCCCCACCACCGCCCGGCGGCCGACCGCGCTGCGCCGGGCCCGGGTCGCCCGCAGGGGGAAGTGCGATCGGTACCACCGATCGCCCCGCCCGTACTGCTCGTCGAAGTAGTACACGCCCTTGATCCGCTCCGGGCGGGGGAACAGTCCGAGTACGTCGGGGTGCTCGGTCAGGTAACGCCACAGCGAGGTGGTCCCCCCGCGTTTGGCGCCGATGAGCAGGAAATCGGGGTGGACCCGCCACGGGGCCGTCGCCACGCCGTAGGTCCGCACGGCCCGCTTCGCGACCCGTCGCGCGCCGCGCTCGACCGCGCTGCGTCGGCGCGCGGACTCATCCACCGGAGGCCGCCTCGGGGTGCACGTCACGCCAGCAGATGCCCGCGGCGAACCCGACGATCACGATCTGGGGCAGCAGACCGTAGAAGGGCGACTGCAGCGCGCAGATCACGATCGCTGCGTGGCACCAGAGACCGGTGCGGGTCCGGTAGCGGAACGTCGAGGCGAGGAGTGCGGCGAAGATCCCGAGGACGAGGCCGAGGCCGGGGAACCCGTGCGCGACCATCGCGTACCAGACGAGGCCGTGGGTCCCGATGGGCGGATCCGGCGGGTTCGGGATCGGCTCGCCGTACCCGACGAAGGGCGAATCGAGGGCCCGGTCCCAGGCCTGGACGTACAGGCTCTCCCGGGTGTCGTTGCTCGCGCTCGCCCCGTCGAGGCGGGTCCGGACGGTCGACCCGAGGGGCGTGAGGGCGACCACGACGATCGCCAGGACGCCGCACGCCACGGTTGCGGCCAACGTTCGCGTCGCGCCGCGGAGCGCGAGTCGGACCGCGACGTAGACGAGGCCGACCGCGAGGCTGAGCCACGCGCCCCGGTTCGTCGACACCGCGAACGGTGGGACCGCCACGACGACGAGGAGCCAGCCGATGCGCCGCCGTCGTCGATCGTCGACCAGCAACCAGGAGAGGACGAAGAACGGCGTGAGGATCGCGAAGGTCGAACCCCAGCCGTTGGTGGCGATCATCGGCGCGGCCGGGCGCGGCACGACGCCACCGACGAATCGCTGCAACTCCGCGAATCGGATGATGGTGAGGTCGGAGACGAAGACGTTGGTCGCGATCGAGGCCGGGAGGAGCCGTCCGAACGGCGACGCGACCGCGACGTCCGGGAGGAGGAGCGCCAGGTACCCGAACGCAACGAAGACGATCCAGAGCGCCGCGAGCAGGTCCACGACCCGGGCCGTCGGTACCCGGCGGTTCGGGGTGTTGACGAGCCAGACCATCGCGCCGATCAACGCGATCCACAGCGACCACCGGTAGAGGAACACCGTGAACGACCCGGCACCGCTCAGCGAGACCGAGGTGGCCGGGATCCACAGCGCGAGCGCGGCGATGGGCAGGACGGACCACGGCACCCGGAGGTCGCGTCGACGCAGCGCGAGGACACCGAGTGCGAAGGCGGGGGCGATCCACACCACCGCGCCGAGTCCGAGCAGGTACGCCAGCGGCATGCACGCGGTGCAGGCCGCCACGGGCCAGAGCGCGCGCCGATCCCGCGACGCGGCCCGCGACACGGGCGGGCGGCCGCGGACGACCGTCACCGTCGTCCCCCGTGGACGAGCGCGTCGATGAGCGTGCCGATGCGTTCGATGCCGGCGGCCGCGTCCGCGGCGGCACCGATCCGACGGACCGTGGGCTCCGCGAGCACATGATCGAGCTCGGCGACGAGCCCGTCCGCCTCCTCGACCACCGTCACCGCGCCACGCTCGGCCATGAACGTGGCGAACGCGCGCTGGTGGTCGTCCACATGCTCCCCGAACTCGGCGCGCCGGGGCACCACGATCGGCAGGATGCCGTGGGCGCGAGCCTCCATGATGGCGCCCGGGCCGCCCGCGCACACGACGGCGTCGGCCCGTGCGAGCAGCGCGCGGAACGCCTCGGCCGTCACGAGGTCGTGACCCTCGGCATGCACGGGTCGGCGGGCGGTGCCGTACTGCACGATGACCTCGACCTCCGGGTGCCGACCGCTCCACGCGTCGACCCAGGTGACGAGCCGATCGAACGGATGGTGATCGGTCCCGACCGTGACGAGGATCATCGGCTCGCGCGTGCCCTCCACCTCAGTACACCGTCCCCGCGACGACCGCCCGGCGGTACAGGCGGGCCTGCTCCGGCCACTGGACGAGGAAGAGGTCGGTGACGGGTGCGCAGAGCCGACCGGTGAGCGTCGGCGAGTCGACGCGGTCGTAGACCTCGAGGTACACGGTGCGACACCCGAGGAGCCGGCCGAGCCAGAAGAACGGCACGGCCGCCCCGGCCCCCGTCGACACCACCACGGCCGGCCGTTCGCGACGCAGGACCCGCCAGGCCAACACGAGGTTCCTCAGGAGGTTGGGGAGGTTCCTCGTCGTCGGGTGGTGCACCCAATCCACCCGCTCCCCCTCGAGCAGGCTGCGGGCGTCCGCGAGCGGAAAGCAGGCCCATGACCGGTCATGGTGCTCCCACCACGGCCGCAGCCGCATGAGTTGGGCGAGGTGTCCGCCGGACGAGCAGACCAGGAGGACCCGGTACCCCGGCGGGTCGTCGGGCGCGCCGGGGCCCGGTGCACCACCCTCGGGCACCGGTCACCAACCCTTGGGCGCGGCGTAGGCCACGAACCCCTCGAGCGGAGCGCCGATCGCATCGAGTGCCTCGACGGAGGCGGCGAGGTCCTCGCGCCGCTCGCCCGCCACGTCGACGACCACGATCATCGCGTCGCTGAGCGGGCTCGCCTCGAACGCGTCGGCCGAACGCATGAGCGACTCGGCGACGATGATCTCGACGTCGTACCCGCCGCCGAGGTCGTCGAGGCGCGCCGCCAACTGCTCCGACGCGGTGGCGGCCCGACCGGATCGGAACGGCAACGACAGCAGCGACAGTCCATCGACCCCCATCGCACCGTGCACCAGACGCCCCGCCGGATCCGCGCCGTAGCGCGCGAGATCCGTGTGCCGCAGCGTTCCGGCGCCCCCGTCCCCCGATTCGCTCCACGCGAGCAGCGTCGACCAGCCGGCGAGGGCGAGGGTGAGGGCGAGGTTGCCCGCGACCACGTCGGCGGCCGCCTCGGACGACGGGCTCGCCACGACGATCCGGTTCGGACCGTCGCCGCGCTGGGGCCAGACCGACACGCGGAGCCGTCGGAGCGCGCCCGCCACCCGCCCCTCGGGGTCCGACAGGGCCGGCATCGTGTTCGGCGCGCCGATCGCCGGCACCATCGCGAGCGGTTCGATGCCGATGACCGCGGTCATCGCCCGGCGGCTCGAGATGTGGGGATCGGTGCGATCGCGCACCAGCGCCAGCACCGCGCCGAGCAGCGCACCGAGCACCGCCGCGGCGACCAGGATCACGACGGTCGGCGGCCCGCTCGGGGCCGAGGGGAGGCTCGCCGGGCGGATGATCTGCCCCGGATCGGTGACGACGGCGTCGAGCGCGGCGGCCTCCGCGTTCACGTTGCCGACGCGACTCGCCAGCCCGTCACGGGCGACCTCGGCCGCGGTGCGGGCCTCCGAACCGGCCGGCGTCGAGTTCACCTGGCGGATCGCGGCCGCGAGCTGGGTGTCGAGCACGGCCCGGCGTGCCGCGATGCGCGTGAGCGCACGGTCCCGGACGCCATCGGCGGTCGCGCGCCGGTACTCGAGGTAGGCCTCGGCGAAGGCCTGTGATCCCACCTGGGCGAAGCGGGCGGAGTCCCCCGAGAACGCGATGCGCAGCAGCAGCGTGCCCTCGGGGTTGGTCGCCGTGACGTGCGCGCGCAGCCGGTCCGCCGCCGATGCCGGTTCGCCGATGCGCCGGGCCGCGATCTCCGCGACGACCGTCGAGCCGACCACGATCGCCTCGGTCGGTGCACCCACGTCCTCGATGCGCGTGTCCTGGAACGCGTCTGCGGCGATCGGCCGGATCACCACGGTGGACTCCGCGGTGTAGCCGGGCGGACGCACCCACATCCAGAGGGCGGCGAGGGTCACCGCAACGAGGGTGCAGATCGCGATGAGTCCGCGGCGGCGGCGGAGCACCGACCAGTGGTCGGCGAGGGTCGGCGCGTCGGCGGGGACCTGGAACGCATCGCTGGCCATGCCGCGTGCGCCCCGGGTCGAGGGCCGGCGCACGGGCGAGCCCGCGGTCGAGGGTGCGTCCTCCGCGGGCGCATCGGTCCCCTCGATCGCTGCGGCATCACGGGCGGGGGCCGCGCCGGCGCGCGGACGGCCGCTGACCCGGACGAACCGGGGCGGGTTGGTCGGGCGCTCACTCGGGGCCATCAGAACTCCTGGACGGTGCCGATCGCGACACGTTCGGTGGACCGGGCGGTCCGCAGGCCGGACAGGAAGGATCCCACATGCAGCGAGCCCCGGAGACGCCAGGCCGCTGCGGCGTAGGCGGTGCCCCCCACGACCGCACCCACGACGAGCCCGAGCCCCGACTCGCCGAGGAGACCTCTCGCCGCAACGGCGCCGACCCCGACCGTCCCGACGGCCAGGGTGACGACCCGGAGGGACTCCACCGACCACGGGGCGAGCCGCAGACCCCGCCAGGCCTGCAGGGCCGGCAGCCCGGCGGCGACGACGAGGGTGACGGCCCAGACGCCGCCGGCGGCCGAGATCCCCCAGATCGGCACGAGCACGAGGTTGCCGGCGAGGTTCACGGTGAACGCGGCCGCCGAGGTGGCGAGGCTCTGGCGACTCCGCCCGCTCATGAGCACGACCGCGTCGGACGGACCGCACAGGACCGCGATCATCACGCCGACCGACAGCAACGTGAGCGCGGTGCGCGCCTCGATGTACTCGGAGCCGAACCACCCGAGCATCACCGATCCGAAGACGATCACCACGAGGTACGCCGGCCACACGAGCGCGACCTGCCAGGCCGTCGCCCGCGTGATCACCGCGCGCGCGTCCTCCCGGCGATCACGGGCGAGGAGTTCGCTGACCCTGGGTGCGACGGCCTGCTGGATCGCCTCCATCGTGAACGCACCGACGAGGAGGAACCGCGACCCGACCGCGTAGATGCCCGCATCGGTCGGGCCGATGAGCGCGGACACGATGAGGGTGTCGAGCCACAGCACCGCGACGTCGAAGGACTGGCCCGCCGCCCGCGGCAGCGAGAAGCGCCAGAACGCCCGCGCCACCTCGGCCCGGTCGATCGTCGCCGCCGACACAACGGGGTCGGCCCGACGGACTGCGCGGGTCAGGACGGTCATGACGACCGACGCGACGACGAGGGCGACGACCGAGGTCGCCGCCCACCCGACGATCACCGCGGTCGGCGTACCACCGGCGAGCAGGATGATCCCGACCACGAGCGGCATCGCGATCGCGCGCCCGATCTTCTCGACCCAGACGAGGGCCCGCACGTGACCGAACCCGCGGGTGCCCTGGATGAGGACGGTGTAGAGGGCGGCCACGGGCAGGAACGGTGCGACGGCGCGCAGCAACCGCGAGATCTCCGCCCGCTGACCGTCACCGCCGAACAGCTGTGCGAGCGCAGGCGCGCAGGCCACGAGGATGCCGCCGAACAGGATCCCGACCGCGACCACGGGGATGACCGCGGCGAGGATCGTCGGCCCGATGCGGTCGGCGCGGTGCAGTGCACGTTCGCGGCTGATGATCCGGACCAGACCCGTGCTGGCGCCGAGCTCCGCGAACCGGGCGAGCACCGTGAACGCGGCGATGGCCACGATGACCGGTCCCGCGGCCCGCGCCCCCAGCCCGTTCGTGATGATCGCGAGCAGCACGAAGTTCGCCGCCCCGTAGACCACCGATCCGACGAGGTTGAACGCCCCGCCGCGCGCGACCGCGCGCACGTGGTCCTCGGACCCGCCGACCTCCGGCGGCGCCTCCGTCACGGCCGTGGTCTCCGAGGGGCCACGGACGCACGCAGCGCGCGGGCCCGCGACTCCCGCAGGTCGACCTCGAGGCGGTGCAGTGCCAGCAGCGCCGCCCGGGGTTCCTCGGGGATGCCCAGCGCGGCCAGCGCCGCGGTCGCCGCAGGTGCCGCGGCCTCCGACGCGCGGTCGGGATCGAGCCCGCCGAGCACCTGGCGGGGTAGGTAGGCGAAGTGGATCGCGTCGAACCCGAAGGGCACCTCGGGCGCGCTGTAGGCCCAGTCCCACGCGTGGAGGACCTCGCGATCCGAGCCCAGGTTCCAGCCGACCCAGTCCCCGTGCCAGCGCCCGAGTTCGAGTTCGACCTCGCCCCAGGTCCGCTCGATGTGCTCGATGCGCGCCTCGAGCACGGGGTCGCCGAGCGCGGCGGCGCGCGCCGCGCCCCAGTGGGCCGAGCCTGCGAGGGTGGACCGGCGCAGTGGTCCGTCGAGTTCCGCGAGGGCGCGCAACGGCGCGGTCGGGATCGGCGCGTCGTCCCGCAGGCGCGCCATGCCAGTCGGCATGGGTGCGGTCACGAGGACGGCATGGCCGTTCCAGGTGCCCGCCCAGCGCACCGCGGGCACCCGCAGGCCCGGCACGCCGACGCGCGCCACCCGGTCGAGTGCGTCGCGCTCGTTCACGACCATCGCATCCGTCACGACGTCCCAGCCCAACTTCGCGAAGCCGACCGTGCGCCCGTCGGGCCGGAGGAGTTGGAGCACGGGCGTCACGAACTCACGGCACGGTCGCGCGGTACCGGCGAAGAGGAGGCCCGGTTCGCCGAGCGCCTCGGCCAGCCGATCGATGAGCAGGTCCTCATCGGGTGCCGCCACGAGCCGACGGCGGGGACCGAGCAGCGCGCCGAACCCGGCCCCGAGGGCACCGGCGACAGCGAGGCGCCCGAGGCGGGGCCGCCAGGGTCGGAGCCGTCGGTACGCGAGCAGTGGCCCCAGCGCAGCCCTCCGGGCCCCGACCGGCACGAGGAACTCCCCCGCCGACCCGCCGATGGCCCGGTGGTCCAGCACCCGCCGTTGCGCGCGCTCCGTGGTGTCCACCACGCCGTCCACCCCCGGTGCCACGAGGAGCCGACCCAGCGACGCGACCCCGTCGGCGGTGTCGGCTGCCCTGACCATGAGGCGCGAGGGTACCAGCGGGCCTAACCTGCGGGAACGGCCGGTTCCCAGCGTCCGGCCGGGGTCGGCACCGGCGCCGAACGGCACGGTGCGCGCGAGGAGTGGTCGAATGGCGCGAGGTCACCGGTGACGAACGGACGCCGCCGCGCCGCGTTCGCCGCCGGCATCGCCGTGCTCCTCGGCGCCGGGATCGCCGCCGCCGCGCTCGCCGCGGACCCGTCGCGGTCCAACGCCTCGAGCCCACCCACGATCGGGTTCGGCCTCGCCCGGTCGAATCGGGTCGAGGGGTCCACCGGATCCGGAGTGGTGGACGTGCCGGTGAACCTGTCGGCGGCCAGTGGGGTCACCGTGACCGTGCGCGTCACCTCGGCGGACGGCACCGCCACGGCCGGATCGGGCGATTACGTCGCACTCGACCGCACGATCTCGTTCGCCCCCGGAGAACGCACCCGCACCGTCGCCGTCACCGTGAACGGGGACGCGCTGCTCGAGGACTACGAGTCGATCCGCCTGACCCTGCGCTCACCGACCGGCGGCGTGCTCGGGCGCAGCGCGATGACGGTCATGATCCTCAACGACGAACGGCCGCGGGCCACCCTGGCCGACGTCCGCGTGGCGAAGGGCACCTCGGCGTCGTTCCGACCCCGGCTCACCCACCGCTACCACCAGTCGATCTCGGCGACCTTCAGCACGGTGGACGGCACGGCCCGGGCCGGCACCGACTACACGGCGACGGAGACCGCGGTGTCGTTCCCGGCGGGTTCGCGGACCGGCGGCCTCGTCACCGTCGCCACCGCGGCCGACACCCCGGCGGGGACCCGGACCTTCGACGCCCGCGTGCGCGGGGCCGCGATCTCGTCGAGCATCGACGGGACGGCGACCATCGTCGAACCGTCCTGTGCCCCCGCATCCGGGTCATCACCGCAGATCGCCGCGGCCCCGGCCTCCCCGAGCAGCCCACGCCCGAGCGCACCCCCGGCGATCGTCACCGGCGGCACGCCCTGGGACGTGGTGTTCATGGACGACTTCGGCGACGGCGCCGCCACTGCGACGAAGTGGTCGTCGGGCATGCGCAGCGGTGCCAACACCATCGCGGCCAACGAGGAACTGCAGTGGTACCTGCCGGCCAACTCCACGGTGACCACGGACACCGACGGGGCCGCGACGATCTCGGTGCTCCAGCAGCGCCTCACCGCATCCCCGGTGGCCGGGGCGTACTACCCGGTGGGTGTGCTGAGCCGGATCTACCCGGTCAGCAAGTGCCCCCAGCTCTACGACCCGTCCCGGCTCGCGCCGGGGGACGACAGCCTCGTGCCGTACCAGTTCCGTTCCGGCATGCTGAACAGCGCCAAGTCGTTCGCCTTCCGGTACGGGTACGTCGAGGCCAGGGTCCGGATGCCGAAGGGCTTCGCCCTCTGGCCGGCCCTGTGGCTCCGGGACTGGCAGTCGTGGAGCTACGAGGTCGACGCGTTCGAGGGCTTCGACCGCAACGCGCGGGTGATCCGGGGCACCTACTGGTGGGGCTCCGGGTCGCGCCGGAGCACCGAGACCACCGGCGGGGACCTCGGCATCACGGCGTCCGGCACGCCGTGTCGCAGCACGGTCCCGCCCCCCGAGACCACGACCACCGCGGCGACGTGCTCGCTGGCCGATGCCGTCGACCTCTCGGCCGGGTACCACACGATCGGCGTGCACTGGACGCCGACCCGCTACGAGTACTTCGTGGACGGTGTCCGTCGGTGGGTCTCCGCGCCCGGGGCCGACGTCGCCAGCGCCTACAACCACCTCATCATCAACCTTGCGTTCGGGAACAACACCTACGAGTTCAACTGGAACCGCGAGGCCGTCCGGCCGCTCGACGCGAACCTCCTCGCCTCGGGGCAGTTCCCGAAGCCGACGATCGAGTGGGACTACGTGCGCGTCTGGCAGGCCCCGGGGCAGCACGACGTGTGCACGGACGGCTCCTGCTGATCGCCGGACCGACCGTGGAACTAGCGTCGCGACGCATGCACCGTCGGACCTGGCGATGACGATCCCCCGCTTCCCCGCGACCGCGACCGCCGCCGAGGTCGCGTCCGCGCTCGAGGAGCACGGATGCGCCATCGTCGAAGGCCTCGCCGACGCCGACCTCTGCGACCGGGTCGAGCAGGAGCTCGCACCGTGGATCGCCGCGACGCCGACCGGCGGCGACGAGTTCACCGGCCGGTCCACCCGCCGCACCGGGGCGCTGCTCGCGCGCTCCCCGTCCTCGGTGGACATGATCGCCCACCCGACGGTGCTCGGGGTCGTCGACCGGATCCTCGGCCGCAAGGGAACCAAGTACCAGTTGCACCTGACCCAGGCGATCGCGATCGGTCCGGGCTCCCCGGCCCAGCAACTGCACCGGGACCACTGGTGCTTCAACTTCCATCGCTTCCCGGTCGACCTCGACGTCGAGGTGTCGACCATCTGGGCGCTGTGCGACTTCACCGAGGCGAACGGCGCGACCCGGGTCATCCCCGACACCCACCGCTCGGAGGGTCTCGAGTACTCGCACGCGGACTCCGCACCGGCCGAGATGGCGCGCGGCTCGGTCGTGCTCTACCTCGGCGGCACGGTCCACGGGGGCGGCGCGAACTCGACGGCGTCGGTGCGCACCGGCGTCAACGTCGACTACACGCTCGGCTGGCTGCGCCAGGAGGAGAACCAGTACCTCTCGGTCCCGCGCGAGATCGCGGCCGCGCTGCCGGAGCCGGTGCAACGACTCATGGGCTACGACTACGGCGCGTACGCACTCGGGTACATGGACGACGCACGCGATCCCATCGCTGCACTGCGGCCCGATCGGCCGAGCCCGTCCACCTTCGCGATGCCCGACGCCTGACCCGCTCACCGGGCCACCGATTGCCACGTTCCGTGGCATCGGTTCGCGCTCGGCGGTCCACGTCGCGCGCGCTGACCACCCGTACCGTCCGAAGGCGCCCCTCTCGCCGACGAACCCCGTCGCGCCGGGCGCGGAGGCGGAGTGCGCGGTCCACGGTTGCGATGGTCCCGGTGCGGCGTCGCGCTCGCGATCCTCGGTGCCACCTGCACCTTCGTGCCCGCAGCGGCCACGCCGACACCGGGTGTCGGGTCGGTACGTTCGACGCCGACCGAGAAGTTCCGGCGGGTCGAACCGTCCCGCCCCGGTGACCGCCGCCCCGCGGCCGCCCCAGCGGGACCGGCCGGACCGGCCACCGCCACGCTCACCACGGCGGTGGCCGACCAGACGGCGCCGAGCGCCCCCGGGGTACCCGTCGCGTCCGCGCGCTCGCTCATCGGACTCTCGGCCACCTGGGGCACTGCGGTCGATCCGGAGAGCGGGATCTCGGACTACGCGTTCGCGATCGGCACGAACCCGACGGGCGATGCAGGCGCGCTGGCGAACGTCCGCTGGTGGCAGATCTCGACCGGCTCGTCCATGTCGGTCAACCTCGCCCTCGACCCTGCGACGACCTACTACGTCAGCGTCTACGCGCTGAACGGTGCCGGCATCGCCGGTCCGCCCGCGACCAGCGCGCCGATCCGCCCGGCCTGGACCCCGCTCGGCGCCGTCGGCAACACGCTCACGATCCGGTTCGCGACCACCGGCTACGACGCCTCGGGAGCGCCGACCACCGGGTGGACCGCGGCGCAGGTGGCCACCATGGCCGGGTTCACCGATCGGATGCTGCCGATCCTCACCGATCGGTACGGGCCACCGGCGACATCGGCGACCATCACCATCGTGCGCGACCTCCGGTACTCGCGCTCGAACGTGTTCATCCCGTCCACCGACGAGATCCGGATGGACGACACGATCTCGCCGCAGTTGCTCACGCACGAGTTGGTGCACGCGTACCGGAACGACTTCCTGCTGACGAGTGACGCCACCTGGAACTACGAACCGACCCTCTCGGGGTTCGAGGAGAGCTTCGCCCAGAGTGTCTCCTACGAGGCGATGAACGCGTACGTCATCGCCCATCCGACCGACCCCCTCGTGCCGGCCAACGGGCTGTGGGGCTCGAGCATGGAGTGGAACTACGACGTCCAGAACGCACCCGAACTCCGCGGGACGGACTTCTGGAGTGACGGCGGTGGCACCGGCATCTACTGGAACCGCTACGAGGTCGGCGCTGCGGCCATCCGCAAGATCGGGATCGAGTCACCGGGCTTCCCGCGCGCGTTCAACGCCGAGTACTACCGCCGCATCAACGCGGCACCGGCGACGGTCCGGCCGACCCGCGCCCTCCTCGTCGACATCATCGCCACCCTGGTTCCCTCCATCGAGGGCCTCCCGGCGGCGGAGTGGATCGACCGCCAGCACGTCCTCTGGGCCCGCGACGTGCACGGCGAGAAGATCTTCCACCGGGTGCAGGACTACCCGTGGACCGAGTTGTACGCGTTCCACAGCATGTACTTCACCGACACGATGGCCTGCGGGAGCGAGTGGGCCTGCTGGGACGGGACCGCCTGGCAGTACCACCGACTCAACGGTGCCGCCGGGTCCGGCACCCTCACCGACGGACGCGGGCGGACCGTCTGGTCCGGAGCGCTCATGCTCTCACCGTCGACGAACCCCTCCGAGGGCACCATGGCGTTCGGATCGGCGACCAAGAGCCTGACGACCGCGGCCTCGTTGTCGCCGTGGCCGGGGGGTTCGACGGCTGACTACGTGATGGGGCTCACCCCGCTCGGCCTCTACCGCTTCGAGACCTCCTTCACCGATCCTGCGACCGGCGTGACCACCACGAACAGCATCCACCGGGTGCTGGGCACGGCAGTGGCCGGCAACTTCAGCGGGGTGTACGGCGGGGTGATCGGCCATCCGGATGGCACCATCACCATCGACCACGACGGGTACCCGGCCGAACCGGCGATCCCGGTCCGCGACGGAGCGTTCGCCGCGCCCCGCACCTGGACCGGCATCCCCAACGCCCGCACCGGCGGACGCGACTCGGTGCCCGGCGGCGTCACCATCACCTTCACGGACGCCACGACCGGTGAGGTCCACCGGGTCCGGCGCAACATCGACATCGGGAGCGCGACGGGCAGCCAGATGTTCATGCTCGACTTCGGGCCGCCCGTGCCGGTCGACCTCGCCGCCCCGACCGTCGGATTCACCGAGCCGGTCGCATCCACCCTTAGCGGGACGGTCTCCGTGGCGGCCGAGGCCACGGACGACATCGGGGTGGCCAGGGTCGAGTTCGCGGTCGACGGCACGAGCATCGCCAACGATCTCGCCGCGCCGTTCGCCACCACCTGGGACACGCGCCCGCTCCCCGCCGGGACGCACACGCTCACGGCCACGGCCCACGACCGCGCCGGTCGGTCGACCACCGACACCCGGCTCGTGACCGTCGCCGACCTCGCGGCGCCGACGGTCGCGATCACCGCACCCGCCGCCAACAGCACGGTCGGTGGCCCGGTCACGGTCTCGGCGGCCGCCGACGACGATCGCGCGGTGGCCCGGGTCGAGTTCTCGGTGGACGGCAAGCTCACCGCCACCGACTCGACCGTGCCGTACGCGTTCACCTGGAACGCCGATGCGGTCATCCTCGGCGCGCACACGCTCTCGGCCCGCGCCGTCGACACCGCCGGTCGGGCCACGGTCGCGAAGGTCACCGTCACCGTGGCGGATCTCACGGCCCCGACCGTCGTCCTCACCGCTCCGGTCGCCGGCGCCACCGTCATCGTGGGATCGAAGGTGACGGTGAGCGCCGGCGCCGCCGACAACCGCAGGATCGCCCGGGTGGAGTTCTGGATCGACGGCGTGCTGAAGCTCAAGGACACGAGCGCACCGTTCGCGTACGTGTGGACCGTGCCGACGCCGCGGGGCGCCCGCCACACCCTGCTCGTCCGGGCGGTCGACCCCGCGGGCCTCATCGCGAACGTGTCGGTCGTCGTCACCGCGGGCTGAACCGACCGACCGCTACGCTCACCGGCGACGCGCCGCGCCCGCGCCCGCGCCCGGAGGAGTGTCGTGCCCGTCCCGATCCCCGAACACGATGTGCTCCTCGAACCCCCCTCGCACGACGAGGTCGTCACCGCCGCCCGGGCCAAGGTCACCGCGGTCGCCGGAGCGGCCGGTCTCACCGGTACCCAGCGGGCGATCCTGCGGGCCCACATCCGGGCGCTGACCGGGGTGGAGGTCGACCTCGATGCACTCGAACCCCTCGGCCCGGACGCGTTCGCCGAGGCGATGCGTCGTCGCGACGAGGTCTTCCGGATCCGTCAGGTGCAGACCATGCTGCTCGCCGCGTTCGTCGTGGATCCGCTGCCGGAGGAGACGGTGGAGCGCATCCGGGCGTACGCGCTCGAACTCAGCATCGACGATGCGATGATCGACGTGGCCCGGCGGCTCTCGGTGGAGCACCGCGACCTCACCATGGTCGACTTCATGCGCTCCGGGTACCACGCGCACCCCGAGCGACCCCTCGACGACGTGCTCCACGTCCACCGGCACCTGCACGACGAGTGGGACGCGGTGGACGACGATCCGGAACTCGCAGCCCGTTGGGCCGCGCTCGAGCGGTGCCCGGCCGGGTCGCTCGGGCGCATGGTCTGGGAGTTCTACCGGGCGCGCGGGTTCGCGTTCCCCGGTCAGCCCGGCAGCGCACCGCCGTTGCTCGCCCAGCACGACTTCATCCACGTCATCGCCGACTACGGGTCGACGGTGGAGTCCGAGATCGAGGTGTTCGGCCTCGTCGCCCGGGCCGACGACGATCCGCACGCGTTCTCCCTGCTCGCCAGCGTCATCGGGTTGTTCGAGACGGGGCGGCTCGAACGGGCGACGATCTTCGAGCACGATCCGCACCACATCTCCCACGATCCCGAGCACATGGCGATCCGCCTGGCCGACGCCATGCGGCGCGGCGCGATCGTCGGCGCGCACTTCGGGGGCCGCGACCTGCTCGCCGTCGACTGGTTCGAGCACGCGGCGTCACCGGTCGATGCCGTACGCGCCCGGATCGGCATGCCGCCGAAGTCGGCGGAGGCGCTCGCCGCCGGATCCGTGGGGCCGTGGGAGCTCGGCGGCATCTCCGAGTTCCAACTCGAGTTCGGCCGCCACGCCGCCGAACTGCGGGGCGAGCCCTACGACGCGCACGGCGCGTCGGTCCGGACCACCTGACCCTGCTCGGCGCTCGCGCCCGACGGCACCGGCGGTGCCGCCCGGGCATGATGGTGCCGTGATCGCGTTCCTCGTCGTCCTCCCCATCGTGCTCATCGCCGCCGCCTGGGTCGCGGCGACGGTCTCGGTGCGGCGGTCCAGCCTGAGCGTCACTCCCGACGGCGTCATGGTGCGCAACCACCGACGGCCCGAGGTCACCGTCCCGATCGTCGATGCGGATCACTTCGAGGACGCCCCGCGGTCCGGCCCGTTCGCGGCACTCGGACCGCGGACCTGCGTGCTCGTCCGCCGGGACGGGACCCGGATCACGGTACGGGCGACCGCCGCACCCGAGGCGGGCATCGGGGTCGACGCGCTCAACGCCCGGCTCCGGTCGTTGCGCACCGGCTGACCACCGTGGACACCCTCGCGCACCTGCTCGGGCTCCTCGTCGGGGTGGTGCTGATCGTGTGGGGCGCCGAGACCTTCGCCCGGCACCTCGCCGTCGCCGCCACCCGCCTCGGGGTGACGGTCTTCGCGCTCGGGATCCTCCTCGCCGGCGCCGAGCCCGAGGAACTCGTCACCTCCGTCACCGCATCCCTGCGGCAGTCCCCGGCCATCGCCCTCGGCAACGTGGCGGGCACGAACATCGCGATCTGCCTCGTGGCGATCGGTGTGGGGGCCTGGGTGGCCCCGTTGCCGTTCGGTCGATCGGTGCGCCGGTACGGGCTCCTCGGCCTCCCGCTCGGTGCGTTCGCCGCGTGGTGCGCGTGGGACGGGATCGTGACCCGGGGCGAGGGGCTCGTGCTCGTCGGCGCGTACCTCGCCTTCGTCGGCCTGATCTGGGCGGTGGAGCGCCGGCCGCCGACCCTCGGCGAGACCGGCGAACTCGCCGAGGCCCTCGAGGACACACTCACCGAGCCCGAGGGCGCGCGCCGGCCCGTCGGGCGCGAGCTGCTGCTGGTGCTCGCCGGCGTCGGCGCCATGGCGATCGGTGCGGTCGCGATCGTGGAGGGCGTTCGCGGGATCACGACGGCCGAGGCCGGGGAGACGACCCTCGCGCTCACGATCGTCGGGTTCGCCACGGCCTTCGAACTCGTGGTGCTGGCGTTCACCTCGGCCCGGCACGGGGTGACCGAAGCGGTGGTCGCCGGGGTGATCGGGTCGTTCGCGTACAACGTCACCATGACGCTCGGGGCGGGCGCACTGGTCCGGGAGTTGCGCGTCGTCGACGCGACGCAACTGCACGGGCCGTGGATCCTCATGGTGCTCGCGCTCGCCCTCGTGCTCGCGCTCGCGTGGCGTTCCGAGCGCCTCCGCCGGCCCGCCGGCGCGCTGCTGCTCGGCCTGTACCCCGTGGTGCTCGTGCTCCTCGTCCGTTCCTGACCGCACCGCCGCGAACGCCGACGCCATCGCCCCCGGCGCGGGTCCGCCCGGTGCGTCCCGATGCGTCCGGGCCGCCGGCCGGGTCAATACGCTGTCGGCATGGGCGCCGTGGACGAGGGTTCGGACGAACTCCACCAGACCAGGACGAACCGGTCGCAGGGCATCATCCGCTCGACCTTCACGTTCCGCGGTTCGGAGCAGCGCATCCGACCGATCGAGCCGCTCACGGTGTTCACCGACGCGATCCTCGCCATCGCGGCGACCGTCCTGATCTTCGAACTGCGGATCCCGCGTGACCTCGCCCCGAACTCGTTGGGCCGGGTGCTCTCCGATCAGTGGACGACCCTGGTCGCCCTCCTGATGAGCTACTTCTGGCTCACCGCGTCCTGGCTCAACTTCCGGCGACTGCGGCGCATGCTGCGCGGGGTGGACCACTACGCCACGGTTCTGTACCTCCTGCTCATCATGCTGAGCACCCTCATCCCCGTCGTGATGCTCGTCTTCACGCGGAGCCTCGGACGACCGGACTTCGCCCTCGGCGTGCAGATCCTCGCCATGCTGAGCTTCGTCGACGGCGTCATCATCTGCGTCATGCTGCAGTATGCGGCCAAGCGCGGACTCGGCGTGCCGTCGATGACCGATGAGGCCTGGCGCGAGGTGCTCGTGCCCAATTACGTCCTCACCGCCCTCGACTTCGTCGCGATCCTCGCCGCAGCCTGGGTGCCGTGGATCGTCATGGCGTTCATCACGATCGACTGGATGTACTCCCTGCTCCCGCTCTTCACCGACCGCGTCGGGGCCTACGAGGAGCACCCGGTCCGGACCGAGGACATCTGGAGCCAGCCCGACACCTGACCGCTCGGTGCCGGACACCGGGCGGTGACCATCCGGGTGCACCCCGTCGAACGCACAGCCCGCACGCGACACGGCCCGGCGCGAGGCCGGGCCGGTGGTGGAGGTGATGGGACTTGAACCCACGACTTCTACGTTGCGAACGTAGCGCTCTACCAGGCTGAGCTACACCCCCGTGGGAGGCGCAAGGGTAGCGCGGCCGTCGGGGCCCGCTCCCTCCGAGCGGTTCAGCCCGGTTGCGCGACCGACGGACGCACCTCGGCCGGAGGTTCGACCCGCCGGGTCGGCGGCTCGATCACCGGGAGGTGGACCACCTTCTCGACGCGCTCGCGCTGGGTCTGCTCGAGGCGGACCACCGCAGCGAGGTAGGCGAGGCTCGGACCGCACACCACGAGGGCGAGCGACCACGCCGCCGTGGTGTCGGTGACGAGGGCCAGCCCCAGGACCGGGACGGACACCGCCGCCGCGACCGCGAGCACCTGCCGACGTCGCCGGCGCGGCGAGACCGGCGGACGCAGCAGCCCGGCGAGCGGACCCGGGCTCGCCGAACGCGACCCCGCCATGGCGGGCGAGGGCACCGGGAGTGGGAGGTGGGAGCCCCCCGTGCGGCCGATGGAACCGATGCCGTGCCGGAGGCGATCCACCGATGCGAGGGCCCGACCGCCGGTCTGCCGGAACTTGCCGGAGACCAGGGGCCAGAGGAAGAAGATCCCCCACAGGGCCACGAGTATCAGTAGGACCGGAATCGCCAAGGCTCCTCGTCGCTTTCCGTGGAGGGCACGCTAACGCTGCGCGCACGGGCGGCGGTGGACCCCCGCAGGCTAGGAGCGACTCGGCGCGGCACGGCAACCGGGCCCGCGATCCCGCATGGGGCGCGGGTCTCCGGCGATCCGTCCGGGACGACGTTCGGCGTGCGCCCCACGCCGAACGTTGCGCGCTCAGTCGTCGTAGGTGCTGAGCGATTCGTCCGAGCCCGCACGCCGCCACTGGCCGGAACGACCGCCGGTCTTCTCCCACAGCGCGAGGTCGGTGATCGTCATCGAGCGGTCGCCGGACTTGCACATGTCGTAGATCGTGAGCGCCGCCACCGAGCAGGCCGTGAGCGCCTCCATCTCCACGCCGGTCCGATCGACGGTGTCGACGTGCGCCTCCACGTCGATGCGGTCCTCCTCGATACGGAAGTTCACGAGCACGCTGCCGACGAGCAACGGGTGACAGAGCGGGATGAGGTTGGCGGTCTGCTTGGCGGCCTGGATGCCCGCGACCCGGGCCACTGCGAGCACGTCGCCCTTGGCCATCGAACCCGACGCGACCCGCGAGGCCGTCTCGGGTTGCATCCGTACGCTGCAGCGCGCCATCGCCCGCCGGATCGACGGCTCCTTCGCGGTGACGTCGACCATGCGGGCGCGTCCGAGCGGATCGAGGTGCGTGAACTCCGGCATGGCACCGGATTCTAGGGGTGATACGGGACGACGGCGCCCGGAGCGGGATCAGCCGCCGATCTGGGACATCGACCGATCGGGGCGGATGAAGTCGACGTTGCCGACCCGGTGCCCGGCCCACTTCGCCCCCACGGCCCGTTCGATCGCCGCCGCGATCGCGTCGTCGTCGGCCCCGCCGCGCAGCAGCGCGCGCAGGTCGTGCTCGTCGAGCGCGAAGAGGCAGGTGCGCAGCCGACCGTCGGCGGTGACACGCACGCGGTCGCAGTCGCCGCAGAACGGCTCCGTCACGCTGGCGATCAC
>Ga0075471_10000681_pt1 | contig 20884 bp, 15 predicted proteins | sample DEB19_08_DNA_2_FD_74787 | JGI IMG/M metagenome (GOLD analysis project Ga0075471, IMG submission 74787) | Aqueous microbial communities from the Delaware River and Bay under freshwater to marine salinity gradient to study organic matter... | ecosystem: Environmental > Aquatic > Marine > Coastal ... | reverse complement strand
CTTTGCCTTTGGTTTTACGCGCTGCGCTCATTTCCACGCTCCGAAGCAGTACCAAAGAATGCCGTCGGTGAGGCGGCCGGTCTTGTCGTTGTCGACCTCGCGTGGCTGCGTCGCCGCATCGCTCCATACCTTCTCGCCATACCAGCCGACCGAAGGAATTACGAATTGGACGTATTTCTTTGGATCGAAGCCCGCCTGTCGGCACAGTTCTTCCGGCTTGAGGTCGCGGAAAGGCTTGTAGAACGGCTCGTTGTTGTACGCACTGTCCCAATCGAGATAGAACGCATCGTACGCCGAGAGTTGCGAGTTCGGCGGCAGCTCCATATGCAACATCAGGCCGCCCGGGCGCAGTACGCGATGGGCCTCGCGCATGATGTTCGCGATGCCCTTCTTGGGAATCTCGTGCAAGAACATCGAGGAAAACACCACGTCGAAACTCGCGTCCGGAAAATCGAGCGCCTCGGCATTCATCTGCGCGAAGTGGATCGCCCGGCCCTGCGCTTCGGCACGCGCGTGGGCATAACGCAGACAAGGCGCGGCGACGTCGATGCCGTGCACTTCGGCATCGGGGAACTGGTCCTTCCACGAGCCCGTGTTGTGGCCGATGGTGCAGCCGAGATCGAGAATTTTCTTTGGCTGGAGATTCGGATATTTGAGACGAATGAAGCCGGCGATCGATTGTCCGATGTCATCGAGGTTCTGACCCATCAGACCAAACGAGAACACCGCGAGACCGTTGTCGTAAAGTGCACCCGCGGCAAGATCGTCGGTCTCGTACTCGCCATCGTAGTTGCCGGCCATGAGGTGCACGTCAATCGCCGACACGTAGCGCGGCACCTCGAATCCGGGCTGCAGCGTCAAAGATCCGCGCTCGCGACGCTTGCTCTTCGACAAGGCCGCAGCTTTGCTCTTGAGCGCATCGCGATTGCGCTCCAGAGGTGGAAATACCGACTGCCAAACCATGTCTTGCGCGGTGACGCGCAGACTGGAGTAGAACTTGAAGTACTCGTTGGGCTTGATCGCCTTGTGAACTTCCGGTCCGTTTTTCGGTGCGCGGCCGGCACTGCGCCGAAAGCCCGGCTCCACGCTGCCCTCGTAAACGGCACGCATGCCGGTGGCCATGTCGTTGAGCACGTGCGCACGCAGGCCGGAAACGAAATTCATTCGCGCTTTTTCGTCGCGCGTCTTGGACAGTTTCAGTTCGTGCTTGAGTTCGAGCATGGAGTCCTCTCGAAAATGACTACGCTATTGCAAAGACAGCCGAAAAATATCAGCCCTAGAAATCCGACAACAGTCTGCCGAATCCGCTCATGCGATCGGCGACGCCATTGGCGCGCAAGGCATGCCAGTAGGTGGCCGTGTTGATCGCGATCACGGGCTTGCCCAGCCAGTCCTCCGCCTCGGCGGCCAGGCGCACCATCGACAAATTGGTCCCCACCTGGATGATCGCGTCGACCTCTGGCCCGTCGAGCTCGCGCAAGACCTCGCGGCAGCGCTCTTCGGTGATTTGCGCGATGGCGGTCCACGAGGGCGCACGCATCGGCACGTCGCGCACCGTTTCGTAACCCATGTCGGCGAAGTAACGGCGGACCTCGGCGTTGGCGACCGGGTAATACGGCGACAGGAACGCGATGCGGCGGATTCCGCCATAGGCCTTGAGCGCAGCCGCACAGGAGTGCGCCCCGATCGAGATCGACACACCCGACTCACGCTCGATCATGCGCTGGAATTCGTCGGCTCCCTTGGCGCCGCCGTAGAACGTGATCGCCGACATGCCCATCACCAGATAATCCGGCTCGCAAGTCATCACGCTGCGTACGGCGTCGACGACGCCTTGCGAGATCTTGTGTGTGGCCGCCATGAAGGTCTCGTCGCTGATCGCCTTCGAGTTCGGCGTGTAAATACGGCTGTAATGGTTGGTGACACCGGCCGGACGCATGTCATCGAAATCGGGCTGAACGATGGTGTTGGTCGACGGCCCGAGCACGCCGAACAGGCGGCGGTAGCCTTGAACATCTTTTCCCATGAAGCGCAGGCTAGCATGCGTTGCGAGCAGTGGTCAGGCTTGGCGACAATGGCACGAATGAACCCCCCGACAATCCCACGGTCGAGCATCGCATTCATCCTGGCACCCCGGTTGCGAGGGGGCCTGCTGGCGATCGTGCTCGCACTGACGACGAGCGCCACCACCTTCGCCGACAAGATTCCCCGGCCGGCGGGCGGCCCGAGCCTGCGGATTGCCACCTGGAATCTCGAATGGTTCATCGCTCCGGAAAACTTTCTGGCCCTGGCACGCACCTGCGTGCCGCGCGACGGCTCCCCCGGATCCCGCGAGCGCTACATCCCCTGTGACGTCGCCATGGAAAAAGAACGCTCGGCGCTCGATTTTCGGGTGCTGGAGCGCTACGTCGATCAACTCGATGCGGACATCGTCGCGCTACAGGAAGTAGACGGTGCAGACGCGGCGCGCCGCGTGTTCCGCCATCACGACTTTTGCTTCAGCCAACGCGAGGGCGTGCAGAACACGGGCTTTGCGATTCGCAAAGGCGTGCCGCATCGCTGCGGGCCCGACCTGCTCGGCGTGTCGCTCGACGATCGCGTACGCCGTGGCGCCCTGCTGATCGTCTACCCGGGCGAAAAGCGCGAGTTTCGGCTGCTGTCCCTGCATCTGAAATCAGGCTGTCCGCGGCGCACTCTCGATGATCCGCGGCGCGACTGCCAAACGCTCGCCCGTCAGGTTCCCGAACTCGAGCGCTGGATCGACGAGCAGGCGGCAGCGGGTCGACGCTTCGGACTGCTCGGCGACTTCAACCACGACTTGCTTGCGGGCGAGGGGCCCGCCCGCAACGATCAGGGACAGGTCCGAAATCTTTGGGCCGAGATCAACGATGGCGACCCGCAAGGCCTCGAACTGATCAACGTCGCCGCGGGTCAGCCGTTCGTGAACTGTGCGCCAGACCAAAATTATCGCAGCTACATCGATCACACCGTACTCGATGCGCGGCTCGCCGAGTGGCGTGTCGCGGGCTCCTTCGTGCGCCTCACCTATGACGCACGTGATGCCTTGCAGCGCAAGCTGCCAGATCACTGCCCGGTCGGCGTCGACCTGCGCATCCCGCGCTGAGTTCGCCCCAATCTGAGCTCGCCCCAATCGAAGCGGCGCCAAGGGAGACAACCAGATGTTCGATCTCGTCATCGAAGCCGCCTCCGTACTCGACGGCACGGGCGTCGCCGCTTACACGGCGGACGTCGCCATCAAGGACGGCACGATCCGCGAAGTGGGCCGCGTCGACGGTGCGGCACGCAAGCGCCTCGCCGCACAGGGCGCCTGGCTGACGCCGGGCTTCGTCGACCTGCACACCCATTACGACGGCCAAGCGAGCTGGGACGAAACCTTCAACCCGAGCATCCAGCATGGCGTGACCACCGTGGTGTTCGGCAACTGCGGGGTGGGTTTCGCGCCGCTCGCGCCAGGCGATCGGCAGTGCGCCGTCGACGGCCTTATTTCTTTGATGGAAGGGGTCGAAGAAATCCCGGGAGCGGCGCTCGCCGAGGGCGTGAGCTTCGACTGGCAGAGTTTTCCGCAGTACATGGCGGCTCTCGAACGCATGCCGCACAGCCTCGATTTTCTCGTGCAAGTTCCGCACGACCCGCTGCGCATGGCGGTGATGGGCGAGCGCGCCCTCGCCCAGCAAGCCGCAACGGCCGACGATATCGACGCCATGCGGGGCTTGCTGCGCGAGGCCTTGAAAGCGGGCGCCGCCGGGTTTTCCACGGGCCGCACCGACAACCATCGCACCACGGCGGGGCTCGCAACCCCGGCATCCGAGGCGGCCGCCACCGAGCTTGCCGGAATCGCGCGAGCCTTCGACGGACTTGACCACGGCGTCGTGCAAGTGGTCAGCGATTTCAACCTGCTGCACGGACCCGCAGGCTTCACAGCCGAATTCGACCTCATCGAGTTGCTGGCGCGCGAAAGCGGCAAGCCGCTGTCGATGACCTGGCTGCAACGCGACCCGGGCGGTGAGCAGTGGCGCGCCATTCGGGCCCGCACCGAGGCTGCCGTCGCCCGCGGCTTGCCTTTGTCGCTGCAGGCGAGCCCGCGTGGCATCGGGCTGATCCTCGGACTCGACACCACCTTCCATCCGCTGATGGGTTTTCCGGGCTACGTGGAAGTCGCAAAACTGCCGCTCGCCGAGCGCGCTACGGCGCTGCGCGACCCGCTCCGCAAAGCACGCATCCTCGCCGAAAAATCGGGCCGTCTGGCCGGCGATGGCAGCTCGATTCCGCCGCTCGTCGATGTGCTGCTGGCACGCATCGAGATGATCGCCGCGCGCATGTTCCCGCTCCTCACCGATACAGCGACCGTCGACTACGAACCCCCGCTGTCACGCAGCTTGTACGCGCTGGCGCGACAACGAGGCTGCAGCGCGCTCGAGGCGATCTACGATTTTCTTTGTGCGGACCAAGGTCGCAACCTCATCCATTTTCCGATCTTCAATTACAACGACGGCTCGCTCGCCGTGGTGCGCGAGATGCTCACCCATCCGCGCGCGCTGTACGGGCTCTCGGACGCGGGCGCCCACGTCGGCAGCATCTGCGACGCGAGCTCCTCGACCTTCATGCTGAGCCATTGGGCGCGCGATCGCACCGAGGGTCGGCTTGCTCCGGAGCAGTTGGTCGAAATGTTGACGCGTCGCAATGCGCGGCATATCGGTCTGAAGGATCGTGGCGTCATCGCGCCTGGGATGCGGGCCGATCTCAACCTGATCGATCCGGCACGTATCGCCCCCGAGGTACCGAACATCGTCCGCGACCTGCCTGCAGGTGGTCGGCGTCTGTTGCAAAAATCCCGCGGCTACGTCGCGACCTGGGTCGCCGGGGTAGAGGTTATCCGCGACGGCGAGATCACCCGCTCGCGGCCGGGAAAACTGGTGCGCCTAGGGGTGGACTGACCCCCACCTATCGATTGATCACCGTATTTCGGACTATAATTGTGGGTTCGCTCGTGCCCCCACCCTACTGACAGACGGAACCTGCCATGCCTCGTACTACTCCTCTTGCCGACATCCGCAACATCGGCATCATCGCCCACGTTGATGCGGGCAAGACCACCACCACCGAGCGCATCCTTTATTACACGGGGCGCAAGCACACGATCGTCGACGTGCACGACACCAAGGACCTCAAGTCCTCGACGACCACCGACTACCTCGAACAGGAACAGAAGCGCGGCATCACCATTCAGAGCGCCGCAGTCTCGACCTTCTGGCGCAAGAAGAAGATCAACGTCATCGACACCCCGGGGCACGTCGACTTCACCATCGAAGTGAATCGCTCGCTGCGCGTGCTTGACGGCGCGGTCGTCGTGTTCGACGGCGTGGCCGGCGTGGAACCGCAGTCCGAGACCAACTGGCGTCTCGCCGACAATTACGGCGTCCCCCGTATTTGCTACGTCAACAAAATGGATCGCAGCGGTGCCTCGTTCACCCGCTGCGTCGACATGATCAAGAAGCGTCTCGGCGCGCGCCCTTTGCCGGTGCAGTTGCCGATCGGCTCCGAAGACAACTTCAAGGGCATGATCGACCTCGTCAACATGAAGGCGCTGGTTTGGGACTCCGACGATCGCGATGCCAAACCGGCGGAACTCGACATCACCCCGGACATCGTCGACAAACTCGGCATCACGGTGCCGAGTGACCGCCAGTTGCTCTCGAAAATCGCCGACTACCGCAAGGAGCTCGTCGACACCTGTCTCGAGATGGACGATGCGGCGATGGAAGCCTATCTCCTCGACGAAAAGGATCCCTCCGTCGAAACGCTCATTGCTTGCCTGCGCAAGGGTACGGTCAGCGGCGCGTTCAACCCGGTGCTGTGCGGCTCCTCGTACAAGAACAAGGGCGTGACCCAAGTTCTCGATGCCGTCGTCGACTACCTGCCGGCGCCGACCGACGTCGCGGCCATCAACACCGTCGATGCCGACGGTAACCCGATCGGCGAACGCGTCTGCTCCGACGACGAGCCCTTCGCCGCCCTCGCCTTCAAAGTCATCAACGACGCCTACGGCGCGCTCACCTTCGTGCGCGTTTACTCGGGCGTGCTCACCAAGGGCATGTCCGTCACGAACACCACGCGCGGCAAGCGCGAGAAGATCGGCCGCATGGTCGAGATGTTCGCCAAGGAAGCGAACGCCATCGAAGAGGCGCGCGCCGGTGACATCATCGCGCTCGTCTCGCTCGCCGAAACCGACACCGGCGACACCCTCTGCGACACCGACAACCCGGTGGTGCTCGAGCGCATGCGCTTCCCCGAGCCGGTGATCAGCGTCTCGGTGCAGCCCAAGATCAAGGGTGAACTCGAGAAATTCAGCGCCGCTCTCGGCAAGATGGTTCGTGCCGATCCCTCGCTGCGTCTCGAGACCGATCGCGAAACGGGCCAGACGATTCTGCGCGGCATGGGTGAGTTGCACCTCGACGTGACGCTCGATCGCATGCGCACCGAGTTCAACGTCGAAGGCATCATGGGCGAGCCGCAAGTCGCTTACCGCGAAGCCTTCACCAAGGCGATCGAACAGCAGTACGTCCACAAGAAGCAAACCGGTGGTGCCGGTCAGTTCGCCGAAGTGTGGATCAAGTTCGAGCCGCTCGAGCGCGGCAAGGGCTTCGAGTTCGTCGACGCCACCGTCGGTGGCTCAGTGCCACGCGAATACGTGCCGTCGGTCGAAAAAGGCCTCAAGATGCAGCTCGAAGAGGGCGTGCTCGCGAAGTTCCCGACCGTGGACTTCCGTGCCACGCTGTTCGACGGCAGCTACCACGATGTCGACTCGAACGCGCTGACCTTCGAAATCGCCGGCAAGGCCTGCTTCCGCGAGGCTCTGCCGAAGGCGGGTCCGGTTCTGCTCGAGCCGGTGATGAAGGTCGAGGTGGTTACCCCGGGCGATTATCTCGGCGACGTCATCGGCGACATCAATCGTCGTCGCGGTTCGATCCAGGATCAGCTCGAGCGTGGTACCAACATCGCAGTCGTGGCGACCGTGCCGCTGTCCGAAATGTTCGGTTACATCGGTCAGCTGCGCGCGATGTCGAGCGGCCGCGCGTCGTACACGATGGAGTTCTCGCACTATGACCTCGTACCGCGTAACGTCGCGGAAAAGGTCATCGAGGAAGCGAAAAAGCCGAAGAAGTAATCGGCGCGCGTTTGCGGCCCGTGGCGCCAACTGCGCCAAGACCGCAGCGCGCTGCTTTCGGTGCGGGCTCAGTCCCTCGCGACGCGGAGCCCGACGTCTTCCCACTCGGTATCCGATGCCGTCATGGCGATGCGATCGCGAGCGGCACTGCGGACGTCGAACGGCCGCGATTTCCACGAGCCACCGCGCACCACGCGCAGCGAGCAGTCCGACCAAAGCCAGGGACGCTCGTCGGCCGGACGACCCTTGTAGCTTGCGGTGTAGCAGTCGGCGAGCAGCTCGCGCACGTTGCCGGCGAGATCAAAGAATCCCCACGGATTCGCGGCAAATTGCGCAACCGGCGCCGGGCCTGCAAAACCATCGTTGCAGCGCGCCCAAGGGCCGGGTGAATCGATTGCCCGGCCCGCAACGTCCTTGACGTTGGCAAAGTCACAGGCGCGAGAAATCGACACGCCCTCGTGCGAATCTCGACCGCTCCAGAAGCGGGCGGTCGTCGTCCCGGCACGCAGCGCGTACTCCCATTCGCTCTCGCTGGGCAATCGATAACGCTGGCCGCTGCGCTCGGACAACCACGACAGGTAACGCTCGGCATCTCGAGGCGTGATACATCTCAAGGGCTCATCGTCGGCACCCGATGCGGCACACGAATATTTTGGCCGATGCCCCGTGGCTTGCAAAAAGGCGTGGAATTCTCCGTTGGTCACTTCGCGCACACCGAGCGCAAAAGCACGACGGATTCTGACGCGCAGGGCTGGTGTTTCACCCGAACGCAGATCGTGCTCGTAGTCGTCGGCGGAACTGCCCAACGAAAATTCGCCGGCCGGCAACTGCAGCAACTCGGGGCACTCGGCGCAGTCGCGCGTGCGAATCGGGGCCGAGGCGGGCAGTTGCATCGGCGGCGGCGCACTCGTGAGTGCGGCTGCATCATCGGGCTTCGCCTTGGCTCGCGGGGGTCCCGGCGGCCCGAGTTCGCGAACCACTCTGAAGCCGGCAAAATCGGCACGGTCGTCGGCGCTGCCGTCGCCGTGGAATCCGGGGCGTGAACGTTCCGGGCCTGTGGACCAGCCACCACCACGCTGAATGCGGCGACGACAACCCCCCTCCCAAACCCAGGCACGCGCATCGACCGGGCGCCCGATATAATCGAGTGACGAGCAGTCTTCGGCCCACTCCCAGAGGTTGCCGAGCATGTCGTACACACCGAAGGCATTGGCCTGCAAACTGCCGACCGGAGCGACGTCCGCATGACCATCGTCGCAACTCACGCCACTCCAACCGAGCGGGTAACGACGCTGCGTGCTGCGATCGTTCGCGTTGACTTTGCGACATGCCTCGTTGGGATCGTTGCCCCAGGGCCAGAGGCTGCGAGTCCCAGCCCTCGCCGCGTATTCCCACTCGGCCTCGCTCGGCAAGCGATAGCGCGCACTCGTGCGCTCGCTCAACCAAGCGGCATACGCCGCCGCGTCGTGCCAATCGATGCAGGAGGCCGGATGCCGATCGGTCGGTTGCGCCGGCACCTTGGGTGTGTCCCAAGTAATTTCCAGATCGCGAAAGCCCTGCTTTTCTTCGACCCAAGTACGACAGCGCACGAGCGCTGCAGCGCGACCCGTCGCCTTGGCGAATACGGAATATTCTCCGCGTGTGACTTCGTAGCGACCGAGCGCGAAGGGACGCTCGATGGTCACCATGACTGGCGACAATTCGGCAGGCACCTCGGTGGGAACTTGCAGCTCGCGCGCCGTGCCCATCAGGAAGCGCCCGGCTGGAATGATCACGAGTTCGGGACAATCGGGACAGTCGCGAAAGACCGCGCCGCTTTGGGTTGGCTCGAGGTCCGCAGCGCGGATCGAAATCGGCAGCAGAGCCGACAACAACAAGATGCCGACTACGGCGAACCAAAAATCAAAGCGATCAACCACCCTCGATTTCGCGGGTCGACACGAAGACGGTTACGGTGGTGCCGCCGACGCCGCCGGTAATCTGCAGATTGGCGACACGATCGCCGCTGGTGAACGTCAGACTGCTCACCTTGCCCTGCACCGCGGTCAGACGCGACCAACCGAGTCGCGGCATGCCGTTGAAGTAATAGCTGTAGGTTTCTGCAGGATCGGTGCGCACCTTGACCACCAACCGCCCCAGCCAACGATTGCCGCCGCCGATGATGAAGGACTCCTGCTCGTCAATCTTTGAGTCGCGAGGCAGTGGTACGTCGGTGATCTGCACGAGCTTGACGCCAGTCTTTCCCTCCTCGCTGGCTGCGTCCGGGGTGTCACCCGTCGTCTCGGACAACGAACGCTGCGACGTGCAACCGGCGACGGCCGCAATGCAGAGCGCAACCCAAAGCGAAATCCAGCGACCCTGTCGTGACATACGAGCCTCCTCGGTCAACCCCGACCGGGAGTGTACAAGCGACGGGCGTCTGAAGCCTAGAGAGTGCAGAGCGCTCACTGCATGGTCGAGGCGATCGGCTACATGCCGGCAGCGGACTGGGCTCGGACTACTCTTGTGGCGAAAAGACGCCGCAATGCTCGAGGAGAACGTCATGTCCGTCATTCCCTACGTCACGAAGATCGATTTCACTAGCCCTCGCTGGAACCGCGATGCCTGGGCGCGCATCCAGGCGGACATGGACAGCAGCAAGCAGCGCACCATCCACTGCAGCGGCACCATACTGGCGGTACGCCCGGGGGAAGCGCTCAAGCCCTTCCTCGGGTTTCAGACTTTTCTTTGTACCCGTTTGTTGCCCTTGCCTGACGGCAACATCCGTCGGGTCAACAAGGAAGTCATCTTCTACACCAACCTCACTCGCGGCGGTCAGCCCGGCGAGATCATCGACAGCTTCGTCAATCCCTTTACGAAGGAGACGGTGCGCGTCGTCCACGCCATCAACGACCCTTTCAACTACACCATCAGCGAGACCTTGATCATGGCGCCCGAAGATTTCGGTGGCGACCCGAGCAAGCTGATCAAACTGCCTTTGATATTTCCGTGGCAGGAACTCGACGGCGAGACGCTGGTACTCGCGACCGACATGCATCTGAACTACAAGAATCCGTTGCAACCGGACAAGTGGCCGCGCGAATCGGCGGGTCCGAAGGCACAGGTGTCGGAGATGATGCGCTACTTCGTCAAAAGAAAAGACTTGGAGAATCCGGCTCTTTCTGCGGTGCCCTATGTCGGCACCTGGCAGCGAGTGACCCCGTGGTTGCCATGGCTGCTGATGGGTCAATCACCGGGCCATTGCATGTACATCTCGACGATGACCACGGTCGCCGACGCGGCGGGTCTGCCCAAACACGTTCGCGAATACGCCGAGAAGAATTGCCCACACATGTTGACGGCACCGACCGAGGACTATGGTCCGAGTCACTCGAGTCTCGAGCTCTACGCGCGGCAGCAGATGCCTGCACCGGCGGTCTGAGCGGTTCGAACGCAGGGACTTCCGCTAGCGACGACTCGGCCGACGCCACTCGATTTCGTGACGTCGCGAACCGTTCGCGGTTTTTTCGACGGCGGTCAAGATCAGTCGAGCGCCTTCGAGCCGCGCCTCTCGCCACTGGCGAGTGCCGACCAAGCCGGGATTGAGTGCAACCGTGACTTCGTGCGCGATGCTCCCGCGACTCATACGCCAGCGACCCGCGTAGCTGAAGTATCCATCGAACGCCTTTGCCCGCTCGGCCTCGCTCGCATCCCGCGGATTTTTCGTACGGAAACGCTTGCGGCCCGCGGTCATGATGGTTGCCGTCATGAAGCCGTCGGCAGTGTACAGAATGAAGCCCTTCGGGCGCAGCCCGAAAGGTTGCGTCACCCGCCCGTCTTGGTAACGAACGGTCCAACGGTGACAGGCCCAGGCACCAATGATCGACTCGGAGATTTTTTTCTCGATGCTCAAGAGTGACGTCGATCCGACAACGTGGTTTGCAAAACGCTTGCGAGACTTCGACCATCCTCCGTCGTGTGTCGCGTGTGCGCGTACACGTGTGCGGGACGGATTTTTCGATCGAACCAAACCAGTTCCTCGGCAGGTTGGGCGGGTCGATGGGCGACCAGCCATATGATCGTATCCGCCCCGGAATCGGCATCGCGCAAGATCGACTTCAACACTCGCCGGAAATGCGGCAACGAGCGTTGCACGCCCGCGGTGTCAGCCCAACCGGGATGCATGACGTAAAACATGATGCCGCGGTCATGATGGATCTCGTTCCAGTATCGGTTGAGCGCCATCTGCGCCCGCTTGTGAAAGCCGTAGGCCGCGACTCCACGGTAGCGAGCCGGGTCCGTGACGTTCAGCATCGCGGCCGACAAGGGGAAGTGATACGCACCACCCGAAGTCACGTTGACCACCACGCTGCCCGATTGCAGCAACCCGCGGTCGATCAAGCCCTCGGTGAGTTGGTAGTGGGAAAGCAGATTGCTCACGAACGACGCCTCGAGTCCCTCACGGGTCACGAGTAACTCGTCGTTCAATACACCGACGTTGTTGACGAGCACGTCGATGGCTCTGCCTTGCGCGGCCAGCCGTGCGATCAGGGCTTCGGTCTCGGCTATCAGCGTGAAATCGCAGCGCTCGGTATCGGCCCCCTCGAGACCCGCCGCCGCAAGCTCGGCGATCAGTGCATGTAATTTTTCCGCGCTACGCGCAGCCACGGTGACCGTTGCACCGCCGCGTAGCGCTGCGCAAACCACGGACCTGCCCAAGCCTCCGGAGCCGCCCGTGACCAACCAATGCTGACCGCGAAAATCCGTCTTCGGAACAGACCAGAAAAAACGTCTCGCGACGAAACCAAGCTGCGTAAAGCTCGGCAGGAATCGCAGGTAGAAATGCAGCACCGCGGCAATCTGCCGAAACTTCGCGAGTTGCTTTTTCACTTGCGGATTCCGTCGTCAATCCAGGCGGCGACACCAGCCGCATCAAGTTCTCGCATGCCCACGAGCAGAGCGGCATCTTTTGGCAGGAGCGCGTCTATCGAGCGCGACTCTGCACAATGATTGAAGACGAAGCGCAATTTCCCAAACCGCCGCGTACGCACGCCTTCGGGCATGTCTCGAATGCCGACGCCTACTTCGCTCGCCATCTGCCGAAATATTTTGTGCAGCGTGCCCGGGTCCACCATACCGGCAAGGTAGCGATGTGACCCTTGGCGAAATAGGACTCCTCGTCCATCGTGAAGCCTGAGTTCGGGCGGCAATGCAGACTCGACGTGCTCGAACCAGCGGCTCACCGAAAAATCGGCACCGGGCTCGACCAATCCCTCGCGCAATGATTCGACACGCACCACCTTGATCGGCAGCAGGGACTGCAACTCTCCCGGCGGCAGATTATGGGGAATCGAAAATTGCCCTGTCTTGCTGCCGGTGCGCGGTCCGTAAATGACCGTGGCCTCGACGGCTCGCAACTTGTCGACGAGCGTGTCGGGAATCACCGGCAGACAAGGCACGACGATCATTCGATATCCGGACAACTCGGCCGCGGGCGGAAGAATGTCGATGTCGAGACCCAGCTGGCGCAGCGCCGAGTACCACTCGAAGCAGACACGCAGCGCAGAAAACCCTGCTCCCTGCGGCTGAATCGCCGTCATCCACTCCGCCTGATAGTCAAAGATCAAGGCGACCTCAGCCTTGGTCGACGAATCGACTGCGAAGTGCGACAGGGCGGCCGCCGTCTCGCGCACTTCCAGCGCCGCAACGTCATCCACCCTATCCGGGCGCAGCAGCCCCGCGTGCATCTGCTCTTGCGCAAAGGGAGCCTGTCGCCAACGGAAATAAGAGACGACCTCGGCGCCATGCGCAAAGGCTTCGAGGCTCCAGAGACGCACCATGCCGGGCAGCGGCGCGGGATTGTAGCGAGCCCAATTCACCGGGCCAGGCTGCTGTTCCATCACCCACCAGCGCCCCCTTCCCACACCTCGATAAAGATCGTGGTGGAAAGCCGACACGTCTGGATGTCCTTGTCGCGCATATCGATGTTTATCATCGTCGCCGAACCAGAACTGTTCGAGAAACCCGAGGGGGTAGCTGTCCCAGGCGGCGACGTCCAGATCTTCGGCAAGATCATGATGATCGAAGTCGGTGACGAACCCCATGAAGTTGTGGGTGAGATCCCGACCCGGCGACGACTCGCGCAGTATCAGACACTGCTCGCGATTGAATTCTTTGACTTGCCACGACGAAAATCGGCGGAAGTCGAGAACATGCGCCGGATTGGCCTCGGTGACCGTGAGGTTGGGCAGGTCGATCTCGTCGAAAGACCGATACTCCATGCTCCAAAAGACGTTCCCCCATGCCGCGTTGAGCGCGTCGATGTCGACGTATCGCTCGCTTAGCCAGCGACGAAACGCCGCGAGGGCTGCCGGGGACCAACTGAGCACCGTGTCGTGACAACCATATTCATTATCGGTTTGCCAGGCGACGACGGCTCGATGACGACCATATCGCTCGGCTACGGCCCGCGTGATGCGCCGCGATTCACGACGATATCCCTCGTGCGAAAAACAGTAGTGACGACGCGAACCGAATCGCCGCGGCTTGCCGACGGCATCGATTGCGATCATGTCGGGCATGGCATCGACCAACCACTTGGGCGGCGTCGCCGTCGGCGTGCACAGGACGATGGCGAGCCCGGCGCGATCGAGAACATCGATCGCTTCGTCGAGCCACGTCCAATCGAAGCGCCCGGACTCAGGCTCGATACGACTCCAGGCGAATTCGCCGACCCGCACCTGCGTGATGCCCATGGCGATCATCCGCGCCGCATCGTCGGCCCACCACTCTCGCGGCCAGTGCTCGGGGTAGTAGCAGACTCCGAGACGGCGCGTTTTTTCGGCAAACGTCATTCGATCTCCAGTGCGATGAGCCAAGCGGTCGCCGGATGTCGCAGCGGCAAACGCAGGCCTCGGGTCGCGAGTGCCTCGCCGGACAGCAGCACACCTTCGCGCCAAAGCGTGGCATCGACCAGATAGCGCGCCGCCGGAGAGGGCCACGGCTCAAGCAGTTTCACGCGGTAACGCCGATCCCGATCGAGTCCGACGAGTCGCACCGGCGTCGTCTCGAAGTAGCGGGCAAACTCTTGCTGCACCACGAGCGCCAAGGCGCGAGCGTGGCTGACGCTCAGCCAACCCGCGACCCCGGGTTCGTCGTGCGCGATCTCGTACAACTCGCCTTCGTGCAGCACCCCACGCCATGATTTGTACAGCGCCACGTGAGTCGCCAAAACACTCCGCTCGTCGTCGCTCATGCGCGCAGGATCGGCCTCGATACCCATGTGACCGAACATCGCAATCTTTGAACGATAATTCATGGGCAAACTACGTCCCGTGATGGGGTTGGGATCAGGCCCCACGTGGTTGCCGCAACTTCCGAGTGGCAAAAATTGCCACCATGCGCGATTGAGGCGAACGCGCTCGATCGGATCGTTGTTGTCGCTCGCCCAGAAACGTGCACAGCGCGCAAGCATGCCGAGATCGACTCGGCCACCCCCACTCGCACAGGTCTCGATCTCCACGCGTGGGTGCCGAGCACGCAATTCGTCGAGCAGTCGGTAGAGGGCTCTCACTCGCGCCACGCGGCGCCTGCCACTCGGGAACAGCTCGCGATTGTGATCCCACTTCAAATAGGCGATGTCGTGCTTGCTCAGCAATCCATCCAGGGTTGCCAACAGATGCGCCTCGACCTCTGGCCGCGCGAGGTCGAGCGCGAGTTGGTGACGCTGGGTGGGCCGCGCCTGACCCTCGACATGGATGCACCAATCCGGGTGTGCTCGGTAAAGCTCCGATTCGGGACTCAGCATTTCGGGCTCTACCCACAAACCGAAGTCCATCCCCAGTGTTCTTATTTTCTCGATCAGCGGCGCGAGTCCCTGCGGAAAAACCTGTGGCGACGGCCACCAATCGCCGAGGCTAGAACGATCGTCGCGCCGCCCGGAAAACCAGCCATCGTCCAGTACGAAGCGCTCCACGCCGAGCGCCGCGGCATCGACGGCGAGTTGCTCGAGTCTCGGCAGCGTCATCTCGAAGCCGCAAGCTTCCCAGGTATTGAGGTGCACTTTGCGTGGCTGCGCTCGTGATTGCCGTGGCAATACGATGTCCCGTACGTGTCGATGCCAAAGATTTCGCAAGGACGCTCTACCCTGCGACCCGAAGGCGACGAGAGCCCGTGGCGTCACGAAGCTCTCACCTTCTGCCAGCTCTACCTCGCCATGACCCAACGGTGTGCCGATCCAGAGCACGGAATCGCCATTGGCATCGGTGTCGACCTGCCACTCGTGATCACCACTCCACTCGAGATGCACGGCGAAGCAGAGCCCATGATGCTCACAGGTATCGGCGGCCTCGAAGCGCAGCCACTGCCCCGCCGTGAAGCCCGGTCGTCCTCCCGTCGAACCACCGCCGATCCGCGGCGCGGAACCGAGCGCTGACCGTGATTCGTGCATCTCCGCCGACCAGCGGCCGTCGTAGTGCACGATCGTCCGCGTCCACCGCGGCAGCGGCAAAACCAAGGATGCACAACGCGCAACTTGAAGTACCGAGTCCGCCGCGTTGTTCACCGCCGACTCGACGGCGATCACGCCACTCGAGAGCGCCCGCCAATGACTCGCCAAGGAAATCCGATGGTGCTCGTCGCGAAGACTGAAGCGAAATTCGGTCCCGCCAGACCTTGCCTCGTCACCTCCCCACTCGATCGGCGCCGCCCGAAGGGGTAGTTCGCGACCCGCTCGACAAAGCTCCACCGACGACTTGCCGGCGTAGCCGCTGCCGAGTAGCGGCAGAACGGAATTGGGCACGATGACGTCTGGCTCGGATTCATGGGGAGCCCGTCGCCCGGCATCGCATAATGCCTCGCAATCTTCGCCGACGGGGAGCCGCGGACCGAACGTCGCCAACTCGGCGTACCCTCGCCGCAGGTCGAACACCAGCGTCGCAGCCCCGGCATCGAGACGACGTATCGACGAAGTCGTTGGCACGGATCCTCCTAGTCTCCGTATTATTGACCATTGCCGAGCCGCGCGCCCCGGGGAGAAAGTCATGCCGGCCAATCTGCTGACCGACGGCTTCGTTCAAATCGCTATATTCGTCGCCCTCACCGTGCTGGTGGCCCTCGCTACGTGGTGGAAGGTTCGCGGGTCGCGTCCTGCCCACGACGGTTCGGGCAAAGACGTGTTCCTGGCAGGCGGTGGTCTGTCCTGGCTGTTCGTCGCCGGTTCGATCACGCTCACCAACCTATCGACCGATCAACTCGTCGGCATGAACGGCAATCAGATGCTGCTGCTGGCATGGTGGGAGATCGCCGGGTTTTTCGGCTTGTTGATCCTCGCCTACGTTTTTGTTCCGCTCTATTACCGGCATCGCTGCACCACCGTTACCGAATTGCTCGAGCGTCGGTACGGGGGCACCAGCATCCGCACGCTGATTTCGGGTCTCTTTCTGTTCGGCAACGTCGTCATTTATTTGCCGGCGTCGATCTACAGCGGTGGGCTATTCATGCAATCGCTGTTCGGCGGCGACGTGCCGATTCTGGTGTTTGCCACGGTGCTCGCCCTCATCAGCGCGGCGTACACCATGCTCGGTGGCTTGCGAGCAGTCGCCGTGATGGATACTTTTTCAGGCGTGGGCGTGCTTGGGCTTGCGCTGCTGATCGTAGTGCTCGCGCTCGCCGCCGTCGATTTCGATATCGTCTCGGGTATGCCCATCGAGCGCCTGACGATGATCGGTGGTGACGATTCGCCGATTCCTTGGCATACGCTGCTCACCGGCATGGTATTCATCCAGATTTTTTACTGGTCGACCAATCAGAACATCACGCAGAAAGCGATGGCCGCCCCCTCGGTCGAAGAAGCTCGAAAAGGCGTGCTCGCGGCGGCCGCCATCCGCATCCTCATCGTGCCGCCGATCGTCGTCATACCGGGTGTCGTGGCGTACAAGTTGTTCGGTGACATCGGCGATGCCGCCTACGGCAGACTGGTCGCCGAAGTGTTGCCCGGTTGGCTGGCGGGCGCCTTTGCCGCGATGGTCGCCGCGGCGGTCATCACCACCTTCAGCGCCGTGCTCAACAGCACCGTCGCGCTCTACTCGGTCGATTTTCACGACAAGTTCGTCGGCAAGGTCGCGGACCACTGGCGGCTCGCCGCGGTGGTCTCCGTGATCGTCACCGCGATTGCCATTTTTTTGGTACCGGTATTCCAAAGCGCAGACAGCATCATCAATCTGCTGCAGCAACTGAACGGCTTGTTTTCGATGCCGATCTTGTCGGCCTTCGTGGCCGGTCTGCTGTTTCGAAACGTCGCTGCAGCAGCGGCCATTTTCGGAGTGCTATGGGGTTTCAGCATCTACGCCCTGTACACCTTCGTCTGGAACCCGGCCGGCGTCATCACCCTGCACTACATCCATTTCATGGTGTTCGTACTTGCGAGCTCGGTCATTGCCGCCTTGTTGTTCAACCGGATCGCGCTCGCGCGTCGTGCCGAATACGTCGGCCTTTCCGCCTTGCGTAGCGAAACTCGATGACCACGAACAATTCTTTGTACGAGCGAGCCCATCGCCGTCGCAACCCGCTGACGGATCGCTGGGTATTGGTCTCGCCCCATCGCAATACCCGCCCTTGGAATGGCGAAACCCATCGCTCGAGCCAAGCGCCGAGGCCGCGGCACGATCCTGCCTGCCACCTGTGCCCCGATGCGCAACGCGCCACGGGCGAGCGCAACCCCCCCTACACTTCGGTCCATGTATTCGACAACGATTTTCCTGCCGTAGAGGCGAGTCCCGACAACGACTCCGCCGCAGGGCCCGATAACTCAGCGCTCTTTGCCGCGCAGCCAGTCAGCGGTACCTGCCGCGTGATCTGCTATTCGCCGGATCACGATCGGCCGATGAGTCGGCTGACCGACACCGAGATCGCTCGCGTCGTCGACTGCTGGGCGGACCAAACCCGTGCGCTCGGTGCGCAACATCGTTGGGTGCAGGTATTCGAAAACAAGGGCGAGATGATGGGTTGTTCGAATCCGCATCCGCACGGACAAATCTGGGCAACCGATCACCTGCCCGACGAGTTGAACGTCGAGGACGAACAGCAACGTCTTCATTGGTCGAGACACGGTAGTCCGATGCTTCGACAAGTGGCCGACCATGAGTTCGAGGGACCGCGACAGGTACTGGCAAACGAGCATTGGCTGGTCATCGTGCCTTACTGGGCAACCTGGCCCTTCGAGACTCTGCTGTTGCCGCGATTCGGCGTACGGCGCCTCGATGAAATCCCGGTGTCGGCACGTGCCACGCTCGCCGGCGCCCTCGGCGATCTCACCCGTCGCTACGACCGGCTATTCGATTGTGAATTCCCATACTCGATGGGTTGGCACGGCGCGCCTTACGACGGCACGATACACGACGATACGCATCGGCGCGGCGAAGCGGCGCTCCACTGGCAACTGCACGCTCATTTCTTTCCGCCCCTGCTGCGCTCGGCGACGGTGCGCAAATTCATGGTCGGCTACGAAATGCTCGCCGAACCACAACGCGACCTCACCCCGGAACAAGCGGCGGCGCAGCTTCGCGAACTGGCGACGAGCCGTCGATAGGCGATGAGCCAGGCTCTCATCTCTCACGCCCGCAAGCTGCTCGGTGATGTCACAGGCTCGCGGAGCACGGCGGTTTTTGCTCCGGGTCGAGTCAATCTGATCGGTGAGCACACCGACTACAACGATGGCTTGGTCCTGCCCTGTGCGCTCACGATCGGCACAGGCGTCGCCGTCGCGCCGCGCACCGATGGAAAAATCCACGCGGTCAGTCGCCATGTTTCCTCGCCGGAACTGCTGCGCGACGAATTTGGTGTCGACCGACAAATCGATCGCAAAGCCGAAAATTTTTGGGGCAATTATCTGCGCGGCGTCATCGTCGCGATGCAGCAATCCGGTATCCGTGTCTCGGGGGCGGACATCGCGATCGTCGGCGACATTCCGCAAGGGGCCGGATTGTCTTCTTCGGCCTCGCTGACGGTGGGCATCGCGCGTGCCTTGCTCGCTGGGTGCAGTCCATCGCTCTCATCCGGCATCACGCCGCAGCAGATCGCCAGATGGGCTCAATGGAGCGAACATCATTTTGCCGACTGCCAGTGCGGTCTGATGGATCAGATGGCGGCAGCCGTGGCGTCGCCGGGAGAATCGATACTGCTCGACTGTCGATCCCTCGAGTTGAAACGGATAGGTCTCCCGCCACAGATCACGACACTCATCGCCCACTCGGGTGTGGAGCGAAAGCTCGCCGCAGGTGAATACAATCTGCGCCGGCAGCAGTGCACGATGGCGGCACGACGGCTCGGAGAGACATCGTTGCGCGACATCGACATCTCACTGCTATCGGAGCGCGCGAATGATCTTCCGGAGATCGAACTTCGACGCGCGCGGCATGTGCTGACGGAAAACCTGCGCGTCACTCGCGCAGTCGACGCCATCGAAAGCGGTGATCTTCTCGAACTCGGTCGCTGTCTGCGTGAATCACACCGCTCGCTGCGCGACGACTTCGAGGTCAGCGTTCCGCAAGTCGATGCGCTCGTGGATCATCTCAATCATCTCATCGATCGCGAAGCGCATGGCCTCGGTGGCGCACGCATGACCGGCGGTGGCTTTGGCGGCTGCGTGGTCGCCATGATCGACAGTAGCGCTGCGACGGCCGTCGAAGCCGAACTCCGTCGGCATCTTTCCCTCCGGGTAGCGAAGCCGCTCGTGCTGAAGATGCAGAACGCGCGAGGCTGAAAGCGAGGCTATGCTCGCGTAGCCGCAACGTAACCGCGCTCGAGTTGCGCGAGTCGATCGTCGATGTGCCCGGTGTAACCGGCGGACAAGCGCACAAGCCCCGGGCTGATGCCCGCAGCAGCGAGTGATAACTCGTCGAGTTCGCTCGAGGTGCTCGAGGCGCTGGCGCTCATCAACGTGTCGCTGAAGCCGAGACTCACGGCCATGTAGCCGAAATCTTCGACGTTTTGCAGGTGCTCCATGAAATGCGATGCGCGCTCTGCGGTTCCGAGATCGACGCTGAGCAAACCGCCGGCACCGTAGCCTGGATTGCAAAGTTGCGTGAACAGCTGATGATCCGGATGCGACGCAAGACCCGGATAGGCCACGCTCGCTCCCAGCGCCTCGAGTCGCTGCGCATACGCCAGGGCACGCGCAGAATGCTCTTTCATTCGTACTCCGAGATTCGGCAGCCGCGTGGCGACCTCGTATGCGGCACGGGGGTCCATGGCAGGACCCAGCAGCATCAGGCTGCCAAGATGCAAATCGTAGAGCGAATCGATGACCGTGCCGTCCGCACAAACGCAGCCCGCCACGATGTCCGAGGCACCATTGATGAACTTCGTGAGACTGTGAACCACGATGTCGGCGCCGTGCATGGCGGGCGTGATCGACAACGGTGCGAAAGTATTGTCGACGATGAGACTCGCGCCATGGTCGTGCGCCAGCGCCGCCAAAGCGGGGATGTTCGCCACACGCAACGTCGGGTTGGCGACGGTCTCGCAATAGAGCACACGGGTATTGCCACGGAACGCCTGTCGCACCGCATCGAGATCGCCGAGGTCGACGAAGCTTGTCTCGATCGCCGCCTTGCGCGGCAGAAAATCGTGCAGCAGTGCCCAAGTCCCGCCGTAGAGCGCTTGCCCTGCAACGACGTGATCGCCGCTGCTGCAGGCATTGAGCAGCACTCCCGAGATCGC